>JACCDN010639454.1_pt1 | contig 167083 bp, 121 predicted proteins | sample 7441691 | NCBI WGS metagenome assembly JACCDN01 (sample SAMN15323439, study PRJNA562643) | freshwater metagenome | isolation source: river surface water | place: USA:Blue River Watershed | collected 2017-08-16 | reverse complement strand
GGATTGTTTTCACTTATAAATATGGGGTATGACCATAAAATTTCTAGCCAATCCAGGATCAATTTTTCATTGCAATATGAAGGCGCTAATTTATCTGGCTTAACAACAAATAAAAATTACAACAACGTAACTAAAAGTTTATTATTTCAACAAACAAATAACCCAAGTAACAATCCGCTTGACGCTATTAGATTTAAAACAGATTATTCGTTAAAAGTAAATGGTAAAACCATAAATATGGGTTATCAATTACGTATTGACAAGCAAAATGGCGTATTTGATTACAGGTATCAAAATTGGGGTATGCCAGGTTTTGTTATGGACCCCTTATTTTCTAGTAGCATTAATGTGCAAAATAATATTCATGCAGGCTATTTTCAATTTAGTGAAAAGAGAAATAAAACATTTACACAATTTGGATTAAGAGCAGAAAACCTCTCTAGAACTTTAACATTTACAGGCAATACCAACTCATCCGCGCTACAATTACTCAGCCTATTTCCAAGTTATATTATTAGACATGATCTAAAACAAAATATAGTAGTAAAAACAACATATACCCGCAGGGTAAAAAGAACAAACAATTTTGAATTAAACCCACTTCCTGAAAGAGAACACTCCGAAACCCTCGAACAAGGAGATCCTAACTTACTTCCAGAACTAACCGGACTATTTGAATTAGGCATAGAGAAAAAAATGCAGCAGGGTAGTTTTTTTATGACGCTTTATTTCCAGGATATTAAAAATCCGATTCAAAGAGTTAACAAAGTATTTAATGACACGATACTAAATAGGGTATTTACAAATGCTACAAAAGCTGTTCAGATAGGATTAGACATGAACTTATCAAACAGGTTTACCCCATTTTGGGAGTCTGTCATTGGAGGAAATATTTATAATTATAAAATTAGCGGCTCCATCTTTAATGGTGCTATTAAAGTAAACAACGCTAATTGGATATACAGTATTAATACTACGCAAACATTTACAGTTACAAAAGGTATTGTGATACAAGCGTCCATTAATTATTTATCAAACAGGGTAACAGCCCAAGGAGAAGATGGTGCTTTTCTTACCCCGCATTTGTCGTTTAAAAAAACAACACAAGACCAGCGCTGGTCTTTTCAAATGCAGTGGCTGAATATAGACATGGGGGCAAATGTCTCCAATAGACAAAGAATTACAACGAGAGGCTCCGATTTTTATACCACTACAAACTATTTATATGAAACTGATCAACTTCAGTTTTCATGTAGCTATAATCTTCGAAAAAAGAACAGAAAAATAACGCTGCCTAGTAGTGAAATTGCTGAGAAAGAATTTTAGTGTAAGACAGCTTGTAAGATTGGTAAAGATTTTATTTCATTAAACTTTTTGTAATGCCAACTTAAAGAGAGCTGAAATAATTCAAGTATTTTTTTTCGGTGGGCGCCGTTTAACTCAATCGTTTCTAAATTATTGTAAAACTGAAGGGTCATAAAATTAGACGCCGTTTGCGCTTCCACCCCTTCCAAAAAATAAGGGTGTGCTGGTTTTTCTTCTACAAATTGTCCTTCTTTGACATCTAAAAAAGAGGTCTCTGCACTATACTTTCCTTGCAGTCCAAAGCCAAGCGTTTCACTCAAATGAATTAAAAAATAAATGGGCAAATTACTTACAAGTACTGGACCGCCTTTGTCTAATTGCTTGAGGGTATCTTCGATTAAATAAAACAATTCGGGGTGAGGTTCGGGCTGTAAAATTTGTTGCAAAATTTCTACAATGTAGGTAGCCACTGCGTTTCGGACTACATTGGCATAAACCTCTTGATACACATAGCCCCAATTGGCATCCTTTAAAATTTGCATCGCTTTTAACGGACTATGATAGGCTTCTAACTCGAGTATCGCGCCGGGCTGATAAAAAACACCTTTGTTAGCACCCTTTTTACTGGACGTTCTAACCCCTTTAACAATATATTGTTGCAAACCAAAAAGCTCGGTATAAATAGAGGTGATAATACTTGTGTCTCCGTATTTAGTAACACGTAACACAATACCCTTGGTGTTATGCAGCATATTATTTTATAAGGCGCCAGTAAATTGTTTCAGAAAACGCATATCGTTTTGAGAATACAATCTTAAATCGTTGACCTGGTATTTTAACTGCGTGATTCTTTCTACACCCATACCAAATGCAAAGCCCGTATACTTTGTAGAGTCGATGCCAAAGTTTTCAAGCACTTTAGGATGCACCATACCACTACCTAAAATTTCAACCCAACCCGTGTGCTTACAAATGTTACATCCTTTACCACTACAAATTTGACAACTGATATCCATCTCTGCACTAGGCTCTGTGAAAGGAAAATAGCTTGGTCTAAAACGCACTTTTACATCTTTGCCAAACATTTCTTGTACGAAAAAATAAAGCGTTTGCTTAAGGTCTGCAAAGCTTACATTTTCATCGATGTATAATCCTTCTACCTGATGAAAAAAGCAGTGTGCACGCGCGCTAATGGTTTCGTTACGGTACACGCGGCCCGGACAAATAACTCTGATAGGTGGCTTTTGCGTTTCCATAACCCTCGCCTGAACGCTACTAGTATGGGTACGTAGCAACCAGTCGGGATTTTGTTGAATATAAAAAGTGTCCTGCATGTCTCTAGCAGGATGATCTTCTGGTAAATTCATGGCGCCAAAATTGTGCCAATCATCTTCAATTTCTGGACCTTCCGCAACGGCAAAACCTAGTCTTCTAAAAATAGAAACCATTTGTCCGCGCACAATACTTAAAGGATGACGGGTACCTACTTCGGTAGGATCGGCAGGTAAAGACCAATCAATACCTGCATTTGCCGCAGCACTCAATGGAGCCGCAGCATTTTGTAAGGCCTCATAACGCGCTTCTGCAAAAGCTTTAAATTCATTTAAAACCTGACCAAAATCTTTACGTTGATCGGGGGGTACATTTTTCATTTCACCCAGCACCGACTTAACTAAACCCTTGGTTCCCAGGTACTTAATACGAAAAGCCTCAACCGCATCGGGGGTTGTAGCTTCAAAAGCAGCCATTTCAGACTTGTAGGCCTCAATTTGTTGCAGAATCTGTTCCATTTCCCAAAGATAAACAGCCGGAGCCACTGATTAAAAAATGATTTAAAGCCACTATTTCTTACATTTGCCCTACCCTACGTAATAATTACACAGCCATTACAGGTTTAGTAGGGCTTACAATTTTTTACTTTACACCAAGATTTACATGGACTACAATACTGGAAGAAACTATTTAGGAATGAAAGAATATGGCCGTCACGTACAAAGGATGGTTGAATATTTACTCACGATCGAAGACAGAGCAAAACGTCAACAACAAGCACAAGGCGTTATTGAACTAATGGGATTTTTAAATCCGCATTTAAAAAATGTAGAAGATTTCAAACATAAATTATGGGATCACTTATTTTTTATCAGTGATTTTAAATTGGACGTTGATAGCCCATATCCGATTCCACAAAAAGAAACCTACAAATTAAAACCAGATCCACTTCCATATCCTAAGCGTCATCCAAAATATGCACACTTAGGAAAAAATTTAGAAGTGGTGATTAATAAAGCACTTGCACAAGAGGACCCAGAAAAAAAGGCGGGCTTTGCGCATCATATTGCGTATTATATGAAGCTTGCTTATAGCAACTGGCATAAAGAACTTGTGCATGATGATGCAATTAGAAGTGAACTCGATACCATTACAGGTGGTGAATTAGAATTTAGCAACACACCTTATATTAAACACCGCAATCAAAATTTTGAAAGAGATGATTACGGAAGCGGCGGCCGAAACAATGGTGGTCGTTGGCAACAAAATTTTGGTGGCAGAAACAACCGCAACAACAATAACAACAGGGGTCGCAGCGGTGGTGGCGGTGGCAATAGACCAGGTGGTGGCGGACAAGGAAATGGACAAGGTGGTCGCGACAACCGCAGTGGTGGTGGCTTTAAAAAACGCTACTAGTTTTATTTCCAATTACAAATAGTAAAAACAATTTTGCTGTAGTTTTCTTTTTCGTAAAGAACCCCTATTTGCTTTGCATTTAATGCAATGAGATCTGAATAAGCGGCGTAATCTCCTTTGTAATTTTCTGGCGACTTAGCAACGACAATTGCTTTCTTTTTTGATGCATTACTCGTCCAAGTTTTTCCTTCGTCATAACTAATACGAAGCGTTAGGTTGTCTCTTTTTTTAGGATCGGCTGCATTGCAGAATGCTAAAATTGTTTTTCCTTTTTTTTGTCCTATTTCAAGTATCGATCCTTCGCAAACTGGATCTATTAAACTGGTGTCAAAATAATTTTCTTTCCAAGTAGCACCGCCATCATCACTAAAAGAAACATACCTATACCTAACCGTACCCGCTTGATTGCGTGCATTTAAAATAAGCTTACCATTACTCAATGTTGCAGCAGTTGCTTCATTACTTCCAGGTAAAACAATGGGTGCTGATATTGAAAAACTTTCTCCATGATTGTCTGTATAAAAACCGTGTGCGTTATAGTCTTCAAAGTTTTTTTGTGGTGGCCCCGATGAGTGATTGGCTGCTACATACATGCGTCCTTTATAATTTCCAGATGTAAACTGCGTGGCATGACCAGGCGTGTTTGCATAGGTTCGCCAATCTTCTTTAAATGTATACGCTTCGTTGATTCCCGGCTGATTAGGACGGTGTACCTGTGTAGTAATATTGATAGGGTTAGACCAAGTAGCCCCTTCGTCTGTAGAAGTTACATACCAAACTTCGCGAATACCTTTTCCCATTCGCATAGAATATTCGTCGTGATTACCTGTATTGTAAAATAAAAATACCCGACCCTTAGGGTAACGTGGGTCTGTAAGGTCTACTACGGGTGCCGGATTACCAGCTTGTAAATTATTATAATCGATAACCGTAGTAAGTGCAGACCAAGTAGCGCCACCATCTGTACTTTTTTTGAGCACAATATTGATGTCTCCAAAATCTCCACTACCATGAACACGCCCTTCACAAAATGCCAATAAATTTTTATTAGGTAGTTGTACAATGGCAGGTATACGGTAAATTTTATGACCCTCTGTACCTGATTCAAACACAGTGGTGCCGGTTGTTTGCGCCATTATTACGGATGAAAATAAAAGAGCAACGATGACAGCAGAGATATTATTTAAGCGGCGCATATGAAAAATTTTAGTACCCTAAATGTAAGACAACGCACTTACATTTACAGCATGGAAAAAATGAACACCCTTTCTGAAATTATTGTATCGAGAAGGTCGAGTAAGCCTTCTACATTTAATGGCAAAAAAATTGAGGACTCAATTATAACAGATTTACTGAACCTCGCACACTGGGCGCCTACACATGGTCGAACAGAACCATGGCGTTTTAAAGTTTATGCAGGTGAAGGTGTTTCTACATTTTGTGAAGCCCACGCCGCGCTCTACAAAACAAACACCGATCCCGAAGTGTTTACCACCGCTAAATTCGAAAACCTGCAAAAATTGGGGAGCCAAACTTCCCATATTATAGGCGTGTACATGCAAAGGCAAGTACCCGCAAAAATACCTTTGGTAGAAGAAATCGCGGCTACCGCCGCGGCCATTCAAAATATACTACTTGGCGCCGAAGCCCTTGGTATCAGTGTACTTTGGAGCACAGGTGGCATGACGCATCATCCCGCACTCAAAAGTTTTTGGGGCCTCGCAGAGGAAGATGTGGTGATGGGCCTACTCTACCTTGGTTATACCAATGAACCTAGTGCAGCTGGCAAAAGAAATGGGACCGCAGCAGAAAAGACGAGTTGGATAAAATAAATCGTTTCAGATAGCATTATTACTAAAAAGCGTTTCTTTGTAATCATGGAAAAAGATTTGCAAAAATTAATTATCCTTACCGCGCCTTCCGGCGCGGGTAAGACATCCATTACCAGGTATTTACTTGATAAATATCCGGCGCTTTCTTTTTCTATTTCTGCGGCTACCAGAGCACCACGCGGGCAGGAAGTTGATGGTGTAGATTATCATTTTATGAGTGTAGATGACTTCAAACAAAAAATTGATGAAGACGCATTTATAGAATGGGAAATGGTGTACGAAGGGAGTTATTATGGCACATTAAAATCAGAACTGGACCGCATTTGGAGCCTCGGAAAAATACCGATGCTTGATATTGACGTACAAGGTGCAGTGCACGTGCAGCAAGCGTTTTCGCACAACAGCCTATCGCTATTTATTTTACCGCCTAGCATCGAAGCGCTTGAAAAAAGATTATCTTTAAGAGGCACGGAAACACCGGAAAGCCTAGCTACTAGACTCAACAAAGCGAATTATGAAATTTCATTTAGCCATCAGTTTAACCACTGCATTGTTAATGAAGATTTAGCCACAGCTTGCCAAGAAACAGAAGATATCATTACCCAGTTTTTAGGCTGGAAATAAAATAGTAAGTATGCCATTTAAAAATAGAACTGTACTCATTACTGGTGCAACCAGGGGTATTGGAAAAGCCATTGCTATTAAGCTTGCAAAAGAAGGCGCTAATATTATTATAGCAGCAAAAAGTGTTACCGAAGATCCAAGACTTGGGGGTACTATTTATTCTGCTGCTGCCGAGGTAGAAGCTGCTGGTGGCAAGTGTTTGGCGGTACAAGTAGACATTAGATTTGAAGATCAAATAGAAGCAGCGATTGCTAAAGCCGTGGAAACATTTGGCGGCATTGATGTGGTGATTAACAATGCATCTGCTATTCAATTAACAGGAACCGAACAAACCGAAAGTAAAAAGTTTGACCTCATACATAGCATTAATGTGCGTGGCACTTTTTTAGTTGTGAAACATGCTTTGCCTTATTTAAAAAAAGGAAACAACCCACATATACTTACCCTTTCGCCACCCATTAACATGGATCCAAGATGGTTAAGTCCACACGTAGCGTATACCATTAGCAAGTTTAATATGAGTATGCTTGCGATAGGTTGGGCGCAGGAATTTAAATCTGCTGGCATTGCATCCAATGCCATTTGGCCAAAAACAACCATTGATACAGCTGCTGTTCGTAATTTATTAGGCGGTCAGGCGCTTGCCAACATGAGTCGTACCACAGATATTATCGCCGACGCGGCGTATTATATTTTAAAGCAAAAAGCAAGTGATTGCACCGGTCATACCTTTACCGACGAAGAAGTGCTTGCTAAAGAAGGCATCACCAATTTAGACCACTACGCAGTAGTGCCTGGAGGGCAATTGTTTAACGACCTCTTTGTATAAAGCAGTTTAATGCTGTTTAGTTGGCTGGATTTTCGGGGCGCATTTGCGGGAACAACAACACATCCTGAATAGAAGGTTGGTTGGTCATCATCATACACAAACGGTCTATACCAATACCAATACCTGCAGTAGGTGGCATACCATACTCTAATGCACGTAAAAAGTCGTGGTCAATAAACATCGCTTCATCATCACCACGCTCCATGAGTTTCATTTGCTCTTCAAAACGTTCGCGCTGATCGATAGGGTCATTTAATTCAGAATAAGCGTTGGCTATTTCTTTTCCGTTTACCATTAGTTCAAAACGCTCCACAAGTCCGGGTTTAGAACGGTGCTTTTTAGTTAAAGGACTCATTTCTACCGGATAGTCAATAATAAATGTGGGCTGAATAAAAGTATGTTCCGACGTAGCACCAAAAAGCTCATCAATAAGTTTGCCTTTACCAATATTGGTTGGTACATCTATATGCAATTGCTTACACACCGCTCTTAATCCTTCTTCGTCTAGGCCACTTACATCAATGCCCGTGTTTTCTTTAATCGCATCATGAATACTTATGCGCTTAAAGGGTGCTTTAAAATCGATGGTTTTGTCACCAACGGTTACTACAGTTGTACCATGTAACGCCAATGCAATTTTTTCAAATAGTTGCTCGGTGGTTTCCATCATCCAGAAATAATCTTTGTACGCCGTGTACCATTCAAGCACGGTAAATTCTGGATTGTGGGTTCTATCCATCCCCTCATTTCTAAAATTTCTACTAAACTCATATACCCAATCAAATCCACCAACAATTAATCTTTTTAAATACAGCTCATTGGCAATACGCAAATAAAAAGGCACATCAAGTGCATTGTGATGTGTTGCAAATGGACGCGCAGCTGCACCACCCGGAATGGCCTGTAACACAGGCGTATCAACCTCTAACGCACCTTGTGCATTTAAAAATTCACGAATGGTATTGATCAGTTTTGTTCTTTTTACAAACGTATCTTTTACATCCGGATTGATAATTAAATCGGCGTAACGTTGGCGGTATCTAAACTCTGGATCTGTTACGGCATCAAACACATTACCCTCATCATCACGCTTTACAACTGGTAATGGTTTTAATGATTTGGTAAGAAGGGTTAAGCTATCTGCATGTATCGAAGTCTCTCCTGTTTTAGTAATAAAGGCATATCCAGTTACTCCAATAATATCGCCTAAATCTAAACCATGCTTTACCACATTATCCCAAAAACTAAAGTCTTCACCTGGGCAAATATTGTCTCTTTTTACATAGAGTTGAATAATGCCTTTGGTGTCTTGAATTTTTATAAAAAATACTTTACCCTTGTCGTTGATACTCATGATACGACCAGCCACACAAACAGCTGCAAAGTCCGCAGCTTTTTCTTCGGTAAAACCATCTTTAATATCTGTAGAGTAATGCGTTACTGGATAGAGCGCCGCAGGAAATGCATCCACACCTGCGCTTTGCATCGCTTGCAATTTTTCTCTACGAATAATTTCTTGTTCACTTAAATGTGGCTGACTCATAATGGATTTTTATTTAGTTGCGCGCTGCGAAATTAAGACATGCGGCTCGTTTCCCAAAAAGAACTAAAGCGTAGCTCTATTACAGTATTTGATACATCATCTCTTTCTGCCCCATTTCAATCATATCGCCGGGTTGCATACCTGCAATAGAGAGTTTTCCAATACTATACCTTATAAGCCGTAGGGTTGGAAAGCCAACGGCAGCGGTCATTTTACGAACCTGCCTATTTTTTCCTTCCGTTAAAGACAAATGAATCCACGGCGCTGGAATTTCTTTTCTAAATCTGATGGGTGGATTTCTGGGAGGGACCACTGGATCTATTTCAAAAATGGCCGCTCTTGCAGGTTTGGTGAGATAGGGTTTTCCATCCACTTGAATGGTTACACCTGCCTCTAACTGCCTAACCGCTTCTTGGGTAATGGCACCATCCACTTGCGCGTAATAAGTACGCTGGTGTGCAAAACTAGGATGCAATAATTTATGGTTTAAAGAAGTATCGTTTGTTAAAATAAGTAAGCCTTCACTATCTGCGTCAAGCCTTCCAACAGGGTATACATCCTTTGGTACATCAAAATAATGCGCAAGGGTTTCTTTGTTTTCGATGGGTGAAAACTGAGAAGCTACGAGGTAAGGTTTGTAAATAATAAAGTACTGATTCATGTATAAAACAAAAGTCTCGCAGAAGCGAGACTTTATATATGGATGGGTTAGTAAGTACAGGGAAATAAATTTCCCTATCACAATATTAAAAATACTTTTAGATGATTCAATAATATTTGTAAACAATTTTATTCACATTTTAGAATCATATAGACAAAATGCATGAAAGCATGGCAGGTAATATGGTTAAATAAAGTGCTTATTCGGTTGGAATCTTACCTTTACTATCAATTAAATGATAAGGTATGAAATTTCCAAGTCCTGTTCTAGTAAGTCGTATTGCCGAATTAATTGGTGCTACCGTAATTGGTAATGCGCATGCTAATGTGGAAGGTATCAATGAAATTCATGTAGTGGAACCTGGAGATTTGGTTTTTGTAGACCATCCAAAATATTATGATATTTGTCTAAACAGTGCAGCAAGTTTTATCATCATCAACACATCAGATGTTACCGTTCCGGAAGGAAAAACAATACTCGTAACAAAGGATCCATTTGAAGCCTACCTGACGATTGTGAATCATTTTAATCCGATACTAAAAGCCACAGAACCCATAGCAGCAAGCGCTTTCATAGGAGAGGGCAGCTATATTATGCCACAGGTTTTTATTGGCAATCATGTACGCATTGGAAAAAATTGCAGGATTTATCCGGGTGTTTGTATTTTAGATCATACCGTTATTGGAGACAATGTAGTTGTTCAAGCAGGTACCGTTATTGGTAGCGATGCATTTTATTACAACACTAAAAAAAATAGAGACCAGTGGTTTAAAAGAATGGAAAGTTGTGGGTCTGTGATATTAGAAGATGGAGTAGAAATTGGTGCCAACTGCACCATTGATAGAGGCGTAACCGCCATCACAAAAATTGGAGCAGGCACAAAAATTGACAATCAGGTACATATTGGACACGATACCATTATTGGAAAAAACTGTTTGCTAGCGGCGCAGGTTGGCATTGCTGGAGGTACCATTTTGGAAGACGGTGTTACCCTATGGGGACAGGTTGGTGTTAATAAAACAATCCGAATTGGAGCCGGTGCCGTGGTTTTAGGCCAAGCAGGCGTTACCAATAATTTAGAAGGTCATAAAACCTATATGGGCTTTCCTGCCACAGAAGCTTCTGCTAAAAGACGCGAACTCGTTTGGATTAAAAGAATCCCCGAACTTTGGAAAAAAGTAATGGACTAGTTTTTTTGACTATCCCTTTAAATTATATTTCACCCTCAACTCGTCTGCTACTCTATTAATGGTTTCTTCAAGCGGCGTATAAGAAAATTTAGGTAGGGCTTTTAATAATTTACTATTGTCAAAATAAACAGCGGCCTGTGCGGTTAAGGTTGTTTCTTTTGTTAACAGCGGCGAGCTACCTGTAAAAAAGGTTTTTACAGCTTCTAGTCTCCAAACAATGGCAGCTAATAAAGGGGTTACTCTTTTATAAGGACGCGGCACTTTAAATGCATCCGCAATTAAATTAAAGATGGTACGGTAGGGGCTATTATGGCCACTGATAATGAAACGCTGTGCCGAAATATTGCTATTCATAAGCTGTGTCATAGCATTTGACACGTCTTTTACGTCAACAAACCCACTCACCCCGCCTGTATACCAAGGAAAGCGGTTATATACCGATTTAAATATGCTCGTTGACCCAGTATGCCAACTTCCGTTGCCTAATATTATAACTGGGTTTACAATTACCGCATCTAATCCCTCTCCTATACCTCTCCACACTTCCATTTCAGCTAAGTATTTTGTTTTTCCGTATTCGCTATTGCTCGTTTCTTCGGACCAGTTCATGGTTTCATTAATGGGCGCATCTTCTCTTATTCTTCCAAGTGCGGCTACTGAACTTACAAATAATAACTTTTTAATGCCTGCATCAATACAAGCATTTACAACATTTGCAGTACCCTCTATATTGGTAGCATGCATCTTCTGTTTTAACTTTGGATGAAAGGATACAATAGCTGCGCAGTGGTATACTTGCTCCACACCCTTCAGTGCTTCTTCTAGTACCACAACATCTAACACGTCACCTTCAATCCATTCAATTTTTTCTGCAAATTGTATAGCCGGAATTTGCTTACGGTAGAGTGCACGAATTTGAAGTGGCGAAGCGTCATTGTGTTTTTCAAACAATGTTTCTATTAACGAAGACCCAAGTAAACCACTAGCACCAGTAATAAAAATCATAAAAAGAATTAAGATGAAGCATTACAAAAATCACAAACACCACTTACCACCATATCAATTTGTGATGCTACAAAATTATTAGGCATCGCAATGGTTGGTACTACAATATCTTCTAAACAATACGTTTTATTACAGTTGTCACAAATAAAGTGAACATGGTTGTCGTGGTGATGCCCCGCACTGCAACTGTCTTTGCAAAGTGCATATAAAACAGCATTGTCTGGCGTTGGAATGGTATGGATAATCCCTTTCTCTACAAAGGTTTGAAGGGTTCTGTAGATGGTAACGCGGTCAAACTCATCGCCCACTTGAAGTTCAATATCGGCATGTGCCAATGCCGAATTTTTCTCAAAAAAATTTTCGAGAATTTTTTTTCTACTATCCGTTACGCTTAAGCTACTGCGTTTTAATAAGTCTATTATTTTTTGTTCCAAGTGTAAATTATTGGGGATTGTTGGTAAAAATTCCGTTTGCAAATGTACCTGAAACGGTTTCAGCCAATAGTTTTTTAATATCTATTTGTAGTTGCTGCAAATCGGTTTGTTTAAGGGCGTCATACACTTGTCCGCGCACTTTTCCATTACGGTCTACGAGTGCAAAAAACTGCGTATGAATAAATTGATCTTCAATTTTTTCTACATTATTTTTTGGATCATCCAGTAAATATGAACTTCTGGCCATTTGATACAAACTATCTTTTCGACCAGTTAGGAGTACCCATTTTTTTGTGTCTATTTTTAAAGAGTCGGCATATATTTTTAAACGTGCCACAGAATCGGTACCTGGATTACAAGTATGTGCCACAATTAAAAAATCAGGATTTGATTTATTGGCTTCATAAATAGTTCGCATGCTTTCATGCATACGAGGGCAGATGCCTTTGCAGGTTGTGAAAAAATATTGAACAACCGTAACTTTTCCTTTTAAATCTTGATTGGTAAATGATTTGCCATTTTGCGTCGTAAACATAAAAGGCTTCACATAGCTAAGCGTGGCTAGTTTTGGCTTCCAATTGTCTGTCCCTCTAAATAAAAAATAATAAAACCCTGCCAATAGAAGGGTAAAAAAAATCAAGTAAACTGCTAGTTTTTTGCTCATATGATAAGAATAGACAACAAAGTTACGCTGCAAGCCTTACTCAGTCCATAAAATTTAGGTTTTGCAACTATGTTGCAATAGCTTATCTTTGTACCCATGAAGTTCAAAATCAATTGGGACGCTTTTGGCATTGCAACATCGGTGGCTTGTGCCATCCATTGTGCCGTTTTGCCCCTTATTTTGAGCAGTTTACCCCTTTTTGGCATCAATATCATTGAAAATCAAGGATTTGAGCTACTCATGATTGGCCTTGCTTTTGTTGTTGGGGTATATTCATTGTACCATGGTCGAAAAAAACACCACCATAGTTACACCCCACTACTCGTATTTGCTTTAGGGATTGTGCTCATGGTTATAAAGTCAATATCACAATCTCACGCCCTTTGGTTATTAATACCAGCCGTAGCTGCTGTCATCACAGCACACTTCTTAAATTATACAATGTGTAGGGAACATAACCATGCACATGCCGACGATTGCAATCACTAATTAGAAACCGAGTAACTAACGCTACCGTCTTTCTCATCTTTTAATTGAATGCCCAGTGTCATCAGCTGGTTTCTGATTTTGTCGGAGGTAACAAAATCTTTACTTGCTTTGGCTTGACTGCGCATTTCGATGAGTAATTGCAAAACACCATCCAAAACGGCAGTATTTGCAGCAGATGGCGCTACTAAACCAAAAATATCTTCTAAAAATACTTTTAAAGAATGCTGCAGTGTAGCAATTGTACTAGCAGATAATGCAGTAACAGGCGTATGCTTGTCTTTAATACCATTAATGATAGGCACTAGTTCAAACATATTAGCAAGTATTTTAGGTGTACTAAAATCGTCGCTCATGAATACACCAAACTCCTCCACTAAATCATTAACTTTTTTATCTAAATCGATATCGGTTGCTGTTGTTTGCGTATCAGAAACTTGAAGTTTAGACAACCACTCATATGCTTCCCATAAACGCTTTGCCGCTTTTTCTGCAGCAATAAGTGCTTCGTTGCTAAAATCAAGTGTGCCTCTATAATGACTTTGTAAAATAAAAAAGCGAACTGTATTTGGTGCGTAGGCTTGTTCTAAAATAGGATGCGTACCAGCAAAAAGTTCGGAGAGTTTAATAACGTTATTATAACTCTTGCCCATTTTTTTACCGTTGATGGTAATCATATTATTGTGCAACCAATAATTTGCTGGCGCTACATGATTACAAACGGTGCTCTGGGCAATTTCACATTCGTGGTGCGGAAATTGTAAATCCATACCACCACCGTGTATATCAAATTTTTTACCCAAATATTTTGAACTCATGGCAGAACACTCTATATGCCAACCCGGGAAACCCTCTCCCCATGGGCTTTGCCAGCGCATAATATGTTCTGGAGGTGCCTTTTTCCATAAGGCAAAATCAGACCTGTTGCGCTTTTCTTCTTGGTTGTCAAGCTCACGCGTTGTATCAAGTTGATCTTCTAAATTTCTTCCGCTTAATATGCCGTAAGGTTGTCCCTTTTTAGAAAAATCAGTGTTGTATTTTTCTACATCAAAATAAACAGAGCCATTGGCTTCGTATGCATAGCCATCTGTAATGATACGCTTGATCATTTCTATTTGTTCAACAATATGACCCGTGGCAGTAGGTTCAATACTAGGGGGTAAATTATTAAACTGCTGCATCGCCCAATGAAACATATTGGTGTATTTCTGCACCAGCTCCATCGGTTCTAATTTTTCAAGCGTTGCCTTTGTTGCAATTTTATCTTCAGCTTCTCTTCCTTCTTCTTCAAAATGTCCAGCATCCGTAATATTTCTTACATAACGCACTTTGTAACCTAAGTGCTGTAAATAACGAAATACAACATCAAACGTTATAAATGGCCTGGCATGTCCTAAATGGCTTTCACCAGAAACAGTTGGACCACACACATACATTCCCACATATGGTGCATTTATGGGTGTAAATACTTCTTTTTGACGCGTTAATGAGTTGTATACTTTTAAAGGTGCCATTGGGACACGAAGGTATTTTATTTTTTTAATTGTACATCAGAAACCAGCATAACATGATCGCTGAGTCCTTCATCAATCATATCAAATGTAGCAATATCAAATGCCTGACTCGCTAAAATGTAATCGATACGAAGTGTTGGTGCCAAGGATATAAAACTGGTGCCAATACCAAAGCCTTTTTGCAAAAAGGCATCGTTCCAATTGCCTCGAATCGTAAAATAGGTGTAAGAGTTAGGCACATCGTTAAAATCACCACAAATAATGGATGGATACGGCGATGCATGAATTGCTTTTTTTACTAGCTCCGATTGTGGACCCCTGCGTTTAAATGCCTGGCCCATTTTATTGAAAAGATTCATGGAGGCGTCGATGGTTTTTGCATCCTGCTCTTTAATTTTTTCAATATCAGAATAATCGTTTTGTTTGAACTTGAACGACTGCAAATGCGTATTAAATATTCGGATGGTATCTGCGCCTTTTAATATATCAACATAAATAAGGCTCTCTGCTACTGGGAATTTTATTTTACCTGAATCTATAATTTGGTATTTAGAAAATATGATACACCCCGATTGATAAGTGCCATCATTTCTTGTATAGTCTTTAGAAAAATAAAAATATTTATAGCGCTTTTTAAATAAGGCAATATTATTTGTTTGCGCGCCACCAACTTCGGAACTATTAAATTCTTGTAAGCAAATAACGTCTGGCTCGAGTAGTAAAATACCAGATGCAATGTCTTTTCGGATTTGCTTTTTGACAAGTATTTTTTTTGAAAGACCATTAAAGCTTTGGATATTCCAATCAATCACCCGGATATGATTTTCCCTTTTTCGTTCAGATAACATAGGGCCTGGCTTTACCGCCGCTATCACGCCAATTTGTTGCCAACCGATGCAAAGCACTACAATAGAAATCAGTGCCAGCTTGGGTTTTACAATTAACCAAAATATGACAAAGAAAAATAAAATGACAATAGCGTAAGGCACTGTGAGGCCCGTAAATCCTAATATCCACCAAGTTGATGTAGGTAAATAGGGTGTTAGGCAAGCGAGTAAAAAAATAAACGCAACAAATAAATTGATGGAAACAATAACTGCTTTAGTTGCCCGTCTAATAAAACTTCCCGCCATATATTAAAAATAAGAATTAATGGTGGGAACAAAAAATTATTCCTGACTTATAGATTTCAAAAATGCCTTTTCATCATCAGATAAATTTTCGTATCCGACAACATTCATTTTATCTAAAATAGTATTGAGCCTAGTTTCTGAAGAATCAAAGCCTCTAGTATCAGCTTTTACGATTCGGGTATTTTTAGGTGCTAATGCATTATTGCTCCAGTTATAAAAGCGAACCATCCAATTACCTAAATTAACGCCGTTTTGTAATTGTTTCATATATATGAAACCAACAAATGCAGCAACGATATGAGAAATTAAAACTGGGAGTTGATTTGCAGATGATGATAGATCAAGCACGATAAATAAAGCTGTTACTATCCAAAGGGGAAAACCGCCATTTAATAGCGGAAATAACCTGTATTGAGGAGCCAAAACAGTTGTAGACACCGCAATACCCATTACCCCTGCGCCCGCACCTAGTAATGGCTGAAAAGAAGACGCAGCTGACGCCATAAGTGACGCTGTAACCAAAAAGGTAATGGCGCCGATGATGCCCGCATAGATATATACTGGAATGATGTGCTTGTTACCAGAAAGATCCTGAAAAATATAACCAAAACACCAGAGCCAAAGCATGCTGCTAGTGAGTTGCCAAAAACTGTACTGGCTAAAAAAGTGAATGAGAAGGGTCCAAGGTTTATGCCAAACACCAACAAAGCTAGCAGGCATGCTAAACCACTCTACAATTTGATGCTGGAACTGTTCAATGGGTGCATCCGTTAAGTAGTATACAATTTTAATAAAATTGATGATTGTGAAGATGAGCATGTTTACTGCAAATAAAAAAACAAGCGCATTGCTGTCTTCTCCTAAAAGCATTTTTCTATTTGACATAAAACGGTGTTGAGGCATCTATTGGCTTTATACTAGTAAAACGTTTTTTTGTTGGTTTTGTTCCAGGTAATCACAATTATTAAACCCACAATGGCGCCGCCAACGTGCGCCCATCTGGCAACATTATCGCCGGCTGCATTTTGCACCGCACTAAAAACTTCAAATCCAAAATATATAAGACCTACCCATTTTGCTTTAACGGGTACAAAAAAGTATAAATAGATGTAGGTGTTGGGAAACAAATAAACAAAGGCAGCCAAAATGCCAAACACAGCGCCACTTGCACCAAGTGTAGCGGTATTAATAATTTGATTGTATTTGAAAGCAACGGCCTCGTTCATCAACCCTAGTTTTTCTCTGGTTTGAAATTCCTGAATGAGTGGGGTTAGCTCATAACTTAAAAACAACAAATGAATAAGTGCTGCGCCAAGTCCACAAACCAAATAAAAAGTAAGAAAACGCGCAGAGCCCCATAAATTTTCTAGCACCGATCCAAACATCCAAAGTGCAAACATGTTACCTAAAATATGGTAAAAATCACCGTGCATAAATAAGTGTGTTACCAACTGCCATGGTTTAAACAATTCACTTTGCCATGCATGTAAAGCAAATAAATCTTCTAGGCTAAATAAAGCTGTTGGAGATTCTGGAAATGTAATTTGCGCTAAATAAAATAAGCCATTAATGATTAATAAATTTTTAATAATCACCGGTAAAATTTCAAATCGGCTGGGTCTAAATTCTGTCATACTATTTCTTTAGTTTTAACTGCACTACATTTTCAATATGGAGCGTATGCGGAAACATGTCTACTGGCTGAATTTTAGTAACCTCATATTTTTCATCTAAAAGGGCTAAATCTCTAGCCTGTGTAGCAGGGTTACAACTCACGTATACAATGGTAGGCGCTGCTATTTCTAATAATTTTTTTACAAGTTTATCGTGCATGCCCGCCCTTGGTGGATCTGTAATAACCACGTCTGGCTTGCCATGCGTAGCAAAAAAAGTGTCATCTACAATATCAATAACGTCACCAGCAAAAAATGCAGTATGGTTTAAGTTATTGAGCGCTGCATTAATTTTTGCGTCTTCGATGGCGTCTGCTACAACTTCTACACCCACTACTTTTTTTGCGCCTTCACTTAAAAAAATTCCAATACTTCCGGTACCGCAATACAAATCATATACCACCTGGGACCCATCGAGCTCTGCAAATTCGCGCGTTACTTGATAGAGTTTTTCGGCTTGCTTGGTATTGGTTTGAAAAAATGATTTAGGACTGATTTTAAAGGAAAAATTTTCTAGCTTTTCGGTAATGCTTCCGTTACCAAAATATGTTTTGGGTTCCAGGTCATACAAACTATCATTTCGTTTTGTATTGATGGTATAGAGTAGCGTTGTAATGGCTGGAAACGCTTTTAGTAATTGATCAAGTAAGGCAAGGCGGTGTGGTTCATCTTCGTAACCAAATACAACATTGATCATGAGTTCACCAGTTGTGGTGTTACGCACAAACATATTACGCAACCAGCCTGTGTGCTGCTTCACATCGTAGTAAGGTAGCTCATGATCTAGTGCGTACTTTGCTACCATTTTACGAATAAGATTGGTAGGCTCTTCTTGTAAATGACAAGTATCTACCTCTACTACTTTATCAAAAAAACCACGCACATGAAAACCAGCGGCGCCTGGTTGATTGGAAAAATCGGCACCAGCGGCTTTTAAAGCTCTAAATTCCTCGGAAGGAATATATTTTTTTGTTGCAAACGTATATTCCATTTTGTTGCGGTACAACTCCGTTTGACTAGCGCCAATAATTGGGTTGATAGTCGGCAAGTTAATGCGTCCAATTCTGGTTAAATTATCCGTTACTTGTTGTTGCTTATATACGAGTTGTTTTGCATAAGGCAGCATTTGCCACTGACAACCACCACAAATACCAAAATGCGTACAAAAAGGTTGCACCCGGTCTTCGGAATAAGATTTAAACGACACAACAAAGCCTTCTGCCCAATCGGCTTTATTTTTTTTGAGTTGTACATCTACAACGTCACCAGGTACGGCGCCTTCAATAAATACCACTTTTCCGTCTACACGTGCTAATGCCTTGCCCTCGGCAGCATAATTTTCTACCAATACCTGTTCTAAAATGGGCTGTTTCTTTTGTTTTCTCACTACATGCAAATATAAGACGCTTTGAGAGGCTGCATGATCTAATTACCTAAATTTGCATAGAATTTAATAGTATGAAGAACCTTTTAGCAAAATCTTGTCTTGTCCTTTTTACAATGCTTTGTTTAAGTAGTGCCATTGACGCACAAACCAAACCTGCAGGAAGGCGTATTTCTATCAAATTAAAGCCGCTTACCAATTGTAAAGTATATATAGGAAGTTACTATGGTAAAAATCTAGTACTTGTAGACTCTACGATGCTAGACGCTACTGGACAGGGCGTTTTTAAAGGAGACACTAAATTAACGAGTGGGGTATATTTTGTTGTTACGCCGCAAATTACCAAACAGTTTGAATTTTTAATGGACGATGTTCAGCATTTTAATATTGAAGGAGATACAACCATCAAAGAAAAAGCAACCATTACTGGATCGCGCGACAACGATTTGTTTAAAGCATACATTGGTTTTTCTTCAGAAAAAGGACAGCAATTACAAAACATCCGAAACGATTTTAATGCAGCAAAAACAAAGGCCGATTCTACACGCTTAGCAGATGAATATGGTAAGGTAGATAAGATGGTAGAGGGCTATCGAAACGATATCGTAAAAAAATATCCAGGCTCATTACTAGCAATGCTTTTTAGTGCCATGAAACGCCCTGTAGCGCCTGCTGTGCCTATCGTTAACGGAAAACCAGATTCTTTGGCGCCTTACCGTTTTGTGAAAAATCATTTTTGGGATGATGTACTTTTTAATGATGATAGACTCTTAAGAACACCGTTTTTTGAATCTAAATTAGACGAGTATTTTAAGTACTATGTTTCTGCGGAACCAGACTCTGTTATTGAAGAAGTAAAGTACATGTTACTCATGGCAAAAACAGGTAAAGAAATATATCCATACCTACTTACCAAGTTTACCAATAAATATATGGCACCCGAATTTATGGGTCAAGACAAAGTGTTTGTGTATTTATTTGAAAATTTTTATGCAAAAGGAGATACCGTTATTTTAAACCCTGCTTCCCGAAAAACTGTTACAGAAAGAGCCTATAGTTTAATGGCCAATCAACTTGGATTACCCGCGCCACAACTGGATTTGGTGGATTCTTTAGGCAAAGCCGTTTCTTTGTATAACATCCCTTCTAACTTCACCATGGTGGTATTTTACGACCCTAATTGTGGTCATTGTAAAGAAGAACTACCAAGGTTAGACTCTTTTTACAGAGCCAAGTGGAAAGCCGTTGGTATGACCATGCTAGGTGTCAATATTTACGACGCCGAACAAGCAGCCTGGAAAAAATTTGTAACAGAAAAAAACTTAAAAAACTGGATTCATGCCTACCAAACAAAAGCTGCAAAAGAGGCAGATGAAAAAGCAGGCAGGGCAAATTACAGACAGCTCTATGATATTTATAAAACGCCCACCGTTTATTTGCTAGACAAAGACAAACGTATTATTGCCAAGCAATTAACGATCGAGCAGTTTGATGATATTATTCAAGTCAAGAGTAAGAAACAGCCTACAAAATAACTACACGAGTTCTTTAACTGCGTTAAAAATAACTTTTGGTTTACCAAGGGTATAATAATGCAGCACAGGTACGCCAAAAGCTTTAAGTTCCTTGCTTTGTTGAATTAACCATTCGGTTCCAACTTGTTCGCAATCGGCATCTGTTTTACATTTATTAATTGCATTAGATAAATCTGTAGGAATGTCTACATGAAATATTCGAGGTAAAACAGAGAGTTGTTTTTTATTGGTAATAGGCTTTAGACCTGGTATGATAGGAACGCTAATACCCATATCCCTACAGGCTTTCACGAAATCATAAAATTTTTGGTTGTCAAAAAACATTTGTGTCATAATGTAGCTTGCGCCTTCATCCACTTTGTTTTTTAAATGCTTTAAATCAATTTCTAAATTGGGTGCTTCGAAATGTTTTTCTGGATATCCAGCAACACCCATACAAAATTTTGTTTGTCCGCCGTTTTTAATGTCTTCATCCAAATAAATACCATTGTTCATGTTGTTTACCTGTCTGATTAAATCGATAGCAAAATGATTGCCATCTTTTTCTGGCTCAAATGATGATTCATTTTTTGCAGCATCGCCCCGTAGTACAAGTGCGTTGTCTATGCCTAAAAAGTCTAAATCTATAAGCGCATCTTCCGTTTCTCTTTTTGTAAATCCACCGCAAATAATGTGCGGTATAGCATCTACTTGATAGTGATTCATGATAGCCGCACAAATACCTACCGTACCAGGACGCTTACGCACGTCTACTTTTTCAAAAGTGCCATCCAATTTTTTCTTGAACATGGTTTCACTACGGTGGTAGGTTACATTAATCCAAGAAGGTTTAAACTCCATTAAGGGGTCTAAATGTTCATATAAAGTATTGATTGTCTTACCTTTTAGAGGAGGTAATACTTCAAAAGAAATAAGGGTGTCTTTTGCCTGCTGTAAATGATCCGTTACTTTCATGATTGCTGCTTTATGGGGGCAAATATTAAAATTGTTGCAATATACAGCCAAAAAGCCTTTATAAAAAGAGTTATGGGGGCCAAAACCTGATACAGAACAGGGTTAGAAGCCCTATTTTTGTAGAAAGCAACTATTTTGAACGGAATTATACATACGAGCGCACTACAAAAAAGTTACAAGGGAAGAACCGTTGTAAACAATGTGAGCGTTACAGTAAAACAAGGTGAGATTGTGGGTTTACTTGGCCCCAATGGTGCTGGCAAAACAACAACATTTTACATGGTGGTAGGCCTTATCAAGCCGGACGAAGGCACTGTGTTTTTAAATGAAGAAGATATTACTAAGCTTCCCATGTATAAAAGAGCCCAAATGGGTATTGGCTATTTACCACAAGAAGCTAGCGTTTTTAGAAGCCTTAGTGTAGAAGATAATATTTTAGCGGTACTCGAAATGACTTCACTTTCCAAAGAAGAACGTTTATTAAAATTAGAATCTTTACTGGACGAATTTAATTTACAACTGGTTCGAAAAAATAATGGCGATAGTTTAAGTGGTGGTGAAAGAAGAAGAACAGAAATCGCAAGAGCACTTGCCGTAGATCCAAAATTTATTTTATTAGATGAACCATTTGCAGGTGTTGATCCTATTGCAGTAGAAGATATTCAAACGGTGGTGGCTAAATTAAAAACAAAAAATATTGGGATTTTAATTACAGACCACAATGTAAATGAAACCTTATCTATTTGTGATAGAGCCTACCTCCTCATTGAAGGAAAAATATTTAAACACGGAACTGCCGAAGAATTAGCAGAAGACGAAGACGTTCGACGTTTATATTTAGGGACCAATTTTACGCTACGTAGAAAAGATTGGATTATTGACATGGGAAAAGAAGCTAAGCTTTAATTCACATGAAATTTATAAGTCCTGCCATATCACGACTTGCCCTTTTAAGAATTGCGCATATTGAAAGATGGGTAGCAAATCCTATTGCAACACAAAGAGAAGTGTTGCAAGATTTAGTTACGCATGGACAGTACACCGCCTTTGGTAGAAAATATGGCTTCAACGAATTATTTAATATTCGAACATTTAAAGAAGCCGTTCCTATTAGTGAATACGAAGACCTGAAACCCTTTATAGATGGGCTTTTAGAAGGAGAAGACCAACTACTTTGGAATACACCCGTAAATTGGTTTGCAAAAAGCAGCGGTACTACTTCTGATAAAAGTAAATTCATTCCTATCACCGAAGAAAGCTTAGAAGATTGTCATTACCAAGCAGCAAAAGATGTGTTGGCGCTTTATTATAAATTTAATAATGATAGTGATTTACTTACTGGCAAAGGACTTGTGATTGGGGGTAGTCATCAAATTAGTAAAGTCAATGAAGAAATAAGTGTGGGCGATTTGAGTGCCGTACTTCTTCAAAACACACCTGTATGGGCCAATTGGATTCGTACACCAGAATTATCGATTGCGCTCATGGATGAATGGGAGTCAAAAATTGAACAATTAGCACAGTCCACTATCCAAGAAAATGTTACATCTATTTCTGGCGTTCCTACTTGGACACTTTTGCTCATCAAAAGAATTTTAGAAATTACGGGCAAGCAAACTTTAAAAGAAGTTTGGCCTAGTTTAGAACTATATATCCATGGAGGTGTTTCATTTACACCTTACAGAGAACAGTTTAAAAAATTAATTGGACCGGGTTGCACCTATCTAGAAATGTACAATGCATCTGAAGGTTTTTTTGCAGCGCAAGATGATCCTACAGTAGAAGGCATGCTATTATTTTTAGACCATGGTATTTTTTATGAGTTCATGCCTACCGAAGAATACGGAAAAGAAAAACCCCGCACTATTGGACTTGACAAAGTAGAACTTGATACAAACTATGCGCTCGTTATTAGCACCAATGGTGGACTCTGGCGTTATTTGGTGGGCGATACGGTTAAATTTACAAGCCTTGCACCCTATAGGATTGTTGTAACAGGTCGTCTTAAACAATACATCAATGCATTTGGGGAAGAAGTAATGGTGGACAATACCGACAAAGCAATTGCAGCTGCGGCGGCAAGTACAGGGCTTGTGGTTAAAGATTATACGGCTGCTCCCATTTATTTTGGGGATCAAAATCAGGGCGCTCACGAATGGCTTATCGAATTTGAAAACACCCCGGAAAGCCTTACTGCATTTACACTATCGCTAGACCAGCATTTAAAAAATGTAAACAGTGATTATGAAGCCAAGCGCTACAAAGACATTGCGCTAGGCCTACCAAAAATAACAGCACTTCCTGAAGGTTTATTTAATTCATGGCTTAAAAATAAAGGCAAACTAGGTGGCCAACATAAAGTGCCAAGACTAAGCAATGACAGGAAATACATCGATGAATTATTGTTGCTTTTACAACAATATGCTTAGTCAAAATTCGTTTAAACTATCATAAATAATGGATATGAAATTACTAGCAGGCAAAGTATCAATTGTAACAGGAGCTGCCCGTGGCATTGGCGCGGCTATTGCACTAAAATTAGCTGAACAAGGGAGCCATATTGCGTTTACCTATGTTAGCAGTGGTAGTGCCGAAAAAGCTGCAGCCCTTGTAGCACAGATCGAAGCGCTAGGGGTTAAAGCAAAGGCCTATCAGAGCAATGCGGGTATTTTTGAGGAGTGTGAAGCCTTTGTAAATGACGTAGTAGCCACATTTGGTACGGTTGATATTTGCGTAAACAATGCAGGTATTTCTAAAGATAATTTACTGCTTCGCATGAACGCAGAACAGTGGGATGAAGTCATGGACACCAACCTAAAAAGTGTTTTTAACATGACCAAGCAAGTGATCAGACCCATGATGAAAGCAAAATCTGGTAGCATTATCAATATGAGTTCTATTATTGGCATTAGAGGCAATGCAGGTCAAAGCAGCTATGCGGCTAGTAAAGCGGGTATCATTGGATTTACTAAATCTGTGGCACTTGAGCTTGGTAGCAGAAATATTAGATGCAATGCCATCGCCCCAGGTTTTGTTGAAACCGACATGACCCATTATTTAAAAGAAGGGGAAGCGGCAACTGCCTTTTTAAGCAAAATACCACTAGGCAGGTTTGGGAAGGCTGAAGAAATTGCCAATACAACGCTTTTCTTAGCCAGCGACATGAGTTCCTATGTTACGGGTCAAGTAATTAGTGCTTGCGGTGGCCTAAATATCTAATTGAACCTTCAGATTGTCATACCGCTGTCATATAATGGCAGCAGTCTTGTTAAACCTTTTAACAAATAGATTGTTGAAGTAGCTGACATATATATTTGTACATCACAATGAAGCGCAGCATTATCAATATCCTATTACTTGGAATCTTACTCGTCCAAGTTTTGCCTATTCAAGAAATGGGCGAATTATGGTTTAGTAACCAACTCAATGAGGAAGTGGTTAATGCGGATGCTATGGTTAAAGAAGTAAATAAAGCGGGCGACTCGGTTGTCGAATTCAATGAATCCCAATCGCATGCGCTTATTTACACAGAAAACCAACCAACCCAATATTTTGGATTTCAGGATATGATTCCGCTTCATCACATTAGCGATGTTCCTGTTCCCCCTCCAAACAAAATGAGAGCATAATCATTTTCTGTTTTTCAATCCTCTGTTTTAGGTTTTTTACAAATTAAATAAATGAAAAAATTATACTCGCACTTAGGTGATAACCTATCTGCTTCGATTGTAATATTATTAGTAGCACTGCCTTTATGTGTAGGCATAGCGCTTGCTTCTGGAGCACCTGTTTTTTCCGGTATTATTGCAGGCATTATTGGAGGCATTGTAGTAGGGCAACTAAGTGGATCCCAACTGAGTGTTTCAGGTCCTGCTGCAGGTTTAACAATTGTTGTTTCCTCAATGCTTCTAAGATTAGGATCATACGAAACATTTTTATTGGCCGTTTTAATTGCTGGTTTATTTCAAATCTTATTTGGCTTTTTAAAAGCGGGAATTATTGGCGACTATATTCCAAATGCTGTAATTAAAGGTATGCTAGCTGCCATAGGCATCATATTAATGATGAAGCAGATTCCGCATTTAATTGGTTACGATGCCGATTTTGAAGGCGATGAAACATTTTTACAATCTGATCAAAACAACACAATAACTACCATTCTTACAGCTGCAAACTCGGTAACGCCCATGGCAGTATTGATAGGATCCGTTTCTATTGTTTTATTGGTATTATGGGAAAAAATAAGAAAAAAAGATCAGGATTGGATACATTTTGTACCAGGACCATTAATTGTAGTTTTCATTTCTATTGCACTTAATAAATACGGTTCTGTTATTTTAAATATGCCAATACTTGAGGAAAAACATTTAGTGGCATTGCCGGTAGCAAAAAATGCGGAACAGTTTGTATCCTTTTTCACTTTCCCAAATTTTAGTGCTATCAATAATGTTCAAGTTTGGCTAGCTGGATTAACCCTTGCTATTATTGCTTCACTAGAAACTTTACTAGGTATTGAAGCAGTTGATAAATTAGACCCTTTAAAAAGAATAAGTCCTTCAAACAGAGAATTAAAAGCACAAGGTATTGGCAATATCGTTTCCGGTTTAGTTGGTGGACTTCCCATTACCTCTGTTATTGTTAGGAGTTCTGCAAATGTAAGTGCGGGCGGAAAAACAAAGCAAGCTTCCATTTTTCATGGATTTTTGCTTTTGATATGTGTTGCATTTATACCCGCATTGCTAAATTGGATTCCTCTTAGTGCGATTGCAGCAATACTAATTGTTACAGGGTACAAACTAGCAAAAGTGAGTTTATTTAAAGAATTTTATTCTAAGGGCTTACCTCAATTTATCCCATTTTGCATTACGATAATTGCTATATTATTTAGCGACTTACTTGTTGGTATTTCTATTGGCTTAATTGTAAGTACTGTATTTATTATTAGAAGCAATTTTAAGTCATCGATTCTAATGGTGAGCGATAAAAACCAATATTTAATTCGATTTAGAAAAGATATTTCATTTTTAAATAAACCGATTATAAAAGAAAAACTAGAATCACTACCAGCAAATTCACAAGTGGTAATTGATATCAAAAAAGCGGATTTTATAGATAAGGATGTAATTGATGAGATCAATGACTTTTTATGTCATGCGCATCTTAAAAACATATCTACTACTATAAACTTAAATGAATACAATAGCAATCACTTACTCATCAAACAAATAAATAAATGAAAATTTACGAAAAATTATTATTAGAAAATAAAGCTTGGGCTCAAGAAAGAAAACAAGATGATCCTACATTTTTTTCTAGGTTATCGGAAATTCAAACGCCCGAATTTTTATGGATTGGTTGTAGCGATAGTAGAGTGCCTGCCAATGAAATAACAAATACACAACCTGGCGAAATTTTTGTGCACAGAAATATCGCAAATATGGTGGTGCACACAGATGTTAATTTATTGAGCGTATTAGATTATGCAGTAACGCATCTAAAGGTAAAGCATGTTATTGTATGTGGGCACTATGGTTGCGGCGGCGTTAAAGCGGCAATGACCAACCATAATTACAACAAAATCTTGAACATGTGGCTCCGAAATATTAAAGACGTATTTAGTTTGCATAAAACAGAATTAAATGGTATCCCAAATGAAGAAAGCAAATTTGACAGGCTTGTAGAATTAAACGTTCAGGAACAAGTAATGCATCTAGCAAAAACATCGATTATACAACAAGCTTGGAAAAACGAACAAAGACCACATTTACATGGCTGGGTATACGGCTTAAAAGATGGCCTCATTAAACCCGTATTTGAAATGGAAGCTGGTTCAGAAATAGACCCCCTTTATAAATATGACGACTTATAAAAAAATATCGCCCATTGAGGCTGCTAAAAAATTAGTAGCCATTTTACAATTAGACAAAAAAGAGGTTTCTGCCATTTACGTATTTGCAATACTAGCTGGACTTGTTCAACTTGTAACGCCCCTAGGCATCCAAAGCATTATTGGATTTGTGATGGCTGGATCCTTATCAACGTCTATTGTTGTATTGATTGCTGTAGTTGTAATTGGTGTTTTTTTGAATGGCCTTTTTCAGATCAGGCAATTGCAAATCATTGAAAAGATCAAACAAAAAATATATACCAGAGACGCTTTAAGTTTTGCGGATAAAATACCTCATTTAAACATTGAAAAGCTTGATAATTACTATTTACCTGAATTGGTAAATCGATTTTTTGATACGCTTACACTTCAAAAAGGTATTGAAAAGATTTTATTAGAAATTCCAGCAGCTTTTATACAAATTCTTTTTGGAATCATTTTACTGTCTTTATATCATCCGATATTTATAGCTTTTGGTATTGTACTTCTTTTGTTATTGTACATTATTTTGGCAACAACGTTGCCTAAAGGATTTACCAAAAACATGCAAGCAAGCGATTACAAGTACAAAACCGCAGCTTGGCTTCAAGAACTTGCCCGGGTTGTAAAAACATTTAAGTATGCCAAAAAAACTTCATTGCATATAGAAAAAACAGATGGTCTTGTAAGCCAATATTTAATCGCAAGAACCAGCTATTTTAAAATTCTATTAACTCAGTTTTGGAGTTTAATTGCATTTAAAATAATTATTACTGCAGCAATGTTAATTGTGGGCGTTTACCTTTTATTAAATCAACAAATTAACATTGGACAATTTATTGCTGCTGATATCGTAATTCTGGCAGTGATAAACTCAGTAGAAAAACTAATTCTAACACTAGACAAGGCGTATGATACATTAACGGCAATTGAAAAGTTAGATAAAATAAAAAGTGCTGATTTGGAAAATGCTGGCGTTGAGCAAATAACAACTACTCAGGGCATTAAAGTAGATTTCAAAAATGTTTCATTTAGTTATCCAAATGGCAAAAAAGTTTTAAATGATATTAGCTTAGAAATTGGGGCTGGTGAAAAAACCTTAATAGTTGGAGATTCAGGATCTGGTAAATCTACCTTATTAAGACTACTTACTGGCACATTTACGAATTTTACGGGTACGGTCAGAATCAATAACATTGCCATTGGCAGCTACGCCATAGATTCATTAAGATCCAACACAGGCGTACTTATAAGTCAACAAGATATATTCCAAGGTACCATCAGAGATAATATTACTATGGGGGATACAACTGTATCAACAGATGTTTTGTTTTCCATTAGTCAAAAAACAGGCTTAGATGCATTTGTTGGCGAACTTGAATTAGGGTTTGATAGTGAAATTGATCCTGCAGGTAAAAAATTGCCAGAAAAAATCAAGCAGGGCGTACTACTAGCTAGGGCGTTATTGAACAATAAGCAACTATTATTATTGGAAAACCCTTTTGCAGGTTTAGAAACAACTACAAAAGAAGATATAAGGCAAACAATAGCAGCCATAGATAATACAACTGTTATTGTTACTTCTTCTACAAATATGGATCAAGACGTTTTTGATACAATTATTTACTTAGAAAATGGAGCCGTAGCTTCTATTCAAAAAAATAATAAATAGTAATGAACGCTTATAAAAATATATACCAGATCGAAAAAGAAAATAGAATAACGAAAGTTTTTGTTATTCTAATCTGTGTCATTGTTGTTATTCTGTTTTTACCTTGGACACAAAATATCAAAGCAAAAGGAAATATTACAACACTTCAGCAAGAGCAGCGTAGGCAAGAAGTGAATACTATTATTGCTGGTAAAGTAGCCAAATGGTGGGTAAAAGAAGGTGATATAATTGAAGCAGGAGATACGATTATGCAGTTAAGCGAGGTGAAAGTAGAATACCTAGACCCTTTACTACTAGAAAAAATGAGATCTCAAATTCAGGCTAAAACTGCTGCTGTAGAAGGGTATAATAAAAAAGGAGAAATGGCGAGCAAGCAAGAAGAGGCCCTTGCACAACTTCAACTCATTAAATTAGACCAGCTAAAAGTTAAACAACAACAACAGCAATTAAAGGTAATATCTGACAGTATTGAACTGGTTGCTCAAAACAATGAACTACAAATTGCTAAACGTCAAATTGATGCCGCAAAAAACATGTTAGATAGTGGGGTTATATCTTTAATTGATTTTGAAAGAAGAAAAGTAACCTACCAAAATGCATTTGCTAAAAAAATTGGGGCTGAAAATAAATATGCGCAGTCTAAACAAGAAACGTTTGCCTTACAATTTGAACAAAGAAGTATTTTACAAGATTACAATGATAAAATTGCCAAAGTAAATGGCGAAAAATATAGTGCAGGCGCAGATCAGGCTGCAGGGATTGGCGATTTGGCTAAACTAGAAAACAACTACGCTAATTATGATGTTAGAAATAAACTCTATTACATCATCGCACCTCAATCCGGTCAAATTACAAAAGCTAAAAAAGCGGGCATAGGCGAATATGTAAAAGAGGGTGAAATGATTGTCGAAATCGTACCTAAAAACATTCAATATGCTGTGGAATTGTATATAGAACCTATGGACCTTCCACTCATAAGCAAGGGACAAAAAGTGAGGTTTATATTTGATGGTTTTCCTGCCATAGTATTTAGTGGCTGGCCAAACAGCTCTTATGGAACATTTGGGGGCGTTATAACTGTTATTGAAAACGGGATTAGTGATAATGGTAAATTTAGGGTGCTTGTTTCTGAAGATCCATCAGAAAAACCATGGCCAAAACAATTAAGATTTGGCGGCGGTGCAAGTGGTATAGCGCTATTAAAAGACGTTAGCATTGGATATGAACTTTGGAGAAATATTAATGGATTCCCTCCCGAATATTATCAAGCAAAAGTAGAAACGAAAACAAAATGAGGTATCTGAAACATATAGTACTGCTATTATTGGTTTGTATACAAGGATATGGACAAACGTTAACCTACAGCGAATTTATAGATCAGGTTAAAAAATACCACCCCATAAGTAAACAGGCAAAAATTGTTGTTGATAAAGCAAGCGCCGATTTATTATCTGCTCGCGCAAATTTTGACCCTACTATTGGTTTTAATTCAGACATGAAAACCTTTGATGGCAAAAATTATTTCAATTATCAGAACACAGAATTAAAAATTCCAACCTGGGCAGGTATCGACATAAGTACAGGTATCGAAAATAACAAGGGTCAGTTTATCAATAGCGAAGTATCAAAAGGTCAAAGTAGCTACCTAGGTATTAGCGTTCCTGTAATTAAAAATTTAGTGATTGATAAAAGAAGGGCTTCCGTTTTACAGGCTAAAAATTTAATGCTAGCAAGCGAGCAAGAAAAGGAGTCTATTGTCAACAATCTATTATTAGACGCCAGTGTACAATATTGGAAATGGGCTGCACAATACCAGCTTTTAAAATTATACAAGCAATATGTAGTAACCTCCAGCAACAGATTTGCTATTACTAAAATTGCATTTAATAATGGCGAAAGAGCTTCATTAGATACATTAGAAGCGCTTACGCAACTCCAACAAATTAAAATTTTAGAAAACGACGCCGAGCTACTCTATACCAATGCCGGCATTGAATTATCCTATTATTTATGGGACAAAAACGATAGTGCTTTAGCAGTAAGCCCTAATATGGTTCCGGACACATTAGATAACAAAGAAATCTCTATTGAAAATAGTATTGGTGATTTAATAAGTTTGTCGATACTCAAAAATCCGGAAGTAAAAGCATATGAATACAAAATCAATAATTTGATAATTGAAAAGAAATTGAAATTTCAGTCGCTACTTCCAATGCTCAATGTAAAATCGAATATTTTAAACCAAAATTATAGCGTTTTTAAAGATGCAGGATCCCAGTTTTATCAGAACAACTACAAATTTGGATTGGATTTTAAAATGCCATTGTTTGCAAGAGAAGGCAGAGGAGATTACAAAAAAGCAAAATTAAAAGTAGCAGAAACCAATTTAGCATTTACTGCTAAAAAAATAGAGGTACAAAACAAAGTTAGAACCTATAGCAACGAAAATTTATACTTAAAAAAACAATTGGAAACATTGTTTGTGATCAACAACAATACCAATACACTTCTTAGGGGTGAACTTATTAAGTTTTACAACGGCGATAGCAACTTATTTGTAGTGAATGCCCGTGAAAACAAAGTAATTGAAACTGCAGAGAAATTAGTTTCTCTGCAGTTCAAAATTCTAAAGTCTTATTATGCGCTTAAATGGGCTAGCGGCATCATTAATCAATAAGTGAAATATGGCTTAATTGCAAAGCCTTACACTTTTCATTAAGTCTTTTAATGTCCTGTTCTATGAAGCTATTGTATTGTGCTTTATATATATTCCATTCATCATTTAATTCTTTGAAGCGGCTCAAATGACCTGCTGTAACGTGAGGTGTATTGGTATCCAGCTCACCTCTTAAGAATATATAATTAGCGCTTAGCTTGTTAACAAAATTGATGACGTCATCGTTAGATTCTGACTTTGTTTGAATTAATTTTTCTTCCCAGGCATTTATTTTATCAGTAATAGAATCTGCGAGTGCGATAATACCCTTAAAGGCATCTTTATTTTCAATTCGCTCTAACATGACTGTCATTTGCTTTTGTATATTTCTCATACGAACAACAGCTACATGAATGTCATTAACATCTGTAGCAATTTGCTGCAATAGATTGGCCTGATTTTGATAATCTGTCGCAGACGCATTTATGCGAGGATCTGCAAGTACATTAAAGCTTTTTTCAAATACGCTACTGCCTATATGCAGCGCCGCCTTGTAAGTGCCGGGTACCACACGAGCACCATCGTAACTTCCTTCTATAAAAACACCAGGAATAGAAGCGATAGACTCTTCGCGTAAATCCCAAACAAAACGGTTTAACCCTGGCTTTACATCGATGGTAGGGTCATTTTCGTTTTTATTATTGCTTGTAGTATTGGATGGTGGCTTTGCATAAAAAGTTCTAATCACTTTTCCTTTATTATCCGAAAAAGTAATTTTGGCTTTTGCTATAGTACTATCAGCCGTATGAACATTATAATATAACACGGCACCGGAAGCCTGATTGGCTCCAAGCGTACTAATTGGCTTTCCGTTTTTATCTAATAAGCCGCTTCTATCGAGTACACTTCCTCCCGAAATACGGTACACATCAGAAACAGTAAATAAATGGGTTTTAGTTGTATCGCTGTTGTAATTTCTGATTGGCGATAAATCATCTAAAATCCAAAATGCCCTTCCTTGGGTAGAAGCTAGCAAATGATTCTCATGCACTTTCAAATCTGTGATAGGCACCACAGGTAAATTTAATTGTAGTTGCTTCCAATGCGCACCAGCATCATATGAAATGTAAAATCCTGTTTCGGTACCAGCATATAAAATATTCGAATTGGTTGGGTCCTCTCTTACAACCTTCACAAACGCGCCGTATGGAATGCCTGTTGAAATTTCTTTCCAACTTGCACCGTAATCATTTGTTACATAAATAATAGGCGTAAAATTATTAAACTTATACTTGTTAACAGCAATGTATGCTGTTCCTTTATTGACAGTAGAAACCTCTATTGCATTGATTAAAGACTCATCTAAATTTTTAGGCGTAATATTTGTCCAATGAGCGCCACCATCTTTTGTTAGGTATACTAATCCGTCATCACTTCCAGTATAAATAACACCTTTTTCATTTTCCGATAACGCTACATAACTAATGGTACAATAGTTTTCACCACCAGCGCCTTCATTGGTATAAGGCACGCCACTAATGCGCATTTTAGCGGTATCATGTTTTGTTAAATCTGGAGAAACTGCTTTCCATGTTTTACCTAAATCGGTGGTTTTAAATAAAATATTTCCGGCATGGTAATACGCACCAGGTTCTAATGGATCATACACAATAGGTGCATTCCAATTAAAACGGTACTTCATATCTTTTGGTTGCAGCGCCTGATATTGCACAGGATGCTCCATAATATTGACACCTTCTTTGGTTACATTATTATACGCTTCAATAGTTCCCTGATAAGATCCACCCATAGAATAGGTTGGATTGTTTGGATCAAATGCAACAAATGCAGACTCGCCTCCCGCTGTGCTTGTCCAATCTTTATCTGAAATGCGGTAACCATTGGTTACGCGACTTGCCATTTTAATTGAACTATTGTCTTGCTGACCACCATATAAATTATACGGGAATAAATGATCGGCATTGACGCGATAAATTTGCGAAGTTGGTTGATTGGCCTGTGTAGACCAAACTTTACCGGTATTAAATGTTACAGCAGCTCCGCCATCATTGGCAACAATCATGTTACTGCTATTTTTTGGATGAATCCAAAGTTGGTGATAGTCGCCATGTGTACCGCCCATGTATTCCCAAGTTTTTCCACCATCAGTAGATCTCAATCCTGGAGAATTTAGAACATACACCACATTTTCGTTGGAAGGATCCGCAAACACTTCGATATAATACCAGGCGCGTTGTGTTAAACGGTGGTCTTTACTAATTCTATTCCAGTTTTTTCCTGCATCGTTAGAAACAAAAAGTCCGCCCAATTCTTTTTCGGTATCACTTTCTACCAAGGCATATACTTTTTCCGAATTGGCTCTTGAAACAGATACGCTCATTTTACCAAGTGCAGTAGGTAATCCGTTTTGAATTTTATTCCAAGTAAGTCCAGCATCTGTAGATTTATATAAGCCACTTCCCGGACCGCCACTTTTAATTTCCCATGGTAACCTTTGGTATTCCCACATCGCTGCATATAAAATACGTGGATTGTTCATGTCCATCGCTAAATCGGCGCAACCTGTGTTATTGTCAACAAATAAAACTTTAGTCCAATTTGCACCACCATCTATTGATTTATAAACGCCACGATCCGCACTAGGTCCGTGTGTTGCACCTTGTGCGGCTACATAAACAATGTCAGGATTTGTTGGATCTATGCGTATCCAAGATATTTGGCGCGTTAATTCGAGACCCATATGCTTCCATGTTTTTCCTGCATCGGTAGATTTATATACCCCGTCACCATATGAACTCATTACGCCTCTTGGTGCGTGTTCTCCCATACCAACATAAACAACATTTTGATCTGACTCTGCAACAGCAACCGCTCCTACACTTCCGGTTTTGAAAAAACCATCAGAAATATTATTCCATGTTTGTCCGGCATCTTCTGTTTTCCATACGCCACCACCGGTAGTGCCCATATAATACGTTAATTGATTTTGCACCACACCCGTTGCAGTAACTGACCTTCCCCCACGAAGTGGACCTATATTTCGCCACAACAAATTATTAAAATGCGAAGGCACTAAATTTTCTTCAACTACAGTTGCGACTTGCGTTTTTGCAAGCGGTTTTTTTTGTGCATGTATAGAAGTTGTAAAAACAAGAACAGATGCAAGCGCACCAACAAAATACTTAGAAAACATAAAAAATATTTGAAAAGAAATTAATAAAATAAATAACGCTTAGCGCTATTGCGCCATCCAGCCTGACTTTCATAGTCTACAAAATAAATTTTAACGTCTGCCTGGCTCTCATAATCTACAAAGTATATTTTCTTTTTTGCTTGAGAAGCATAAGCGGTAAAAAACCATTTGCCGTTATTATCGCCAGCCTGGCTTTCATATTTAACCTTGTATACTTTAAGATCTGCTTGACTTTCGTATTTAACAACAAAAACTTTTACATCGGCTTGTGATGCATAGTCAACAGCAAATATTTTTTGCGCTTGGCTAACGCCCACAAAAGCGAAAAAAAAGAGGATTAAGCCTAATTTTTTCATGGAGATAAATTTAGGCCATCAAGTTATAAATATTCCTGCATAATACAGGTTACTTCACTACAATCTCATCAGCAAAAATCCAAGCGCCGGTACCCGCCGCATGATGCCAATATGGTGGTGACTTCATATTTTTTCCGGTAACCCTAATAAACCTGGCCTTTTGGCTTTTTGAAGCTGTAGCAAATACTTGAATGTCATTGACTTTGCTTGTTTTCACTAATGGAAATACATTCTCAACAGTTTGGATAGGTGTATACGTAATGCCATCTTCGGAAGCCTCAAACGTAATCGCTGTTGGAAAAAACACCACATGATTGGTTACTTGTAAAAAAGAGACTGAAACCTGAGAAAAGTTGGTCATTGCTCCTAGGTCAATAGTAGCTTTCATATCATCTAAAAACCCTAACCAATTGGCGTAAAAGCTCCAACCACCAAATGCCCCATCGGTAAGTGCTTGCGGGTCTTCTTTGGCATATTTAACTGGCTTTATAGCAAGGTTTACCTTGGCATTTTTAGCCAAATTAACATCTTTAGCTCCCGCAACTAATTTTTGATACCCTTGCAAATAATCTGTTAAGGGTAAGCCCATTTCATTGATGATTTTGATGCCCTGTGCATTTGTGGCGCTTGTAAAACGGTCCACTCGTTTTTGAATAGCGGATGCATCAGATAATGGAAAAGATGTTTTGTTTAAGCGGTAAAATTCGAGGGTTGCAAAATCAAGTCCAATGCGCGCTTCATGAACCCGCGCCTGCAAGGCTTTATTACCCGCTGTAACTTGTGAAGCGCTGTCAAATAAACTATTATACTGCTTTAATTTTTGGTCACTCAACCATGATTCAAAACCTTGTGCAGGATCTCCATATAAGAACAAATAAAATTTAGGCGTTTCTTTTATCGCAGCATGCAAATTATTTAAATACCGAACAATAAAAGGCGCTGCGGCTCCGTAATAATTATTTGAAAACTCCTGGAGCAAGTTTGCATAATTTAATTTGGGATTCCATAAAAATTTTGAAAGTAGCCAACTACGGAGCTCAAAAAATTCGGAAGGATTATGACTATGCTGTTCAAAAATCCAATTGGCATTATTATCTACAAATAAATTAATATTAGGTTGTAGCGTTTCTAGATTTGGAAAAGGTGCTAAAAAATTAGTGAACTGAGTGGTGTAATCCCAAATTTGAATAGTGGCTCCAATAGCGCCCCATGCTTTTAAGTCCGACTCAAAGTCTTTACATTTTTGTGCAATCGGCGCACTTCTATCGCATTCTATCGAACAAAGCGTAATCAAAACATTTTTTTCAGGCTTAATATGTAGTGGCGCTTTTCTGGTGTACTGATATGCTAGTGTTGCAATTGTTTTATTCGGAAAGTCTTTGGCAATGCGGTTTACAAGGGTTATCATGGTTCCGGAAGGAGAACCCTCAAGCGCATCGATGGCCGCACATTTATCACAAGTACAATATTGTGTATTGTCGTCTTGACTCACAGATAAAACAGTGGCTGTGGGTCTGCGATTGAAAAATGCAGCCACAGAATCTTTGATAATTTGATACACCGTATCGTTGGATAAACAAAGTTGTGTTGGCTGTCTCTTATTTTTTACAAGTGCATAATATGTTGGATGTTTTTCAAAAAAGTTTTTTTCTGGCAAAAATTTATTAAACGTATGTACGCGCGCCTCTGGTACAAATTTTGGGAACCCTTCGGTGGTTACTCTTCTTTTGGCTGCAAAAGATGGATTGTCATAAAATAGTTTTGAATGAACCGTTCTTGTTAAAACCGCTGGCGTGTAATGATAATCTGCAGCAACAACTACATTTTTTGAAGATGGGATTTTTTCTACTGTTGGTGACAAAAATTGACAGCCTAAAAATTCTTCTAATAAAACATAGACCGTTTCAAGTGTTTGATATGGTGTTGCGCCCGTAATTTCTAGTGTATTCTTTGAGCTTTTTATTGCATATTCATTTTTAATGAGGGCAACATAATTTGGACAAGCACGCCCTATAAAAATAACCTGATTTGACGCGTCTTTTTTTGAGACTATAGGAATTTTTACACCTGCGATTTGAAAAATATAATCACTTAGTTCTGTAGCAGCCTTATGCTCTTCTTGTGTTGCATCTAAAGGTTCTATGATAACTGCTTTTGTTGCTCCATTTTGTACCAACATAAAAGCTGGCAGTTTAGGTAACTGCGCAGTTACTTGTAAGGCAATAAAAACGAGTGAAATTGCAAATAACAAAGAAAATTTAAACCGGCTTAAAAACTGCATGTGTATGATTTTAGATACCCTAAATTTAATTTATTTCAATAACTCAATTCTAACCTTTTTTAACCCTATTTGAACCGGTTAAAAAATAATTAATGCGCTCATTTAATAGTGGCGTAAATTAACTGCAAATAAAAATTCATGAAAAAAATATTGCTCGCATTTGCAGTACTATGTTCAAGTGTTTTACTTGCGCAAGATGTATTTTACTTTACTAGCGGACTAGCTTCCGGAAAAACACACCAATATGGTAGAGAAGCTATGTATTCCGATGCCCTCGCTTATAGCTTGTACAAGGGAGAAAGTAAACCACAGGAAGGAATACCTGTATCGAGTAGCGCAAATACCAACTGGACAAGTATTAAAGCAGATAGTGCGCACAACTTTAGAAGTCAGGCGCTTGCCAATGGTTATTTATACTTAACGTATAATGCTCCAAAGGCAGTGACAGCTGTGTTTATTGGAACAGGCCACTCCATGGTATTTATTAATGGTGCACCGCATGCTGGAGATATGTACCGCTATGGTTGGATGTACATTCCAGTTCAACTAAAAAAAGGAATCAATGAATTTTATATTCGCGCCGCAGGCGCTGGTAGGTTTGCATCCGTAAAGGCAATGCTTGATTTTTCATTTAAGCCACTACAATTAAGTACCAAAGATGCTACGCTCCCATTTTTTATTGAAGGAGAAAATGCTTCAAAAAAATGGGCAGGACTTGTTGTTGTAAATAGTTCAAAAAATAATACGGCTGGTATAAGTGTTACAGCAACTGTCGACAATCAAAAAATACAAACCAATATTACTAGTATCGCTCCACAAATTGCAAGAAAAGTAGCTGTAGAAATTCCAGTACCAAAAAACGTAAGCAAAGGAAGTTATAGGGTAGCGCTTACGCTAATGTCTAATAATCAAATTATTGATACTACATCAGTAGTAGTAACAGCTGTAAAAAGTAATGAACACGCTTCTCATACTTTTATTAGTACTATAGATGGCTCTGTTCAATATTATGCAGTAGCACCTCAGGCCAACGATAACAAAACAAATCCAAGTTTATTTTTATCGGTACATGGTGCAGAAGTAGAAGCTATTTCTCAGGCAAGAGCCTACAAACCTAAACAAGAGGGACCGATTGTAGCACCAACCAATAGAAGACCAAGAGGGTTTAACTGGGAAGATTGGGGTAGACTTGATGCACTTGAAGTTTTTGAAATTGCTAAAAAAATATACCAACCCAACCCACAACATATTTATTTAACAGGACACTCTATGGGAGGGCACGGTACTTGGTATTTAGGTGCTACCTACCCTGGAAAGTGGGCAGCTATTGCACCTTCGGCAGGATATCCAACCCTTGCAGCGTATGGCTCTCATGATGGTCTGGTACCAAATGATACCAGCACGCCGGTTAAAAAAATATTGACAAGAGCAAGTACACCAAGCAATGTTTTAGGTATGGTCAATAATTACAAAGCAAATGGCGTTTATATTTTTCATGGTGATGCAGACGAAACCGTTTCGGTGAACTATGCAAGACAAATGAAAAAAGTACTCGCCGAATTTCATCCTGATTTTAGTTACTACGAATATCCAGGTGGCTCACATTGGTTTAGTGATGAGAGTGTTGATTGGGCACCCATTTTTGATTATTTCAAAAGACATACCATCCCTGTTAGTAGTAAAGTAAATGTGATTGATTATACACTACCATCTACTGCTATTAGCAACAGCTATCACTGGTTACAGGTATTACAACAAACAAAAAGTTTTGACTATAGTCGCGTGCAACTTACGCGCAACATGAAAACAAAAAATATTACAGGTACCACTACAAATATTAATGCTATTGCAATAGATACAAAAGATTTTATGGTAGGCGATACCATTAGCATTATACTAGATGGCAACTCCTTAACACATATTGTTAATTCGAGTGCGCTGGTTTTAGAAAAAAATGCAACTTGGAACAAAGGAATGTCACCATCACTTACCAACAAAGGCATCCAAAGAAATGGTGGATTAAAAGAAGCATTCAACCATAATATGGTGTTTGTTTATGCTACACATGGTACAGAAGCAGAAAATAATTGGGCACTACAAAAAGCAAAATATGACGCCGAAACCTGGTATTATAGAGGAAATGGTTCTGTAAGTTTAATTGCAGATAAAGATTTTAATACAGCTGCTTATCAAAATCAGGGTGTTATTTTATATGGCAACGAAACCAACAATACCGCAGCAGCGGCACTTCTTACCAACTGTCCTATTAAAGTAACAAATGGAAAAATTGTCATGGGCAGTACCGTATATGAAGGGCAAGACCTAGGTGCTTACTTTATGTATCCAGCTCAAAATAATGGTATTACGAGTGTTGCACTTATTGGCGGTACTGGATTACAGGGTATGCAAGCCGCAGATGCCAATCAATATTTTAGTGGTGGAAGCGGTTTTCCAGACTTCATGATTTTTTCACTGGATATGCTTATTAAGGGCGAAGACGGGATTAAAGCCGTGGGCTATTTTAACAATGACTGGAGTTTAGGTAAGGATTTTTATATTAAAAAGTAAAGAAGGATGAAAAAAATAGTATTTGCTATTACGTTAATATTCGTAGGATATATTGCAGTAGCTCAAAAGCAAGTAAGTATCATTCCAGAGCCGCAATTTTTGAAAGTAAACAATGGAAATTTTACTTTTTATAAAAACACGCAGTTTATAGCACCTGCTAGCTGGAAACAAATTGCAAAATATGTACAGCAAATTACAAGCACGTCTATTAGCACGCTACAAAAGGGAAATACACGTATTGTATTTAAAGAAAATAAAAACTTAGCAGCTAGTGAATACACTTTAGAAGCAACTACTAACACCATTACGATTGCTGCAAAAGATTATGCAGGCGCACTCTATGGTGCACAAACGATTGTTCAACTTTGGTACACCACCAATACACCGAGTCGTATTGCATGTGTCACTGTAAAAGACAAGCCTAGGTTTGAATACAGAGGACTCATGCTAGACGTTTCTCGAAATTTTTATCCGGTATCATTTATCAAAAATTTAATTGATGTATTAAGTATTTATAAAATCAACAACCTCCATTTACACTTAACGGATGGCGCAGGTTGGAGACTTGAAATAAAGAAGTATCCATTATTAACCAAGCAAGCTGCCTTTAGAACACATAAAACTTGGAAAGAATGGTGGAAAAATGGGATGGGGTATTTACAAGAAGGTGATCCACTTGCATATGGAGGGTACTATACACAAAATGATGCCAAAGACATTGTGGCGTATGCAAAAGCAAAGGCTATCAATGTGATTCCAGAAATTGAAATGCCCGGACACTCCGATGAAGTATTAGCAGCCTATCCAAATCTAGCCTGTGATAGTGTTAAAGGTAGAACTGGCGAATTTTGTATTGGAAACGATTCTACTTTCACTTTTATGCAAGATGTACTCACCGAAGTAATGGGGGTATTTCCATCCAAATACATTCATATTGGAGGGGATGAAGCTGCAAAAGGTCACTGGAAAAAATGTACAAAATGTCAAAAGCGCATTACCGATAATGGCTTAAAAGACGAGGATGAACTCCAAAGCTATGCCATACAAAGAATGGAAAAATTTATCTCGGGTAAAGGGCGTTATTTATTGGGCTGGGATGAAATATTAGAAGGTGGCCTTGCCCCTGGCGCACGTGTTATGAGCTGGCGAGGTGAACAAGGCGGTATCGAAGCAGCTAGGCAAAACCACGATGTTATTATGACCCCGGGGGGTACTTGTTATTTTGATAAATACCAACAAAACCCTGCTGGGGAACCAGAAGCGATTGGCGGATTTTTACCGTTACAAAAAGTGTATGAATACGAACCACTTCCCGCTGCACTAGAAAAAGATAAACAACAATTTATCAAAGGGGCACAAGCTAATTTATGGACCGAATATGTGCCTACGCAGGAGCATGCGGCATATATGATTTTTCCGCGCATCATTGCTTTAAGTGAAGTGGTATGGAGTAATTCTGCTGCTAAAAATTGGGCGCAGTTTCAAGAAAAATTAACCGCTCATTATAAGTTGTTGCAAGCTTTTAATATCAATTATTGCAGACCTTCCAATAGAATAGATATTAAAACAGGTATAGATACTGCGTCACGTTCTGCGCAAATTAGTTTTAATAGTGAACAGTTTAAACCTACTATCTATTATACCACCGATGGAACGAATCCGACAACAGCGTCCAACGTTTATGCTGGCGCATTTTTAATACATGAAAAAGCAACCATTAAAGCAGCCATTATTAATGCAAAAAAATCTGCGCCTGATTCGGTACTTATTAATTTTCACAAAGCGTTTAATAAACCTGTAACCTACCAGATTCCATATAGTAAAAGCTATCCTGCTGCAGGTGCTAGCACACTTGTAAACGGATACCGTGGAACTTTAACATACCAAGATGGGCAGTGGCAAGGCTTTACCAGCAATATGGATGTTGTTATTGATTTACAAAAAGTAGACACCATACATTTAGTGCAAGCTAATTTTATGCAAATTATTGGACCAGGTGTTTATATGCCTAAATATATTGAAGTGCAAACATCGGTGGACGGTATAAACTATACCAATCAGGGTAGAGATAACAATAGCGTATCTCCTACAGAGAGTAGTTTACTGTTTAAAGATTTTAAAGTACAAATGAACCCTACAGCCGCACGCTATATTAAGTTTGTTTCAAAACTGCAAAGCGGTTTTCAATTTATTGATGAAATTATTGTAGAATAAAAAAGCGGCTCCTTACTACTTGAATAGGGAGCCGCTTTACAATTATTACTCTTTAGTATTTTGTAACACCCGGAACCGCCACTGGATAAAATCCGTCAGGCCCAGGATTAACCGGCGCTGCTGCATCAAATGCATACACCGATGGATGTAAATTAAGACCAGAGTTAATGGCTTTATCCCAATCAATAACTTGTCCGCTATAGGTAGCCATTCGGCCTAATATAGATGTCATAGTTGAGTAAGCGCCGTTTTCGGCATCGGCATATTTATACTCACCTTTTGCAATAGCTGCAAAAAGTTCGTCGTGCTCGGTTTGATAAGGATTGCGTTCTTTAGATTTATCAAACTGAAATAGCGTTTTGCCACGTAAATCGGTGATACGACCTGCATCACAATGAATTTTTCCTTTGGTGCCCACTAATAGTTCATCTACTTTACTTGAAGTGCCCGGCATGTGCCTGCACTGTGAATTTAAAATAGACCCATCTGCATAATGATATTCTACATAGTGATGGTCAAATATTTCACCGTGCTCTTTTGATTTTCTTACTTGTCTTCCACCAAAACCTTGTGCTTTTACAGGATAGCCCCCCTTAAACCAGTTAATCACATCCAAATTGTGAATGTGCTGTTCTGTAATATGATCACCACAAAGCCATACAAAATAATACCAGTTACGCATTTGGTATTCCATTTCTGTTTGACCTGCTTTACGTGGTCTTACCCAAACACCATCGTTATTCCACCATGCTTGCATTGATGTAATATCACCAATCATATCTTTTTTTGCAAAAAGGGCACGGTAAGAATCTTGGTAATGTCTTTGAAGACCCACCACTACATTTAATTTCTTTTGCTTTGCAATTTTAGCAGCAGCTAAAACCCTTTGTACGCCTGCAGGATCTGTTGCAACCGGCTTTTCCATAAAAATATGTTTGCCTTGCTTTACAGCTTCTTCAAAATGAATTGGTCTAAAGCCAGGAGGTGTTGCAAGTATCACAACATCTGCAAGTGGTATCGCTTTTAAGTATGCATCAAAGCCCACAAATTTTCTTTCTTCTGGTACATCAAGTGTTCCTTTTGCGCCAGCACCTAAGTTGGCTAATTCGCCACTTACGTTTTTATAGCAATCATCTAAGCGGTCTTTAAAAGCATCTGCCATGGCAACAATTTTTACATTTTGTTTGCTTGACAATGCTTGAACTGCAGCGCCTGTACCACGCCCGCCGCAGCCTATAACGGCTACTTTAATAACGTCATCAGATCCCGAAAAAAAGTTAGCTCTAGAAATTATGGGCGCAGCTGCAATAGCACCTGCAAGCATCGAACCTTGTTTTACAAAGTCTCTGCGTTTGTCATGAAAAGATGAATTTGACATATGGCTGTTTGTTTTTTATTTAATTAAATAAGAAGTATAAAATTGTTGTGCTTGTTCGGATGTTGGTTGTTGTAATGGGCACACCAGCCTAATTCCAACATCTTTAGCCTCGGTGAGCCACCATTTGCTTTTTGGAATTTGCGGATCCCGTCTATTCCAAATGGGATCCGATTTTATTCGTTTCCCATTTCTACAAATACTTGCCTCAGACAAAAAAGATCCACCACGTAAAACCTTTGGATACACCCCTTGCGTTGGTGCAACCATTGGATTTTTTGATTCGATGCTAGCGTATCTATTGGGTACATAATGATCGGTGGTCCACTCCATTAAATTACCGAGCATATCGTAAAGGCCCCAAGCATTGGGTAATTTTTGTGCTACTTTTTGGTATTTATTACTACTATTTTTTTGAAACCACGCATATTTAGAAAGCATATTAGGATCGGTTCCGAAATAGTAAGGTGTTGTTGTACCAGCCCTGCTTGCATATTCCCATTCGGCCTCTGTAGGTAGCCTATAAAAAATTCCGGTTTGCTTGTATAGCCATTTACAAAACATGAGTGCCGCATATTGTGACATGCTATTTGCTGGATATCCGCCCTCTTTACCCATACCCCAAGTAAGGTCTACATATTGCGGACTTGGCCTAGTAATCGCATCTACATCAGAATTTTGCGAGGTGTTTTCATCTTTTAAGAAAACATCAAAAACGTCACGTGTTACTTCTGTGGCACTCATCCAAAATGCATCTAATGCAATTTCTTTTTGAGGTGTTTCGTCGGTATTGATATTTGAAGATGTTATTCCCATTTTAAATTGTCCAGCAGGAATAGGAACCATTGCAAAACGCAAACCACTCATTGGAAGTTTTTGCTCATAGGCTTCAAACTTAGCATTACTTTGTTGAGCATGCGCCATTGACGTTAAAAAACAAAGCGTTGATGCAATTAAAATTTTAAACACAGTTCAATTTTAGAATAAGGAAGTTAAGAATTTTTTAGAACAGGTACAATTATTATTGGGCCCAATAAGCGTCAAAGTTTCCAAAACTAAGTTTGTGAACGCGGCCATTTTGCAAAGTAGTGATGAGTACCTCAGACTTGTGCTTTTTTGCCAATATTTTAACCTGATCAAGTGGCAGAATACTGCATGCCGTTGCGAGCCAATCTGCTGTGGTGGCGCTTGATGATACTACTGTTACATTTCGCTGAAACATTGCACCATAGCCAGTTCTAGCATCAATAATATGCCCATATTTTTTCCCTTTATGTAGCATATACTGAAATGCATTACCGGAAGTAGCTACTGCTTTATTCGCAAGTAAAAGCTTACTTTTTAACAACTTTTCTTGCTGCTCGGGTACATTAACCCCAATAAGCCATCCGTTTTTTTGTGGTGGCATGCCAAGCGTAATCATATCACCCCCTGCATCTACGAGTGCGGTTGTTATACCATAAGTTTTAAATAGTGCAACTACTTTATCTGCAGCATACCCTTTAGCAATGCCCCCCATATCTAGTTGAATACCGGGCTTTAAAAAAGTAATGGTTTGCGCAAGTGTATCTAATTCAATATTAGAAAAACCAACCAAAGATTTTGCTGCATTAATGGCGCCATTAGAAGGAAAAACTTTGGATTTACGTGCGCTTCTCCATAATAAAGATAAGGGGCCAATGGTGATGTCAAATGAACCGTAAGAATCATTGTGTGCCTGCCTTGAAGCCATGAGCAGTTCAAATAAAATAGGAGATAATTGAATAGGCTTTCCAACTAAACTGCCTCTAAGCTTGTACAATTCTGAATTACTGTCATAATCACTACAAATGTTTGTGATGGAATCCACAAGTTTAAAACTTTGATTAGCGATGTTATCTGCTTTTTGAACAGAACTTGTATAAAAAATCAGATTAAATGGGGAACCCATTTTTTGCATACTATAAGCATATCTATTTTGTTGTGCTTGCAAGAGCAGTGTGGTACAACAAGTCAACAAAAATAGCAGCCAGTTTTTCAAATAAAATAAGTTTGCGTTTAAAAGATTTGTAATTTAGAAAAACTTTAATCGTGATTGGGAAAATTAAGCGGGTTTTATTGTATTTATTTTTAAGTTCTTTTTTATATGTGCTTATTACCAAATTTGTAGACCCTCCCATCACCATAACACAAATCACAAATGCTTTTGGCCTTGGCCTTCATCGCGATTATGTTTCTTGGGACGAATTAGGATACCAGAGTAAATTAGCCGCTATTGCTAGTGAAGACCAACTTTTTGCTGAGCATATTGGTTTTGATTTTGACGCCATTCAAAAAAGTTTACGCCCTAAAAACAAAAAGAAAAAAAGCAAGATTCCACTTGGAGGTGGCGCCAGCACGATCACACAGCAGGTTGCAAAAAATGTATTTTTATGGCAAGGTGGGTCTTATGATAAATACATTAGAAAAATTCCTGAAATCTATTTTACTTTTTTGATAGAACTAGTTTGGGGTAAAAAAAGAATTTTAGAAGTATACTTAAATGTAATTGAAACAGGACCAGGCTGTTTTGGTATGGAAGCTGCTGCAAGACATTATTTTCATAAATCAGCAAAATCATTAACTCCTGCACAGGCCGCCATGATAGTGGCAGGCTTCCCTAACCCCAAAAAATTTACAGCAAGCCCATTAAGTAGGCGTGTAAGCTGGCGCTATCCACAAATATTAAGACAAATGAGTAATATAGATACCGATGAAGATATCTATGCTTTACTTCATAAATAGTATTACACTTCCTCTTTTTTTGTTGTAATACCAAGCAACTTATACAATGGACAAAAGTTAATAAGGCTGGTTAGTAATAGCACTATCCCAACAATAAATACTACAAGCCCTAATGCGCCTACAATAAATTTTCCCAAAAACAATAAGGATAAAACAATAGCCAGTGTGATTCTAATGTTGCTGTCTAATGAACCAATATTCTTTTTCATATACTTTAATTTATATGAAAGTTACAACACTATTTAAGCGCGTCAAATGACAAGCGTCATGAAAATATACCCTATTTTCCTGCTTTAAAGAAACGGTAGGAAAATACAATGGGTGCAATTACCATGGGTAACATGATAACAAAAAAACTAATAAATGTCCACATGTCTGGTAGTACAAAACCAAGTACCATTTGTAGCATGCCGCCATACAACCAAAATTTACCAGCATACATATGTGTTGCTTTCCAATTTTCTTCACTACTTAAAGTCCAAGGAAGCTTAAATCCTGCAAAATAATTTTGAGAAAGTTTAGGGAAATAGAAACCCATGACTGCAAATAATAAACCAAGTAATGGAAGTAGTAATTTGTCAATAGCTGCCCCTGGATACTTTGTTTTAGTTAATATCACCATATTTAAAGCAGACATAAAGGCAACAATAATGAGTCCAAATGCCTTAAAATAAGCGTCATTGTTGTTTTCATACCTTTTGGGATCAATTTTTTTGATATTGATCATTATCAAATAGGTAAACAAACTAACGATTCCTATAAAAACAGGGCCAAAAAAAGCCATGGTCTTATCGCCAAATCCATCGGCCTCTCCTTTGATATTAAAATGGGTTGGTATAGTAGCCGGTAAGCTAGCATAGAAGGTAGATAAATAAATAAAGGGAGCTACGAGCAATGCCAGTACAACTAGATAATGAGAATAATTCTTATTCATAGAAATAGGGTTAATATATTTGTAATCAACAATTACAACCGAGGGTAAAATTAAGAAAAATGAAGATTAAATCGATATTCAGTATAGCCTTAATATGTTTATTTGCAATTTGCATATTTTCATTTACTTCAAAACCATCTAAGACTTCAGTTACCGGAGAAGCCCTTGCTAAACAATATTGTGGTAGTTGCCATATCTATACTGCTCCAGATTTATTAGATAAAAAAACATGGAAAGAAAGTGTACTTCCAAATATGGGCTGGCGCTTAGGCATTAGAGGGGTTAATGATAGCCCTTACGCATCCATGGAGCCAGATGAAGCCGCCATAGTAGAAAAATTACACGTATACCCAACAACACCAATTATCAGTGCAGCTGATTGGAAAAAAATTGTTGATTTTTATATTGCAAAAGCACCTGCCACAGTAATCGCACCTACTCCTATCCCATTTATAAAAAATGGTACAAGACAATTTTTTAGTCAACCTATTTTTATTGATAACAAGCAGGCACCCAAAACAAGCATGATTAAATTTAATGCAGCTTCTGGAACCATGTATGTAAGTGACGCAACCAATGAACTTTATGCATTAGATGCCAACTTGAAATTGCAAGAGACTTGGACAACACCATCACCGGTAGTAGATGTATTATTTGAAAAAAATAAAGAACCTAAAGTATTGTGCATTGGAAGTATTGCTCCTTCTGAAAAAAAAGAAGGACTATTATTATCACTCGACTCTACACAACAAAATGCTTCTTTTGGTGGATTGGCTAGGCCAGTTAACATTGAAAAAGCAGATATTAATGAAGATGGAAAAGAAGATGTAATCATTTGCCAGTTTGGAAATCATACCGGAAAAATTAGCTGGTTAGACGGTGGAGATATACGCAAAGAAAATATTTTAGTATACAGGCCCGGCGCAAGAAAAGCAGAAATTGTAGATCTTAACAAAGACGGTAAATTAGACATCGTAGTGATGATGGCGCAGGCTTATGAAGGCATCTATTTTTTAGAAAATAAAGGCGGCGGCATTTTTAAAGAAACACCGCTGGTTAAATTTCCACCTGTATACGGTGTAAGTTATTTTGAAATGATTGATATAAATAAAGACGGGCATTTAGATATTGTTATGAGTAATGGCGACAACTGGGATTTATCGAGGGTAAAAAAACGTTTCCATGGCGTAAGGATATTATTAAATGACAAACTCAATCATTTCAAAGAAAGTTTTTTCTTTCCTATGTATGGTGCTAGCAAAGCGGTTGCAAGAGATTTTGATGGTGATGGAGACATAGATATTGCAGCTATTTCATTTTATGACGATCTGGCTAAACCAGAACAAGGTTTTATTTATTTAGAGAATACAGGCAACATGCAGTTTAGTGCTAGCAGCACCCCAGATGCAGCAAATGGAAAATGGTTAACGATGGAAGTTGCAGACATTGATAAAGACGGAGATAGCGACATTGTTCTTGGATCATTTATTTATACCTTTAGTGAAATGACTGCTTTATTATTAAAAGGCATTGAACACTTTCCACAATTATTGGTTCTTCGCAATAGTCAAAAAAATTAAAATGCTAAAGCTACTATACATAAGCCTTTTTCCATTTTTATCATTACTCTCAAATTGGGAAACAAATTTTGATGTGGCAAAAGAAAAAACGGTTAAGGAAAATAAAATAATGCTCATTCACTTTTATAAAAAGGATAAAAAAGCATCTGCAAAAAATTTCCAAGCCGCTTTATTTGAAAACGATACTTTTGTGAACTATGCAAACAAGCATTTGATTTTACTACAAATGGGTTTGAGCAGTAAACCTAATCATCTTACTGAACAACAATTTTTATACAATTCAATTATACTTGAACGCTATAATAATAAAGGTATTTACCCATACACGGTTATCCTTGAATCTAGCGGAAAACAGCTTGCTGCATGGGAGCATAGCAGTCAATTAACTTCAAGCAAATTGGTTACCGATATACAAGCTTACATTGAGGCAAACAAACAATAAAACTTTGTTATTCGGCTTTTGTAAAACGAGAAGTTCTTCCAATGAGAGAGAAGCCTATAAAACCACGCACATCTAATTGTGTAGAGCTTACTTGCGTTAATTTACACTGATACGTTTTGCCATTTTCGGGGTCGTAAATAGATCCTTCATTCCAAAGATTTTTATCTGCCTTTACAAAACCTTTCATGAATATTAAGCCCAGGAGTGGTTTATTTTGAAGGGAGGCCTCGGGATTATTTTTGTCAATCCTTGGCTTACCATTGATAGTAGGTTCTTTAAGCCAAACTATTTTTCCGCTTAATTTATCACCCTGCCAATAAAACTGAACTTTTGCGGTTTTTTTGTCGTTATACCAAAGGCCTTGGGTAATATCTTGAGCACGGGTCACAAAAGCTGCAAGAACAAAAAAGAAAAGAAAGGTCATTTTTTTCATAGCATGTATATTTACGTTACTTAACAAATATAAACATGAAAAAGTTCATACAATATATTAGCATAGTGATTTTAGCAATTCTCGTTGTTGTTTTTGTTGCAATCATAGCTTTAGCAGAAAGGGATAAAAAGATAGAAGCATTGCTGCCTATTTATGCGAACAAAGAATCAAAGTTTATGCCTGTATTAGGTATGCAGGTTCATTATAGAATAGAAGGGCTTGATTCTGATACAGTTCCTCTAGTGTTCATTCATGGTACGTCTGCCTCACTTCATACCTGGGATAGCTTAACCCTGTTGCTAAAAAACAAAAAGAAAATTATTCGTTTTGACCTACCAGCTTTTGGACTAACTGGGCCCAATAAAGAAAATACATACAACGCAGATGTCTATAATATTTTTGTAGATTCTGTATTAGAGGCACTACATGTTAAGTCTTGTATTATTGCCGGAAACTCGCTTGGAGGAAGCATTGCATGGCATTATGCGCTGTATAACAAATCCCGTGTACAGCAGTTAATATTACTTGATGCGAGTGGATACCCTAAAAAAAATGAGAAAGGTTCTCTTGGTTTTAAAATTGCAAGCATGCCCATCATTAATAATTTATTACTTTGGGTAACACCTAAATTTTTGGTCAAAAAAAGTCTAGAAGGCGTATTTGTAGATAAACAAAAAATTAATGAGGAGTCTATTAATCGTTATCATGATTTATTACTAAGAGAAGGCAATAGAAAAGCAGCACTCTCTATTTTTAAAGCAGGCTTTACACCTAATCCAGCGCCTATAAAAACCATTGATATTCCAACACTCATTATTTGGGGCGATCAGGATCAACTCATCAACGTTTCTAATGCTTATTTATTTAATAAAGACATTAAAGGAAGTCAACTTGTTGTTTTAAAAAATGTTGGGCACACACCAATGGAAGAAACACCAACAAAAGTAGCTACTGCCATTAGTGCCTTTTTAAAGCTCAATTAATCCATTGGTAAACTAGGATTTTCGAGCATACTTTGGCCATCTATGCTGTCACCTAAAACCTCTACATCCCTTAATTGACGGTGAATAGCACGGGTGCGAACACCTACTACTTCGTCGAGTTGTTTAAGCCCGTTTTGAATATTGCCTTGTGCTTTTTCGATAAGTCCACCAAATTTTTCAAACTCTGTTTTTACATTACCCAGTACTTTCCAAACCTCGCCACTACGTTTTTGTATAGCAAGCGTTTTAAAGCCCATTTGTAAACTATTTAAAATAGCTGCAAGTGTACTTGGACCAGTTACTACAATTTTATAATTGCGTTGTAAATCTTCAAGTAAACTTGCTTTCCTTACCACTTCTGCATAAATACCCTCAAATGGCAAAAATAAAATTCCAAAATCGGTGGTATTAGGAGGGTCAATGTATTTATCAGAAATATCTTTGGCCATTTTTTTAATGGTTTGCTCTAAGTTTTTTTGTGCTATTTCTATTTGTGGTAATTCGGACGTATCGTAAGCTGTTTGCAATTGCTCATAAACATCTTTAGGAAATTTGGCATCGATGGGAAGCCATACCTGCTTATTGTTATCGTCACGACCAGGAAGTTTGATGGCAAATTCTACAATGTCAGCGCTATTTTGTTTGGTTTTAACATTGGCAGCATACTGTTCGGGAGCTAGTATTTGTTCTAGCAACATAGCAAGTTGAACTTCTCCAATACCACCCCGCATTTTTACATTGCTTAGCACTTTTTTTAGTCCGCCCACATCCGTTGCCAATGTTTTCATTTCTCCAAGACCAAGTTGCACCGCTTCTAATTGTTTGCCCACGGCTTCAAAGGATTGACCCAGTCTTTCGTTTAATGTTTTTTGCAACTTTTCATCTACCGTTTCCCGCATCTGCTCTAGCTTTTTTTCAGTTTGCTGAACCAGCTTAGATTGACCTTCTGTTAAGTCGGTAAATTTATTTTTAAGCTCCTGCGTTAAATCAAGTAAGCCTGTGCGTAAATCATCTCTATTTAGTTTATGATTGGCATCTGTTTTTTGAATAAGTCCTTCTAGGCCTGTTTTTAAAGTATTGTTGATTTCTGTACGGTTGATGCTAAAGTCTGTTTTAATAGATTGTTCTAATTGGCCAAGTCTAGACTGAATTACGGCCATTTCATTTTGCAAAGCACTGTTGCCTTTAGACTTTAAAAGCAAGATCAAAACCAGTAAAAGCGATACCACATTTACGGCAAGAGAGGCATATAAAACATTATCAGACATGGGTAAAATTTTAGAAGTCAAATATACGTTTGGTGACCTCCACCTATTGGAGCACTAATTTTTTTAACAAAAAAATGTAAGCTACCCATTTCAAATAGTTGGTGTAATTTGAGGCGATGTCTGAGCTTTCATTATACCAATTATATCCTATATCGGACCAGGCCGTAACGCTTGATTTTGGTGGACCTATTTGTGTAGAAACAAATGATAGGGTGCATAGGCTTATAGCATCGCTGCAAAAAAATATTTTAGCAGGTATTACGGATATCATTCCAGCATATAATTCAGTGACTGTGGTATATGATTATATGACTGTCTGCCAACATCTGCTAAAAAATGAAAAGAATCAACCCGTTTATTTGTTCATTGAAAATTGGATTCGAGATAATTTGAATCATCCATCAAATAATATTGAGGCTACGCGTAAAGAAATTATAATTCCCGTGTGTTACGATAAAAGTGTAGGCATCGATATTGAATTTGTTGCGAAGCAGCATAACCTAAGTATCCAACAAGTTATTGAATTACATACAGCGAATACATACCGTGTTTTTATGAATGGTTTTTTGCCTGGGTTTGCCTATATGGGCATTGTGAATCCTGCTATTCAAACACCAAGGCATGAAAGTCCACGACCACTGGTTACGGCTGGAAGCGTTGGTATTGCTGGCGTTCAAACAGGTATATATCCTTGTAATTCGCCAGGGGGATGGCAAATTATTGGCAAAACGCCTATTCCTTTAATAGACGAAAACGAAAATTTATTACTAACGCCAGGATGCTTTGTAAAATTTCATGCGATATCTCTTTTTGAATTTGAAAAACTTAGTAAGCAATGAGTATTCAAATTATAAAAGCCGGCTTATTAGATAGTGTACAAGGCTTGCCAAGTATAGGTAAACAGCAGGCAGGCTTTAGTCCGGGCGGATCGATGGATATCATAGCGCATAGTATAGCTAATGCATTAGTAGGCAATAAAAAAGAAGCAGCTGTCCTAGAAATGCATGTGCCTGCTGCAGTAATATTATTTACTCATGAAACACTCTTTGCATTTACAGGCGCTGCAAAATCGGCAACACTAAACAATGAAACCGTTTATTCCAATCAACCGATAGTTGTTAATGCAGGATCAATACTATCATTTACCAATCAAGTACATGGGGCTAGAATTTATGTTGCCGTGCATGGTGGTTTTGTTAATAAAAAAGGGAAGCTTCAAAAAAATGATGTCTTGGCAACTGCTCAATCATTTGATTATCATTTTGAAGGCATAGGACAATTACATGCATTAACACTTGGCTGGACGGCAAATACCCAGGAATTTTACAGGTCCAATAACATTCGTTGCATTCAAGGTCCAAATATTAATGTCTTAAACCCAAGGGAAATAGAAGACTTTCAACACAAACGCTTTGAAATAGATATACAAAGCAACCGAATGGGCTTTCGTCTAAAAAGTGACCCCATACAACATTCATTATTACCTGATTTACTATCAACCGGCGTTACAAAAGGCACTTTACAGTTAACCCCTAGTGGACAAGTCATTGTTTTAATGGCCGATCATCAAACAACAGGCGGCTATCCTCGCGTTGGCACTATTATTAGTGCAGATATAGCATCACTTGCTCAAATGCCCATTGGAAGTTCGTTTCGGATAACCTGGGTAAGCACGCTAGAAGCTGAAGCCTTACTATTAGCGCAGGAATCAAATTTGCAACAATTAGAAAATGCATGTAAATTCAGGTTACAAGAATACTTTTCAGAAAAATAAGATGCTAATTATTAACTGTGATATGGGTGAAGGGTTGGACAATGACGAAGCGCTCATGCCTTATATCGATGCCGCCAATATCGCTTGTGGTTATCATGCAGGAAATATAGAAACGATCAAAAAAACAATTGCACTCGCTCAAAAAAATAAAGTACAAATTGGTGCGCATATTTCTTACGCAGACAAAGAAAATTTTGGAAGAAAGGAAATGCAATTACCCAAAGAAGTTGTGTATGATATTGTAGCGGAGCAACTACTTTTATTTTCGAATATCGCAAAACAAATGGGGCAAGCAGTAGCACATGTAAAACCACATGGCGCTTTGTACAACCAAGCTGCTAAAGATATGGAGCTCGCTACAACCATTGCCACTGCTGTGTTTGACCAAATGCCCAACGCAGTTTATTATGGCTTAAGTGGCAGTATTATGTTGGAGGCTGCAAAAAGTATAGGGCTATCTACTGCACATGAAGTATTTGCAGATAGGGCTTATCTAAAAGACGGGAGCCTCGCTTCAAGAAATATAGAAGGCGCTGTTTTTACAAAAGAGGATAGCGTAGAAGCGCAGGTATCTCTTATTCTACAAGAGAAAAAGATAAATACAATGGATGGGGTGGTAATAGATGTAGCTGCAGATACAATTTGTATTCATGCCGATACACCAAATGCATACGCATTTGCAAAAACGATTTACCACCTAGTTAAAACTACGTAGCATTGAAAAAAACAAAAAACAAACAAGCATTACTAGGTGCGGCTTTTTTAATGGCAACATCTGCTATAGGGCCTGGCTTTTTAACGCAAACAACTTTATTTACACAACAACTACTTTCTAGTTTTGGTTTTGTAATTCTGCTATCCATTTTATTAGATATTGGCGCGCAATTAAACGTTTGGAGAATTGTTGTCGTAAGTAGCAAGCGCGCTCCTGTTATTGCCAATGAATTACTACCTGGCTTAGGTTACTTATTAACGGGTTTAATTGTAATTGGAGGTCTCGCCTTTAATATTGGCAATATTGGAGGTTGTGGACTTGGTGTGCAGGTATTAACAAGCTTAAACCCTGCTATAGGTGCCATTATTAGTTGCTTTTTAGCGCTCTTTATTTTTTGGATGAAAGAAGCAGGTACATTCCTAGATAATTTTACTAAAATTTTAGGACTACTCATGGTGGCTCTTACCTTATATATTGCAGTGAGTGCGCACCCACCTATACAAGAAGCCATCACGCGTAGTTTTGTGCCTACAGCCTTTAGTGCGAAAGCCGTTGTTACACTAGTTGGAGGAACCGTAGGAGGCTATATTTGTTTTGCAGGTGGTCATAGGTTATTGGATGCAGGATATAGTGGTACTGCCTCTTTAAAAGACACCAATACTAGCGCCGTTTCAGGTATTTTAATAACCGCTATTATGCGCATTGTTTTATTTTTAGCAGCACTAGGCATTGTAACAAGTGGAGCTGTGTTAGATCCTGCAAATCCAGCTGCTAGTGTTTTTAGATTTGCTGCGGGTAATGTGGGTTATACATTTTTTGGCGTTGTGCTTTGGTCTGCGGCGATTACATCTGTAGTTGGTGCTGCCTACACATCCATTTCTTTTTTAAAAAATTTTAGTAGCTGGATTGATAAACACCAACAATTTTCCATCAGTATATTCATCGTAATTAGTACCCTTATATTTATTATTTTAGGTAACCCGGTAAAAATTCTCGTTACAGTTGGCGCCCTTAATGGACTTATTTTACCAGTTGCATTAGGGGTTATTTTAGTTGCAGCACACAATAAAAAAATAATAGGAAAGTATAGACAGCCATTATGGTTAGATATAGCAGGATGGCTTGTTGTGGCCGTTATGACCACACTCAGTGTGTTAACCATCAAGGATTGGATTGGTCAATTCTTATAAAGAAGCCTCAGCTATTAAACGAACTGCATTTGCGGCAGGATCAATAGTGCTGACCTGAATTTTTTGCAAAACAGACTCTGGATTGTCTCTATTGTGAGCGCCTTTTAAATATAATTTATCGTAATAGTTGAGTAATACTGTAAAGCTACTTTCAACATCATCCTCAATTAAAAAATTGATAGCGGTTTTAGTTTCAAGGCCGCCCAGTCTTTTTTTAATGCGCAGTATTGCACTCATCAATTTATCTTTTTCAAATTTCCCATAGCCCTTTAAAATAAATTGAAGCCTTTGTGTAAATGGAATATCTAAAAAATACAATTTACTTTTTCTAATCTGATCAAATAAAATTGCAGGAATATTAACAATGCCAATACGTCTACTTTCATCTTCTACCCATATATAAGCATACTGCTCGCTCATCTTGTAAAGCGATTGTGCTAATAAATTTTCGAACTGCTCTTGCGAAGGTTGAACTGGCTGTCCTAAATTTCCAAAGGCCGAACCTTTATGGTGCGCTAGGCCTTCTAAATCTATAATGGGCTGATCTAATGCTTGAAGCGCATGTAAGGTTTCTGTTTTACCTGACCCCGTATAACCACCTAAAATGTTAAATGAATAAGTAAGTGTAAACTGCTCTAAAACCCAATTGCGATAAGCCTTATATCCGCCAACAAGTGTATACACTGTGTACCCATATAAGTCTAATAGCCATGCCACGCCAGCGCTGCGCATGCCTCCGCGCCAACAATGCACGAGTACTACTTTATTTGTAGGATCCGAACTTGATGCAAGTAAGGCCTCCACTTCATTCACCATTTGAGCCATTTTAACCCCAAAATAGTTAAGACCTATTTTAATAGCAGGCTGCTTTCCTTGTTGCTTATAAGCCGTACCAACAACCTTTCGTTCTTCATCTGTAAACAGGGGTAAAGAATAGGCGTTTTTCATATGCGCATGCGCATATTCCGATGGGCTTCGTACATCCAAGATTGGATACTGTTCCATCATGGAAACAAATTCTGAAATAGATAATCGTTTAACAGCCATCCTTACAAATATAAAGAAAGGCCGCTAGATTGCTTTTTTTCTATTCACTAAATAAACGCCAGCAAAAATGAGCACTGCAGCCAAAGCCTTGATGATTGTAAAATGTTCACCCGCAAAAACCATGGCTATAATGGTTGCAAAAACGGGTTGGGTATATATATAGGCTCCCGTAACAGATGGGCCTAGCTCCTGTAATCCATACACGGTAAATAAGTATGATAAAAAAGTTACAAAAAGAACAACGAATGCAAGGGCGGTCCACTGCGCTATTCCAAACACAGACCAATCGGTTGCAATAAAATCTGGAAGTGCAATTGGTAAAATAAAAAGTGCGCCAAATGTAAATACCCAGCGAAGTACATGCAGTGCATTGTATTTTTCCATGAGTGGCCTAACAATGACCATGTAAAATGCATAGGAAACTGCGTTGATTAGCACAAACATGTCACCTAGCAAACTACTGCTATTACTAGATTGTACATCTTTTACAAGTACCAGTAAAGATGCGCCACCAATACCAAGCGCTAGTCCAAAAAACTTATTGATGCTAAATTTTTCTTTGATGAGCCAAAGTGCAATGATCGTAATAAAAATAGGCGTTGCCAATGAAAGCAGTGAACTATGTATAGCGGAGGTTAATGAAAGGCCTTTTACAAACATGATTTGATTGATAGCAACACCCGTTAAACCACACAGTATAAATAAAGGAATATCTTTTTTATCGATGGAAGCTCTAGAAGGTTTAAACATCAATAAAGACCAAAATAAAATTAAACTTACAACAACACGCACAACATTTAATGAATACGGCGCTAAATATGCCGGTGTGATAGTTTTAATAACTGCGTAGCCGGCACCAAAAATTAAATTTGCAATTAAAACAGCAATATGTGCCTTTGTTTTCGAATTCATGTTGCAAATATAAAGCAATGCTGGCGGGCTTTTTCATACATTTTGAATAGATCAAAATTAGACTGTTCTATCATGATAGCCATTTGCCTATTTGCAAGTGTAGTAGCTAAATATGTTTGCTCTGTTTGACCTGGCGTAGGTATTAAAATCATTTTTTTATGCATGGGTAACAGCTCCATTAAAGTAGAATAACCACTTCGACACACGACAAATTCAGACTGCATAATAATGTCTAATAAATCTTGGCCGCTAGCATAACAAAGTTTAGTTAGTGACCCCTCCACCTTATAATTATTAGGTAAATCAGAAGGCCTTCCTTCTATTAGTATCACCTGATCTTGTAATTTACTTGCATCAGATTCAATCAAATATTGCAACATGGTTCTTTGCGGCTCGGGGCCGGACAATAAAAAACAGTATTTATATTTTACAGGCAATGTGTTATTTGTTGCGTTATTTAAAATACTGAACTGACTAAGTGGCCCAATATAGGTTACGGGTATACCTGGCATATTTATTGGATGCGATAAATCTCCTGCAAAGCCCGGATAATCTGCCATATCTGGAACCCAACATTCAGAAAATTTATTAATAAAATAGTATTGTATTTTTTGAATAACACTCTCGGCCCATTTAAATGGCGCTTTTACAAGTAATTGATGGGTAATAAATGTAGTGGTTAATTGGCTATTATATAGTCCATACCTATTATCTGAAAATACTTGATCAAACGAATTTGCATGTGCTTTTAACCACTGATGCTCTCTGTAAACTGCTAAGGCAATTTTAGGTAATTGAAAAAATAACGCAACCGGAAGCCACCAAGCTTTTTTGCTATACTTTATATGATATCCAGGTATTGCAACATAAGTGCTAGACGGAAAATAATACTGCAGCAATTTTTTTTGGGGGCCGCTTGCAGCAATGGTTACCAAATGACCTTTTTCGATTGCATCATGTATAATAGGCACGCATCTAGACGCATGTCCAAGACCCCAATCAAGTGGAGCAATTAAAATTCGTTGTATAGGCCCTTGTGTTTTGATGGTATTTGGGTAAATTTTTACGTAATTTAGTATTCAATTATGAAACATTCTATTTTAAAAATTATTGTACTTATTGTAGTAATTGCTTTTACTGCTTCTAGTTGTAGCGTTTTTAAGCCTGGCTACCAAAGAAGAGGCGGTTGCGGTTGCGCTAAAGATGTACGATAAAAAAAGCCCCCGCAAAGCAGGGGCTTCTAATGATCTGATCTAATCAATTACTTTTTAGTAGTTGGTACCACATTTTTAAGATCTACCACACTGTTTAAATAAAGCTCAATATTACTATAACCAGAAGCGCTGATTTTAGCTGCATCTGAAGCGTCTTTAGGATTTAATCCATTTGCTAATTCCCAAGCATCAGCGATACCATCATTATCTTTATCGGCAAAAGGCGTTCCATTATAAGCTGGGTAACCACCCACCTGAATAGGATCTGTAATGATGCCTTGCTTATATGAATCGATTGGCAAACGTCTGTGTTTGAACTGTGTTTGCGGTAATGGTACATTTGGATCAAACTCAATTTTACCAGTAGTTACTTGCTTAACAATTCTAACATCTACTGCGTCTCTAATTGGTAGCGTAGCGCCTGCATTTTGTAATACAAAACTTTTTGCGGCAGGTGCATCAACAATTGTAAATGCTGGCATTGGAAGGGGCTTATTCCACTTCATTGCATCTTTATATTTACCCGCATTTTCTAATTCTTCTACTTGAACACCTCCGTCCCAATTGTCTTTTGTTACGCGGTCATTTCCTTCTACAATATTACCATTCACATAGGCACGGCCATACACTGCATAACCAAGCTTACTTCTACCACTTTCTGGTTTTAAAATCCTATGGGAAATGGCTTTATCTTTTGGTGTTGCAGGGCCAGGCTTGTAATAGTTATTAATGATATTATACATAGCCGTATAATCTCCGCCATCTGTAGAACGGTGCACCCAGTTAAAAACAACGTTGTTTGCAAAATTAAAAATACCGTTCCAACCTATAGAAGGATTTCTTCCTGCATTGTTGGCCCAAATAGATCTAATAAAAGAACAATTTTCGCCGCCAAGTGTACTACCAAAAGAATGATTCCAAGTATCTAAACACTCAGAAAAAATAGAATTTTGAATGGTAATATTTACGGTTCCTAATTTTGCTTCCGCTTTTAAATTGGGTGTACTATCGTTGTACATGTGTCTGTACATACTCATGTTTTCATCTAATCCCCAGCTTGCAGATACGTGATCAATCATAATATTTCCAACAGGATTTCCGCCAATGGCATCATCACGTCTTCCCACATTTGTTTCACCTCGTCTAAAACGCATGTATCTAATAATAACATCGTGGGTGTTAATCCAAACTGTTTCACCAGCAATACAAACGCCATCACCTGGAGCCGTTTGACCCGCGATAGTGATATACGGTGCACGAATAATAAGTGGCGAATGAATTCGAATAATACCGGATACATTAAATACTACAATTCTTGCACCACCTTGCTCACAGGCCCAGCGTAAACTTCCAGGTCCATCGTCATTTAAATTGGTAACCACATAAACCTTGCCACCTCTTCCACCAAAACTATACCTGCCGCCTCCTTCTGCACCCGGAAATGCTAACAGATCTGATTGCGGTAAATCATAAGGTCTAGCTGCCCAAGGAATATAAGGCTTTCCTTCTTTGGCTTGTTGTTGTACAATTGGATATGCTATAGCCCAGGCAGAATCTGAATGTTTAGTGGCCGCTTTTAAAAGTGAATCACTCCAACGCTGAACATCATCTGGAATTGCTGGATACTGTGCGCGTGTTAATACAAAACTAAACACGCAACTAAATACTAAAAATATTTTTTTCATGAACCGCTCTTTTCTTGTTTGCTATAGGATTTAAAAAAAGAAAGAGAAGATATCTTCTCTTTCTTTTACTTTTTATTGAATCGGATCAAAGGATCCGCCCCAATTATTATTCTGTTTTAAATTTGGATTGTTTGTAATGGCTGTAAGCGGTATTGGGAAGAAATAATACGTATTCAAGAAATTAATTGGCGTAGCATCCAATTTAGTAACTGAATTTGTAGCATTACGATTGTTGTTATAATTAGTTGTAAAATAAGTAGCCATCATTGCATCTAAAGATTGAATATCTCTAAAGCCAACATTTGTTGCATCTTTTAATACAGCAGCAGTTGGAATACCTGTACCCGTTTTTAATGTGATACGAAGTCTGTTTCTTGTAATACCATTAATTTCAGACATTCTTTTGGTGCGGTATAAATCCCAGAAACGCTTGCCTTCAAATGCGAATTCGATTTTTCTTTCTAACATAACAGCGTCAAATAATTGCGCTTGTGTCATGTTTGGAGTTAACCCGTATAAGTTATCTGAATTTGCGGTGATGCCGGCTCTTTTTCTTACAGCAATTAGACCAGCATATGATGGATCCGTTGCAGCAAGTTTATTAATACCAACTGCAGCTTCTGCAAGGTTTAATAAAACTTCTGCATATCTAATTTCCATCCAATCTGTTCCACTATACTGAGGATCACCATTTGTAAATGTGCCTTCAGAAACTGCTTTTCTACAATAGAAACCAGTGTTACTTGCGGCAGTTTCTGTAGAAGCTGTTGCTGTTTCAAAGTATGTCCAAATTTTTCTGGTTGTTACACCATCTAAAGGCCAAGTACAACCATTGTAAGCAATAGTTGCATCAAAACGTGGATCTCTGTTTTTGTAAAATAAAGAGTCGAAATATGGATTTGCAGTTGAAGTACCTGGTGCTTTACCATCTTTCATTGGGTAAGATCTTACCAATTCCCAAGTAGGCACGTTTGCACTGCTTCCTTGTAAATAAGAAGGTCTACAAGATTTATCCCAACCATTGTTTTTCTTTACTTGGTCTGTTGCAGATGTGTTGTAACATGTTACCATTACCGCTTCAGGATTGTTAGCCTCTGTAAACCACATTGTTTTGTAGTTCGCATGTAAACCAAAACCATTTGCATCTAAAAGCGTTTTAGCTAATAAACTTGCATCATATGCTGCTTGCCATCTTGTTACATCGTTAGATGGATTAAAGAGCGGGCTAGCCCAATATAACATTACACGTCCTTTAAATGCTGCAGCTGCACCACTGGTAATTTTACCCCAAGACGCTGTATTTGTTGTTGTCCATTTACCAGGTAAATATTTAATAGCTGAGTCTAAATCTCTGGCCATTTGCGCAAAACAAACAGATGTTTTATCTCTAGGAAGTAAAGCAGAATCTCTTGCTGCGTTACCAACACCTTCTAATGGAGTTAACACAAGTGGAACACCACCATAAATTCTAACTAAATCCCAGTAACGAAACGCTCTAAAAAATCTTGCTTGGGCAAGAAATCTATTTTTAGTTGTTTCAGGTAAAGTACTAGCTTGTACAGATCTAATAAATGTATTGAGCTGTCTAATTTTACCCCAGTTATTGGTTGGCTGTGTGTTATTGGTATTTAAAGAAGTACCAAAATCATTGGGCTCATTGGTGCCTAAACTTATTGCACCCGTCATGATTACGTTTCCAGAAGACTGACCTTCATCAGATAACTGAGCTGACGTACCACTTAAAACACTACTTGTATTTTGGCCACCAAATAATGGTAAATTATTATCGTAAATATTATCCATGTTTAATTGCACCAAATTAGAATCGGCATACAATAAATCAGGGGATAAATTACTTAGGTTTGTTTTGTCTAAAACTTTTTGACAACTTCCAAAAGCAAATGCACCTATAACAATTGCCAGGTTTATATATCTAAATTTCATCTTTAATTATTTTAAAAGTTAACGTTTAATCCAAAAGTTAAAGTCTTTAACTGAGGGAATACATCGTAAGAGCCGTTCACATTATCCTTATAATCGTAAGGATTATAAAGGTTAAATGGATTGGTACCTACCATATAAACTCTTGCATTGCTAAAGCCAAACTTTTTGCCAATAGCTTGAGGTAAACTGTACGATAGATTTAAACTAGTAACTCTAAATGTAAATGAACTTCTAAACCAAAAATCTGTTGCAACATCATAGGTTGCTGCATAATATGGAGAAGGATACGCTGCATTAGGATTGTCAGGTGTCCAATGGTCTGCCCAAAATGCAGGTCTATTTTGCCAGATATTATTACCAACTTTTCTAGCTGCAGACTCTACAGATGAAATACCGCCCCAAGACATGCCTGTTACCACGTTTAAGCTTAATTTTTTATATGATAAACTCATATTAAATCCTAAGCCATAGTGGTTACTTTGTTTAGGTGTTAAATAATCCTGATCATCCGAAGTAATGGTGCCGTCTGGTCCAGTGTAGTTACCAGAAGCATCTTTTGGACCACGAATATCTTGGAAGTATAACATACCAGGCATTGGCGCTTGTCCTAAAATTTTATAGTTTGGCGACTTAGCAAGTAAAGCGTTTACTTCTGCTTGAGATCTTAAAATACCTAAAGATTTATATCCAAGGAAGCCCATATCAGATGATTTGTTTAAACCATCTAAGTAGGTTCCATTTAGGCCTTTTGCTTGGTCAATAACAATTTGCTTGTTGTCTGACCAACTATAGTTCGCTGTAATTTTGTAGTTCCAATCTTTGTTGATATTGTCTTTCCAAGTTGCAGATAATTCATATCCAAATGTGTTGGCCTTACCAAAGTTTTCTGATGGCAATGAAGCACCAATCAAAATAGAAGGAGAAGATGATAAGTTTGATAACATGTTAGAACGGTAATCAATGTATGCGTCTGTGCTAATTGATAAACGGTTGTTAAAGAATCTTGCATCTAAACCAATATTGTATTTGTCTACATTATCCCAATGAACTTCTCTGTTTGCAATTTCAACGTTGGTAACAACAGCAACACCCCTATCGGCATTACCACCATAAACAACTGCTTTACCAGTTTGAATTGCATAACTTCTTAACCACTGATAAGATTTAGTTGCATCTAAACCTAAGAACCCTACAGATCCTCTTAATTTCAAGAAATTAATTTTATCTTTTAATGGTGCAAAGAATTTTTCTTGAGAAATTACCCAGCCTGCAGATACAGACGGGAATGAACCCCATCTATTTTCTGGTGCAAAGTTCTGACTTGCATCAGCTCTCATTGTAGCTTCTAATAAATAACGGTCATCATAGTTATAGTTGAAACGACCAATATAAGCCATACGACCTGCTTCAGAAATTGGTTCGTTAGATAATACTGGAATTGTTCCGTAGTTCATATTATCTAAACCACCAGTTACAACACCATCTACTTGAGCAGCTACTGCATCAGAGAATGATTCACTTTGCTCATATCCAAAAAATGCGCCTACTTCATGCTTACCAAATGTTCTATCGTAAGTTAGTGTACCATTCAATTGATATGAAGTTGCTAAAGAAGGATTGATACGCACTCTGTCCCCGTTATTGAAAGTGTAAATAGCATTATAGGTGTTTGTTAAGATGTGGTTTTTAGCACCAGTTGTATTAAAGTTGTATACTTGATACTTTGTACCGTACTGCTTACCCCATGTGTTTGCTACGTTTTTATTAAAGTTAGCGCTTGCTTTTAAACCTTTAATAAAAGGAACTTCATAAGACAATTGTCCTTGGAAGTTTAATACAGAGCTATAAGTTGCAGTGTAGTTGTTTAAATCATGTACTGCAAAATAATGATAGTTGTTGATGTTTCCACTTGTACCAGCTCCAGGAATAGCTACTGGCTTTCCATCTATATAAGGAGGAATAAACTGAGCCATACCAATCATTGTTTTCCAATCATTGTCTAAGCTTTCATTTCCTTGCTTGTTAAAAGTGTTTTTCTTGTCTCCTAATTCACCACTTAATGATAAACCTAGTTTTAAAGCCTTTGTAATTTTGATATCAGAGCTAGATCTAAAAGAGTAACGCTTAAATCCTAAACCATCAAAGTTACTGTTGTTTTCATTGTATGAAAGTCCAGCAAAAAAAGTAGCTCTTTCAGTACCGCCACTTACGTTTATTGTATGTCTTTGGTTGTGCGAACTTTGCCAAGCTTGTTTTAACCAATCGGTACTATTGTTTTTGAAATAATCTAATTCGTCAGGGCTATAATAACCAGCTAAAGCTTGTGTAGATGTCATATCCCAAGCTCTACTACCAGCTAAATAACTATTTAGATATTTAGCTTGTTCAAAGCCGCTTAACATTTTTGGCATATAAGGAGCATCTGAAACACCATATGATCCATTATATGAAACATTTAATGCACCTGCTTTACCTCTTTTGGTTTTTACAACAACTACACCATTTGATCCAATGATACCATAAATAGCAGCAGATGCATCTTTAAGGATACTCATGCTTTCAATTTCTGTTGCATCTAATAAATCAAAATCAGACTTGTTTCTGATGATATCATCAATTACGAAAAGAGGGTCTTTTGAACCTCCATCTTTAGAAAAATAAATTGGATTTCTTACAGTAATACTTGCTGGTTCACCTGGTCTGGCAAAACCACCTGAAGTACTTACACCCACTGTTTGACCTCTAATGATTTGAGACAAACTTCCAAGAGGTAAATCTTCTACTTCTTGCATATTAATGGTTTCTACAGCACCCGTTAAATGGATACGCTTTTTAGCACCATAACCAACTACAACAACATCTTGCATGTTATTTACAGAAGGGGCTAGTGTAGCAAGAATATTTCCTGACAACCCTGCTTTAATTTCATATACACCATAACCGATGTAAGTAAACGAAAGCACAGACTCAGAAGAAGGCACTTTAACTTTAAAGTTCCCTTGTGCATCTGATACTGCAACAGTTGTAGTGTTTTTCACTTTTACAGATACGCCTGCAAGTGGTTTTCCAGTTTGCTGATCATTTACTTTACCAGTTACTACGCGTTCCTGTGCCATCACAGAAAGTACAGTAAAAGAGCATAGCATGAGTAGCAATACTAATTTTGATTTTTTAAGATAACTCATATGGCCGTTGTTTTGTAATTAAAAGATGTAAAAAATATTTTTTGAATTATTTAGAATTGTTTTGTTGTGCTGCAATACGTTCTTTCCAAGCGATACCTTCTTTTTTCATATCGTACCCCTCAGAAGATAAATAGTTGTTGATTTTGCCTTTATATTTTCCAAACCAAGCATGTTTTTTTTCTGAAGATTCTGCATCCATTGCAAACTCTCTAGCTTCTAACAAGTAATTGTATATTTTATCTTTTTGAACGGGGGTTAATGTGAGAATCATCTCTTCATAGCCCTTAAATGTTTTTGGCAACACACCATAGGTCATGCCATCTTTAATAACATCAATTTGTTTTGTAGAAAGTAAGTCAGATAAAGTGTTTATAAATTGATTGTGTTGTTGCTTTAAAGAAGCCATCCTATCTGCTTCAATGGCGGTTGCATTTGCTGATTCGTTTTTGGTTTGCTTATTAAAATGATCATGTACACTTTTAATTGCAGCATATTGACCCGCAACAATATTTTGTAATTGATAAAATAAAGTAGAATCGGTTAATGAAAGTGCTTGGATTATTTTATTGGAGCGCAATGTAATGGTTTGCACGTAAGCTGCTTCTTCAGATAAAGTTTGCTGTGCAGCAGTAACGTCTGATATGAGCAGACATACTCCTATAAGCAGGCTATATAAAGCAACTTTTTTTTTCATTTGCTGGCAGCAATTCGTTTTTTGTTTAAAAAACCAGAACGCAATTAGTACTATCTGATTATTAACATAGTAAATGTATACAGGGTCTATGCCTTAAACAATGTAACCTTTAACTATACTAATGGACTATTTTACTATAAATGGGGTGTTTTAAGGGCTTGCAATTATTGCACAATTATTTCAATTTTTGAATCGGGAATGTTTGAAGAACTAGCCTTTATTTTTACCTTATTTGCCCCTTTACTAGGCTTCACAATGGCTATACAAACCCCATTTAGTGTATTGATAGCAGTATTATTGAATGATTCATGTGAAACGGGGCTGCCATTATCTGTAGCTATGATGGTCCCGCCTTCTTCTACCATGAAATCAATTTTTTGATCATGAATTGGGACTAAATTACCCTTCGCATCTAGCAATTTTGCGGTTATAAAGCACAAATTTTCGCTATTGGGATGGATTATTCTGCTATTTACCGATAATTGTAGCTTTGCTGGCGCTCCGGCAGTGAAAACCTCCTTTGATAGCACCACTTTGCCTTTTAGGGTTGATACTACTTTGAGTACCCCCGGTTCAAAGGGCAGTTTCCAGGCTGCATGCAGCTTTTGAGGTGTTTTTTGGCTTGTTCCAATTAGTTTTCCGTTTAGATATAATGAAACTAGGTCTGCGTTGTTATAATAGGCCCAAACATCTACCATGTCTCCTTTTTTCCAGTTCCAATGTGGCAAAACGTGTAAAACCGGTTTTTTGGTCCATTCGCTCTGGTACATGTAATAAACATCTTTAGGTATGCCCGCCAAATCAATAATACCATAATAAGAACTTCTGGCAGGATAAGCGTATGGAACGGGCTCCCCTAAAAAGTCAAAACCACTCCAAACAAATAGGCCACTCATAAAAGGCCTGTTTTTTACAGACAACCAGCTGTTTTCATGTGTAGTGCCCCAATAAGCATATGTGTTATCGTATGCAGAACAGGTATAATCGACATTTCCTGGCTTCGTGTCTTTACTATCGGATGGCCATACATAATTTGAATCGGCAGGTAACAAATACACGCCTCTTGTTTCAAGTGCACTTGCAGTTTCGGTAGCAATTAGTGGTTTACCAACAAAACGGGTCGGTAAAGAATCGTAAGCATACTGTTTGTAATTAAATCCAAGCAGGTCTAGTGCACCAGATTGTGCGATAAAATTTTTTGCTAAAATATTTTCTGTTAGTGCAGAAGTAACGGGCCTGGTTGCATCAAGTGCTTTAACAATGGCAACCATATTTTTTGTTAACGCAATACCAGAACTATCAAATTGTTCGCGAATTTCATTTCCTATACTCCACATAAAAACAGAAGGATGATTGCGGTCGCGTAAAATCATGGCTTCTAAATCTTGTTGATACCATTTTGCAAAATCTTTGCTGTAATCAAACTTATTTTTTTTCTTCTGCCACATGTCAAAAGCTTCGTCCATGACTAAAAAACCCATTTCATCACATAGATCTAAAAATGCTGATGCTGGCATATTATGTGCGGTGCGTATGGCATTACAACCCATTTCTTTTAAAAGCTGTAATTGCCTTTTTGCTGCTGATTTATTAAAAGCGGCGCCAAGTGCACCTAAATCATGATGCATACATACACCTAAAATTTTAGTGGGGACATCGTTTAAATAAAATCCATTTTTATCGTCAAATCGAAAATTACGAATACCGATTTTTGTTTCAACTACATCTTTTACAGAGCCGTTTACAATCGTTCTAACAATGGCTTTGTATAAATTTGGATGTTCGGTATTCCAAAGTTGTGGTGATGCTACTGGTAGTTTAACTTTTTGCTTGCTTTCTTGCCCAAGCTTTGTTGTTGTAGATGATATTATTTTTCCTGATGGATCAACGATATCAAATTTGATTTGATATAGATTTTTTTTAGGGTTGCTCACTTGAACGTCGAGTTGAACAACCGCTTTTTGTTTTGAAACCTGTGGTGTTGTAAAAAATATATTGGATGCTTTAACGTATACTTCATCTTTGATAATCAGTTGAACGTCTCTGTAAATACCAGAACCTGTGTAATACCTTGAGTTGGGTTGCAAAAAATTATCTACTTTAACTTTAATGGTGTTTTTATCTTGTAAAAAAGGGGTGATATCATATTCGAAACCAACGTAACCATTGGGGCGCTTGCCAACAAAATGATCATTCACCCATACTTCACTATTACAAAAAACGCCGTCGAAATAAATAAACACTTCTTTGTTGATGATTTCTTTGGTTCGTATAAAATCTTTCTGGTACCAACCAATTCCTGCAGGTAACGCTGCCTGATTAAATGTTGTTTTATGGCTCGCACTAAAATCACCTTCGATACTCCAGTCATGCGGAAGTTGAAGGGTTCTCCAATTATTATTTGAAGGAAAAGCACCCGTACTATCTAATGCCAATTGAAATTTCCAATTGTCATTAAATTGAATGTTGCTGCTTTGCGCCGCACCCAGCAATTGAACAAGCATACTTGCGCAAAAAAAAGTAAAAGACTTTATTAGATATTTCATTTGCTATTTATTAACTGTTAGGTCCACCGAAGTGGCTACTGCAATTGCTCTGTTTTCTTTATCATCCACCGCATTATAAAAATGATATACAATGCCATTCCATTTAATCACAAAAGGCTTATGCGCATATTTAGCATCATACACTGTAGATGGTTTAATTAAATCTTCACCAGCCCAATCTGTCCAGTTTACCAAATCGTATGAACACGCAAATCTATTGAATGCGTCTTTGCGGCCTTCCCAAAAAGCGCCAAAATAAAACATGACCCAAACATCATTTATTTTTTGAATCACAGCATCACCCGTTATACCAATTTTATGATGCATGACAGGATCTGTTTGAAATCGTTTCCAATGTGTCATATCGTTACTCACCGCCATTCCAATTCGCTCAAACCATCTTGTTTTTTTATCTCTATTATGCGATGTATCACCATTTGCATTATAGTACATTACAAAAGGATATCCGGTTGTTTTTTCCTTATCCCAGATAACCGTGCTCTTAAATAGTTTTTTATCTTCCCACCAGCGTACGTCTTTATCTGTTGCTGTAAGCGCAGGCGCATTACTGGTTTGCCAAGCATGTGCGGTTGTAATATTATTTTTTGTTTTTGCAATGCCTATTGAAAGCGCACCCGCTTCATACCCTTTTGTGTTGCCGCCTATATAGGTCATCCAGTAATTGCCCTTATACTTTTGTAAGCCGTATGTGCCACCCCAATTATAATCTTGAAGCACTGCGTAACCAGCTCTTTGGTAAGCGTCCCATAGGGTTGAATCCTTTGATCTACTTAATAAAGTGCCAAGCGTTTTCCAATGCAACAAGTCTTGACTTTCTGCTAACAGTGTTTCATAACCTGTTCCATCAAATTCTATATAAGACATATACCAGCGGTTGTCTTTTCTAAAAACAGTAGGGCAATCTACTTTTTTAGTATTATCGGAAGGTGAAACTACAAGCCCATATTTATACGGCGTTTTTATTTCGTTATATGTTTTTTGCATAACACTATCTGGCACTACTTGTGCAGTAGAGGTAGTTGCTATAAATGAAAATAAAAGTAGCCAGCGTGTTTTCATGTCAAATATTATTTTACTACAAACTTATAAGTTCCGGAACCTACATGAACAATTGCGGTGCCGTTTTGTAACATTGGTTTTATGATGTTTCCATTTTGATAAATAGTTGCATGTACACTTGTAGGTAATACCACTTCCGCATCTGTATTTGCAGGAATTTGCAGGGTTAATTCAAAATGGTTTTTTTCTAGTTTCCAAGCACTGCTAATCATACCATGTACCGATTCATAATTTGCTGAAGCTGCGTTACAATCGCCAACCACTTTTGGGCTGATACGAATATGTTTATACCCCGTTGATCCAGGCATTTGACCAATACCAGCAAGCCCTTCATAAAACCATTCCATGATGTGGCCTAGCATAAAGTGATTATTAGACACTGTTGGAAGCGCCTGCCAACTTTCGGTTAATGCGGTTGCACCCGCAGCAATTTGATACCCATAACCTGGCACATCAAAGCGGTTATTCATATCAAAAATAACATCGCTTCTATGAGCATCCGTTAAAACTTTAATGACATATTTAAATCCAATATCCCCAGCAGTTAGTGCATTATTGTTGTTACGAATAGATGCTATAAACTTTTCAAGCACCGCTTCTTTATTTTGGTCTTCTACCAACCCAGCATATAGAGCAATGGCATTAGCTGTTTGACTTCCAGATCCATAAAAATACTTTTCTGCATTATAAAATTTTTGATTGAAGGATTTTTTTATAGTTAAAGCCAAGTTGCTAAAAAACAAAGCATCGTTTTTGTTACCTATAATAGATGCAATGCTTTCCATTTTTGTAACCATCATATAATACGTCGCCGTAGCGGTAAGCCCCTGTGGCGTATGTTGCGAGTAACCAGGTCTTGCAGGTCCAATATCAAACCAATCGCCAAGTCCCTGCATTAAAATGCCGCTACTGTCTTTACTATGCAAATATTGCATGTAGCGGTTCATAACCAAATAATTTTGCTCAAGCATATTTTTATCGCCATACCATTCATACATAAACCATGGAAGTAGTATGCCTGCTGCACCCCACTCTGGTGAATCTCTAAAAGGCTCATCAAATTTTATAAACTCGGGTGCAATTTCAGGAATAAGGCCTTCTGGTGTTTGTGCACTAGCAATATCTGCCACTGTTTTGCGTAAAAGTGTTGCAATATCATAGGCATACTTTACAGAACTCCCTACTAAATAAGTTTGTTCAAGCCAACCTAATTTTTCTCTATGCGGACAATCGGTAAATACACTTACCATATTGCTTTTTATAGACCAATCAATGAGTTGATCAGTTTGATTAAAAAGATTATTAGAAGATGTAAAATTGCCAATTCGTTTTGCCATATTTCTGATGTGCAAACCTTTTACTTCTAAAATTTGCGGAAGATCGGAAGTGTTTGCAGTACCCGATATAACAGCGTTTTCAATTTGCAAATACCTAAATCCGTAATAGGTAAAAGATGGATGCCATGTTTCGGCTCCATCGCCTTTTAAAATATATTGGTAATAATGTTGTTTACCCGTTGCGTCTTGATTGGCAAGTCCATTAGGATGCAATAGCTCGGAAGGAATTATTTTGATGGTATCGCCTCGTTTGCCTTTTACTGTTATTTCCGGAATGCCTGACATATTTTGACCCAAATCAAATACTTGAACACCAGTTCTTATAGTGTTGGTTTTTATAGGCGTAAATATTTGCATGATTCCTAATGGCTCGGCTGTTTGCGCATGTAAAGCAGGACCATCAACAATTACCGGACGTCGCCAATGATTATCATTGAAAAAAGAATTTTTCCAACCCACTTGTTCTTTGGTAGCATCATAATCTTCGCCACCGTATATGCTGCTAAAAATAATTGGCGATGTAGTGGTTTTCCAACTAGCATCACTTACAATATTTTGAGTGGACCCATCGGTAAATTGTATACGCAAATGACAAATCATTTTTGGATAGCCATAAGCACCCGTTGCTTTTCGATATCTTTCACTAGGAATATAGTAAAATCCATTACCAAGCGAAACGCCTAAAGCATTGTTCCCTTTTGCAAGCATATCCGTTACATCAAAACTAACATAGAGCGCTTCTTTCGAATAATTTGTCCAACCTGCATCCAAAAAATGGTTGCCTACTTTTTTACCATTGATAAAAAATTCGAAATGCCCGAGGCCGGCAATAAAAGCTGTTGCGGATTTGATTTTTTTTATTGCTGTAAATTCTTTTCTGAAAAGTGGAAGTATATCTGGCCTTTTACCCCAAGCTTTTTTACCATTTAAATGAACAAGCGGTGCAATTTTACTGCTATCTGGCAAGGCTTCATATGCAATCCATTTTGCACCCAGCCAGTCGGAAGCTTGCAATAGCCCCATTTGCCATGAATTAATTTTACTTATGGCTCGGTTGTTTTTATTGTCACGCACCAATACTTTCCAGAAATACTTTTTTGCAGCTTGGAGTGGCTTTCCTTTGTACGCATGTTGAATGGATGTATCTGAGACAATCAAATTTGAATTCCACATGTTTGCGCCCCCGTTTACGAGCGCTAAGCTATCGTCGCTCACTAATATTTGAAAGGACTGCTGTTTTACGTTGTACTGACCGCTTTTTAATTGCCAAGAAAAAACAGGTTTAGATGCCGATACCCCAATTGGATTGTTCCGGTAATCACATAGCAAGTTAACCAGTTGCAAATGTTGCGCACTAGCTGTTTTTGTGATTATCAATAATACGAGTATAATTTTTTTCATACACTATTGAATTTCTACACCAGAAATATAAATGCCTAGTGCATCTTTTAATTCTATTGTTACCTGATATCTACCTGCATTGATCATGCTACCTGTATCTATTGTAAGATAATTCCATTTTCCATATTTACTTGGCGTAAACTGCACCCTTTCTGTTTTAAACACAGTTCCATCACTTGCGTACCACCTAACAGCACCCTCCATATTATTTTGAGTCGTATTTGCATACCTGATGGTACAAGAATAAATATCTGCAGCCCCTATCATAAATGGCCAACTTGAATTTGCAAGTCCAGCACTGTATGCAACCGCTTCTTTTGTATTGATAGAATCTTTTGAGGCTGATCCAGAAATTTTAACTTGCGTAGGTCGTATGCTTAATACCTGTTTTAAATCAAACGCGGGTTGCAATGAAGGAGAAGGATTAAAAAATACAATAGGCGCAACTGATTGTGCTATTTGAATGCTTTCATTTTTTTTATACTGTTTTTTATAAACGTTCCATGCTTTTCCGTCACTTGTAATTAAAGACTCTTTGGTTTTTTCAAAACTTGTAAAGAAAGATGATTGTGTAGCGCTGGTATCTGCAATATATAGGTCTGTATTTTCTAAAAAGGTTAACGCTGCTGAGTCTTTTGCTGTACTATTTGCTCGATTGGTCCACTGAATATAGTTTGCCCCATAGGCAAAAGAAGGCAATTGAAAATAAGTGAGGTTATTGCCAATAAATACTGTGTCTGCATTGTTTAACCATGATTTGAGATTGCCTGTAGTGGCGCCAAAATTGTAGCCTGTATAGGTTTGTTTTTTTAATGTAGTAACAGGCTCTTTAGTAGCAACAGCAATGGCCGCAATAATTGCTTGACTGGCGCTAGCATTAGGAAAATCAATGAGAATTTGATTGTCGGTTACTGTTACGTTAAATGATTTTTGTAGCGCCGTTAAATGACCTACTTCATTATAAATTTCTAAATTTTTTAAAACGACCTGATGATTGCAACGCACATCAAAATTTCGCCATCCTTTAGCATTAATTTGAGCAGCACCAAACCAAGGCTCTACAAAATATAGTTCTATACGGTACACACCGTTTGGTACTTTAAAATGGTATTGCAATTGTTCTTTGCCGTATCGAATACTTTGAAACAATTTTTGATCTTGTGTAGATTTTACAAAGTCAGTGATACTGCGCTGACTTGCAAAACGATTAGGTACAATATTATAGGTATTGGTCCAAGAACTGCTGTAGAAAGGGTTATTAGGATTGTTATTATCTGCGAGCCAGTTGTTTCCATTAATGTCAGTATAGTTGTCACCGCCACAATTGACGCGGTACAAATAATGATAGCCAGGCTTTGGCTTTGTAATATTTACTGGCTTTAATAATTGATCTATGTTTGGTGCGGTTGGAAAATTATACAGCCGCACAACATCTTTAGCAACAGCTTTTCCATTAACATAACCTACGGCTAATAAAACATTGTATTTGATATCGATATTTTTAAACGTAAAATGTTTCCCAATACCCTGGTGTCTTTCTCTTCCAATTTCAATTTTTTCAATATCGTTGTATAAAACAACTTCGTCACAATTTGAATATACAATCAGTTCGTCTTTAACACCTGGTTTTAACCACCTATTAGACCAGTTGTGCATTGGAATATAGACCATGGGGTCTTTTAATGCATTGGCATAATTAGACCGGTACATATAATAGGCAGCAGTAGGCTCATCCCAGGTGGTAAACAACCCCTTATAATTTACAGGACCCACTTGATCCAAGGCTCTAAAGCCTTCACCAGCCTGCACGCGGCCCGGGTTATCGTGTGACGCAAATATCCACTGAAAATGCCCCACTGCACTATCCCTAACTGATTCGGCTAGCGCAATTTTTGTTTCTAATAAGGAGGAGAAACGTTCTTCGGAATAGGGGCCATTTTGTTGAAAGCCACCCTCGGCATGTAAATCGATGGTACGCCATGCGCCGTATTCTCCTACCAGCATTTGCTTTTTTAAATCGGATGCATACGTATTTGGATTGCCGCCATAAGTGCCAGTCCAGTTTTGAGGCACATCCCAGTCTGTACCTTCACCACCATTGCATGTGGTGATCAAGCGCTGTGTTGATGCCGTTGGATCCAATGACCTTATTATATCACTGCATTCTTTTGCAAAATCTTGAGGAAGTTTACTTTCATTTTGAAGACCCCACAAAATAAGTGCTGGAGAATTTCTTCTTTCAAGTACCCATTCTCTTAAAAGATTTTTGAAATTTGTACGAAATGCTTCATTGTCATACCAAACATGCGCACTCATTTGCGTCCACCACAATATACCATTTGACTCCAAAAGTTTTTGATACAATAGATTGTGGGGATGGTGCGCATCTCTAAATGCATTAAACCCTGCTGCAGTAATTTGTGATACCCGTGCTTTTATTTGTTTGTTTGTAAATGTATGACTTGATCCAAACATATGTTCATACTCTCCAATACCATTTAAAAAAACGGGTTGATGGTTAATGTATAATTGATGGCTGTTAGTTAAGTCCCAAGTAACAGAACGAATACCGTAAGGTGTTATTATTTCATCGATTTTTTTTCCGGCATCTAAAATATGAGTAACCAATTTGTATAAGTAAGGGTTTTGAGGCGACCATAAATGAACCTTTTCCTTTAATACTATTTGTTGTGGCACTTGAAGGGTTGCACCAGCTAATATTTGCTGTTGCTGCTTTACAGTTGAAACAACTGCACCTGCTGCGTCAAGTAATGTTGTAGATACCTCAATATTTTTTACAACAGCGCTATAGTTTTTTATACTTGTAGCAATGGATAATTTAGCAGCTTTTGATGTTACCGTTGTATCATTCCAAACATGAACACCTTCATGCTCAATACGAATGTTTTTAGTGGTTATCAAATGAACTGGTCTAAATATACCCATGGGCTGAGAGCCTTCACTAAAGCCTCTTTCATCACTACAGCCGCCACAAACCCAGGGCAAATCTTTACAATTAGCAGGATGCTCAGAAAGAACTTTAATCTCATTATGAATAGCTGGTAATGATTTTAACGCATCCGTAATATCTATAGAAAACCCTGTTCGTCCCCCAGCATGATAGCCAACTTTTTTATTGTTCACGTATACGGTTGCATAAGAACCAACGCCTTCAAAATATAAAAAATACCGGTTACCAATTTGCTTAGCAACTTGAACCGTTTTTTTATACAGCGCATAGCCATGTAAATTTCCATGCAAGCGTCTTTGAAAACCTTCATATACATCCCAGTTGTGCGGGAGATTTACTTGCTTCCAATTTTTGGGTGAAGAATTGTTGGCAATCGTTTTCCAATTTTCCAGTATTTGGATATCATTCCTTTGTGCATTAAGAGCAGAGGGCTTACAAAGAAGCGACATAAACAATACACAACAAAAAGAAAAATATTTTATCATGGAAGGAGTTGAAGTTGTGCATTGAGTGTATAATGTTTTCCTTTTTGCGCAGCAATATTCACTGTTTTATTTTGATACTGCAGGGTACAATTACCAGTGTTATTTGCATAAACAACGGCTTGCAATAATTTTCCACCGCTCCACTTCATATCAATTTCAAAACCACCTCTTGCACAAATACCTTTAATATGGCCGTTTTTTAAGGCATCAGGAAGGGCTGGTAGTAATTCAATAATACCGGTATGACTTTGTACAAGCATTTCAGCAATACCAGCAGCACCCCCAAAGTTTCCATCTATTTGAAATGGCGGATGGGCATCAAATAAATTTTTATATACACCACCTTTTTCTGGAGATATGCTATCTGCGTCGGCAGGGCTTAAAAATTTAGACGCCATAAGAAGTGCATGATTACCATCTTTAAATCGTGCCCACAAATTTGTTTTCCAAGCCAAGCTCCAGCCCGTACCATCATCACCTCTGTAAAGCAGTGATTGCTTTGCAGCTTCCATAAGGGCCTTGTTTTTGTAGGTAATATCAGTGCCGGGATATACGCCCCATAAGTGAGAAACGTGGCGGTGTTTATTGGTAGTATCGTCATTGTCTTGTAGCCATTCTTGCAACTGACCATATTTGCCAATTTGATTGATGGCAAGGTTATTTATTTTTTGAGCCAACATGCTGCTGTTACGTTCATCGATATGTAAAACCTTACTAGCAGCGATGGTACTAGTAAAGAGTTCTCTTATAATTTGATGATCCATTGTTGGCCCGGCAACAAGGCCACCGTTTTCTGGAGAATTAGAAGGTGTACTTATATACCAGCCCGTTGCTTTGTCTTTTACTAAAAAGTCAACAAAAAACTGCGCTGCACCGCGCATGATGGGATAATTATTTTTTAAAAAAGCAGTGTCCTGCGTAAATTTAAAATGATCCCAAATCATAGTACTAAGCCAAGCACCACCCGTTACCCAAATACCATGGTTACTTGCATTGATAGCGGCAGTTCCTTTCCAAATGTCTGTGTTGTGGTGCAGTACCCAACCGCCTGCATGGTAATAATTTTTAGCCGTTTCTTTTCCTGTAACACTCAGGTCTTTTACCGTATTGAGTAGCGGTGTAAATAAATTTGATAAATTAAATACATCCACACCCCAATAATTCATTTCCAAATTAATATTAGTGGTGTATTTACTTCCCCATGGTGGCGTTAAAAGTGGATTCCAAATACCTTGCAAGTTTGCTGGCATTAAAGAATTTTCTCTTGAAGAAGCCAAAAGCAAATACCTACTATATTGTACATACAGTGCCAATAATGAATTGTTAATGGTAGGGTTAAAGTTTTTTATTTGACTATCTGTTGGAATGTTTTGTAAAGGTTCATCTAATTGGAAAGCAAAGCGGTTAAATAATTTGGTATAATCTGTTGTATGCTTAGCTAGTATTTGTTGATAGCTGGTTTTTTTTATAGCAGCAGTAGAAGCTGCTACATTTTTTTCTGGATCGCCGCTAACATTGTTATAGCTAATAAAATTTGTTGCAGCTGATAAATAAAAACGTGCGGTATCTGCACTGGTTATTTGAATTTCATTTTCCGTTACTCGCAATTTTCCGCTGGATGTGCTAACATGCAAATAGGCAACGCCTTTTAAGGCGCCATTTTTAACTTGTATATAAAGTGCAATGGTTTGCGGGTCGATTTTTTTAAGGAGATAGTTTCTATGCACAGAACTAAATGATGCTGTTACCGACACCGCTTCTTTTTTTGTAGCCGTAAATTCAGCAACAACAACCCTGTCAGGATTGCTCGCAAAATACCTGCGGTTAAATATTGTGCCATCTATTTTATATGAAACAGTGGAAATAGCATTTGCAATATCGAGCGTTCTTTTATATTCACTTGCGTTAGCGTCATGGTCAAACGCAAAATACAAATCACCAAAAGGCTGATAACTTGCTTGGTACTGTCCAAATTGAGGTGGGCTTGAATTTTCTATATAATATTTCCATACAAGAGGCAGTGAAACAACTCCCAGCGTTGGATCATTTTTAGCATAGACGGTAAAAATCTTTTTGTTTTCTTTAACCCCCGTAAATCCACCTTTGTCAAAGAAATTGAGGACTTGAACCGCTAACACGTTTTTACCCTCGTGCAAATAAGCAGCTTTAATAGTATAGCTGCGTTTAAGGGTATTACCTTCCTGTGAACCAATGAAGTGGCCATTTACATATGTTACATCGAGGTCTCTAATTCTGCCTAAATCAATAGTAAGATCTTTACCCAACATAGAAGCTGGCAAATCAAAACTCGTTCTAAACCACAACTCACCATCCAGACCATCCATTTTTGAAACTTGCTCCCAACCATTCATTGTGGGAAGCTCCATTTGTGGCCAATTATGATCATCAAAGTTTTTGGCAGCATATTTTACATTTTGAACTGCTTTTTCTTTCCAGTTAATTTTTTGCTTTTCATACACACTGTCTTCCACATCCTTTAACCCCATAAAATATTTTTCGGCAAGACCCTCCGCTTCCTTTTGTTTGCCTTCCTCTAGTAAGGTTCGAATAGGGTTTAAATATGGAAACGCATTTGTACGATTATAATTTCTAGGACCGCCTGTCCATAAGGTAGCTTCATTAAACTGAATTTGCTCCGTTTTAATGCCACCATAAATCATAGCACCAATATGACCATTACCCAAGGGAAGCGCATCGGTCCACTTTTGAGCTGGCTGCTGATACCAAAGCGCAAGGTTACTCTTTTGTGCACGCAGGCCTTTTACAGCTAGGGTCATTAACCCTACAGTAAATAATATTTTTGAAGTTCGCATGCTAACTATTTTCATTATTCAATAACAATGTTTTGCTGTGCTGCTAATGGTTGAACCACCGGTTTAGGGATACCTGAAAAATTATTATACTTTACTAAAATATTTTTTGAACCTGCTCCTTTTATTTCTAAATATGAACCTGTGCTTTGAACTGGCCAAGCGTTATGTACAAAAGCTCCGTTTACATCGTTAAAAACAATTACTGGATGCGCTGCTAATGGTACAAATGATTTTACATTGTCAATTTCAATACCCGAAGCATTATTAAAAATCATGGAAGGGCCATTTTTTGTTGTAACAGAAACATTATGAAATGCAACACCCTTGGCCTGTTGAACTACAAAGCCATTGTCTGCAGCGATTTCAATATTACTAAAGGTTATGTTCTCGATAGGCATTTCTGCAAGCCCATTTATAAACCCTGCCTGCTTAGCTGACACCACAGAAATATTACTATAGTGTATGTTTTTAAATTTCGGCGTTCTTTCAGATACAGGCTCTTCTTTTGTTTTCGCATACTGCATATCTAACACAAAAGGACTCTCTTTAATATTTTTCATGATAATATTATCAACGCGAATATCTTCGACAACACCGCCTCTTCCTCTTGCTGTTTTAATTCTGATACCACGGTCTGTGCCATCAAAAACACAATTGCTAATGACAATTTTTTTAACATCACCACTCATTTCACTTCCAATAACGACGCCACCATGCCCCGATAACATAGTGCAGTTGGTGATGGTATAATTTTCGGCGGGAGCGGCTTTTGTTCTTCCTGGAATATCTTTTCCAGATTTAATGGTAATACAATCGTCGCCAACGCTGATATGACAATTGCTTATATGCACATATTTACAACTCTCCGGATTAATGCCATCAGTATTAGGTGAATGCGGATTGTTAATTGTTACTGCATCAATGGTTACATTTTCACAAAACTCTGGGTTGATGGTCCAAAATGGAGAATTGCGAATCGTAATACCTTCTATCAAAATATTTTTACAATACATAGGTTGAATAAAAGGTGGGCGTAAAAAACCACGTTTCATTTGAGCAGGATCGTCTGGTAGTAAAATGTTTTTATTTAAACTATCAAACATAAATTGCCACTTACTGCGTGGCTGGTCTTTTTTATACCCTTCTACAAAATCCCACCATTTTTTTCCATGGCCATCAATAATGCCACGTCCTTTGATAGCAATGTTTTCTGCTTTATATGCATAAAATAAGGGTGAAAAACTAACCACATCTACGCCTTCGTATCGGCTTTCTACCATGGGTAAGTAATGGTCAAATTGATCACTAAAATGAAGCTCCGCACCTGCATCAATAAGTATGGTGATATTACTTTTTAAATGAATGGGGCCAGTCAAGTATTTACCTGCTGGAAAAAAAATAGTACCGCCACCTACTTTAACAGCCGCGGCTATTGCTTTTTGTACTGCTGCTGTACAAAGTTTACTGCTATCATTTTTTGCACCATAGGAAAGCACATTAAAATACTGCGCCTGTGTTACAGAGGCATAGAAACAAATAAGTACTAAAAGTTTTTTCATTGTTTTATGTTTTATTCAAACAGCCCATCTAATTCTTTTTTCAATCCTTTTTCTGTAATGCCAGCATCATATGGCTTATAACTATCGTTTCCGGGTACAAAACCAAGAAGGAGACAAGCTCCTTTTGCAAGTGTTAGTGTATGCTTTCCAGGTTTAAAATAGTAGGCATGCACATTGATAGAAGGTCGCCCTTTTATCAATACGGCATTGGCCACCAGGATTTCTGATTGTCCGTAATCGTTGGCGCTTGCATCTGTTTCAAGTTCAGGCGCTTTTACATATTGTGGTTCTTTTGCATTAAAATAACCCACTAACAATTTTACAGGATGCTCATTTGAAAAATTAATTTTAGTGCCTTCTGATAACTGTTTCTGGTATACAACACGTAGTCCTTTTAATCCTTTCAAACTAGGTGCCAAAGCAGTAATGGTATCATGTGTATCATTATATGGTTTGGTATTTTCTGCTACAGAATAAAAATTAGTTTCTTCCCATACTTCGTTTAATGCAATGCTTACAAGTTCGTTTTTGAAAACAAAATTTTGGGGAGGCTGTACTGCTGTATTTTTTTGTATGGAATCGATGGCGTGTTTAAATTGATTCATTTCTGATTCAAAAGGCACTAACATTTCGGACCATTTTTTAAACGTACCATTCACGCCACGCATAGGTATTTTACGTTGCGCTGTTTGCATACTATTGGCATATAAATAAGTGCCCTCTGTTAATGCCGCCAAACGTTTGTAATAGGTTATAGATTTTTCTAAACTAGGTAATGCAGCTATCAAATCTTTGACATCGTTAGAATATTTATAACGGAGTACTGATAATGCTGCCGTTGCTTTTTGTGCATAAAAATTAGCAAGTGCATCATAACATAGCATGTCGTTTTTAATGCGTGCAAATTCGGCATTATTTTTTGTAGGTTTTATTTGCTGAATGGCCGCAACAGCTTTTGCAGCATGCATGGTTACTTCACGAATAATTTGTGGAGGTGTTTCACCTATATGTTTTTCATGATTCCACTCTTTAATTGCGTATTCAATTAATTTTTCACCAACTGGACTTTCGGCGTCATATAAAAGGTCAAATAATCCGTAGCGGTAAGGATTGATAAGTTGCGTCATAAGCATACCCAGAGTTAGCGTTTGACGGTTACCATCTGTAATGCCAAAACGTCTTAGTAGTTTAGGCGCGATTTGTCCAGATTCATTGTAAGCTTCTAATAAACGTTCACTTTGTTTTGTTGAGCAGCCAAATTTTTGAGCGAACGTAGAGGCCCAATAAACATCTTCTGATGCAATATCTCTATTTGATTTCCATGCATACCTACTCCATGCTTTATACCAAAGCCAGTCTCTTTCTATTTGCAATAAACGTTTGCCTTTTACACTATCTGCAGTATAAGGCCAGTCCCAATAAGAGGCCTGCGGATATAAGTGAAGTCCATTGCCATGCATTATTTGATGCATGCCCTGCACTGATTTTTGAATAAAATGTGTGGCGCCGTACCTAAAGGGTTCGAGGTTGGCAAGAATATGAACATTTTCAATTTGAACAGAGCCAAGACCAGCAAGGGTCCTATGCAGTTCGGCCCAAGTACCCCTTGGCTCGTATGTTGTTAATGCCTCACCATTAAATTTAGCTTCTGTATATAAATTACTATAAAGAGGCTTTGCAGCTTTTATAACAGAAGGCGCGTCTACATCATGTGCTCGAAGTACAATAGGTGGCTCGATGGTTTTACCGATAGCGCGTAAACCGTCTTTCATTCCCGGAATAATGGTTTTAGTAAACCATTCTATGTCATCGTTACCTACGCCTTCCATGGCTTCACCCAAACATACCATTAAACCAACGTTTGGATATTTTTCTACAAATGCAGCTATTGATTTTCGGGTATAATCTGCAATGAGCGGTATAATGGGTCTGTTTCGGTCTTGTGTTTTTATTTGATGATGTTCGGCAAAAGGTTTTGAAACAATAATGTTATAAAACATTTGTATCACCCAAATACCGCGCTTGTCGGCTTCGGCTGTAATAAATTGATAAATCTCTTCATTTTTTTTAAACGTTTCATCACTTACTTCTACTGCATATGGATAGTCTTTTAAACGTACCAAAGAAGCAAAAGGATGTCCGTTCCATAAATACAATGAATTCATTTTGTTTTCAAGAAGTGAATCTAATACTTGAATCCAAAGTTGCTTATCATAAAACCAAGGAAATGTTTCGGGTGTATAAGGATACTCATACACTGTTCGCTCCGGAAGATAATATGGTTTTTGAATACCAATGCAAGTGCCGCGCAGCACCATTTCTGGGGCGTCAGCAATAAACAGAGAAGCAGGAATTTTTCCATATTTTTTAATGCTGTCTGATACTGCTAAACAAGCATACAAAACACCAGAAGCATCTGCACCTGTAATTGTTGTGATGCCCGCTTTGCTTGTTACTACGAAAGATTCTTTTTTTGCATTCGCCGTATCTATCTGAATTTTTATGGTGTTCGTTTTTATTTTTTTATCTGGCGTTACAAAACCATTGATTATTTTATTTCCCTTTTGTACTAAAGCAGTCGTTAAAATTTGTTTTGCGTAAGCCACCCTGGGTTGCGTGATAGTTGGAGCATCCACAAAATAGTACTGCTGAGAAAAAGCAGTTAAGGACATACCTAACAGTATAACAATGAGCAAACTTTTTATTTTTTGTATTGAAAACGCCGTCATGTAAAAAATTTAAATTTCTTTTATAAAAGGTCCTGAATAGATACGCCTCCTAAGGCACTACTTTGATAAGCGGCCTCTACACAAGCCATGGTAGCAAGCACGTCATGCACATTGTTATCCGGCGATTCTATAACACCATCAAGCGTTTTCATGATTTCGGCCATGCTACCTATAAATGCATGTGGGAACCAACTTCCCTCTACATCAACCTTTTTCCAGGATGCATTTGTGCCCAATTCTTTTATGATATATTCAAAACGATCTGCTGCACCTATTGGATAGTTTTTTAATAGACCTAGATTTATTTTTATAGCGCCATTTGTACCTTCAATTTTTATAAATGCATCTTGATGCGTATCTGCATAATCATGACAATGATTGGTTTTGATGCTTACCGCCACAGTGTCTCCGTAATCCATGATAATCGTAGATTTTACAGAAGCCAACGCTATTTGAGTGGGATGCTTTACCGTTTTAGCATATACAGATGCCGGATTACCAAGTAAATTTCTAATTAAATCAATGTAATGAATACTGTGGTACAGTATTTCTAAACGAGGGGCCGTTTGTAAAAATTTCCAAAGGCTCCAAGGTGTATGCACATTTACAGCAATTTCAATATCAGAAATTGGACCAAAATGATGAGCGTCCATGATTTTTTTTGCGGCCAGCATAAATGGAGCATACCGCAATTGAAAATTAACGGCTGCTATAAATTTTTTAGATTCTACAAGTGCAACAATTTCTTTGGCTTCTGCTAGTGAACTACCCATTGGCTTTTGCAGTAAAACGGCTGCGCCAATTGGAAGTTTTTGAAGTACTTCAATAATGGCTGATGCGGGTAATGCAATATCAAAAATGGCATTTTCATTTGCTGCAGCAATTATACCATCTAGACTTTCAAATACTGCTGGTATATTAAATGACTTGGCCAACAATTGTGCTTTGCTATGGTCTATATCATAGATGCCTTTTACAAAATAGCCTGCTATCTGATACGCTGGTAAATGCGCATCTTTTACAATACCGCCAGCACCAATGCTGAAGATATTATATGGAGTAGCAGGTTTGTAATACACTTGTTGCATAGTTATACTTTGGAGATGCCCAAATAATTTCCAAAAGTTAACAATAAAACGGCAGCTATTAAAATTGTAATCGCTAGCACTAATATTTGTAGAATGCTGCGGGTACACATTTTCCACTCTTTTAAAACAACCCCAGTTAGCACGCTAAAGAGTACCAGTAAAATCATATGAATGGCCCAGCTAGAAAACTCATATTTTCCTAAGTTAACATGACCAAGGCCGTAAAAGAAAAATTGAAAATACCATAACACGCCAGTAATAATTGCCATCAGGTAATTTGTACCCAACGACTTAGGCACTTTAATATATTCGGTAAGGGTATTTTCTTTGATGTGCAAATACAGGCAGTACAATAAAGTTGTAACAAAAGCTCCTGTATTTGAAAATATATACACCACATTTGTTTTAAAATCGGCAGCACCATGAGCAGCGGCTACTTCTACAATAGGGGCGCCCTCAGCAATGGCAAAACCATAAAAAGCTGATAAAATACCAGCTAAAATACAAAGTGGAAGACCTTTTGCAAATGAAAAATGACTACTCGATTTGCCACCCTCGGTTTCCATTAATTTTTCTTTTTTTCGGCCGGCAATACCGCACACTACAATGCCTAACGCACCCATGGCAATACCGCTAATAATATAATTGGCGCCTACTCCTTGTAAGGTGGTTGATAAAGTTCCATTCATGATTGGTGGCAGCAAAGTCCCTACAACACAGGAAATGCCCACTGCAATTGCATAAGTTAATGAGTAACCAACATACCTAATAGACATACCAAACGCTGTTCCACCAATTCCATACAACATGCCATATACAAAACTTGATAGCATGGCTGCCTTTGGTGCTTCTTGTAGCACTATTGCTAAATCTGGAATCGTTATCCATGCAACAAATATGGGTAGTACCAACCAACAAATAGCAGCCTGTGCCAACCAATAGGTTTGCCAGCTCCAACTTTTTACTTTTTTTTCAGGAGTATAACAAAGTGATGCACCTGCAGCACCTACGCTATGAAAAAAAATGCCGTTTAGTAAACTCATGGTATATACAGTTATTTATAAACTAAATCGTTGATCGATTGTCGCATTGTCTTCTCCTAAAAAAGGAGCCCCTTTTTCTGAACTTAATATATTTCCATCTATACGAATGGGACATCTTGTTGTAGTAACAGAAAGTCCTTTACTGTTTTTTACAACAATTTCCATTTGCAGTTTTTGATACGCTTCTTCCTCAACAAGTTCTTTGTATTCCAATACCTGTGCGCACCAAATATCGGCTGGCTCTAAAATAGACAACCAGTGTTGGGTGGTTTGTGTAACTAAATGATTTGCCAAAATAGTTTTGATATCGTCACGTTTATCAAACCATTCGGCACTTTGAGAAAACACAAGTAAATCAGAACAAGACAATAAAGTTGCGAGCTCCACAATATTTCCCATTGCTAGTGCCATATAACCGTTGGCCGTAGCATAGATGCCATATGGCGCTGCGATATATGCATTGGCGCCATTAACAGCACTTCGCTTAGGCAACTGCTTGCCATCATTATAATAACAGGTTAGTACTTCAAATTGAAAATCTATAATGCTTTCAAACATGCTCACTTGCACGAGTGCACCTTCGCCACTTACCCCTCGTTGGTATAAACAAGCCAATATACCCTGCGCCAAATGTGTGCCTGCTAAAATATCAACAACAGCCACACCCATGGGGGTTGGATTTTTATCATTGCTACTACTTAACCACGTGAGTCCGCTAACGGCTTGTAATAATAAATCTTGTCCTGGTAAATTTTTCCATGCGCCTTCGGTGCCGTATCCACTTATTTCGGCGTAGACAATAGAAGGATTTATTTTTTTTACCACTTCGTAACCGAGTCCTAAACGCTCCATCACACCAGGCCTAAAATTATGCATGAGCACATCTGCCTTTGCAAGTAGTTTTTTTATTTTTTCGAGATCATGCTCATTTTTTAAATCGGCGGCGTAGCTTTTTTTATTTCTATTGATGGCATGAAAAATAGTAGAGTCGCCTTCTAGTACAATATCAGAAACATATAAATGCCTACAAATATCACCGGTACCAGGTTTTTCAATTTTTATAACTTCGGCACCCATATCGGCGAGCCTCAAAGCAGCAGAAGGGCCAGATAAAAACTGGCTAAAATCAATAATCAATATGTCTTCTAAAAGCTTCATGCTACTATTTTATAAACTCCTTTGTTATGTTACTGTTGTTGGCACCTAAAGCTGGTGCGGCTTTTGAAGCAAATAGTTTTTGCCCATTAATTCTGATTGGACAAGTTGTGGTGGTTATTTGTTGTCCGTTTGCGGCTGTTACCACCTGTTCCATTTGTAGTTTTTGATACGCTTCTGTGGCTACCATCATATTCCAATCAAGTACCTCCATCGCCCACAAATCTTTTGCCTGTAATTTTTCTAACCAATATTTTGTAGGTTGTAATTGCAAGTGATGATTTAATATGCCTTTGATTTCATCTCTGTTTACAAAAACATTTTTTTGTGCATACTGTAATAACTCGCAACAGTCTACGGCGTTTCCTAAAACATGTATATCCATCATGGCAATGGCTATGTAACCATTTGCTGTTTGGTAAATTCCATAAGGCGCTCCAAGCATTGGGTTACCATTGTTTACCTGACTTCTTTTAATATCCTGCTTACTGTTATAATAGGTCGTTAAAAATTCAAATTGAAAATCCAATAATGACTCCATTAAACTCATAGAAACAAGTGTTCCTTGATTTGTTTTTTGTCTACGGATTAATGCAGCTAAAATGCCTTGTACCATTTGTGCACCACATAACGAATCTGCAATGGATAATCCAAACGGAACCGGCGCGTCTGTAGCATTTCCAGTGGTATACGCAAGTCCTGTAACGGCTTGCAGCAGCAAGTCTTGACCAGGTTTGTTTTTCCATGGCCCTTCTTTACCATAGCCACTAATTTCGGCATACACCAGACGCGGATTGATGCCTTTAACAGATGCATAATCCAATCCCACTTTTTCCATAATGCCTGGTCTAAAATTATGGGTAAGTACATCTGCCTTTTCAATTAATTTTTTTACAATCAATAGATCTGCAGGATCTTTTAAATCTGCGGTAAAGCTTTCTTTATTTCTATTGATGGTATGAAACAATAAAGAATCATCACCAGCCCATAAATTTTTGATGGCTAATTTTCTTCCTGCATCTCCTCCTTGAGGTCTTTCAATTTTTATAACACGAGCGCCTAAGTCGGCCAGTCGAAGTCCTGCTGAAGGACCCGACAAATACTGACTAAACTCTAGTACTACTAAACCTGTTAATGGAAGATGACTCATAAAAAATTCCTAAAGGAAAAAATTATTATTACGAGCACACTGTAGGTGCAAGTGATTGATGATAAATATTGTTTAGTGTTGCTAACACTTCTAATGGTGAGCTAATTTTTCCCATTAAATAATCTCGTATGGGGTCTCCGCCATGATCTTGAAAATGTAAATATCCATGATAACGCGGACGCATATAGCCTCTTTGCATGGCAGGTAAATTTGCCTGAAAAAAATTATTGGTGAGTGTATTGGAAAGTGGATCGGTCCAGGCTTTTAAATGTCCTGGCTGTCCACCTGATTGCACATACAATCCCGCTTGTGTTGTACCAGCGCAAACCATTTTAGCAAAATCTACCGCAACTTCTTTATGTTCACTAAATGCAGAAACAGAAAGTCCAGTTCCGCCAATAGTGGTTTGTAAATGTTTGTTGTTAAAACAAACAACGTCTGTATAATGTAATGTGTGCTGCGCATAGCCAACTCTTGCATAATTAGAATAACCATATGCAAATGGACAGTACCAATAATCATTGGTGCTTGACATTGCATTAGCAACAGCAATTGGATTTTTATCAAACATGCTTTTGTCTAATAGATGATACAGCGCGTACATCATTTCGAGTGCCGCAACACCTGTTGGGTTATCTATAACTTCTGTCTGATTAACAAATGGCGTTTGACCATTTGCAATACAAAAAGTATAAAAATTCATCAGTAAATCAATAGGGATCGCTGGTGCTGCTACTTTTCCTTGTTTTGCAAGTGCTATGACTTCTTCCCATGTTTGTGGAATAGCTACCTGATGCGCTTCTAACAAATCTTTTCTATAACTCGCAAATGGAGCGGCTGCATCAATAGCAAGAGCCCACTGGTGTGCATCATATTCATAACTGATATGAGAGGCGCCAACACTATTTTGTAATTGATCTTGTAAATAAGGAGCGTCTATATATTTTTCTAGCGGCAACACACAATTTGTTGCAGCAGCAGTACCCACCCATGGATGATCAATGATGAGTAAATCGTAAGACTTCGTAAGTTCTTCAATGGGATAATCTGCAAATTGCTGCAAGGTTCTTTTGTTCCATTGAATTTCTACGTGCGGATGCAATTCATGAAAACGCTGAGAAGCAGCGAGTAATGGCGTGATGCCCCTACTATGATTCCATGTAATTCCTTTCAGCACAATATCAGCCATTGGATTCTTTTTTATTGGCTAATAATATATGTTCGCAAACCATCACCAATTCACCTAGCTGGTTGTGCACTTCTACCATTTCTGTTACAAGTCCAAAACCTGGTTTTTTATGCTCCTTCTTTTCTTTAATGGTAACAGTTGTTTTAATGGTGTCACCAATAAAAACAGGTTTTGTAAATCGAAGTCTTTCGTAACCATAGGTCATGGCTACTTCATTGATTACTTCGGCCGTTAATCCAATACCAATGGTAAAAATTAAAGTACCATGAGCAATTGGTTTTTTAAAAGGTTGCGTTTTGCACCATTCGGCATCCATATGATGCGGGAAAAAGTCGCCACTTTGTCCTGCATGAATAACAATATCAGTTTCTGTAACCGTTCTACCTTTTGTAACACGTGTAGCTCCAATTTCAAAATCTTCGAAGTATTGCTTGATTGACATAGGTTCTTTCAGTCATGCCAACACAGGTTATTTGGACCCAAAAAAGGGTTCAAACAACAAGGCTAGCAATCGTTTACAATTCTAAAAGCTAATATTAGCTTACCGAAAGTAATGGAAGGGGTGGGAGTTATAAATGCCTCGTTTGACTAATATAATGGACTATTTTACTATTTAAGTAGGCATTTATTATATGCAACTAGCAGGATATCATGGCTTTAATAACGCCAGTTGCAGGGTTTAGCCAACTCTCAAAATGATCGACAACCTGGTCAAAATCAACTCGGTGGGTAATATAATGGGTAGGCTTAATGAGCCCAGCGCGCATCGATGCAATCACATGGTCAAAATCAACTTTATTGGCATTCCTACTACTCATGAGGGTGGCTTCCCTTTTATGAAATTCGGGGTGACTAAATGAAATATCCCCCTTTTGAAGCCCTACTAGCACATACCTACCTCCGTGGGCTAAATAGGGAAATGCCCCCTGAATGGCAGCTAAACTGCCCGTAGCATCAATGATAACAGTTGGCATATCACCGTTTGTGATTGCTTTTAATTGTTCCAGGGCGTCTCCCTTTTTGGGGTTAATGGTATGGTGAACGCCTAAATTTTGGGTACAAAATTCCAATCTTGCGTCATTGATATCCATGGCGATCACTTGAGCACCTGCTATTCGGGCAAATTCCATGGTTCCAAGTCCTATTGGGCCAGCCCCAACTACCAGTACATAATCGCTCGGCTTTACTTGTGCTCTTCTAACCCCATGTGCGCCAATGGCCAAGGGTTCAACAAGTGCTAACTCATCAAGGCCAAGCCCATTGCTTTTAACAAGTGCCGAATCAGGTACTGTCACATATTCACGCATACCGCCATTTATGTGAACACCAAACACACGTATTGACGTACAACAATTTTCTTTCCCTTCTCTACAGGCGATACATGTACCACAATTAAAATAAGGAACAATAGTTACCTGCTCACCAATTTCAAATCCATTTGCATTTGTTTCAATAATGGTTGCAGCAAGTTCATGTCCTAAAATGGCAGGATAATTAAAAAATGGTTGGGTGCCCTCATAAGCATGCAAGTCTGTACCGCAAATGCCAATGCGCTCAATTTTTAATAACGTTTCTCCTGTATTTGCAACGGGCATTTCTGCATCCATGTATTCAAAATGATGTGGCGTTGTGCAAACTAATTGTTTCATAATGTGGTGTAAAATTTTAATTCAATCATATCGTTAGGAATAGATTTTGTATTCCAACTTTCATGTATTGCAAGTGCAGCACCAACGGCTGTAGCCTGCGCTACAGAAGCAGCATAGACTTCTATGTCAGGAAATGCTGCTGCTAATAAATTCATGTAGATGGTATTTTTTCCAAAGCCGCCGTCTACAAAAATGCGCTTCACTTTTGTTGGACCAAGCACCAATGAAGTTGATGTTTTTTGCTGCACCATTAGTTGCGCAATAAGTACATGATAAGCATGCTGCTCATTTTTAAAATCCGATAAATCTATATGCTCAAAACCCGAGCCATGCACACCTACCGGAACATTTTGTGTTGATGATAATAATTTGAAATCAATATATGATTTGTCATAAACTACCGAAGTATAAAAATCGGTAGCAACATTAAAATGATTGGCAATTCTTTTTGTTTGTACTTCATGTTCATGCCCGGCAAATAATCTGGCCGCTTTTACAGGCTTACCATGGTAGCCCATAAAAAACAAACAATCATTTTCAAGTTCATGCGGTGTTAAAGGGTCGTTGTTAAATGGATGCAAACTAATACACCATGTACCCGTTGAAATTAAAATAAACGGTACCGAAAAGGCAGTTAAATAAGGAATGAGTGCCGCCGAACTATCGTGTAAACCAATGCCAACCTGTATTTGAGTGTTTTCCAAATTAACAGATCTTGTACTGGTAGCTGAAGTAATAGGCGGTAAAATAGAATCAATTTTTTCTTGTCTAACCCAGTTATGATACTGCTGCGTCTGGAAATTCCAAAGTTGTGTATGACAACCAATACTTGTAAGGTCAGCAGCAGTGTGATGCGTAAACAAATAACTTAGATACTGCGGCAAATGAAGTGCTGTTGCCACTTGATTAAACGCAGTTGGCTTTTGATGTTTCAACCAGTATAGTTGCATCCCAGAATTTAAATGTCCTAAAACAGGAGATGCTGTTTGTAATGCTATATCGGCAGCAGATCCATAAGCTTCATAAAATTTTTGTTGTAGCGGTGCAGGATAGCTTTTTAAATAATTGTAAAGCGGCAATGCAATGCTTTGATCTTTGTTGATGTATACAAAGCTTGCCCCGTAGGTAGAAAAATTAAGTGCTTTGATGGAAAATTTATTTTCCTTTATAACGTTTGATAATGTTGAAATTACCCAAGCTGTTAGTGCCTGAACATTTTCACAAGCATCGCCATCATCGTCTACAATTTCTGCAAACATTTCAGTTTTTTCTACAACAATTTTATACTGCTCATCAAATAAAAAGAATTTTTTATTTGTTTTACCAATATCAAAAATTGCAATAACAGCTACCATGATTTATCCAATTTTAGAGACCAGTTGCTACTGCGTTTGCCCCTCTTTCCTTTACAAGTTGTTCACGAATTTTATTTGATCTAAATAAAGAAAGCGGATCTAGTGCACCACCTAATGCAAGCCTGGCTTCAGCTACAAGCGGTCTAACATCTGTACGATAAGCAGTTTGTAAAATTTCTTGACAAGTAGTAACGTCATTTTTTTGTTGTGCTTCGCGAAGTGCACTGGTATCAATTAACAACGCTTGTGCGTATGCAATTTTGATGGCTTCTACACTTTGCAATAAATCTTCTAATGGATCTTTTACATTATGACTCGCATCAATCATCCATCCAAGATCTTTTGCATGGTTCATATTTTTTGCATCCATGCCTTCAACTAGCTCATTGAAAATTAAAAACAATTGATATGGATTAATACTGCCAACTGTTAAATCATCGTCACCGTATTTGCTATCATTAAAATGAAAGCCTGCAAGTTTTCCTTCGTTTAATAATAAAGAAACAATTTGTTCAATATTGGCATTGGGTAAATGATGCCCTAAATCAACAAGGGTAGAAGCTTTGCTGCCAAGTTTGCTCACATACAAATAAGATTGACCCCAATCACCCACGCTCATCGAATAAAAATTAGGTTCAAACGCCTTGTACTCTACAAATACTTTCCAATGATCAGGTAGGGCTGCATAAATTTCTTGTAAACTTTCGAGGGTATTGTTAAATGCGTTTCTAAAATTAAGTTGACCCGGAAAACAAGAACCGTCTGCAAGCCATACAGATAAAGCTTCTGAGCCAAGTGCAACGCCTTGTTTAATAACTTCGATATTGTGTTCGATGGCTTGCTTTCGAACGCCCTTATCAACGTGTTGCAAAGAACCATATTTATAACTATGCGTAGCACCCGGCTGATCCTGAAAGGTATTTGAGTTAACGGCATCAAATTTTAGTTGATGCTCGGTAGCCAGTGCTTTTAGTGCTGTAGGATTGGTTGGTATATCCCAAGGGATGTGAAGTGAAATGGAGCCACTTGATTTATTGAGTTTATGTAAAAGCCCAACGTCTTCAAGTTTTTCTTCAATATTTCTTGGCTCGCCAGCACCTGCAAATCTTCCAAAGCGTGTGCCACCAGTACCAAGCGCCCAAGAAGGAATCGCAATCTGAAACGCTTTTAACTTTTCTAATATAGATGCATAATTAGAAATATCTGCTTGTAAAAAATCTATTTTGCGTTTGTGACGCGCAAAATGACTTTCGTTGTGCTGATCAATTACCGTTTGATTGAGTACCATATATTTTCATTAAATGATTTGAATAAATTATTTATCTCACAAAAGCGTTGGCTACTCCACCATCTACATTTAAAATATTACCAGTAGATTTTTGCAATAGTCCACCCACAAATGCATAACAGGCATTTGCAATATCATCTGGTAAAATGGCTTCGTTTAATAAAGTGCGTTTTGCATAATAAGCTGGAAGTTCTTCTACAGTAATGCCATATGCTTTTGCGCGACCTTCGGCCCAACCCCCTGCCCAGATATTTGAATCGGCAATCACTGCATCTGGGTTTACCGTATTTACACGAATTTTATCGGCACCAACTTCGGCAGCCATAAGCCTTGTAAGGTGCGCCTGTGCTGCTTTTGCAGAACCATAGCCCGGATTATTTGGACCCGCTACCACCGAATTTTTTGAAACAATATTTACAATATCGCCACCTAAATCTTGCTTGCGCATAAGTGCGATAGCTGCTTTAGAAACCAAGAACTGACCTTTTACTAAAATATTATACAACCTATCCCATTCTTCGATAGTATGCTCTGCAATTGATTTTGAAATACTAATACCGGCGTTGTTTACAACAATGTCAACGCCACCAAATGCAAGTGCAGCTTGCTGCATAGCAGTTGTAATAGAAGATTCGTCTGTAACATTTAATAAGGCAGCACCCACCGCATCTTTTCCAAACAACTGCTTAAATTCTTGTGTTGCAGTATCTAAGCGCTCTTGATTGATATCATTTAAAATAACACAAGCACCTTCTGCAGCAAACTTTTTAGCAATTGCTTTTCCGATACCACCAGCACTTCCAGTTACGAGTGCCACGCGGCCTGTTAAAGATTTTGGCTTTGGCATTCTTTGCAATTTGGCTTCTTCTAGTAACCAATATTCAATATTGAATGCTTCTTGTCTAGGTAGTGAAGTGTATTCAGAAACTGCTTCTGCCCCGCGCATTACATTGATTGCATTGATATAAAATTCTGCTGCTACGCGCGCTGTTTGTTTGTCTTTTGCAAAGGTAAACATCCCCACACCTGGATATAATATAACAACCGGATTTGCATCACGCATAGCCGGACTATTGTTGTGTTTACAAATGTTGTAATAGTTTGCATACATAGCTCTGTAAGCTTCAAATGCAGGCGTTAAAATTGTTTTAACAGCAGCTGCATCTGATAGATCTTGCGCTGGAGCAAGCGTCAATACAAGCGGACTAATTTTAGTGCGTAAAAAATGATCTGGACATGATGTACCAAGTGGTGCCAGCCTATCCAAATCATTGGAGTTGATAAATTCTAACACCCTTGCATCATCTGTAAAATGACCAATCATTTTTGTATGAGAAGAACAAAGACCTCTTAGTACAGGCGCAAGTGCAGCGGCCTGACTTAATCTTTCGGGTGCAGCAAGTGATTCCATTTTTGATCCACCAAACACAGGACCTTTTTTTCCAGTATGGTCTTCTAAAAATTGAGCGCAGGTTTCAACAACATCTAGCGTATTTAAATAAGATTCATAAGCAGTATCTCCCCAAGTAAACAAGCCATGTGAACCAAGCATAATGCCTTTGATACCAGGGTTTTCATCTAAGCACTGCTTTAATTGTAACCCTAAATCAAATCCAGGCTTTTGCCATTCTACCCAACCAATTTTGCCTGCAAATAAATCTTGGGTGATTTTTTTACCATCCTTAGCTGCTGCAATTGAAATGGCGGCATCTGGATGTAAATGATCAATATGTTTGAAAGGTAAAAAACCATGTAAAGGCGTATCGATAGAAGGTGCTTTAGAAGCTAAATCATAAATACAATGATTAAAAAGTTCAACCATTTCATCTTCATGCTCTATACCTCTGTAAACATTTTTTAAACTACGCAATCTATCTACATATAATGCAGCTAGTCCACTTTTTGTAAGCGTACCAATGTCTCCGCCACTTCCCTTCACCCACATCACTTCTGTGGCTTCGCCGGTTAACGGATTTTTAGCCATGGCTTTACAAGAAGTATTGCCGCCACCGTAATTGGTTAAACGTAGGTCTGCGCCTAATAAATTAGATCGGTAAATGAGTAGTGCTACTTCATCACCTTCCATTGTTTTTGCTTTTTCATCATCCCACAAATAACTTACGTGTTTGTAGTTGTCTCTTTTTTCGATTGCCATCAGTTGCTATTTTAATTTTATTAAGGCTTAAGTGAATTGCCATAACCTACTACGATTACAGAAAGAATAATAGTAGCAATTCCTATAATAATTGTTCGACTTGTTTTTTTGCTTACACCTTTCCATTCGCGAAGTAAGAGTCCCCACATATTGGCAACTAAAATGATAAACGACATGTGCAGTATCCATGAACTTGCGCCATTGCCCATTTTGCTTTCGCCCATACCATAAAAAAAGAATTGTAAAAACCACATCGTACCGCCAATTGCAGACAATACATAGTTATTGATCAGTGGTGTTTTTTTATTGGTATAATCTGAAAAGGTTTTATTTCTAAAATTTAAAATCATGCACCAAATAAAGTTGGTGGTTAAACCACCCCACAAAATCACCACAAAAATGACGTTGTTCTTAAATAAAAATTCGCCTTGATCTGGATGCGTTGCCTTCCAAATATCGTTGGCAACAGCGCCCATGCTAGATCCAGCTTCTATACCAAAACTAAAACAAGCACTGAGCACACCAGAAACAACGGCTAAAAAAAGTCCTTTTGCTAATTTAAATTCACTACCAGAAGCGTCTACTTCTGCACCACCCAATTCTTTATCTTTCATACCGCCCGCTTTGCCAGAAATAACAATACCCACAATACAAATAAATAGTCCTAACAAAACCAACTGACCCCAAGGTGTTGTAATTAAATCATGAAACGTATCTTTTCCTTCAGTTGGATTAAACTGATAATAGATCGACGGAATAATGGCACCAAATAAAGAGCATAAACCAAGTATAATTGAACTACCAAGTGAAACGCCCAAATAACGAACGCCAAGACCGTAAGTAAGTCCACCAATACCCCATAATAGACCCATAAAAAAGGTCGTACCAATAACGGCAGATGGTGCATCATTAATAATCGAACCAAATCCTGGAATGGTTAAATAGGCTGCAATGGGAGGCACAATGAGCCAAGAAAAAAGACCGCCTACAATCCAAAAAGTTTCCCAACTCCAGCCTTTTACTTTTTTGTATGGCATGTAAAAACTTCCGGAAGCAAAACCTCCAATGAAGTGAAAAATTACACCTAGAATAATTCCCATGAGTGATAATTTAAAATGATTGTGTTTATTGAATAGATAATTGATAGGTAGTAAGAGTGTGGTAAACTTGTCCAGGCTTTAATATAGTGCTTGGAAAATTGGGTTGATTGGGTGAATTAGGAAAATGTTGTGTCTCCAAACAAAGTGCAGTTCTGTGATTTACTTTTTTACCATCATGATTGATAAATTTTCCATCTAAAAAATTACCACTGTAAAATTGTAAGCCAGGCTCTGTTGTGTAAACATCCATTTTTCTTCCACTACCTGCATCATATAAAGAAGCCACTTTTGTTAAGCTTGTATCTTTTTTATTGAGCACCCAATTATGATCGTATCCACCTTTAACAGAATCGATACGAGCTCCAATTTTTTCGGATGTATTAAAATCAAATGGCGTACCAGTAACTGACTGAATGATACCCGTAGGAATTAATGTACTATCAACTGGTGTAAAATTTGCTGCGTCAATTTGTAAATAATGATCCAAAATATTTTGTTCTACATTACCTGATAAGTTATAATAGTTATGCTGGGTAAGGTTTACATAGGTAGACTTATCTGTAGTGGCTGTATACTCAATTTCTAAAGCGTCATTATTGGTAAGTGTATACCTAACAGCAACTTTTAAATTACCCGGATAACCTTCTTCACCATCTTTACTTAAATAAGTTAATAAAAGTGTGGGAGTAGTATCATTTACAATAGCTGCGTCCCATACCACTTTATCAAAACCTTTTTCACCTCCGTGTAAATGATTTTTACCATCGTTGGTGGCAAGGGTATACGAAGCGCCATCTATTTCAAATTTGCCGTTGGCAATTCGGTTACCATATCTTCCAATTAAGGCGCCAAAGTAAGGTGGCTTTTGTAAATAAGGTGCTAGGCTATCAAAGCCTACTAGAATGCTCTGGCTTTTTCCGTTTTTATCTGGAAAAGTCCAAGATGTAACAATACCACCATAAGTGGTAATACGAACTTGATTGCCTCTAGCATTGGTTAAAGTGTATAATTCTACATTTTTTCCATCAAGTGTGCCAAAATTAGATTTGCTAATTCCTTTTACAAGACCAGCATTATTATTACTTGATTGACAAGAAAATAAGAATACCACCATAGAAAGTAAAACGATTATTTTTTTCATGACGCTTTTATTTTTTGCATTACAATAGTTTAATGCCTTGTTTTTTTAGTTGATTGTATTTCTTTTTATCAAACGTGTAGAGAAAAGAACCTTTACGAGAAGTCGTTTTTTCTTTTTCTGCCAATCTGTTTAATAAATTAAGTGATAGAATTTTTTTAGTAAAATTTCGTTTATCAAAAATTGTATTGTAAACTGCTTCATACAAGGCTTGCAACTGCTGCATCGTAAATTTTGTAGGTAGTAATTCAAATCCTATTGGATAAGCAATGGCTTTTTGTTGGAGACGCTCTAAAGACAAAGCAATCATTTGTTTGTGGTCAAAAACAACTGCTGGAATTTTATGAAGTGAAAACCAGCTTGCTTGGTGTTTTTGTAACAATGCTGCTTTGTAATCATCTAATTTAATAAGTGCAAAGTAAGCAACGGATACCACCCTTCCTGCTGCATCTCTTTTGACATCGCCAAAACAATGAAGCTGCTCCATATATACATTATCGAGGCCCGTTAAATGCTCCAAAACCCTTGTGGCCGCATCATGTACGCTTTCTTTAGCACCCACAAATCCACCCATCAAAGACCATTTGCCTTTTTCTGGCTCTAATGATCGTTTCACCAATAGCGCCTTTATTTCGGTACCATCAAAACCAAATATGATGCAGTCAACTGCAACAAGCAAACGATCATGATTGTTATAGGCCTTTGTCATTGATTACCAAAATTTAACGTAGAGTGCACTTAATATCATGAGTGTTATTACAATCAAAATGAGGGTAGACTTACTCACTTTAAACATGCTTGCATCAATTTCAAATGCTTTTGGATTTACTTTGGGTCCAGCTAAACTAATCGCAACCATGGTTGCAACGGTAATTACAAAAGACCATCCCATATTAATTAAGAAAGGAATTTCATAAGCACCACTTTTATTTAAGTAAGCTGTAAACATGATATTTTCATGACCCATTAAACCAACTGCATAATTATTAAAGAAGATAGAAAGTGCAAATCCAGTAATTAAACCAGCCATTGCAGCTGTGCCAGTTGTGCGTTTCCAGAAGAACCCTAAAATAAACATTGCAAATACACCTGGGCTAATAAAACCAGTATATTTCTGAATAAATGTAAAACCACCTTCGCCACCAATACCTAATAAATCTTGCCAAGTAAAAATTACCGCAACAATCATAGATACAAGTACCGTTAACCTACCAGTCCAAACCATTTTCTTTTCATCAGCATCTTTGTTGATGTATTTTTTATAAATATCGAGCGTGAAAATGGTTGAAATACTATTGGCCTTACCTGCTAAAGAAGCTACGATTGCAGCTGTCAATGCAGCAATAGCAAGCCCTTTAAGGCCATCCGGTAAAAATGCTAAAATAGCAGAATAAGCGCCATCCTTTCCGCCTTCAAATCCTGGAAGCTGACCATTTTTATATAAAACAAACGCTGCAATACCAGGCAACATCACAATAACCGGCATAAATAATTTCATGAAACCAGCAAATAAAATGCCTTTACGTGCAGTTTCTAATTTAGCACCCAAAGCTCTTTGCGTGATGTATTGGTTACAGCCCCAATAATTCAAATTCACAATCCACTGTCCAGCAAAATACATAGCGATACCCGGAAGAACAATGTATTTATCTCTTGCCAACTGACCCGCAACACTCATATCGGTATTGTTTGGTTTTGGTAAAATCATTTTAAAATGTTCCGGCGCTTGTGCAAGTAAAGTTTTAAATCCAGCTATAGCACTACCATCAACCACGCCATTGATTCTTTGATCAACAATTTGTAAGGCCATGTAGACTGTTGCAAAACCACCAATAATTAATACCGCTACTTGAATCACGTCTGTAAATCCAATAACTTTCATACCACCCAGTGTGATAAACAATGCCATCACCATAAGTCCTACCATAACCACATGCAGGTATTCGCCACCTAATAAACCATTGATAGCAACGGCTCCTAAATATAAAATGGATGTTAGGTTTACGAACACATATAAGAACAACCAAAAGATGGCCATCACCAGTGACACAGACTCGTTATACCTCGTTTTTAAAAACTGAGGCATCGTGTAAATTTTGTTTTTTAAATAAATCGGAATAAACCACACTGCAATAATAATGAGCGCTAGTGCAGCTATCCACTCATAGGCTGCAACTGCAGTACCTACAAAAAAACCTTCGCCGCTCATACCAATAAACTGCTCAGCAGAAATATTAGAGGCGATAAGTGATGCCCCAATGGCCCACCAAGTAAGTGATCCTTCTGCCAAAAAGAAATCTTGAGATGCAGAAACGTCGTTTTTCTTTTTCTTATATACCCAGTAACCATAACCAGCTACCAAAATAAAATAGAGAACAAAAATGATTTTGTCTGAAAGGGCAAGTGCGTTCATAGGGACAATCGTTTTAAATGTTTGGCAATTTTATAGTAAAGTGTTTAATCTTTCATCTGTATAATCATCAATAAAAAATAGCACGTTGGGCAAATGATCAAACTCATGCACCTCATGATATGTTTTAATCACAACCGCTTTCATACCAGCTCTTAGTGCAGACTCTACACCTTTAGGAGAATCTTCAAAAACAATACAATTTTCGTAAGGTATTTGAACACCATCGGCACATTTTAAAAATGTTTCGGGATCAGGCTTGCTCGTAACTACATCGTCGGCGCTTACAATTGTAGAAAAATAATTTCGTAAGTGAAGACCATCTAAAATGTAATCTATGTTAAACATAATAGCTGCAGAACCAATAGCCATAGGTATTTTAGACACATGCGCTTTTTCAAAAAACTGATCAAGTCCATTGATAAGTTTTAAATGAGGCGTAAATTCTTTTTGATACCCTCTTTCTTTTTCAAAAGACATTTCTACCATTTGTGCTTTGGTAAAATGGTCTTTACCGAAAATACGAATCAGTAATTCTTCATTTTTACCATACATTTCTTTTTTAACTTCTTCCCAAGTTAAGTTGGCGCCAAGTTGATTGACAAGGATATTATACCATGCGCGGGCATGAAATTCCATGTCATCAATAATAGTGCCGTTCAAGTCAAAAAGAAATGCCTTTTGCATAATTACTGCTTGTTTAAATGATAGTATACATCACTCCACTTCAATTCATTTTTAAATTGATGCAATGTTGTTTCTTTTCCAATTAATGAAAATTCTATTCCGGCCATGGCAGCAAAGTCTTCTAAATGTTCTGAAGTTAAATTTTGAGAATAACAAGTATGGTGTGCACCACCCGCATAAATCCAAGCCGCACAACCAGTATGCATATTTGGATATGGCTTCCATAAAACCCTTGCTACCGGTAGCTTTGGTAGTGCATGTACGGGTGCAACTGCTAGTACTTCGTTTACAAGTAAACGAAAACGGTTGCCCATATCTACAATAGATGCGTTAAGTGCAGGACCAGGTGCCGAATTAAATACCAGCCTTACAGGATCTGCTTTTCCGCCAATTCCCAACGGATGAATTTCACAATTTGGTTTAGCGTCTGCAATGCTCTCGCAAATTTCTAACATATGCGCACCTAATACCATTCTATTAGATGGATTAAAATGATAAGTGTAATCTTCCATAAATGAATTGCCGCCTTGTAATCCAGTACCCATCACTTTCATGGCTCTAACAAGCGCTGCCGTTTTCCAATCCCCTTCTCCTCCAAAACCATAGCCTTTAGCCATTAAACGCTGAGATGCAATGCCCGGTAATTGTGCCATGCCATGCAAGTCTTCAAATGTATCTGTGAATCCTTTAAAATTTCCAGCTACTAAAAAAGCTTCCATGCCTAATTCAATTTTTGCAGCTTCTCTTAATGAAGCATGCTGTGCACCGCCTTTTTGAAGAGAAGGCATTAAATTATAGCTGACTTCATAAATTTCAATAAGTGCATCTATTTGAGCTTCGGTTACTTGATTAATAACCTGAACTAAATCTCCTATGCCATAGGTATTTACAGAATACCCAAACTTGATCTCTGCTTCTACTTTATCACCGTCGGTAACGGCCACCTGACGCATGTTGTCACCAAAGCGAACAAACTTTGCACCCTGCCAATCATTCCATCCTGCAGCAGCTCTTGTCCAAGTATTTATTTTTGCAATCGTTTCTTCATCTTGCCAATGTCCAACCACTACCTTTCTGTTTAAACGCATACGGCTCATGATAAAACCAAATTCTCTGTCTCCATGTGCAGACTGATTGAGGTTCATGAAATCCATATCAATTGAATCCCAAGGAATGTCTCTATTAAATTGAGTATGAAAATGTAAAAGTGGTTTTTGTAAAATTTTTAACCCACCAATCCACATTTTTGCTGGAGAAAATGTATGCATCCATGCTACAATACCGATACAGTTTTTAGCTGTATTGGCTTCTTGACAAATAGCATAAATTTCTTCAGGTGATTTAACAGTTGGTTTCCAAATAACGGATACAGGAATTTGTTCACTCGCATGCAATGATGCTGCAATGGCTTGTGCATTAACAGCAACTTGTTGAAGTGTTTCTGCGCCATATAAATCTTGACTTCCTGTAACAAACCAAACTTCTAATGATTGTAAACTTTTCATATTCTATAAATTAATCGTTACTATTTTATTGACCATAGTAACTATCTGGTCCATGTTTTCTTTCGTAATGTTTTCTAATAAGCGCCTCTTTCAATCGAGGTGCTTTAGGATTTATTTGCTCAGTTAATAAAGCCATCTGTGCAATTTGTTCTAGCACTGCACTATTGTGCACCGCCTTATCTGCATTTTTACCCCAAGTAAATGGTGCATGATTTCCAACCAGTACCATTTCTACTTCTTTATAATCAAGCCCTTTGTCTTTAAAACAATTGATGATTTGAAATCCAGTTTCTAATTCATAGTTCCCTTCAATTCTATCATCACCCATAGGAGGCGCACAAGGAATATCTACCGTGTTGTAATCGGCGTGTGTGGTGCCAAAAATTGGAATGTCTCTTTGAGATTGCGCCCAAGCAGTTCCATACACAGAGTGCGTATGCACAATGCCACCAATGGTTTCCCAATGTTTATATAGCACTGCATGCGTTTTAGTATCTGAAGAAGGTCTCAAATTTCCAGCAACAGTATTTCCTTCAAAATCTACAATAACCATATCTGCAGGTGATAGTTTTTCATACGGAACACCACTTGGCTTAATGGCAAAAACACCCAAGCTTCTGTCCACCGCACTTACATTACCAAACGTAAAAAGTACGAGACCTAGTTTTGGTAATTGCATATTGGCGGCATAGGCCTCTTCCATAATGTGCGCATATTTATTCATACCCTGTATTAAAGTTGTGTTTCAATAAAATTTCCTAATTTTTTATATTGCTCGTAACGCTTTTGATAATAAGCAACGCGCATTTCGTTAGGCGCATATTCTTTATCAAATCCTTGACCCATGGCCTGCATCGCATCTTCTACTTTTGTATAAACGCCAGCAGCAGTAGCCGCAAACATGGCCGCACCAAGTGCACAAGTTTGTTCAGATTTATGAATGCGTATTGGCATGTTTAAAACGTCTACCAAAACCTGCATGATGTAAGGTGATTTTTTTGCAACACCGCCAAGACCAATAAGTCCTTTTACCGGAATACCTTCTGCTACAAACCTTTCTACAATTGCTTTTGCACCAAAGCAGGTAGCTTCTACTAGTGCTTTAAATAAACGTGGCGCATCTGTTCCTAAACTTAATCCAGCAAATGCACCATGCAACATTTGATTGGCATCTGGTGTACGTCTACCATTTAACCAATCAATGGCTATTTCATCATGTAGGTCAAGTGGCAGCTCCGCAGCTTGTTCAGAAAGCGCCGCCATTATTTTATCTGCTGTTTTATTTTTTAACGCTTCATCTTCTAATAAATCTAAACTCCAAGCAAGGGTATTTTTTAACCATGCATATGCATCACCAAAAGCAGACTGACCCGCTTCCATACCTATCATTCCTGGAATAATTGATCCATTTACCTGACCACAAATACCGCCCACCAATGTATCTTTTACTTCATGTGCAGGGGCCACTAACATATCACAAGTTGATGTGCCAATTACTTTACTTAGGTAATACGGTTCTATCTGACCACCTACCGCACCCATATGGGCATCAAAAGCACCAACTGCCACAACTACTTGATTATCAATACCTAAACGAGCCGCCCAGTCATCGCAAAGCTGGCCAACTGGCTTATCTGAAGTGTACGTTTCTTTAGGAAGTTTGCTTGTAAAACCAGTAAGTATTGGATCTAAGCTGGAAAAAAATGAATCAGGTGGATAGCCGCCAAAAGCTTCACTCCACAATCCTTTGTGCCCAGCACTACATACGCTTCTTTTTATAGCTGATACGTTTGTTCCGCCTGTTAAAACAAATGGAATCCAATCACAATGTTCTACCCAACTATGTATTGCAGCAGCAACTTTTGCATCTGCTTTTAATACGTGAAGCAGCTTTGCCCAAAACCATTCACTACTGTAAATGCCTCCAACATACTGCAAGTAATTGGTTTCAAATTTTTTTGCATGTTCATTAATCGCTGCTGCTTCCGCTACACTTGTATGATCTTTCCATAACACAAACATTGCGTTTGGATTTTCTGCAAATTCGGGTAATAAAGCAAGCGGTGTGCCAGTAGCATCAACCGCTACAGGCGTTGACCCCGTTGTGTCTACGGCGATTCCTTTTATATTTTTAGCAACAGCTGGACCTACTTTTTCTATACATGCTTTAAGCGTAGATTCAAGTCCTTCGAGGTAATCAAGTGGATGTTGACGAAACTGATTTTCTGAAGCGTTGCAATACATTTGTTTCTTCCAACGCGGATAATAAAATACAGAGGAAGCAAGTTCTTGACCTGAAGCTGTGTCAACAATAATAGACCGAACCGAATCGGTTCCATAGTCTACACCAATAACATAAGAAGGCTGTTCCATATAGCAAGCTTTACTTTTCTTGTAGTAGCTAATATACAGAACTTTTTATAATAAGTGTAAATTTTACGTTTATTTAAATGCCCGGGTACCGGGTTGTAAAAAATCAGGCAAAATCACATCTTTCGCTCTTGTAATTGGGGTAATCTTTAGCCTTTCCATCTTACCTGCTTTGTAAACCAGTTCAATAGTGGTATTATAAGGCGCATGGAGCTTGCAACTCACATCCCAATTTTTAGGCCAGGAAGGTAAAATGCGGAGTTCTGCACCGCTTGTTTGCAATAACATCTCTTGAAGGCCAATCATAGCAGAGCCACCATGGTTGTGGTCTGGTGTCCAGTCAAATCCTGGGCCCCAAAATGCAGGAAAACGCTGATTTCCACTTGCAAATTTTAAAAGTGTTAACCGGGACGCTTCGGCTGTAAGTCCTAGTCGGGCAGCAAAAATATTATCCTGCTTCCATCCTACATGGCTTCTAAATTTTAAGGCGAGTGTGTCGTGCAAGTAGGTATGAATGGCTGTATCAAGTTTGGGTTTTCCCAAACCAAAAATTCCATAGGGAAACACTGGGTATAATTGAGGACTTTCAGAATTATTTACACGTTCCCAACTTATAGCAGGCGCAATGGTTGCATATCCATTTACCATGCGAAAAGGTATTGGAGGAATTTTTTGTAAGAACTGCTCAAAATAAATACGGTCTTTTTCAGATAAATGATTTGAAAGCAACAATGCTTTTGTAACAGTTTGTAAAGCAGCAATTGTTGAACTAGGATTGTTTGCGAGTTTAAATGTTTCTGCTCCTGATCCAGGAAATAAAACCAAATGTCCACTTGCATCTAGAGCAGGTAAATTTCTTTTTTTTGCTTCATAACTATAATGCGCATCAAAAAACTGGAGGCAGCTTTTTATCAACGGTAAATAATTTTCGATGGGACATTTATTGTAACGCTCCGCTTCTAAAATCATTAAACAAAATTCTAAAACCGTATCCCACTCATACTCTAACCACTTATTGTATTCAACGCCATAATCAGCGCTATCAGGGCGTTTAAAGCCATACTCTGCTGGATTAGGCAAACCAAAATTTTCCATTTGTTCTGTAAAGCTAGCTCCTTCATGTTGCCAATACACACGGCTTCTTATACTTGCATTAGGTAATAAATTGTTGTAAAAATCAAATTGTGGTTTCATTAAGTCTACATCACCACTTTTAAGCATGGGCCAATAAACAAGTCGTTGATTTTGCGCAGTAAATGTACCACCACCCCAGTTTCTATGATCGGGTGTTGCTGTAATTGTAGCATCCGTAAAAACCGGATCCACTGTAAATAATCCGCCATTAAATTTTGTTGGGTAACTGCCGCGCGCATTGCACCCTAATAGATAACGAAACAATTGATAGTTTCTACTCATCTCAAATAACTGCACGCTATCTGTATTATTTGATACCTCTATATAACTTCTTCCCCAAAAAGAATGCCACCAACGTTTTGTCAAATCTTGCTTTGAAGCGCTGGTATATACAATTGTATTTTTTACTAACGCTTCCATCCAACGCTTAGCATTAACGGTTTGTGTATGCGCTAAATGAACAACAATATTACTTGTATTACTAGGCGTTTTAGATTTTATAGACCAGCCCTTAAAGTCTGTGCCGGCATAAGTACCAGTATAATTTTGGAAGGGGAGCATTTGAGATCCATACATATAACCGCCACCTATAAAATTTTGCAAGGGGTTCCATAAACTATCTTTGAACCGCTCCAGGTGTTGCTGTTTTACGGTGAAATCAAATATTGAACTGTCTTTGTTTTGATGGAAAAAAACTACTCCATTTTTTGCAAACGCAATACTGTCCTTTGGTGCTATAACCTGTACATTTTTAACCCATTTCCAACTGTTTGCGTTATTTGCTTTACCAGATAAAGGCCTGTCTTTGTAACGCCAGCTTTCATAGGCTGCAGTTACCAATACTTTTTTGTTACTAGCAACATCGATGTGTACGAGTGCATTAAAAATATCCACCCAGATATGTACGGTGGCGCTTAATAGATTGTTTTTCCCTTCTATAACAATATCGCCATCTTTTAAATGAAGAGATTGAATAAAAAAACTGCCTGCTAGTGGATTAGGGGTAAGATCTATTTTTATTCTACCTGCTTTTAAAGAAGTATTGTTTTCATCAAACCAACCAGACTGTTGCAGGTATAAATACAAACTACCTTTTTCAACCCACACATTTGCACCAATACCACCACCACCACATGGCATAGAAGCCCCAGCAGTTTCACTAGGAGAAGTCCATGTGATGTTGTACTTATCTATGCTATTTGATTGCCCAATAGAAAAAATGGGGGCGCACAAAAAAAATAAAATAAAAGCTTTTAAACAGTTTTTCTGAAACATACACATTTATTTCTACCAATCATCTGATCTAAAACTGCTTGCAGGAAAACCTTCGGTATTAAATAGTTCTGCAACAACAAAGTCTTTAAATGCATACCTAACTGCTACCGGCTTTTCTATTTCAGGAGAAGAGACAAGTACCCTTCCATTATTAATTATAGCACGTGCAGGTCTATATACTTTATCGGCACCAGCAATTTCAAAATTTGTAATTGGCTTGCCATAAGATGTTAAACCATTTGAAGCATTGTTAAATTTAACAGCAATTACATTGCCCTTAATTTCAAGTGTATCATATAAGGGAGAGGCATAGCCAAATCCTTTATGGTTATAGCTTTTAGCCAAAGCCATATAGGCAAACCGCTTACCACCAACTTCTTTATTTGCTGGATGAATATTAAACTCTTCGCCAATATCTGTGAGCACCACCATACCTGCATTAGGTATTTTAGAAAGTGATTTACGCTGTGCATCTCTTAAATAAGCGCTATTGAATTTTGGTGCAGCATCGGTACTAAAATTGGTGTAATTATAAGGCGCTATCTGAGCATAATAAAAAGGTAAACTATCATTAAAACTTTTGGCACGAATCATTTTTACAAAAGCAGGCATCAAACTTTCGTATTGCTTTGCTCTGCTATTATTACTTTCTCCTTGATACCAAATACACCCCTTAATGGTATAACCTAAAAATGGATGCAACATTCCATTGTATAAAGTAGTAGGCGTATTGTTATTAATTTTTACATCATCATTAGCGGGCGGCAGTTTTATATCAGCAAATTCTTTTAAAGAAGCTTCATCCATAAAAGCTTCAATTACAGATCCACCATAACTAATGTTTATAAGACCAATGGGTACTTTAAGTATGCTATAAAGCTCTTTTCCAAAATAATATGCTGTGGCGCTAAAGCCGTTTACCGTTTCTGGAGCAGCCGATTTCCAACTTTGCATTTTACTGGTATCCATAGGGGTTCGCTGCACAGAACGTGGCACCGTATAAAGTCTAATTTGATCATTATTTGAGTGAATAATAGCCTCGTTAGAACCTTGTATTGGCTGGTCTCTAAACCCTTTTAATGGCATTTCCATATTACTCTGGCCACTGCACAACCAAACCTCACCTAACAATATATTTTTAAGCGTAAGCATTTCTCCATCAGATATATTCATGGTGTATGGTCCACCAGCAGCACCTGTTTCGAGCCTTATAGACCATTTTCCATCGGCAGCAGATTCGGTGATTTGCTTTTTATTATTCCATGATGTGGTAACTGTAATTTTTGTGTTGGGTGAAGCCCATCCCCATATTAATGGCTTTGCTTGTTGTTGCAATACCATATTATCTGAAATAAAATAAGGCATGGTAACTTTTGCTTCAATTTGCTGCAGGCTTAGTAACACTAAAGCGATACTAGCCACCAACTGTTTTACATATTTCATGTGTTTATTTTTAGCTGGCTAAATATAAAACAAATAAACTAATGATAGATTAATCGCTTTTCTAAAATATTTCTTTTGTATTTTGCATCGATCAACGCCTTATGGATAAAAAAGATAAACAAGGATCGCATAAAAATATTTGGTACGGCTTAGGAAGACAAAGAATTGAAATTCCAAAAGCAGTACTAAAAAGTAAAGTATTGAACAATGCTTTCCTTAAAGGCTTGTATTTATGCAGTTTAGGCTATTATCCAAAAGCAAAGGGTCATTATACGTATCGAAAAAACGGACTTCAGGAAAACTTTCTTTTCTATTGTGTAGACGGACACGGCTGGTACAAATTAGGTGGTGTACAATATGAAGTTGGTCCAAATGAATTTTTTATACTGCCGCAAAACGAAGAGCATTCCTATGGTAGTTCTGAAGATCAACCTTGGAGCATTTACTGGATTCATTTTGGAGGAGATTCATTACCGCTGTTTAATGCAACCCCAGCAACAAAAAATCATTTTAAACCGCATTACACAAAAGACAACGGAGATATTGTTGCGCTATTTGTAAAAATATACCAAACATTAGAAGCAGGTTATAGTATTGACAACCTCAGTTTCGTAAACATGAGTTTGTATCATTTTATTTCTTTGTTTATTTACAATGCAAAACATTATCCGGTTAATCAAAGTGTAAAAACAGATTGGATAGACAACGCTGTTGCTTACATGCAACAACATATCAATTCAAATATTACGCTAGGCGACTTGTGTAAACACTGTCAGTATTCAACCTCTCGTTTTTCAAGTTTATTCAAACAAAAAACGGGTTACCCGCCTATCGACTATTTCATTCAAATGAAAATGCAAAAGGCAACACAACAACTTGATTTTTCGGATCGTTCTATCAAAGACATTGCACTTTCTATGGGTTTTGATGACCCTTATTATTTTTCAAAACGCTTTAGAAAAGTAATTGGCGTTTCGCCACAAAAATATAGGTTGCTGAAAGAAAAAGTAATGATCTAAAACATTACTGTTGCGCTACTTGATTGATTTTTACTTCACCAATAATACCTGCAGGTTGTAGTTTGTTTTTTGAAAAATCAAAAGGGTAGGTTGTGTATGTAACCCGCTCGCTATTTGGTTTTGCGGCGTCTCCCAACAAACGGTTATGCCAGGTATTGGTTACAACAATTTCAATGCTATTATTTCCCTTACGTACAGCCTTAGAAATATCCAACACATATGGAGGTGTCCAAATAGTACCGCAGTCTATCCCGTTTACATACACCGTTGCTATATCATGAATTTCTGCAAAGCCGATACTTGTTTCTGAAACATCATTTACCCTAAAAGTATTTTGATAACGCATGCTTCCCGAATAATACTTAACTGCTGGATTTTCATTTTTACTGATATCAGAAAGTGTTTCTGTTTTTAGCGGTAAGCTAGGACCACCCAAACTGGAATCAAAATATATTTCCCATTGTTTATCAAACAAAGTGGGCTGTGTATTTGAAATTGTCGCAGGCGCTTTTTGAACGATACTTTTTTCTGGCGCTTCTGTAAAAACAATAAATTTAGATTCGTTAGCGGCTAAATTTAATTCAACTACATTTTGTGCAGGATTGGTTTTTGCGTACGCAGGTATTTGGCTTTGTACAGTAACCGGATCTAATATAATAGGCACACCTGATTGTCTAAATAAAAGTTGGGGTTGAATATTTTTACCCGATTGATTGGAAACAAAATAAATATGGGTATTGCCATACACGCGGTGGGTAAATGAAATATGAGAAGCTTTAACCGCAGTTTTATTTACCACTGTTACATCAGGATTGGTGCCCAGTTCCGTAAAATCAGATTGCTGTATAGGACCCTGTATCAATTTGCCTTTGCCATAAATAGCCTGAGGGTTACTTGCATGTACCTCCGTTTTCCAGGCAATGCCAGCCTTGCTAAAAGCATTGGTAAAATGAGAAGCATACGCTTTATCTACAATAACAGTGGCACCTTCAGCAACCAAGCGCATAATATGTTGAACCAACACAGGCCTGATATGCATACTAGAATTCATCAGCGTATCCGCAGCAATCACGAGTATTTTATATCTACTGCCGCTTGGTGTTTGCAACGCTCCACTTGTATACCTAAGTTGTTCAAGTGCATCAGCGTTAAATGAATCATATAAATAACCCCTTAGTGGATTGATCCAATCTTTTGCTTGATAGGTGTTTGCAGTAAAACTAACCCCCACTGGTTCTTGTCGCATGGGCTGTCCCGTATTTTGCAATCGGAGTTTTTGTGCTTCTATTTTTTCAGGTTCAAAAAGTCCTGGCAAAGTTTGGGTGAGTGCAGAAGGTAATGAGGCCCTGCTTGGTAATTCGTCGCCACTAAATACTGCAATATCCGCAACAGGTTTACCAAGTTGCAATAAAGACTGGGTGCGCGCTAAATATTGAATCCATGCTTTGCTTTGATTGAACCATGTTTGATTGCGCTGAAAATATAAACCAATAGGATCTAGCGTAACCCCTGGAACCCTGTCCGTAAAGGGGTTGTGCATGAATACATGTATCGCCAATTTATTAATCCCCAATGCAAAATTTTGATCACCCAACATCTTTAAATTTCCAGGATGCTCTTTCCAATCCATACGAAGTGTGGTAAATGCTTCTGCTTGGATAATATTTTTTCCATAAATATGCGCGCCACTAATAGCGTCTAACACATCATTTGGTTTATCGTGCGTAGGGCTATTATTCCAAAATTCACCCATGGGCATGTCTACGTTTTTATAATGTAACATGCCATCACTTAACATCGTTGGAGCCACACTCTCTGCCGAAAAAAGGATTCCCTTTTGCTGTACTAAGTTTTTAAGTGTTCCAAAAAAATTGTCGTTGATGAGTTCTGCAATGGTTGTTCGTATATCGTATAAAACAGATTCTGTTTTTTGGATAGACTCGATGGGTACACCAGCCATAACAGGTAAATAAGGCAATAAATCATAGCCCCTTTTTTGCTTAAACGCTGCTGGAAAAACATCCGACCAGTTTTGACTTCCACATTCCCAACTATCTACATGAAAAATTTTAACCACGTCTTTGGCATTAGCAACATCCACGCCTTGGTATAACCTTTCAAACCATTTATTAAATTGAAGCGTAACAGCAGCAGGATTAAATTTATCGCATTCCAATCCCTTGCCGCCACCTGCAGTTTCATTTTTATGCCCTGTACTGGTTGCGCCTATTCTAACCAGCATCCAGTTACCAGGAGGCAGTGTAACATGCAACTCGCCCTTAGCATCTATTTTTCCAGTAAGGTTAATCCCTTCCTTTTGTTGCAAAATTTTTAAAGACGCAGTGTCAGTGTTAGCTGCAGCAATTCTCCACACACTTCCATTTTTAGCTTCATAATTATCTACAACGGGTTCATCTGAAAGGGTAATATGTTTGATTTTTAAAGTAGGTTTCCACTTGGCTGCGTCTAAACTTTCTGAACCAGGTTGCAATCCTTTTTTGTCATATACAAACCTGATATAACGGGCTTTTGTAGTGGGTAATGAAAAAGTATATGGCGCATCAGTATCTTGCCATCCGTGTCTGGGGGGTATTAGTTTTTTAATGCTATTAAAAGTCACCCCATCGTTACTTGCTTGAATTTCTAGTGCAAGTGAAGCGTAATTATTAGTACTATAAATAGTAGCTGATGAGAAAGAATAGGCTTCTTGATAATCATACTGTATCCAACAGCTCGAATCAGATTTAAATGTGCTCGCCCCCTTTGCGCTAGGATAGGGAAGTGAAGATGGAACACCCGATACATTTGATGTTACCTTAATATTTTTATCCAAATTAGCATTTGCTAATACTGATTTTGTTGGAAAAGCAACCAATGAAATGTCTTTATAATAGCCTTCGTTTGTTTCTGGTTGTAAGAGTTGTATTGGCGCAGTTACACCCCCTTTTACAAACTGTTTGGTAAAAACAATTTTTTGCATGGAAAGTACAGGTGTAATCCAAGGTCCGCCAGCAAGCGCAAAACCATCACTTACATGGAGGCCCAATTGAAGATGCAATCTTTTGGCCTCTTTCATAGCAAAAGCTACCAGTTCAAACCATGCAGGGCTTAGCTGACGAACTTGTGGTGCATAATTTATTTTAACGCTGTTTGTGTCTTTAATAAACATAAGATAAGCGCCACCCAGTCCAACTTTTTGCATCGCTTCTAAATCGGCAGTAATCCCTTTTTTAGAAACCGAACCATGTAACCAATACCAAAACACCCAAGGCTTTGCACTTTGTGGTGGTTGTAAAAAATTATTTTCTATGTGCGAAAAATAAGTTCCTTTTTGTGCAGCACAAATTGAAATGCTAGCAGCACTTAGTAAGAGACCAATAAAAATATGTTTACTTACGCGTTTAAGCATTTACTTTTTTTGCTGATTAAATCTAGCTGCCGGCATTATGTGAAATGAATATCGGTAATTTTTTGCAGGAATTTGATAGTGTTCCAATGGTGCGGCCACATCACTCCAGCTATCGTTACCGCCTACACCCATTTGCACATGATCAATTTGCAAATAAATTTGACCGCTCTTTGTTAATTTGTTGGTATGCTTAGCTGCCATAATATTTGCTTCTGTATATAAAGAAGCGTTCATGCTTAGCAAGCTATCAGCCACTATCACAATACCCTCTTTGTTATCATTGCCAAATTGCATCCAACGAACATCTGTTTTATTGCCACTTTCTTGAGGAACAATATAGGTTTCCATAAATGCTTCGATTGGCTTTTGATACAAACCAACATCGGCACTTGTTCTTTTATCTATATAGTTTTCAAATGGACCCCTTCCATACCAATCAATAGTTGAAAAGCTTTGATTAACCCCTAGTTGCATGCCTACTTTTGGAATATTTGGTAAACCAGGTTTTACCATAAGTGCGTAATCAACTTGTATAACACCGGTAGTATTGATTTGATATTGAATTTTTACAACTGCGCTATCATGAATAAAGCCATAGCTTGTATTTACAAGTAAGCTTCCATTTGTTCCTTTTGTGAGTGTTGTTTTTTGCTGTGTATATGCAGTATCATACCACTGCTTTAATTTTTTTTGAGGCTTCCATCCACGCTTATCATTATCGGTTAAAGGCCTAGTAAAACGTGGAGTCAGCGCAGATTGCAACATTTCTTTTCCTTTGTATTGGTAAGATTCTAAGCCACTATGCTGCTTTCCAAAACGAACTATAAAATCTGTTCCTTCAATTGTAATGGCTTGTTCCGACTGGGTATTCCTTAATGTATCTTTTGTTGTAACATTCATTTTTGCATTTGACATAAATGCTTTTCCATTTCCTTGTTGCAAACAAATTTGATTGGAAGCGATTTCAAATCCTTTGGGCGCCCAATTTTTTGATGTGCTAAGGGTCCAGCTAATATGTAGTTGATAATCATAACCCGCTTGCAAAACGGTAGCACTTATAGGAAGTGCAATTTTTTTTGTTTGAAAAGGATCGACAAAAATATTTTTTAAAGGATGTGTGTAAACGAGCTGTCCATTTTTTGTAATGGTAATAGTTACGTCATATATACCAGTATTAACGGAGGCGCTGTTGTTTTCAATAACTAAATTTCCTTTGTTCATAGAACACTGAATAGGTTGAAAAATTCGCTTGCACTCATACATGGGTGATTTAGGAATGCCATCAGGTGTAACAATTCCTTTAATGGTAAAATTATCAAAATATTTTTCGCCATAATCGCCACCATAAGCAAAATACGCATTGCCTTCACTATCTTTTTTTAGGAGGCCCTGGTCTTTAAATTCCCAAATGCAGCCACCAATAATGCGCGGCGTATTTTTCCATTGATTCCAAAAATCTGTGAGGTTACCACAACTATTTCCCATCGCATGCGCATATTCACAAAAAAAGATTGGGCGCTTATCACCGTTTTTTTGATTTGCTAGTAGCGGTGCGGTATAAAGTGCCGGATACATTCTACTTATAACATCTACATAGTATTGGTCAAGTGGATTTTGAATTCTATGGCTATGGTCATTCGATTTTAGATATGCAGGATTACTAGGATCTATATACCCTTGTTTTTCAGGGCTACCCATTGCAGGTTCATAATGAAGTGGTCTCGTGATGTCAAAATCTTTAACCCATGCAGCCATAGCAGCGTGATTGGGGCCACTGCCCGCTTCATTACCCAAACTCCACATCACAATGCTTGGATGGTTTTTATCTCTCAAACACATACGGCTCACCCTGTCTAGATAAGCACCGGTCCACTGTGCATCATGATCTAATTTTCCGCCCAGTCCATGGGTTTCTAAATTTGCTTCATCAATAACCATGATACCATATTCATCGCAGAGGTCTAATAAATATGGATCACTTGGATAATGACTTAATCGTACACAATTAAAATTAAAGCGTTTGATGGTTTGAATGTCCTGCTCAATATCAGAACGGTCAAGTGCTTTACCTTTTGTAGGATGATGATCAGGGCGGTTTACACCATACAAATAAGTGAGTTTTCCATTGATGAGTAGCTTGCTATCCGATTGTCTAAACTCGATAGACCTAAATCCAATTTTGCATGTTTTGGTTTCTAGAATATGTCCTGTGCTATCTTCTAAACTTAAAATCAACTGATATAAATTAGGATCATCGGTGCTCCATTTTTTTGGATTCTTGATCTTGGTTTCGAGTAAACCAAATTTAACCCGGTCTAGACGGGGATGAATTTCATTGATAATGTCTTCTACTTTTTTTTCTAGTGGTAGTGACAATACTGCTTTTTTATTTTCGTCATAGAGTTGTGCTTTTAAAACATAACCCGAAGCGAGTACACCCGATAAATTTTCGATGCGTGGCCTAATACTCAACACCGCATCTTTATAAATCGAATCCAGTTTTGTTTGACAAAAGAAATCTGCAATGCGTAGTGTTGGTTCGGCATGTAAATAAACTTCGCGGTGAATGCCACTTAGGCGCCACTGGTCTTGATCTTCTAAAAAACTACCATCACTCCAGCGTATCACCCACACAGAAATGACATTTTCACCCGCTTGTAAATACGGTGTGATATTAAATTCACTACCTAAAAAACTATCTTCGGCATAGCCTAATAATTTACCATTCACCCAAACTTTATATGCACTGCTCACGCCTCCAAAATGAATGGTCACGTTCATATCTTTCCATGCAGCAGGTACTTGAAACGAGCGCTGGTAGCAACCTACGCCATTGTAATCTTTTGGAACATAGGGTGGATTAACGGGCCTAAAAGGATACACTGCACTTTTATAGATAGGTTTATCATATCCCTGCATTTCCCAATTGCTTGGCACATTTATTTTTTTCCATCCGTTTACTTTTGCATTGTAAAATTGATCTGGCGCCTCCCCTGGAGTATTATAAAAAGCAAAATCCCATGCGCCATTTAAACTCATGTAACGACCACTTTTATTACGGTCGTTTTCTAGTGCAGATGCGATAGAAGCATATGAGTAAGCAGTAGCCCTACTTGCGTCTCTATTTATGCCACTCACTAATGGATCTTCGTATGGAGCCCTATTAAAAATACTGGGCGCTACAGGAACAGCTGCTGGCGTTTTATCTACCAGTTGCGCTTGCACTGTATGCAAACAAAAAATGCAGCTTACAAATGCAAATAATAATTTATGGTTAGGTGTCATAATAGCTATCGCAATTTTTAAATACTATGATATATTGTCCTCATCGTCTACTGGTTTTTTACGCCAGTAATTAGCTAGGATACTGCCACTGATATTCATCCATGGACTAAAAACGGCGGCCGCTAAACCAACCGTACCAAGCTTTCCCATACTGCCAGCAATTCCACTTGCCATCCCACCATTTTGTAAACCCACTTCAAAAGCAATGGTTCTACTCGAGTTTTTATCCATACCAAAGAAACGGCTAAACCAATACCCAAAAAAATAACCTGCTGCATTGTGTATCACAGAAGCAATAAATAACAAGAAGCCTACTTTCATTAAATTTTCTCGTCCTGCAGCTGTCGTTACTAAAATAAAATATACAATGCCCACCATAGAAATAAAAGGCATCACTTTATCGATAGCAGCAAATCTTTTATACAGCTGGTGGTATATAAATCCTACAAGAACGGCCCCTGCCATAAATCCACTTAATACAAAACTTTGATGTCCATTTACAGAAGCAATTTGATCTTTATAAAAAAGTACAAACAATAACCAAAGCGTACTTAATGCTAAAAAAATAATAGATTTTTTTAGTTGTTTATCTGAAGCGTTTTTTAAATAATCATGCACTAGTGCAGCGCCAATAGGCACAATCACAATTTTTACAATTTCAACCATCATATCAACAAAGTTGATTTGAATTAAACTACCCGCTAATGTTTGCATCAAAAGCGGCGTTAAAAAAGGTGCAGCTAATGTTGCCATGGCTGTTACAATAACACTTAACACCAAATTGGCTTTTGCTAAATAGACCATTACATTGCTTGCTAATCCACTACTACAACTTCCAATTAATATTACGCCTGCAGCGATTTCGGGTTCAAAATGAAACACTTTAATAAGTAGTAATCCCATCAATGGCATTACCGAGAAATGACAAAATAATCCAATAAGCACCCCTTTACCAGTGGTGTGTAGGCCCGAAAAGTCTTTTAAACTCATATGCGTACCCATTCCAAACATAATAAGCTGTATCACTACCAGGATGAGTGTTTTATCACGCAAATTTACCCCACCCCAAGTTTTAAAAGACTCCGGAAATAACATACCTGCTACAACTGCTGCTGCTATCCATGCTGTATACTGATATCCTTTTAAACTTTCTATCGAACCTGTTGCAAGCGCACAAAAAATGGCAGTAGCTAGTCCAGCATAACAACTTAAGGTTGTTTGCTCTAAGAGCACTGCAACAATGGTTCCAAGTAATGAAGCAATAAAAATATAAGGTGCTATTTTTTGAATCTTTTTCATGCTTTTATTTAGATGCATCTAGTAATTGAGTTGCGAGGTATTCCATTGCAATAGGAGGGCTTGCTAAAATGGGGACTATTTTATCTGCTGGCTCCAGCGTGTCTACAACGCGCGCCATACTTGCTTGCGCTAGCACAATAACATCTACTTCTTTTGACAAACTAATTAAAGCAGCCGCTACTTTTTGATCATGTGTTTTTTGATCGCCACTCATGAGCGCTTCAAAAGCACCATCACACAACACTGTTTGAATTTGAATATCTTTTCCAGCTTTTTCTGCTCTGCGTTTTACTAAATCAGAAGTTGGAGCGAGTGTTGTTTGAAGCGTGGCCACAACACCAATTTTACGACCAATTGCAACTGCTTTATCTGCCATGGGTTGGTCTACACGTAGTACGGGTATGTCTTGCAGCGATGCTGCTATTTCAACAGCAGGACCTATTGAGGAACAAGTAAATAAAATATAATCGGCACCGGCCTGTTTAGCCGAAGCAGCATATGCTACTACTCTGGAAGAGGTTTCTTTGGTGAGTGTACCTGCCGCGATTGTATTTTTAATTAAACTATCATCAACAATATTAAATGTTTTAATACCTGGCAAATAGTTGGCACAAAGTTCTGCAAAGCCAGGAACGAGGGTAGCTGAAGTGTGAATTAATCCAAGTGTTTTCGTATGCATATTATTATTTGAGTTATTTCATTAAAAAAGTGAAAAATAATTTTCTGGTCCAACCTGTCCGCCTTTAAAATTTACTTCAACACCGTTCATTTTTTTATTGCTAGAATGAATGATGCAAAGGGGTGCGCCTTTTATAATGGTTGTTACCATTTCTACTGCTTCAATATCTAAAGCCCTTGCGGCGTAACTACTGGTATCGCCACCTGCAATAATGATTCTTTGTAAGCCAGAGTGTGTAGTGGCATATTTTGCAATTTGTCCAAGCATAGTACCCATAATTGCTGCGTCCATTTGCTTAGATTTTTGAGGACCCGAATGCACAATTAACTTGTCATGCACCAACAAAGTTTTTTGAACAACATCATGATAATAGTTTAAATCATGTTCATCTACATCCACAATGATTTCTACAAAACCATTTGCTAGTGCGTGTTTAATTTGATTGGCAGTAATAGGCGAGCAGCTTCCTGATACCACCAGCAACTTTTCTGCTGGTTTTATTTTAGGCCAACTATCTTTTGATTTCAAAATTTCAGCTTCTGTCCAATTCATACCAAGCGCCGTTTCTACACTTGAGCCACCTACTAAAAAAACTGTTGAAGTCGTTTGCTTAAGATACATTAACCATTTTCCAATAGACACTAAATGCTGATCGTTTAGTGTGTCTAGCAATACTACTTTTTCATTGTCTACATTCGAAGACCAATTGTCTATAGGGTCTTCCATTTGCAACATATCCAATAAACCTACTGGACAAGTGGTTTGTTGCGCTAATAATATTTTGAGATCACTTTCTAATGAAGGCGTTACAGGATGATGACGCATTGAAGGATGACGATCTAGTCTAAATATTTTTCCATTACTACCTATTCCAAAAGAGGCAAATAAATTACCAAAAGCACAATACCTACCAAGGCCTGGAGCGCCACCAATCACTGGAACAATTGTTGGCTCAAAAATTTGAATACCACAATCAATGGCTTTACCAATGCTACCAATTTTTTCAGAGGAATCAAACGTAGAACAAACTTTATAATGAACAAACAAAGGTTGATGTGATTTGATAGATTCAAAAGCTGCTATCAATTCGGGTTCCATATTAGCAGTTAACAAAGACCTTGTTTTTCCGGCAACACCAAATACTTGTATGTCCGGATATTTTTCTAACTGGTTTGTAGTGGGTGGTTCTAAAAATAAAACAGCCTTAGCGCCATAGGATGCAATAGACTCTAACGCATCGGTGCTACCCGTAAAATCATCTCCATAAAATGCCAATAATATTTGACTACGCATGCTCATTTATTTGGAATTAAATTTTTGAGCGGCACTATTAAACTCGGGATATTGTACTCTTGCTTCATCAAATGAAAGCCCATCTACTGCTGCTTTCCATGCCTGTTGTATCGCAACAACACCAGCAGCTGGCCCCATTGGGTGGGCCATAATACCGCCACCAGCCATATATAGGAGGTCGACTGTTTTTGTTCTTTGGTAAGTTTCAAAAGCCTGACCACCCCACTGGCCTGATGACACTACAGGTACTACATTTTGATGTTGTAACAAAGGCTGTTGCAATGCTTGAATTGACGCAACAACACTTTCGTCTGTTTCCCAAAATTTATTTTGTAACCCATTTACATGAAGTTGATCTACACCTACTAAGCGCCAAATTTTTTGATAGGCTTTAAAATCAATGCCTAGTAAAGGATGCCTTGTTAGCATACCCCAACCATTGCGGTGAGCATGAATAGCAAGCGCACCTATATCACATATTTTTTTGGTAGCACTTAACCCTACACTATTGATACTTATCATGGCAGCGGTACCACCAGCAGTTACTATTTTTTCGTAGCGCTTTTGCATCTCATCTATTTCCGCAGAAATATTAAATGCATACATTGCTTTTTTACCGGTTTTAGCAGCGTGTGCTTGTATCACTTCCATCACTGCATCTACACGATCATAAAAATTAGAATTCGCAGCCGAGCCTAATAATTCATCGTCTTTAATAAAATCAATACCCGCTGCTAAAAGTGTCTCAACAATAGTGGCTGTTTGCTGAGGCGTTAAACCAATAGAAGGTTTTATAATTGTTCCAATAAAAGGTCTATTTGTTTCTACACCCATTAATTTGCGACAACCCGCTACACCAAATTTTGGACCAGAAAAAGAAGCGCCAAAACTAGTAGGCAGTTCTATGTCCATTAATTTAAGACCCGTAAACTGCGTGATCTCATATAAATTTCCTTGTAAAGTAGAAACCAAAACAGGCAGGTTCGTTCCAAAATTTTCGATATTCCAACTCACTTTCACTTCCGCCCTATTAAATTGACCGTTACTACTTGTTGCACCCGGTATAGAAGGAGTTGATACGGTTTCAAGATGCTTAACCGATTCTACCCTGGCCGCAAAACGCTCTTTGAGCTCGGCTGTTTCACCAGGTACTGCAACAAAAGTACCTGACGACTGTTCGCCGGCTAACACCATGGCAGCTTTTTCAGGATCGTAAGGTGTTTCTATATAGTATGTAGCAGTAATTCTTTCCATGTATATTTTTAAATATTTCTAATGTATTATTTTAAAACAGGCAGCCATACACTCATATCTGTTTTACCTCTATTTGCCCAAGCAAAATAAGGTATCATGGTAATTTTTATTGGCGCCTCTGTTTTTGTTAAAGGTTGGTATAAATTATGATTCCAATTTTTTGTTCCAAGTAATTTTGCTGTCCCTTCCAGTCCCATCATTTTTGTTTGTCCTACCAACACTGATTTTGGTGTAAACACAATACCACTTGGAATAGCCACAGAAAACAAATTTGTGTTTTTAAGATCCGCACTTTCCAAACAATAAACAATAGGGCCACGCTTTACGGTTACTTGATTTTTATTTTCTTCTACAAGTGGATTGGCTTCTAATAAAGTTGTTGGCATATCCATATTAAATGCTATCATACTGCCTTTTGCAACTCCTTTATCGAGTACTAGATACCCATTTACTGTTTGTGTTTTTTTACTTATGTCTACACCATTACATACAACGCTATACTTAGTACACCACTGAGGTACACGCAGATATATTTTTTTACCAGGTGCCATTTCTTTCACTACTAATTGAACGCCACCATTCCAAGGATAATTTGTTATTTGATCTATAGCCACTACAGATCCGTCTGCAAATTTGCTTTTTAATTGATTGGCGCCATATAAGTTCACAAATAATGCATCCCCGTTAAACGTGTACATATAATTATTAAGCTCTGCAATGGTTCTCACCAAATTTGGTGGGCAGCAATTAGACTTACTAATGTAGGGCACCCTTCCGCCTTCCCAGCGCAAATGATAAGGGTAGTTTGTACTAGCAGCCAGTGGATTGGTATAAAAATATGAACTACCATCAAGACTCACGCCACTCATAACACTGTTGTATAAAGAGAGCTCCAGTACATCCATATATTTGCTTTCGCCGGTTAACAAAAACATGCGCCAGTTCCACAACATATTTCCAATGTTTGCACAAGTTTCGTTGTGGGCCGAAAAATTAGGCAGTTGAAAATCTCTGCCGTAAGCCTGATGAATTTTTTGAACAGTATCAGGCTTATAAGCAGTTCCATCTACACTCACACCATCATATAAGGCGCCGCATCCACCGGTAACATACATTTTTGTTTCCGTTACATTGTGCCATAATTTATCAAGCGTAGTTAGCAAGGTTTTATCACCCGTTTCGGCAAACACATCAGCAACACCGGCACACAAATAATTGGCGCGCACAGCATGGCCTACAATTTTTTCCATTTTTCTAAAAGGGGCTCTATCACTATTATCATCGGTACCTTCTACGGTTCCCCTGATATCAATTAAATAATTAACAAGCTGCAGGTATTTTTTTTCTGAAGTGGTTCTATAAAGTTCTACCAGTCCCATATAGTGTGAAGGACAAATAGCATTTCTTGCCTGTTCTGGTGTAGCCGTCTTATAAAATCCAATTAAAAAGTCGGCGGCTTTTTGAGCTACTTCTAACAATGTCTTTTTACCAGTAGCTCTATAATGCAAACAAGCCGCCGTCATTAAATGACCAAAATTATAAGCTTCAAAACTGAGCTGGTCATCAAACATTTTAGCTTTACCAGATTTCTTTTGTTCGATAATGCTTTTGGTATAAATATAACCATCCTGCTTTTGGGCTTTAGCTATAACAGCAATCGCTTCATCTAGCCAGGCTTCCAATTTTTTGTCTTTCGTGCTAGCGTAAACAGCGGTAACAGCTTCTAATGTTTTATAAAAGTCTCCGTCATGAAAAGAAGGACCTCTAAATCTTCCAGTATCAAGTCCCGCAGCTACTTTAAAATTTTTATAAGAAAAACAAAAAGAATCACTGGTATAGGTTTTCCATAATTCAGGTAGCATGGTGTTTTTACAAACCTCAAAACGCTCCGCTAAAAAACCATTGGTAAAATGAACGTCTGACAAGCCCAAGGTTTGCATTTTGGCAAAAGGGCTGTACTGTGTATTCACCAAACTGTTTTGCGCGCTACCTGTAAGGGCAATCGCAGCTAACAGAAGGGTCGAAAAAAAGATAAAACGTACTTTATTCATAATCTAAACAATCGTTATAATGCAGCATATCCAATGCTGTAGGATTTATTTTTTTCAATAACTATTTCATAATAATTATTTTCTTTTGGTATAGCAACTGCTCCCGTAGGAACTGATTTACTTCTGATACGAAGTACGCCCTCGCCCGTAGGAGATTGAATTTGAATAGTTGTAGTAGATACCTTTAAAGCAATAACACCACTAGGTGTTGGCACTTTCCCTTCCATCCACTGAAGTCCACCAAGTGCTGGCGTTACGGTGTAGTGTGCAAAGCCAGGTGCTGTTGGCTGAACCCCTAAATAATATTTTCCCAACAAATAAATAGGACTAGCGCCCCATGCATGACAAAGGCTTTTACCAAATTTACGGCCATACATGCTGTAATGTTCTTCGCCCTTTTTTTCTGGATTGTACTCTTCCCAAAAACTTGTAGCGCCTAAATCTAACATGCCGCCCCAATAAGCTTTCATTTGGTCTAGCACATAATTTTGTTCGCCCATAGCACAAAGTGATTCTAATTCATAAAAACGCATATAAGGCGTTGTTATTTTTTGAATACTATCATTGAGCAGTACCGATTTTTTTACAGCCTGTTTTTGCGCTTCCGAAAAGTAATTAAAGAAGATAGAAAACATATTGGCATAGCGGGTAACATTTTGGGTAGGTACGCCATCAATTCTACTATGCACCAAGGCTTGCTTGTCTTTACTCCAGTATAAGTCAAATAATTTATTGCGCATTTCTGCAGCTAACTTTTTATAAGTACCTGCATGTTCCTCATCTTTTACAATATCAGAACAGAGTGCCATGGTTTCTAAACTTCTAGCAAACAAGAGTTGTTCAAAACTTACTTCTCCTTTTTTACTTAAGCCAGCAGCCCAATCAATAAATATCCAATCGCCAGGCATCCATTCCAACAAACCATTTTTATTTCTTCTTGCCATCACATAGTCCATCAAAGACTTCATTTTATCGTAGTTCTGCTCAATAAATTTTTTATCGCCTGTAAATAAATAATAATCATAAATACTTAGGAACCAATAAAACGTATAGTCCATGATGGTATTGATATGGCCTGTTACCGGATCTTTTCCTCTTAGCGCATACATGGTTCTAGTAACGGTTGCATTGTCATTCATCAAATAATAATTCATTAAATAACTTTGATACGCATCGCCACTCCAAACCCAACGGTCTCTTTTTATTCCATCAATAAAAAATTCTCGGGTACTTAAGTGAAGGGTGTATTTTGCAACATCATATATTTTGTTGATGGCAGCATCGTTACAAGTAAACGAGCCCTTGTCTTCTATATCAGCGTATTCATATAAAGCCGATGCTTTACTATAGGAAACATTTCCTTCGGTTACAATTTGTACATATCTAAAAGCTTTAGATAAGACCATCGTAGAATCTTTTTTTGATGTATTGCTAACATCTAATACATCGATGGTTACGGCTTCATTTTTATCCAATGCTTCTTCCTTACTTTCGCCATAATAAATAGTAACCCGCCCTTTTCCTTGCAGCCCGTGCAGTTTAATAAAGCCAAAGGTTTCTTTGCCAAAATCAAAAAGCTTAGATGTTCCATTTGTAAATACTTGTGTGGCTTCTAAAGGCTTTACAGGTAACTTAAATTGAGAAGGCAATGACGTTGGACTATTAAAATTCCATGATCCCGCAGACAACCACTTGGTAGCAGAAACATCGGAGGTTTTTCCTGTTTCGTCAATCCATTCTTTGTCTTCAAAAGTGGTTAACCAACTAGGATCAGAAACAATTGTTTTTCCTTTTACAAAAACAGCAGGTACCGATGCCTGATTAAATACTTTGATATTTATTTTATGCTTACCAGCTGGAACCAACAGGGTTTTAGGCGTGCCTTCTATAGGCTTACCATCTAGTTTTACATTGTACTGGCCTTCTACATAAATAGATATGGTTTCTGGCGCAGATAAAGTATATACTTTATGGAAATCCATTAAATTATAATGACTATCTACTTTCCAGAATACAGGAAAGAAAACACCTCTATCGGTTCTTCTATTTTGCATTTGATTGGAAAGCCAAATTTCATAATCGCCCGGGTACCAAATCCAGGTTTGCGCCGATGCGTTAAAGCCAAATAAGAGTGCTAGTACAATAACAAAAGAAACTTTCTTTTTCATAATCAATGACCGTTAAAAATGAAGTATAAACAAATAATAACCAGCCCTAACAAGGCAAATAAAAGTTTTACTTTTTTACTTGTTACCGGAATAGGACTTTCTTGTATAGTAGCTGTTGGTGAATTTTTGTCCAATAATGAAATCACAATGGCGGAAATAAACAACACAGCAAAAATGTAAAAAGATAAAAGCATAAAGTGTGGCCATGCTGGATAATCGTTAGCAGGAAAAATCCATAAATACAATACACCAATACTTAAACTAAAAGCAGAGCCAAAACTAAGTACAATATTAACGGCTCTTTTAGTAGTGCGAGACCAAAACACACTCAATAAAAATACTACAGCCAACGAAGGTGCTAAAAATCCAAGAACGGCTTGAAAAATATTAAACAAGTTTTGTCCTTTGATATTGTCAATTGCAATAGCCATAAATACGGCAAACACACAGCCCACCGCAATCACCCATCTACCTACTTTAATTTGTTCTTTTGTTGTTGCTTGTGGACGGTAGTTTTTTACATACACATCTGTTGTAAAAACGGCGCTCAATGCATTGAGTGATGAACCAATGGTACCTACCAATACTGCAATTAAAACACAAATCACTAGGCCATTCATTCCAGAAGGAAAAAGGTTGGTAACCATAGTCATATAAGCCAGGTCCGAATTACTTCCTAACTCTGGATACAATACAAAGCATATAATACCCGGTAAAATAAACATAGGTAAGGCCAACACTTTTAGCCATCCAATAAAATTAACACCTAGTTGCCCCTGCTCTAAATTTTTAGCACCCAGTACACTTTGTACCATGGCCTGATCTGTACAAAAAAAGGCAACTGCTGCAACTGGATATCCGAGTAACATAGCTGGCCATGGATAATTTTTATCGGAAGCGGGTTTAATTAAGTTCCAATAATCTGCAGGCACTTTATGAAACAAAGCAGATAAACCGCCTACTTTTTGAACCCCTAAATATGATAAGGATAGGGAAACGATAATTAAAAGAATCATTTGAAAAACATTCACTTTAGCAATAGCTTTTAGTCCGCCAGCAAAAGTGAAAATGCCAGAAAATGCAACAAGTACAATAACTGATTGCCACATGGGAATGCCTAATATTTGTCTAACAAGAACACCACCACTAAAAAGCCCTAAACTAAGCCAACTCACTAAAATTTTTATAAGCGCATACCAAGCTAATATTTTTTGTGTACTATCGCCATATCGCTGACCCATATATTCTGGCATGGTAGCCACTTTTGCTACAATATATTTAGGCGCAAAAACCATGGCGAGCAGTAGTAAAAAAACAAATGCATACCATTCAAAATTACCGGCAACAACACCCGTTGCATAACCAATACTCGCAAATGCCAATAAAGAAGAAGGGCCCACATTGGTACCCCACATATTAAATCCAATATTGTACCAGTTAAGTGAGTTGTTGGCTAAAAAAAGCGTTTCGTCTTTTTTATTTTGCTTAAAGCTTACCACATACCCAATAGTGAGGAGTACTATTAAATAAATAGCAATAATAATAAAATCAAGCTGCGTGAGCTTATCGTAAATTGTATTCATCTAATAATGCTTTAATTTTTACAGGTGCACCTGTTTGTAAACATAGGTCCATAGCTTGAAGCAACACAACCGTTCCAATACCTTCTTTCAAATCCGGATAGGCAGTAAAATTTTGTTCGATACTATCAGCAAAGTATTCCATATAGTTTTGATACTCGCCTGCATGATGACTTTGACCTTCAAACCTAAAATAGTATTTAAGCGTAGCGTCTCCCCAAGTAATTATTTTTTCTTCACCCTCTTTATTGGTAACAGCGTAACGCAGTTCATGATAATCTGCTTGACTTGCTCCGTGCGTACCTCTTAAAATACAACTCATGCCACTTTCTCTTTGTACAGGCTGTGTAGGAGATGTGTATACGCCACTCACCCGCGCAATTCTTCCATCAGTGGCTTTAAAAATAAAATGCATGGTATCTTCATTTTGTAAGCCAGCTTCTTTTGCATTTTTACTAATCATACCATACCCCATTACTTCTTCAATATCTGGCATATAGTATCTAATAAAATCTACGGGATGACTGAGTCCTCCAAACAACCATTTAAAAGATTTTTCTTTTGCCCATGGCTTTGCTAAAAACCATCTATGATCTGCATTGTAGTGACTTTCTATGGTAATGAGTTCACCAATAACACCAGCCTCAAAATCTTGTCGCTGACGCTTATAAGGTTCAAAAAAACGGGAGCTCTGACCCACAAATACTTTTTTACCAGATGCTTTTTGTAGCGCCACAAGCTCAAGTGCGTCCGCTAAATTATCTATGAGCGGTTTGGTGCAAATAACATGCTTGTTGTGCTCTAATGCCTGTTTTATATGAGATGTGTGTAGATGATCGGGGGTATAAATGGCTATGATATCAATGTCTGAATCTGCAAGCATGGTCTCATAGCTAGTGGTGTATTGATGAAACTTAAATTCATCGGCTCTAATTTTACACAAATCTTCATTGGCATCACAAACCATTTTTAAATGTAGTTTGGTGCTTTGAAGCGCAGCGCTCATCGCACTTCTTCCTTCGCCAAGTCCTAAAATTCCAATTTGTAACATAGCTTTATTTTTTTTGACTGCTCACCGGTGAAAGAAAAACCCATACCTCTCCTGGCTTTGTTCCTGCAATACCTTCTTGATATTTAGACATGAGTTGATTCCAAGTAACAACACGCGGATTATTTTCGGTGGTTCTTGGATTTAATGCATCTAAAGATTCGCCTTTTGGAATACTAATGACTAGCACCAACTGTCTTCCATTTTTATATATAAGTAGTTGTTGAAAATTAGCGTTACAAAAACCAGCAGACACTTCTTTCCATTTTGTAAATTGTGTAGCGTGGTAATTTAAATATTCTTCTTGCATTTTTGGATCTGCAACTAAATTGGTTGTTAGTACAATATGATCCCACTGTTTAGCAGTTGTAGTATCCGTGCAATGTTTTTTCTTACTATACTCATAAAACAAATCATGGTACACTTTTACTTCGGCACTTGCAAAAGCCTTTTGAATTTTTCCTTGCAAAACCGTCAAATCGGCAATAGCAGCATATACCACCACTCTGTTTTTCCAAACATATAGGGTGCTTGTATCTACTAGATTTTTTATAAGAACTTGTTTAAGTAAAGTAATATCTACAACGCTATCTGGCTTTGCTACTATTTCGATAACACCAAAATAGGCTTCATTGATAGGCTGTTTGCTATGTACAGAAGTTCTTTCCTTTAGTAAATATTGATGTTGCTTTTGTACACCTGCCTGTTGTTTTCTTTCTTGTTCATTAACATTTCCATTGCCTTCCCACACATTACCTGGCCCATTTGCGTTTTGTAAATACTTGGTGCTCGGCGTCCAATTGTTTTGAAAGCGAATATTAGAAGAGCCTTCATCTGCGTATAAATAAAACCAGTGACTAGGCAAATGTGCATAGGGTGCTTTATAAATACTATCAATTACATTTTGCGATACGGTTGTATTATTTTGATATCCTAATGTATAAATACCTGCGCAATCGTAATTGTGTTTTCCGTAATGATTGATTGCATTGTAACCAATATAATTATTTCCAGAAGTGGTAGGTATTGGATTCCAGCCCCAACCAATACTAATGCCAGTATATGATGTATTATTTATTTCGTTGTATTCAATTTTTGAATTTCGTAATGTTCCAAATCCAATACCAACCGTACCCCAATCTTCATTTGCAAGATTGGTAAGTAAATTGTTTTTTATGTTGATGTGTTCACAAATATCTGCTTCTGAATTTGGTGTGTAGGGTAAATGAATTTCTCTCCCTTCTGTGCCATAGTTTCCTGCTAATATTCCATTGCCGCCAATATCTTTTAGCAAAGAGCTTTCTACTGTTAAATTTTTCACGCCAATAATAGCGTCAATTCCGGTGGAAGCTGTGTGTTCAATACTACATCCACTGAATGCAACTGCGTTTGTATAACTAAGTGAAATAGCTGCGCTAGGTCTACCCACCCATGCTTGATTGTCCAAATTTGGATTTAAAGCCGTGCCCGCTGGTTTTAACTTATAGGCCTCCGTCATATACAAACCTAACTGATGTGGAACGTTTCCTTTTTGAGAAGGCCTAAGCCAACTACTATGCTTAAAGGAAATATTTTCAAATGAAATATTTGAAACAGGTGCATTCGCAGTGCCTTCAAATGAAACAAGTGTTTCTAAATAAGGTGCTACAATATTTGCAGTCAACATGTTTTCATTTGTACGCGGATAGTAATAAAGTAATTTATTTTTTGTGTCTAAGTACCACTCACCAGGTTCATCTAAAAACTGAATCGCATTGGTTAAATAAAAGGGAGAATTCCCTGTTTCTTTACTAAGCCATGGTGCAGGCCATGGATGTTCGCTTTGAATATGTGCTTCTGGTTGTTGAAAAAATAATGTGGTTGTATTATTTTTCGTTTCCATTTTACGAATACGCAGTGTTGCAATTTCCCACCACTGTGCAATAAACATTTCAATACCTATGGTATTTTCAAGTGCTTCAAAAGTAGGTCTAGTAATGGTGCAAGTTTGATCTTTTTTATTCCAATCTAAAATGCGGTCCATGGTTTCACCTGATGTAGATTTTGCACGCACTGCTTTTATATCATTAACCCAAAGCTGTCTAAAATTGAATGCATTACCTACAACATCAGGCACAGTAGCTACCCAAACATTTTTATATATTTTACTAGACAAGCCTGCAACTGTTTTAGTAAGAGGTTTCCACTGATTGATGACCACACCACCACTTATGGTTGCTCTTTCATTTTCTGATGTAATAATGGTAGGGCTCGTTTTAGTACCTGCGTCTTCTGCTCTAAACACAATGGGCTCTTGTAAATAATGAGTGCCGGCTTTTAAAACAATGGTAACGCCGTTTTGAATGGAAGGATCATTGAGTCTGCGCAATTGACGCGCTTGCGTGACAGCCTTTTGCAATTCATTACCTGTGGCACTAACATACAACTTCATTTGAGCGATGCCCAAAAAAGGCAATAGCACTTGTAAGAATAGTACAGGCAATCGTTTGTTCATGTTACAAAATTGGAAAGGCAGCAATAAAGGTTAAATATAATGGTAGCCGCCAATTGGTACAATGTGCCTAGTTGTTATAATGATGTATTATTTTACTATTTTAGGTCACTTATTGCAACTGAAATTCCTGCTTCAAAAACGCCGTATTTGCTCCATAATTATACTTGGTGTCGGAAGGCTTTTTGGCGTCTCTACTCCTTTCAATCACCAACCAACCCGCATATCCGATCTCATCGAGGCAGTTTTTGATGGCTTTAATGTCAATTTGAGGGTCGTTTTGTAGCCAAACGCTGTCTTTATTGCTTGCGTGAATCATCGCAATACGGTCTTTACCTAAAATTTTCAACTCCTTTATTAAATCACGTCCTTCTTTTAAAGGATTGGAAAAGTTGAAATAGATTTTTATTGCCGGTTCATGAATGGCTTCCAATAATTTTACTTCTTCTTTTGCACTTAAAGATGTTTCAATTGCAATTACAACATCCGCTTCTTTTGCCATTTTACCCGCTACTTGTAAACGCGCAATCACCGAATCTCTAACCGATGGATTTTTTGTAAGATCACACTGAACACCAAGGGGTAAAAATGCAGTTTTAACCTGCATTAATTTCATCGTTGTAATACAATCTTGAATAGATTGAATATATTCTTGTCTTCCACAAAATGATTGTGCATAGTATCCAGTCATCGCCAAAGAAAATATTTCTACTTTATTTTCTTTAGCTGTTGTTAAAAATTTATTGCGCACACTATCAATCAATAACTGGTTGTCAAAAGTTGGACGGTTACCAAGTCCACCCATATCAACCTCTACACCATCAGCGTTTAATTGTGCCGCTAATGTAATGGCACCAAGCTTTTGACGCTTTAAGAGCATTAGGTCTATCAAGCCAATTTTATAGCGTTGATTTTTTTTAGCAGCGTCTATTTCACTATAAAATAATTTTTCAATGTTGTCAAAACCATGAACAGCACGTGCTGGTAAATTTTGTCCATGACTTCCAAAAACATAAAACGAAGTATCTGATTCAAGTGTGATAGCAGTATCAACAATTTGTTTGGACTCATTTTCAATTACTGCAGTTGACAAACCAAAATTGTCTGCTAAAAAATGATAGAGCGGCACTCTTTTATTATATCCAAAATCATGTTTATCATTTGGCAAGTGCACATTGGAAACATTTGCTCCTGCATTATAATATCCATACATTTTTTGCAAATACAAAAAATCATGTTGTGGCATTTTATCTGTCCAATCGCCACCATCACTAACAACAAGTTGTGGTTTTGGTGCAGCAAGAGCAGCGATTTCTACGTTGTTGGTTCTACCCAAACACTGGTGCACCGGCATACCGCTTTCGCAAGGACAGCCTCCATAGAAATAAGATGATAAAGAAACAATGGGAGCCAAAATTTTAATGCGCTTGTCAATGGCGGCCATCATTATGGTATGGGTACCAGCCCCAGAACCCCCTGCCATAGCCACTTTTGAGGTATCCGTTTCTTTTAAACCCGAAAAGTAATCTAGTATTCTTTTACTCGCAAGTAACTGCAAAGTCATAGATAAGCTTTTGCGGTGGTCTTCAAAATTTACTTGTAAACCAGACTCGCCATAAGCAAACATATCATAGTTAAAAACCATGGCGCCCATTTTGGCAATTGCTGCAGACGTAAATTGACAATCAGGTCTATAACGGTGCTTATCCCAGTGACCTTGCGGATGCAATACAAGCGGAAGTTTTCCTTTAAAATGATCGGGTTTATAAAGTGATCCATTTACCCATACACCCGGAAGATATTCGATGGCAATATTTTCGATGGTATATCCCTTACATTTTCTGAGCGTAGTTCTAATTGGTGCAGTAGTTACAGGTGCAGGTAAATTTTTTAATTGAAGCGCTTCTATGATGGCAGGCACAAGCGCTTGCTTTCTTTTTTCCCACTGTTCAAGATTATTATATTGAGCAGCAATTCTGTCTAGCTCGGCCCAACCTTCTTCTACATTCCATCTGTAATATTCATACACACTTAACTTGTATTTTTTATCACCTTCTTTTTTAACTTTTAACTCTAACGGTTTTAAAATGTTATCAAGTGTTTGTTCTACATCATTTCTATATTTCCAGTCGGCGTAAGTAACTATTTTACCGGCAACCATACTGTCCACAAATTTTATGGCTACACCGTATTTTTTTTGAACGTCTTGCAGCACTTCTTTTAAGGATCTTGTATACTTATTATCAGCATTTTGCTGTGCAGCAACAACAGAGATTTGTAGGACCATACAAATAACAAAAGCAGTTATTTTACTGGTCGCAACGAGGTTTTTATATTGGTTACTTTTTTTCATTTCTCTTATTTTGAAGCCAACCACTGTATAGTAAATTGGTGTCTAACACCGGTTTTGGATAAAACAAACTTGCTATATATCCTACCACAATTACAATCAAATGACTATACACACCAAGCATTAATTTATGGTGCGTAAAATTATAACGACCAAAATCTAATAAGCGCATTTTATGTCCTTCGAGTCCTACTTCTGTCGAAGTTAAAAAAGCATATGCTGTAAATAAAACACAAACAATAATACCAATATTTACACCCTGCTTATTTGCCCTTGCACTAAAAATGCCTAACATAAATATACCAACTATTCCCCCACTAAATATGGCATAGATGGTAAAAATAACACCCAACACACCTTCATTTCCAGCATACAAATACAAAGATCCAATAAGCACCGAAATACATCCTGAAACCACAATAAGCCATTTACTAACGCTTAAATAATTTTCATCGGATGCAGTTGGTCTCATTTTTTTATAATAGTCTTCAACGCCCACTGCTGCCAAAGAATTTAAATCTGCACTTAAACTACAAATAGCTGCAGAAATTAGTGCCGCTACTATAAATCCCACAACGCCAACTGGCAATTGCGTCATCATATAATATGGAAAAACAGCTGCCGCTTCTGTACCTGCCGGCAACGGGTTTTGCTGATAAAAAACAAATAGAGCCGTACCAATAAACATAAAAATAGTCCATACCGGTACGGTTAATAAAATACCCATGATAGAAGCACGTATAGCAGACTTGTCTGTTTTGGCGGAAAGATAGCGCTGCACTACAGTTTGGTCGGTGCCGTATTTTTGAATGGCATAAAATGAGCCATTAATAATCATGACTATTAAAGTAAGCCTAGAAAAATCTATATCATAAGGTCCAAAACCTGCGCGATCATTAGCGGTGGCTATCTCAATAGCTGCTGGTATCCCCCCTTTAATAGACATGAGCAGTAGGGTTAAACAAATAATACCACTCGCAAAAAGCATAAAACCCTGAAAAACATCCAACCAAATAACTGCCTGCATGCCCCCTTTAAGATTTACGAGTGTTAATATTAATCCTACTCCAACTAAAATTAAATAGCCATTAATACCTGTTAATTTTTGTATCGCAACAGCAATTAAAAACAACACGGTACCCATCCCTGCAAACTGTCTAATAATAAATGAAGAAGAGCTATAATACCTAGCAAAAGCTCCAAAACGTTTTTCGAAATATTCGTACGTACTAAGCCCAATAACTTTTCTATACAGCGGTACAATAAACCAAATAGTACCCATAAGCACAATAGGCACCATTAACCCTTGCACCAATAAAATCCAGTTACTAGTAAAACCTTGTGCGGGATAGCCTAAAAAAGTAACACTACTAATTAATGTAGAAAGAAGGGATAAGCCTAATGCCCAAGAAGGAAAATTTCCTTTTGCTAAAAAAAAGGTTTGCGTGGAATTTTGCTTGTTTGCAAATCGAAAACCAAGATAAAGTGTTATGGCTAAAACAACAATGATAATTGCATAGTCTATAAAATGTAGCTGATTCATGTTGTTAAATTTAAGGTTGTATTAAATCAGTAGGTAGCGGATAGCTTCCTGGTTTTACAGTGATAAATAAATCTGTTGCATGCATGCGCACCAGCCCTCTAGCAAGTTCATGCGTTGGTGTAAGCGTTGTAATGCCACAAACCTCTAAAATGCTTGCAGCAGTAGATCCTCCTTCGATACAAATTTCTTTTATGCCTAAATCTGAAATTAAAATTTGTACCTGTTTTGCCATTGCTGTTCTCAAATCAGTTGCGGTTATAGATGAACAATTTTCTTTGATGGCAAGTACATATTTATCTTTACTAGTTGTTATGCTTTCAAAATAATCATCGATACTTGTAATAGCAATTGCATCTTTTTTCCATTTTAAAATTCTTTCACGTGCTTCACTAAATGCACTTCCTGCTACAAATAAAAAAGGGGATAATAAAATAGGAGCTTGCGTATCAATAGATCTATATTTTGTAGCCAATAACGCGGTAAAAAAGTCGCCAGCTCCAGCAAGCACCTGTACATCATGCACATGATTTGCAAAATTTGTAATGTCTACTGCAGTGTTCACGGCTGCTACTGAAATACCCGTTGTTATAGTTGAATTAGGTTCAACGATATGCACGGTGTTATCATTTAAAATCCTTTCAACATTGCTTTGAGTAATTGGAAATTCGGGATCGTTACAAAAGTCTGTATCAGCTACCGGTACACCTTGTATATACATTATACCATCCTTAATCGTTCTTCCTAAACTTGGATTAGAGGGAACTACCAGTGCACTTGATTTATCCATCAATTCCATCTGCACTTTTAATTCGTCTACTACATACCCGCGTAAAACAGAATCAATTTTTTTATACAATAAACTAGGCTGATACTGCATGATTGCAGTAATGGTTTTTTTAGTTTGCTCTAGTGCAATATTTTTTTCTAATGACCGGCTATTGGTATTTACAATACAGCCGGTTTTGTTATTACAAGTAGCTTCGATTTCGTTGACGCCACAAATTTTCAAAGACAGGCCGTACCTAAGTGCAATGCCCGCAAGTTCTGCAGCACCCGTAAAATCGTCTGCTACAACTATAATCATGCTTTGTATTTAGATAATTGAACAGCGCTCTCAATCGCAAGTACCATAGCATCTGCGCTTGCAATACCCTTACCAGCTATTTCAAAAGCGGTACCATGGTCTACAGAGGTTCTAATAATAGGAAGGCCCAAAGTAATATTGACCCCCTTAACACTATCCATTTGTTGTTTTTCTTCATTCCATCTAAATCCTGCTAGTTTAAAAGGGATATGACCCTGATCGTGATACATAGCAACCACGCCACCATAAGCACCCATCGCGGCTTTTGCAAACATGGTATCCGGCGGCACCGGACCTTCTACGGTGTAGCCAAGTTCCCTAGCGGCTTCTATAGCTGGAATAATTTGTTCTGCTTCTTCGGTACCAAAAAGTCCATTATCACCAGCGTGCGGATTTAAACCTGCTACGCCAATGGTTAAATTGGTTTTGCCTAATCGCTTTAATCCATCCACCAATAATTCAATTACCTGAACAATTCTATCTTTTTGAACCAAGTCACAAGCCTGACGAAGTGAAACGTGCGTACTTACATGGATTACATTGATATGATCTTCTACAAGCAGCATGGCATACTTTTTTGTGCCTGTATAGGTAGCATAAATTTCTGTGTGGCCAGCAAATGCATGACCTGCTTCATTAATCGATTTTTTATTGATAGGACCAGTAACGGTTGCGTCAATTTGATTGTCCATTGCAAGCTCGATTACTTTTTTTACTGCTTGAAAAGAAGCTTCTCCACTCATGGCACTAATTGTTCCAAATGCCAAGGTTTCCATATCTACATTTTGTAAATCGAAAACATCGATCTGACCTAATTGAAAATTAGCTTCACTAATATTTGTAATACGGTTAATTGTTACCGGTAATTGCAACAATGAAACGATTTGCGCAAACACATTGGCATCACCAATAATTACAGGTCTACAAATTGCATGAATAGATTCCTGCATCAGTGCCTTAACTGCAATTTCTGGTCCAATGCTGGCAGGATCGCCCATTGTAATTCCTATAATTGGTTTATTCATGTCTAGCTATTAAAATTAATTTTTTCAAAATTTTGTATGAGCACCGCAGCTTCATTTTCATGCATGGGAAGTAAGGGAGCTTGCACAATTGGCGCGCATAATTTACAATGGTGCATAAGTGTTTTTAAAGCCCATAAACTTTGTCCCAGTGTTTTACCTTCTTGGTATACGGCGCCAGCGCTATCACTTAATACTTGCATTGCATGCGCTGTATTATCGTCACCACTTGCAACGGCATCCATCATTTTTTTATAAATTGAAGCAACAACATTTCCTGTGCTTGGGATAATGCCATCTGCACCCGCAATAAGAGCAGGAGCAGACCTAGCAGCCCATCCAACAAAAAAACTAAAGTCATTGCGGTCTTTCCATAAAAGCAAACTTTGAGCAAGTCTTTCGTCACTACGCTCACTGTCTTTACAGCCCACTATATTGGGGTGTTTGCTAAGTTTATCAATCACATCGAGTGACAATGAAACATGTGTAGTGGCAGGAATATTATAAATAATTAAAGGAACTGCACTAGCATTAGCCAATGTTTCAAAATAATTAAAGGTTTGCTCTTCAGTTAAAGCGTAATAGTTTGGAATGGTTGCTACCACTACATCAACACCTGCATCTTTAGCAGCTGCGGCTAATGCAATACTTTCTTCGATACAATTAGAAGAAATACCAGCATAGAGTAAAGTGTTTGCTTTTTTTAGTTTGCCCGCTTCATGCAAAAAATTAATTTTAAATGCTTGCGAAAAACTTGCAGCTTCACCCGTTGTTCCTAAAATAAATGGAAGCGCATCATGTGCATAAAAATGAGCAAACATTTTTTCTAGGGCATGAACGTCTAATTGAAACGATTCATTTAAAGGTGTTACCGTAGGAATTATAACCCCACTGTATTTTTTATTGCCCATATTAAAATGCCTTTTTAAATATTTCAAGCGCCAACGCTTCCGTCACTTCTCTTGGATTGTTTTTTAATAGGCGCTGAATTTTCATAGCGTCTTTAGCCATTTGTTCCAAAGAAGAAAATTCGACACCAACTTCTTTTAATGTAGCCGGAATACCGCAAGCAGCATTTAGTTGTTTAATTTTTTCTACACCCGCTAAAGCCGTTAATTGATCCGTTGCCTCTTTGGCACAACCAAGTGCTTTAGCTACTTCGGCATATCTTTTTTCGGAACCTACTATATTAAATTCCATCACATACGGCAGTAGTAATGCATTACTCAAGCCGTGTGATAAATGGTATAAACTTCCTAGAGGATAACTTAGTGCATGAACAGCCGCCGTGTTTACTGGACCTAAACAAAAGCCACCAAGTAAACTACCCATTGCTACCTTTTCTCTGGCCACTACATCAGTGCCATTTGTTACGGCCGTTTCAATATGACCCGCAATTAAACGAATCCCTTCTAATGCAAACATGTCAATAAATGGCTGTGCAAATTTATTGGTATACGCTTCTAGGCAGTGCGTGAGTGCATCCATACCTGTAGCTGCAGTAATAACAGAAGGAAGCGAAATCGTTAATAGAGGATCTACGAATACAATATCTGGAACCAGATAAGGGCTAATAATTCCCTTTTTTTGATTGTCTTCATTGTCTACCAATATCGCATTAGGACTTACTTCACTTCCTGTTCCCGCAGTGGTTGGAATACAAATCAATTTCTTTTTTCTACCCTTTAATAATCCAATGCCCACATAGTCTCTTAGCGTTTGCTGATTATCTAACTGAGCAGCTACAAGTTTTGCTATATCTAAAACACTTCCGCCGCCAATACCAATAACGACATCCGGATTTAATGGTGCCGCATGTGCAAGTATATTTTCAAAATCTGAAAAATAAGGTTCTTGTGTAATACTTGTATTTATATGAACAGCAACACCCGTTTGTTGTAACGAAACAATATGTTTATCTATAACAGAAACAAGTGGTTCAATCGTAACAATAAAAACAACCTTAGCATCCAACGCTTTAATTTCGGCAGATATGTTTTCGATGCATCCATTTGCGAAAACCAATTTGCCCGGAAAAAAAACATTGAGTTGCGGTAACATCTAATACTATTAAATAGGTGAATCTAAAGGAACTTTAGGTCTAATGATTTCAGCAATATCAACAGTGCTGATGTCAAGTGTTTGACACCACATCAAAAAACTTTCATGAACTTTATCCAAGGTTTGTTTTTGTTCTGGGGTAAGCTCTAAAGCGTGCGCTCTACTAATGGTTCTAATAGGCAAGCCTCTTTTTGATAAAAAATATTTTGCACTCATGGGATATGCAATATGAATGAGTGGATCTACTTCTATTAACTGGTGTTGCAACCAATCTACTTGTTCTTTCATAGCCGGATTAGCTGCATTGTTAACCATCCATACCAGTACTTCTGGATAAAAATTACCAGAAATAGAACTCATACCTTTTGCGCCATTTCTTACAGAAAAAGAAGCGTTGGGTGTATGGGCATCATAAAATTCAAATGTTGGAATATTGAGCTCTTGTACAATTTCCAATTTTGCTTTTACTTGATCCTGAATGATCGATGTGTCTTTGTGGTAAACAAACCTGCCTGTTTGCAAAAGAGTTTTAAAAACAGGTGCAGATAAAATTCTTTTATACGGCGCAGGGCACTCATACATCCCTAGTGGTATGTTTTCCGTGAGCGATAAAAACTTATTAAAATTATATAAAAGTGTTTCGTCGCTGTCTTCGATATTAGCAAAGTGTCCAGTAATTAATATCACAGCATCAATGCCGGTCGCATAGATTTTTTTTGTGAATTCAGCTTTATCCTCAATCGTTAATCCAAACGAACCTGTTGCTACAATTGGCACGCGACCCTTAACATGTTTTACAATAAAACTTGTTAATTCTAAACGCTCGTCTTCACTAATGCTATACATTTCACTGCTCAAGCAGTTTGCAAAAAATCCTTTTACACCTGCTGCTAAATAAAAATCTACAAGTTTGGCTACAGCGTCAAAGTCTAACTTAACTTTTAAGTTAAACGGCGTAATCATAACTGGAACAAACTTTTTATCAAAAGACATAACCAACTATTTTAAGTTCGTAAGTTCTGTTTTTTAGCTAAAACCAATAATGTTGTAAAACACTTTTGTAATGTACTATTTTACTACGGTTTTTTTATTTAGCACTATTTGAACCTAACCTCTCCACAAAAATTTACCACTATGCCCAGTTCTGCTAGGGCAGCCGCTTTAATTCGACATGCTTTATGAGCAGTTGTTTCATCTGTGGTATATACCACATGAATATGATTGGCCTTATGCTTAGCCATCATTTGATCCCTAGAAACGCCTTTAATTACGCCATGCATAATGGGCCATTCTGGGGTCGTACCATTCCATCTTCTAGCTGTTTCCTCGGCGGGTAAATCAACCACTTCTCCAACACCTAAATCTGCGTGTAAAACATTGCCTTCTAAATATATACGGCTCCAAACAATAGGGCCAGGCTTACTCACACCTTTTAATGTTCCACCACCTTTTGGAAAAAACATAGCAGGTTGACGATCACTAGATGCGCTTTTATAACCATCTGCAAAATGTGCGGGAGGTGCAGCACCAGAAATTAAAAACACCCAAACAAAATCATCGACACCAGCACCCGAATAATGTTGACCCCATCTTAAATCATGTAATGTATTTTCTGGTGGTTGTCCTAATTGACTCCACAATTCGTACGTAATTAATGCATCAAGACCAGCACATTCATCCACTTCATTAAAATGTGGCAAAGCCTTACCACCAAAGAGTTCTCGGCCATCAGATGCATACACAGGTGGACGATGGGTATTGTTTAAAAGACCTTCTACTAAATCACTTGCAGCACAAATATCTTTTAATCCTTGTTGGTACTGAATGCCAATAGTTGCACATCCATAAGCATCTGCCATACGCACTGCAGCAATATACATTTTGCACTGCTCAAGGGTTTGTTCTTTGGTTAATTCTGTTGCATAATCTGTTCCCCAATTAAATTTCATTCCAGCTGCAAGTAGCCAATCTAAAACTTCATTGGCTTCTGTGTCCGTTACTTCAAGCATGGCTGCATACAGTGCAGATTGACTTAATCGTTCTTTAAACAATCCGGTTGCATGCAAGGTATCATCAGGGATAATTGCATTATACATACCCATACAACCTTCATCAAATACACCCATGATGGCTTTGTGGTTTCTAAAGTTTTTGGCATAGTCTCTTCCTATTTTTTCGTCGGCAGCGGGGATTTTTACCAGATCAAATGGTTTGGTGTGCGACTGATCATGTTTAATTTGGCCCGTTTCAAGCCATTCTACAATCCCATTAGTAAAAAATGCATCATCAAAGTTTTCACTCCAAATGCTGCTATAATTGACTTGAGCCTTTGTTAAAGATCCATTTAAGTTTAATAGCCCAACAAGTCCGGGCCATTGACCACTCCAGTTGGCAACCGTTAAAATTGGACCCTGGTGTGTTGTTAACCCAGCTAAAACATGGTGGCTATACTGCCAAAGACTTTCTGCAACAATAATTTTTGCATGTGGATCTATGTTTCTAAAAATCTCCATGCCCATTTTTTGAGAATCAATTAGGCCATGTTTTTTTACCGGATCATAGGCATGTGCACGCTTAATGGTATAACCGTATACAGCAAATGCTGCACTTAATTTTTCTTCCATTTCTACTTGTGCAGCCCAACATGTTTGATTGGCAGCAAGTCTTAAATCACCAGAAGCTACGAGTACAATTTCTTTTGACATAGAATTTTATTTATGCTTTTTGTTTTCTATTCTTCATTGATAGTAGAACCAAAATTTCTAATGGGTGAAGGCCATACGCCATTCACTATTTTTTTGGTTTGAAATTTTTTTGGATCCAGTATCACATGCTTGATACGCTCTCTTCTCCATGTATATACAATATGAACGAGGCCATCTTTTGTTTGAATAACACTTGGATAAGAATATTGGCTTACAGGCGAATCTTCTAAAATAACTGCTGTGTTCCAATTGATGCCATCTTCTGAAATAGCAACGTTGAGTGGGGTTCTAGGCCCTTTTCCATTCACCCAAGATGCATTAGGCATGGCATGATTGTATACCAATAATTGTCTACCATCTTGTAAGGTAACAGCATCTGTACCCGAATTATTATTGGGTAAATTACTAGCTGTCATTGGCGACCATGTAATACCATTGTCAGAACTCCATGACTGATTAAGTGTCGTATTCCTACTTCTACTTAAAATTTGTAACCGGCCATCTTTATATTTTAAAATACTAGGTTGAATGGCAGAAATTGTTTTTCCGTCATTGATATCTTCCGACTTGGTCCAAGTTTTTCCCCAATCTTTTGTGTATTCAAAATGTACTTTCCAACCTGTTTTTTCGGTACTACTTCCACAAATTAAAACGTTATTAATAAGCTCCGGTTTATTTTTGATTGGGCCTAAAAAACCATCAGGTAATGATTCACGCTTACTCCAGGTTGTACCATGATCATTACTTCTTATCATGTAGCCTTTCCATCCAGCAACATTTGGACCAATTTTATAAAACAATAATAAATCGCCACCTGGCACTTGATATAGCACTGGATTATAACATGGGTGTCTTGTAGAATCATCAATGATGCCTTCTGCTATTTTTTTTGGTGCAGACCATACACCATTGTTATAATTGGATGTCCAGATACAAACGTCTTTGTACCCTTCTTTTGTGCCTCCAAACCAAGCAGCTATAAGGCCTTTAGGCGTTTCGGCAATGGTAGATGCATGACTTTCCGGAAAAGAACTTCTTTCAAAAATAAATGCATCTTTAACGATACCGGCTTTGTAGTGCAAATTGGAAACAAAATGATAATCACCGGAGCCTATTTCAAAAACCGCGTTACCATTTTCTATTTTAATAAATCTAACACCAGCAGCTTTTTCTGCTAATATACCAGATTCAAATACCGCTTCTTTTGTAGCAGCAGGAATAGCAATGGTTGCTTTTGTATTTGCAGGGATTACAATATGCCAGTTGATAGCTTCAACAGATTTTTTCCATTCACTTGTAATCTTACCATATACAGATGCATAAGAAGCATTTACAAATTTTAGTTCGTCTACAAAATCTGGTTTCATCATAATTTTTTGAAACCCAACTTCGTTAGGATCTGTTTGTATGCCGGCTAAATTTTCTGTTAACCATATTAATAAATCGCCGAGTAGCATAACGTGGTTTTGAGAATTCATTTGTGGATTAGCTGTATTGCCATTCCACAATTCCCAAATAGTAGTAGCGCCTTGCTTGGCCATATAACCCCAACTTGGATAGGTATCATTAGACGCCAGTGTATAGGCAATATCGGAGCGTTTAAATTGTGAAAGTGTTCTGAGTAACCACTGCGTACCAATAACGCCAGTGCTTATATGCATGTGGTTGTCAATTTTTATTTTGTTGTATACTTGATTAAATACGGCATCTTTTAAATGATCTGGTGTTAATCCAAAATAAATAGGTAACAGGTTTGAAGTAATACTATTGTTGGCGTAATATTTTTTTGAAGCATTATAAAACTTATTGTTAAATGCTGTTTTAATATTTGCTGCTAGGTTTTTAAATGTATCTACATCTTCAGGTGATCCAGATACAGCTGCAAAATTTTGCATCAAATCCAACAAATGAAAATAATATGCGCTTGCAATTAATTCACCACTTGTATTTAACGTACTATCTTTTGCATGAATAAGTTCGAGACTTTCTGGAGGAACGCACCAATCGCCATATTTATCTTTTCCTATTAAATTGTCTTTCATGTACTTGGCTTTCATGTAGTACATCCATTTTTTCATAGAAGGATAATGCTTGCGAATAGCGTCTTTGTTTCCATATTGTTTGTAGAGCATATCGGCCACTAGTATATATACACCAGGCCATGTGATATTATCAGAATAGTAATTCCAAAACGCAGGTGCTACATCAGGTATTGCGCCCTCTTGTGTTTGAGACTCTTCTATGTCCTGCAACCATTTTTCGTATAAGTTTTGATTGGCAAATAAAAAGCTTTCTCCATGTGCACCAGTAGCCCTGTCACCTAACCAAGGTTGTCTTTCATTTCGTTGTGGACAGTCTACAGGCATTCCTTTATAATTAGAAGCAATGCCCCACCAAGCATTTTTATACACTTGGTTAATTACTTCATTTGACGTCGAAAATGTTGAGGTGTTTTGTAAATCATCATACACAACTTGAATTTCAAAATCTTGGAGGTTTGGTGTATATCCTAATCCGGAAATTTCTACATATCTAAATCCATGGTATACAAATTGAGGATGCCAGGTTTCAATGCCCTCACCGGATAATGTGTATACGTCTGTTACTTTAGCGTCGCGTAAATTTGCAACGTAGAGTTTACCATTTGGCTGCAAGCTCTCTGCAAATCTCATTTTAATTTGCTGTCCTCTTTTTCCATGCACTTTTATTTGTAACCAACCAGCAAGGTTTTGACCCGCATCTAAAATAAAGTGGTCGCCAAGTTTTTTTATCGAAATAGGCTTTAAACTTTGCATCACTTTCATTGGCTCGTTGGGCTGAGCACTTACAATGCCAGTTGGTGCATCCACTGGTTCAGGTGTAAGCCATTTTGAGTCATTAAAACCAATATTTGCCCAACCCTTTAATGCCTTTGTAGCATCATATTCTTCTCCATCATATTCATTGTTACTTCTAATAGGACCATCCACACAAAGTTTCCATGATCCATCACTTACAATGATGTCTTTTTGTCCATTTGTATATTCAATGTGAACTTGCAATTTCATTTTGGGATACCCAAACGTGTTAATTTTTTTAGGCTTATAATCTTGGCGCATGGTAAAAAAACGTCCATTACCTATAATCGCTCCTATTGCATTACCGCCACTTTTAATTTGCTGCGTAACATCAAAAGCATTGTATAAAACCGATTTACGGTAATCGGTGGGAGCAGGAGCTAATACCTGATCACCAATTTTTTTACCGTTGATGAACAATTCATACATACCCAAACCAACTATATACACTGTAGCATTTTTTACAGTTTTGTTGACTGCAAATTCTTTTCTAAAATAGCGGGCAGATAATCTAGAAAACTGAGATATGCTATCAAATGTTGACGCCTTATCAAATCCAATCCAAGTAGCTTTCCAATCGGACGCTTGCAACAATCCCACTCTAAAAAAAGAAGCTGTACTATAATCAGATGTTCCTTTGTTGGTAAATACTTTTACCTTCCAATAACAAGGTGCTCCACTTGTAAGTGCCTTTCCAGCATAGGTTACATGCAAACTATTATTTGAATATACCATGCCTGAATTCCATAAATCACCAATATTATTGGCTAAATTTTGTGCTGTACTAGCGGCAATAATTTGATAGCCTGTTTGAACAACAGCTCTTTGCGTGCTTTGTAGTTGCCAACTAAATGTTGGCGTACCGGTATTGGTAGCAATAGGGTTTACAAGTGATGCCGTAAGTGGTTGTACCACTTTTATTTGAGCAAATAAAAGTTGGCCAATTAAAGTACAACCTATTAATAATTTAATTTTCATACACTACTTAGTTAAAATCGAAATATAAAACCATCTTCAAAGCTCTAGATGGGTCTTTTTCATAATCGTAAAAAATATTTTTTTGACCCATGGGGCCTGTTGTTTCGTTGCGTTGTGTTTTAGAACCAATACTACTGATGCCTTGCATAAATGAAATATCACCAGTAGGAAACAAAGGCTCGTAATTGTGCCACTGGTCTGTTTTAAATGCTGGCGTAAAGAGACGCAAATACACAGATTCTGTTTCAGTAAATACACTAAAGCTATTGCCCTTGGTATAAAATTGACCGGCATAAAAGTTTGAATGATATCCTTTAAACTCAGGATATAACCAAGGGGCTTCACCGGTTTCAGTTTTATTGTATTTTTTTGTCCAAACCCCAAATGCATTGCCTTTGATTCTATTTTTCCAAACCCTGTAAGGACCATCACCCATATAAGTAACAGAATCAATAGCGTTTTCAGGAAATGAAAAATTTAGGCCTACATAGTTTGTAAAATAACTAGCCGGAAAATATTGAACCGTTAATTGAATGATACCATTAGAAAATATATTCCACCTAAGCTTATTGTAGCCTGTCTTTTTATCAAAAACAGATTCAATAATAAAACTGCTATCAGTAGTATATGAAATGATGTCTTTGAAATTTGTTGCAGCATCATCTAAAACGGGACCATTTGTAAATGGAATAATGCCTTTACTATTGGTAACAGAAATTAATAAGCCCGTTTTTTTATTGAAACTTGCAGACACGCCGTTTGCTTTTACTTGAATGCTTGTGTCTGTTTCGGATGTTAGGATATTTGTTTTTACTTGTGAGACTTTTAGCAAATGAACCGCATTTGTTGTAGGAGATTGTATTGGAAAACTCCATGTAAATATTTCTTTGCCAAATGAATCTGTTGCAGTGAGGTACAATACGTCAAAATTTTTCCAATGAGTTGGTAGCGCAATTTGTAAGCTTCCTTTGGCGCCAGGCGCAATACTAGGAGAAGTTATTGTTCCTGTGGTGGTCATTGTTTCAGGTGTACCTAACCTTGCTAGTTTTGCTAGTTTCCAAGTAAATGAACAGTTACGGGTATTGGTATAGTGGTATCTGTTTTCAATGTTGATGTTGCCGTTAAAAGCTGGTGTAATTATTTTAGGCAGTACATATATGGGACTCCACACTTCTTTAATGGTATAAAAGCTTCCTTCCTTTTCGTGATGAGGCCCCAATATACCGTCGGCAGCCCTGTGTTTATCGGTGTCTAAACTATCATGCAAATCTTTGCGCATTATAGCGTTGTCTGCAAAGTCCCATAAAAAGCCACCGGCACTTAGTGGGTTATGCCACATTTTTTCCCAGTAATCTTCAAGCCCTGCTCCATGGCCGCCATCAAATTGACCATGTAAAAATTCGGTAGGCATTAGAATTTCTTTACCATTTTCATAATTGCCAATACCATAATTATACTCTCTATAATGTTGCGTTTCGATGCCATTAAAAAGTTGCCATGGATGAATCACCACTCTTTTTTGCCAATCAAAAGCATCAAAGTATGGATCAAGCTCTAGGTTATGTCCGCCTTCATTTCCATTGGCCCAAAGCACTACAGACGGATGATTGCCATCGTGATCAATTAGTTCTTTGAGTAATTTTTTTCCTATGTTGGTATTGTAATTGCCGTGCCAGCCCGCTAATTCATCTAAAACAAAAAGTCCCAAAGAATCACACACTTGTAAAAAATGTTCATCGGGCGGGTAGTGACTCATGCGCACTGCATTCATGTTCATGGCTTTCATTAAAAGCACGTCTTCTACACTATTCTGATAACTTAATGTTCTAGCTGTTTCTGGACGAAAAGAATGTCTATTAACGCCTTTCATTTTTACTTGAACGCCATTAATATAAATCCCATCACGAGGTTTTACTTCAACGGTTCGATAGCCAAATTTTTTATATACCGTGTGTGTTATTTTTTGATGGGTATAATAAATAAACTTAGCCGTATACAAATTAGGCGTTTCAGGCGTCCAAGGTTTTGCATTTGGCAGCTTTCCTTGTATACGCGCAATAAGATTTGTTTGAGCATTGCCTTTGTAGTTAGCTAGTACTTTATTTTGCGCGTCTAAAATTTCAACAACAAGTTTTTGATCGCCTCCAAAATTGGTGGTGGTAACAAGTGCATCAAACTCGCCGTTATACTGAGCATTAATTTTTACTTGGGCAATATGTTCTTGTGGTAATGCTTCTAAAAATACAGGTCTAAATATGCCGCCAAAAATCCAAAAGTCACCTTTACGTTCAGCTTCATTTACAGAATTGTCATCTGAATGCTTATCTACTCTTACCTCTAATTCATTTTCTGTTTCAAAATTTATAAAGCTTGTGATGTTATAACTAAAACTATAAAATGCACCATGGTGTGATGGACCAACTTGCTTGCCATTAATTTTTACAGCAGCGTCCGTCATAACGCCCTCAAATACAATGTTCACTTGTTTGTTTTTCCAACTTGGGTCTACTTTAAATCGGTGCTGATAAAAGCCGGTTTCTTTTCCGCGAATACTATCTTTTGCAAATCCGTAATCATATTTGCCAAAGCCTTGCTGCTCCCAACAACTGGGTACTAAAATAGTAGTCCACTTATTGCTATTCATACCACTTGTACAAAAAAACTTCCAGGCAACAGCGTCATTGTGTCCTTTACCTGATAAGTATTTGACTTGGGTGTTTTGCGCGAAGAGCCCTAGCAAAAACAAGCAGGATAATAATGTGAATGATATTTTTTTAAGCATGCTGTTGTATTAAAAAGAAGCTAATATTTTTTCTAGCTTTTCCGATTGAGCTATTTTTTTTCCATTTACCCAAACACTCAGCCCCTTCCCTTTATTGTATTTTTTACCGTCTATATCCCAAATGATCGTAACAAATACATTGTGGTACTTCACATTATCTAAACAAAACCAGTTCCATTTGCCTGCTGGTACCAGTGGTTGTACCTCGATGGTATTATCGGTTCTAGGTCTTAACCCTACTAGTCCAGTAATGATTAAATCATTAAAAGTAGAATGATTGTAATACCTACTTCTTTCTTCGTCACCCTTTAACCAATAGCCTGTTTTTTCATCTAGGTATTCGCCAATATATGGTCGGCCTCTATAATATTGAGACTCTACATAGGTATTGAATAAATTAAAATAATTACTTTTTGAAACCACCGATTGATTGTAGTTGTCTAATAAATTAGCCATTGCCGTTAATGTTTGTGCAGTAGCAAAAGGCCATACAGCCCCATCCCACTCGCATTTACAACAGCCATGCGTTCTAAATTGTGGATGACTCCTGTCGGCAGTTGTAATTCCAAATGGCGCTAAAAATGTATTTGGATTGACTACATTTTGCCATGCAATGCTGTAACTAGAATCCGGCATGTTAAAATACCAAGGAATAAAACCAATGGCTTCTTTAACCCTTGCCAACGTATCGGTTTTTTCTTTGGCCACTTCAAAAAATTGCTCGCTCGAATTCCACAATTTTGTTTGCGTAAGTGTTTTTAAGGTATCTGCTTTTGCACTATATGCTGCTGCCTTTTCTGGGTTATTGGCCAGTACATGAATAGCTGCTAAAGCTTTTGCATTGCCATACATATAAGCATTGATACTTGGTCTTGCATTTTTTTCTTTTCGTCCACCGCTAATGGTTTCTTCCATTGCATCTCTCACATCATACTGCCAGTATAACCCATTACTACCTCTTTTTTCTTGTTCCCATCCTTTATAATCTGCTTCCAAATCTGGTAATAAATTAATGAGGAAGTTCTTGTTGTTGTTTACTTTATAACTGTTATAGATTGCATCCATATTCCAGCTACTGTAAAACCGAAGTTTTTTTAGTGGCTTTCCTTCATTACCACGATACCATATTTTAAGATTGTTTTCTAAGTAGTCAGGGTTGTGTAACCAACGTGCTTCGTAAATATGATGCCCCAAAGCACTTGCAATTAAATTGTATTTATCGGCATAAGATCGAGGTACCAAAAATTCGGTAAATGCAAATCCTTGATCCGTTTTTTTGATATGCTTTCTAAGCGTCCACCATCTGTAATAAAATAGTTCTTCAAAATTTGCTTGCGGACATTCAAAGAAAGGAATATTTTTTTCTAACCAAAACCAGGCACTATCATTGGGTATATATTGAGCGATATTTTCATCCTCCATACCATTAAAATAATCGATGTAATGCTTGAAGGCATTGGTTTTTAGCACGAGTGGCTTATGCTGCGCATGTAATTGCCCTACCAGGCTTAACACCAACACAAATATTATAAAGCTTTTACTTTTCATATTTATTGATAATTTCTTGCCAACCTTTATAGCCGTTTTTTGCAGCCAAATTATTTGTAGTTGGTACAAAAGTTTTTGTATGGTTGTTTAATTTTTTTAAGGCTTCTATATTTTCAAATACACCCGCTTTTAGTCCTGCTAAATAAGCAGCACCTAGTGCAGAAATATCTGTCATACCAATGGTGTGCACTTCTTTTTGCAACACATCTGATAACCACTGCACCACAAAACGATTACCGCTTATGCCGCCGTCCACCTGTAATGAAATCAAATCGGTATTGGCATCTTTTTCCATAGCAACAATTACATCCGCAATTTGATAAGTGATACTTTCTAAAGCAGCTCTCACAATATGATGCTTTGTTGCACTAAAGGTAAGCCCTTCGATAGAAGCTCGTCTATTCATTTGCCAGTGTGGCGAGCCCATACCACTAAACGCTGGCACTATATATACCCCATTGTTATCTGGTACCGAAAGCGCCATCGACTCCGTTTCTTTGCTATCTGTAAATAAACCCACGTCGTTTTTTAACCATTCAATGGTGGAGCCACAGGAAACAATAACACCTTCTAAAGCGTAACTGGTTTGGTTTTCCGTGCTCCAACAAACCGTAGATACCATGCCGTTATTAGAAGCCACTGGCTTATCACCTACATGCATTAATAGACTACAGCCCGTTCCAAGCGTTGCTTTTGCAGTCCCTTTTTCAAAACAACCTTCCCCAAATGCTGCCGCATGCGAATCACCAATCATGGCAGTTATCGCAATAGGATGATCCAACAAATCAAATAAATTAGTTGTCCCAAACATAGAAGCAGAAGCTTGTATAGCAGGTAATTGTATACCCGTTAAACCAAAATCTGCTATTAATGCATCATCCCAAATTTTTTGTTCGAGGTTAAATAAAAGTGTTCTTGACGCATTGGTAATATCTGTTGCATACGATGCTCCATTTGTGAGTTGATAAAGTAGCCAGGTATCAACCGTACCAAAATATGCAGCTCCATTTTTTATAGCTGCTGCAACTGATGGTACATTTTGTTGCAGCCACATTAATTTGGTTGCAGAAAAATATGGATCAATAAGTAAGCCCGTTTTACTGGTAACTATTTCAGAAAATCCTTTTTGAATGTAGTCATTACAAATATCTACTGAGCGCTTACACTGCCATACAACCGCATTATAGAGCGGCTTTCCGGCTAAATCCCAAACTATAAATGTTTCACGTTGATTGGAAATGCCAATAGCCGTAATATCTTTTTTTGAAAATCCTTTTGCTTCAAATACTTGTAAACATTGCGCTACAGAAGCCCTTACATTTTTTAATATTTCATGGGGATCTTGTTCAACAAACCCATTGGGTAAATAATGGGTGAGCAGGGGTTCTGTCCCTTTGGCAACAGCAGTACCTGACGCATCAAAAATGAGTGTCTTTGTTGAACTTGTTCCTTGATCTATTGATAAAATATAAGAAGACATATAATTATATAAATTCTTTATGCTGTTAATCTCTTTTTTCAAATGCTTTGTCAATGGCAACCGCAATTAAAATCACAGAACCTTTTACCACTTGCTGCCAAAATGGAGACACATTTAATAATACCAGTCCATTGTTTAAGACACCAATAATAATGGCGCCCATCACCGTTCCCCAAATAGTTCCTTTTCCACCACTGAGTGATGTTCCACCAATCACTACAGCAGCAATAGCATCTAATTCGTAACTAAGTCCAGCATTGGGTTGTGCCGAATCCAACCTAGAAGCCACTATAATGCCTCCAAGCGCAGCGAGTGCACCCGCAATAGCATAAACTTTAATTTTTACTTGATTGATAGGAATGCCCGATAATTTGGCAGCTTGCTCATTTCCACCAATCGCATATATGTACCTACCAAGCTTTGTTTTTTTAGTAATAAAAATAGCAGCAACAACAACTGTTGTAGCTATATACACTGGAACCGGGATACCAAGCATCCAACCTGTTCCTAAAAATGCAAAGGCGCTACCTAAATTACTAATAGGATGACCTTGTGTATATAACATTGTTAGTCCTCTAGCAATGGTAAGCATGGCAAGAGTTGCTACAAATGGGGGAATATGAAATTTAGTAATCACCCATCCATTAAAATATCCAAGTAGTAAACCAATTACAACCGCTGCAACAACCGCACCAAGTACTGTAAAGCCTATAAATAAATTAAGTGAAGGAATTTGAATGCCATTTTTAAATAAACCTACAGCTACTGCACTACAAAGGGCTAACACAGATCCTACCGATAAATCAATACCAGCTGTTAATACAATCAATGTCATGCCTACCGAAATACAAATGTTTACGGCTACTTGACGTAAAACATTTAAACCATTTTCTGTCGTAAAAAATTTATCCGTTAAAATAGTAAGCAGGGTACAAAGTAAAAACAGTGCTATAAAAGATTGTAACCGATTAATTTTTTGTAATGAAGTTTGAAAATTGGATGTCATTTCACAATGTTTTATAATGCTTTCTTTAATAATAAGGATTCGTTAGCCTCGCTTATAGGCATATTTGCACTGAGCTTTCCATTTGCCATTACAAGTACCCTGTCGGATACCGCCATAATTTCTGAAATTTCTGAAGATACCAATACAACACTCAAACCCTGCACTGCTAAGGATTTGATGAGTGCATAAATTTCTGCTTTTGCGTTTACGTCTATGCCACGCGTTGGTTCATCTAAGAGTAAAATTTTGGGGTTGGTGGCAAGCCACTTGGCAAGCACAATTTTTTGTTGATTACCACCACTTAAATTTTTTGCAAGCGTGGTATCAGAAGCTGTTTTAATAGACAGCTCACTAATAAATTTTTTGGATAGCTCTTTTTCTGGCTTGGTATCAATATAAATACCAAATTTTTCTAGCGTATCCAATACCGTTAAGCTCATATTGCTTCTAACAGTATGTTCTAGCAACAGCCCTTCTGTTTTACGATCTTCTGGAACAAGTGCCATGCCTGCGGCAATAGCAGCAGCAGGCGATGTTATATTTAATTTTTTACCGTCTAGTAAAATATTTCCAGAACTCCGTTTAGGATGTAGTCCAAACAAACATTCCAAAAGTTCTGTTCTTCTAGCGCCCATCAAACCATAAATACCTACTATTTCTCCTTGATGGACCTGAAATGAAATAGAAGAAAGTGCATTTTTATCTGTTAAGGTTGCATGTTTCAAATGAAGATCATTCACTTCCAATAAAACAGTATCGAAATTTTTAGGCGTATTAATTTTTTCGATTTTGGTATTTCGTCCACTCATTTTTGCAATCAAATCAGTTTCTGAAATATCTTTCATTGCTCCATTTGCAACCGTAACACCATCTCTAAGTACAACATAGGTATTGGCAATGGTGTATAGTTCTTGTAACTTATGCGAGATATAAACAACGGTTGCGCCAGCTGCTGTTAATTCATGGATACAGGTAAAAAGAGTAGCAATTTCTGTATCGCTTAAAGCAGATGTAGGCTCATCCATAATAATGATGGACGCCTTTGTATGCAAGGCTTTAGCAATTTCAACCAGTTGTTGTTGACCTACTTTTAATGTTTCTATTTTTGTACCTGGATCTACACTAAGCCCAACTCTTTTCAATAAATCTAAGCTCGCTTCATACATTACACGCTCTGCAAGCATTCCAAATGAGTCTGTAATTTCTCGACCTAAAAAAATATTTTCGACAACAGAAAGTTGAGGAACTAAATTGAGTTCTTGATGAATCATCGCAATTCCAGCAGCTTCAGCATCTCTTGTCGAATTAAATTGTACTGGCTTATCGTTTAATAATATTTGGCCTTCATAATTATGAATAACGCCAGATAATATTTTCATGAGCGTAGACTTTCCAGCTCCATTTTCACCAATAATAGCATGCACCATACCTGGCTGTAAACTTAGATGTACGCCCGACAATGCCTGAACGCCTGCAAAGCTTTTAGATATGTTATTGGCTATAAGCATGCTTAGGAAATGGGGTTTATTTGCACCGGTAATAATACCAATTGGTCCAATACCATATTTTCTTTGTTGAGTTCAACCGCTGCAACTAATTGAATTTTAAGGCCGTTTGATAGCCTTTTCTTAAATGGTTGAATCACTGTTTTTTTAATGGTTTCATTAAACGATTCTGCAATGGCATTTAAATCTGAAGCGCTTGTAAAGTCTTTGATATCAATAAGGCCAGAAGCGTCCCTTACAGCACTACCATAAATAAATTCGGTGGTTACAAGTAGTTGTTTTTTACTACCCGCAATATCCGTTTCAATGATAAAATCATCTTCATGAACAGCAACAACAAAGCCCGACATTTTTACCATGGCGTATCTGTAATTACCAATTGCTAGGGCATGGGTGTTTTTTTCAAAAGCTAGCTGCGGATCTTTTTCAATAGCAAGTAATAACTGGTCAAACTCAGTAGCAGCATCAATTACGGCTGGCATTTTGTTTTTCCATAATGCGGCTGTATAGGTTTTAGCATCAAAGTTTTGTACACCTTCTTTTGTAATGGCGTTTAGCTTTTTAAAATACACAGCATTATAACCAGTAATGAATAAAAGAATAAGTAGGAGACTATTTTTAATCGTATTTGCTTTCATGATCGTTATTTTTTGCCATAGGCGATATAGTGATCAATATTTTTTTCGGTAACAAGTTCCACTGCCACAGGAATTTTTTGAGGAAAATCTCTTTTTCCTTTGATATATTCATCCGCAAAAATAGCAGCAGTTTCGGCCATCACTTTTGGAAATTGCATGCCCGTAGCTGTCACCTTTTTTTCACCAATAGAAGTTATCACATCTTCTGCGCCATCAAAGCCAAACACTTTTACATTTTTTTCTTTACCGGCACTTACCAGTGCTTGATAGGCGCCCATAGCCATACCATCATTACCACAAAAAACAGCATCAATAGTAGGGTGCGCTTGTAAAATACTTTCCATCACTTCTAGCGCTTTATTTCTGTCAAAATCGGCGCTTTGTTGTGCTACCATTTTTAAATTAGGGTACTGATCCACTACACTATGAAACCCCTTACTACGCGCCCAGGTATTATTATCTCCAACAATGCCTAAAATTTCTACATACGTTCCTTTTTTATGTAACTGCTGCGTAAAATAAGTTCCTATGGATACTGCGCCAGCATAACTATCAGATAAAATTTGAGAAGTGGCTGCATCTACCGAGTTAATTTCGCGGTCCATACAAAATACAGGAATACCCGCCGTTTTGGCTTTTAATACATTGGCCACGGATCCATTGGCATCAGTAGAATTAAATAAAATAGCATCAAAACCAGCCACAATAATATTTTCAAAATGATCGCTTTCTAAAGCAGTATTGTTTTGACTATCAAATATGTCTGCTTGATATCCTAATTCTTGTGCCTTTTTTTGTGCTGTTTCCGCTAAAAAAACAAACCAAGGATTGTTCAGCGTAGACACTACAATAGCAATTTTTTTATTTGATGTTGTATTTGTCTTTTGCTTGCAAGCAAATACAGCCATCATCATCAATAAAAAAAAGAAAGTATATTTTTTCATGTCCTAATTTTCTTTTTGTTGTATTAAACGAACCGCCGCATCTACAATACCTGATTCACTTATTCCGTAATGATTCAAAATTTCTGTTTGAGAACCGGTAACGGTGTATTCGTCCGGTATTCCCATAATTTTATATGCTACATGGATACCATGTTGAAGTAAATAAGAAGCACAAGCTTCTCCTAGTCCACCATATACACTATGTTCTTCTATCGTAATTACCGCCTTACAGGTTTTGGCTACAGTAGCAAGTAAATGTGTATCAAGCGGTTTGATGGTGTGCATGCTTATAACAGTTGCATGTATATTTTGAGTAGCTAGTTTTTTTGCAGCATCAACTGCAGGTGCTACTGTTTCACCACAGGCAATAATAGCAATATCTGTTCCCTCTGTAATGACTCTTCCTTTACCGAATTCAAATTTTGCTGTTCCATTTTCTTGTAAATGCGGCATAGCTTTTTTACCAAAACGTAAATACACTGGAGCATTACATTTTGCTGCATAAGCAACTGCAGCAGCAGTTTCAAAATTATCGGCAGGGACCACAATACTTATATTGTTAACGGCTCTTAATGCTGCAAAATCATGTAAGCTATGGTGTGTACTTCCTAGAGCGCCATAACTTACGCCAGCACTTATACCAACAAGTGTTACAGGATTATTACTATAGGCTACATCATTTTTAATTTGTTCAAAAGACCTGGCTGTTAAAAAACAAGCAGGTGATACGGCAAATGTTTTTTTGCCACAACTCGCAAGTCCCGCAGCAACACCTACTAAATTTTGTTCTGCAATCCCTACTTCAATATGTTGTTCCGGAAATTTTTGACCAAATGATACCAGCTTACCTGATCCTCTACTATCACTGGTTACTACAACAATATTTGTATCTGTTGCAGCCAACTGCTCTAATGTTTTAGAAAATATATCCTGGTTGCTGGTGCTAGTTGTATGTACTTCTTGATCTGCCATGTATCATTAATCTATTAAGCTTTGTAAAACAGTGTCTAATTCATTTTGAGCTTGATGATACTGCTCTTGGGAAGGAACACCATGGTGCCATTTAATTTGATTTTCCATAAATGAAACTCCTTTTCCTTTAACCGTGTTTGCAATAATCACAGATGGCTTCCCTTTTTCAAAAGGCAAAGCATCAAAAGCGGCTGTAATTGCTGCAATATTATTACCATCTATTTCTTGAACAGCCCATCCAAAACTTTCCCATTTTTGTGGAAGCGGATCGGTACTACAAACCTCTTTTGTAGGACCTGTAATTTGCAATTGATTCTTGTCTATAATAACACATAAATTATCGAGCTTATACTGAGCGGCTGTAAGCGCTGCTTCCCAATTACTACCCTCTGGTAATTCTCCATCACCAAGTAAGGTATACACCCGGTAGTCTTTTTTATCCAACTTTGCAGCTATTGCCATACCAACGCAAATTGGAAGTCCGTGGCCGAGTGCGCCCGTATTTTGCTCGATGCCATTGATTTTTTTTGTTGGATGTCCGATGTAATGCGACTCGTATTTACAAATGGTATTTAAATCTTCCTCTTCAAAATACCCTTTGCTAGCAAGCACTACATAAAGCGCTTCTACACAGTGGCCTTTACTTTGTACATACCTATCACGGTCCGGACTTTTAAAACTTTCTGGTGAAACGCGAAGTACTTTGTTATAAAGTACATTTAAAATGTCGATACAAGACAAATCGCCGCCCGTATGACCAGCTTTTGCCTGATAAATGTATTGAAGGATTTTTTTTCGATATAAAACGGATTGTATCGTAAGCTCTTTTTCTGTCATAGTAATTTTCTAAGCGTGTAAATAGGTATCCCAACCTAAATAATTTTCAAAAGATTCTTTTAATACAGAAGCTGTTTTACTTGCATTCATGACCACGTGATGCTCAAATCCATTTTTGCATACATAGTTCATCAAACCATTTAGATTGTCAATTTGAGCAACGGCTCTATTACCAAAAGTTGCCAGCGCATCATTGGTTAATTCGCCTTCACCAATATATGCCTTAATAATTCCTTTTGTATCGTCTGTTGTTATACGTCCATAGGTAAGTGGCATAGCTGGAGTTCTGCCATCTAAAGCGCCATAGGTGTTTTCAGTACCTACAGAAGTTCCTAAAATGGGTGCATTGCTAATCGTAATATCTGTCAAGAAATGCTTGGCCCAGTTGCCACAATGAAACAACACTACTTTAGATTGATCGGTTGCATAATTATTGTTCCAATCAACGAGTGCACTTGGTGTACCACTCGCTAATTGCATAGCATACATGCTTAAAGTGCCGGTCACATCTACCTCACAAGCACTTGGTAACATGTTTTCGCTCATCATACTCATGCTGGTACAAACATTACAACCGTAATTTTTTTGTAGAGATGTCCAGCACTGAATGGCTGTAGCATCTAAACTGTTTTCTTGCATAAAGTCGTTGAGAACGATATCTAATTTAGCAATTTGAATAAGTGCTTCGTTGGGCGTATTCCCTTTATTGGCGTATCCCAATATTTTTTCGATGCGGTCTTTTACCAAAGGATCATTTGCTGTTAATTTATTGGCGTTACCTAGTATCTCACTTAAGTCTACGGTTGTAACGGAAATACCATTTCGCTGTAATATTTTTTCCGAATACCTCACTGTATTAAATGCTGTGGGTCTAGCACCTATTGCGCCAATGCGTAAATTTTTTAATCCAGTAACCACTTTGCAAACCGAGGTAAATTCCAATAAATCTTTTTCGAAAATTGGATTGTTTAGTGCGCACACATGTTGTGATGTGAGGGTGTATTTGATACCAAATTGGTATAAATTATTACACACCGATATTTTACCACACCAAGCGTCACGTCTATTAACAACATCCATTTTATCTAAATCATCGGGGTAGGCTTGCACCAGTACAGGCACTTTTAATCCACTCCACTGAATCGTTTCTGCTACTCCTTTTTCGTCACCAAAATTTGGAAGCACTACAAGTATACCTTCTATGCTTGCTTCATGTGCCTTAAATAATGTTGCACATTTTTGTGCGTCTGAAAAAGTTTCTACTCCTCCAAGCTTTGTATCGGCGTCCGATAACATAATTGGGACAATATTAAGCTTCGCAAAAAGCTCAATCACTTCTTTTCTTGCTTCTGCTACCAACTTGTCCGGAAAGAAATCTCTATTTCCAATAATCACCCCAAGTGTGGTTTGTCTATTCGTTGCCATAATTTATAATGATTTTGTTGTTACGTTATGAATAAGATATACCGCTTTATTTCCTATCAAATTAGGTTGCAGTAAATCATAGGGCTGATCGGTAGGGGTATCTGCATCTGGAAAACGCCTAGTGCTACCTGTTCTAAATACCAACCGCTCTACATCGCTAACTGGGGCAAAAAGTAGATTGGTGGTTGGTTTTGCACCATTAATAGAAACCGTATACATCCTAGTTTTTGTGTTGCAGGTAAGGGTTATGTCCAAACGCGATTGGCTGGTATATTTTCCGAGTGATTTTAAACGGTATCCCTGCTTGGTTGTAATAGAGCCCGTACTATCCAATAAAATTCGAATACATGGTAAACCTTTTCCATTCACAAGTTCAATTTCTAGGTTACCAAAATGTTGTTGTCCTGCCGTTAAAGAAAAAGAAATTTCTTTATTTGAAGAAGCTGGAAAAACGCGTTCAACTTTTGCATAATCAAATGGATCTGCATCTGAAATAACAAGTGCATTTTTATTATTGATATTTTCAATACTTGAAGTGCATAAAAGCGGCGCATATATATTCCATGCATCTAGTGCATGTACTTTATCAAGGATTTCAAAATTATCATTCACTTCTTTTGTAGCTACTGATACAATTGGAACTGGAATTTTACTCACCCAAATATCTTCTTTGTTCATACTATAGGTAACCCACATATTGTTATCTGGTGGCGTACCGTCCATTTCCTGAATACCGCGTACATATTGAGGTCCATAGCTTTTATAGGCACCGCCATAACGAAGTGAAGTGATTTCACCATTAACAAGTAGTAGGTTTTTATAATTTAAACCATCATCACTTACACTCACTGCAAGTGGCCATCGAAATTCTGAAGGATTGTATACCGTTGCATATTTTTGATCACTTGTTTTTTGACCCCAAATTTTTGCATTGGCATTTACAAAACCTGGCGCACGTGTAGGATTGTATGCCCATGTTTTCCCTTCATCTTTTGAAATACTAGTGAGTGCGTACTTCCATAAACCCACTACATGACCGTTAGGCAAGTGATAATAATTAAAAGCTTTGAAATCTTTTTTTAATGGGATTAAAGCATCGTCACGATCTGCTTCTTCCACCATTTGTTGCATGAGCAGTGGCGTGTTTAAAATTTCTTCGCAAGCTTTTACAAAACCTGCATCTTTTGAAGATTTATAAAAAGGGTAGTTTGTATTTGATTCATTAAAACGGTGGTTGTACCGCAAGAAATAAATGTTGCCAAAACTTCCATCTTTATGTATTTCTCTAATAACCCTTCCAATACCATTGCCATCATTGGGATCATCTTTTTGACCAAGTACTATGCCATAGTAACCTAGCACAAATAAACGTTTTGAAGTAGAAGTATAAAACCCAATCCGTTGATGCATAACAGCAAATGCATTTTTAGCTGAGTCTTTTTTGCCTTCCTTAACAAAACCATCTGGCACCGGATACGCTGGAAAAACAACCACTGGATCTGACCAATTGTAGCCATTTTTAGAGGTTTGGAGTAAACTTCGGCCCCTATCTTGGTGCTCACCCACCGGATTGCTCAAATATTCTAGATAAAAAGTGTGGTTCCAGTAAGCCAGCATGGGGGCGTGGTTGTAGGTCCAATTGTTAACCGCAGCGCTTGCTCTATTAGCCCGCATGGTTTGAATGTTGTGGACGCCAATAGCTGGGCTAAGCTGACCATGATGATAATCAATGTTACTTAGGGTTGTTCCTACGTAACGCACCGTGTCTTGTGCATCACAAAATTGATGTGTCGACAAAGCGGTTATTACAATAATGAGCTTATATATTTTTTTCATTTTGTTGCGCGGGGTACCGTTAATTGTAACAATGAGCGAATTTTATTTTTTCTAGTCTTAACAATTGTTCCGTGTTTATGCCCTTCGGGAACACTTATTAATGAATCAACATTTGTAAACGTTGTAAAATCTTTTGTAAATACGGCACTGTATTTTTTTTCTTGATACGCATCATAATAAATCAACCATCCATCTTTTACTTTTACGGGTGCAGGGCCTTCTGTAAATTTTTGCGTAAATGGTTTTGAAACATTTTCGAATGGGCCTGTAGTTGATTTTCCAAATGCTACTTTTACGTTTCTTTCTGGTCTTGTATTGTCTTTAAGCACTAAAATAAAATCGTTATTTTTCCTTTTTACAAGACTTGCATCAATCGAGCTATATCCAGGATCAAAGTATAATTTTGTAGGTTCAAATGTCACGAAATCCTTTGTGGACGTATAATACAGGCGGTGGTTATTATCTGGCGCTTCTATGCCCGTTGCAAATTTACCAGGGATACAACTAGCCCAAATAATAATAAATTGCTGTTGATCTTTATCGTAAAAAAGTTCTGGTGCCCAAACGTTTACTACCTCTTTTTCATTTTGCATTACTGAAACATATACAGGCGTAGACCAATCCAATAAATTTTTTGAAGAAGCATACCCAAATCCGTTTCCTCCTTTCCACTCTGTGGTCCAAACCAAATGAAAAGTTCCATCCGGACCTTGTACACAAGATGGATCACGCATTATTTTTTGTGCTCCAATAGTTGGTTTCAATAAAATGGTATCGATATAATTCCAGTGATATCCATCTTTACTATACAATATGCGGAGTCCTTCGTTGGCAGGTTCTTTAAAAGAGGTAAACAAATACACGTTGCTGCTACATCCAGCAAATAAAAATGCTACAAAAAGATATACTAATATGTTTGGCTTTGCAATCATGAAATCATTTGTAACAAAAACAAAATGGTAAACATTACAAACCTGTTACCACCAACACCCAATCATTTCCGTCCTTTTCAACACCCGGAGGATCAAACAAATGATGGGCAGCAGCTGTCATGTTACCTATTGCAATGTATCCACCATTGCGAGGATTATACCATGAACATTTTACTTTTTTACCTTCATATCTTCCTAATCCCAATTCAATATTTCTTCCAGTGTATGTGTAAACATATAAACTGTGGTTATCCAGTAAAGCAGGAAGGTATTGGTACCTAACCCCTTGATTTTGAATCAGTTCTTGCGCAGGTTTTCTGCCTATAAAGGCCATGCCCGACACCAGTCGCTTAAGATATTTCATTTGGTTAGCCCCCGGAGCTTCCATTTCGGTGGTCCAAGGGTTAACGGGGCCAAAACTGATGTCTTTGCTCCAAGTTGTTTTAAACTGCATAACACTGTTTTCGCCATAGGTAAATCCGGCACCACCAGCTAGCAAATTCCAATAAGCATACCTTCTAATATCTGAAGCTGTCCATCTAGCAGCTAAAGAATCGTGAAGCCCATGCGGAATATTTTCATAAGAAGGCTCTCCGTCCATCGTTGGTTTTGTAGGTTGTAAAGCAAGATCGTTGATTACATATTTGTAATTGTCTTCGCCCATTTTTGGTTCTGTGGTGTCCTGCACATAATCTTTGTGTCCACTCTGAAACATATTAAAATCTAACCATGGTTGATTGTGAAACCAAGTAGATGATGTAGATCTACCTCGAGGATGAAAAGTAATTAAATGTCGACCATCATTTTGATGCAGTGTTTCTCCAATAATATTCCAAATTTTTTCGCCATCACTACCTTTTATATCACCTCCATTTAGCCAAATAATGTTATCGTATTTCTTATACCTCGCAGCTAAAAATTGAGCATATGCACGTGCTTGATTTTCTGAAACATGTCCACCTTTTACATTGCCGCCCCAAACTGGAACAAGTGCCATGTACATTTTCCTTTTAGCGGCTTCTGCAATAACAAAATCTACCATAGCCCAGTAACCCTTGCTATCATTGGGTTTGCTCACATCACTACCAATTAGTGCCGAATCACCTTTAACATCCGTTACCGTTAATTCATGAAGCAACATGGCTTGAATTACATTAAAGCCTTGCTTTTTTCTGGTATCTAAATAATAGATCGCTTCTGCTCTAGTACACTTTTTAAATAGCAACCAACCAGTATCGCCCAACCAAAAAAATGGGAGGTCGTTACTAGTAGTAAAACTTTTATGATCAGAGGCAATTTTTAGTAATTGACTTTGCGCAACAAACTGAAGCGCAAAACAAAAACTAATGAACAAGAATATTTTTTTCATGAAATGTTTTGATCGTTGTTAGGGTCTTATCCAAATTATTTTTCCTGTAACTTGTAGTGATAATATTGCGTCTAAATTCAATATCGATTGACTACTATTGACGCCGGTATTTAGATCCACAATATCTACTTTATAATTTTGATTGGCGTTTAATATAGATTGAATTGTTTTTGCTGTCACATTGTACCCGATCATTGATTTGTTGTCCGCTAACATAAAATCTACCCCAGGTACTAGATGCATTTTTGTAGCTGCTTCTAATAAAGCTGGATTTGTTGCTGCAGGTAATACCGGCAATGAGCCTCCGGCAAGTAGTACAGCCCATCCAAACTGATCATAGCTATCGCCACTATATACCACAGCTTTATTCGGGAACTTGAGTCTATATTCTTTTACAGCCCTATATACCTGGTTAAAACTAGTTTTTCTTGGTTTTAGTAGTCGGGCATGCTGTCTTGGGGCTAAATTTTGACCTCCCATGGGTGCATAAACGCTACTATCGGCTTGATAATGCCAATACCTAATATCAATGATGTCAACAACCGCTGCTAATTTTTCATTTTGTAAAATAGCGTCTTGTACATCTTTAGTGCAGCTTAATCCAATAAGTTGTTTTTTACCAGTTTCTTGTTCCCACTCTTTAATAACGTCTAACCAAAATGTAACAAAATGTTGAGGACCGGTAAACTCTTCTCCAATGAGTTGAATAACACCATTGTTGTCTTTAAAATTATTCAAACACTGACGAATATATTTTTTATGAATTTCTTTTCTGGTTGGATTTGAAATATCATAAAACTGTTCGGCTAAAAATATTCTTTTGTCACCTGCGTAAGGAGGTGGTTCCGGAAATCCTGACTTATTAATATTATTAGCAGAGCGCCAAGGAAAATCAGCGTAGTGTGCACCCGCTTCAATAATATTATGTTGAAAATAATTTTGATGTACTAATAACAAGCCTTTTTTATCTGCAACATCAGCAAATTGTTTAAGCCTACTCCAATACCATGTATTATATTTGGTTAAATCATATTTACTTAATCCATCCCATGCAGTTTCTTTACCGGAACGCGCAAATGGAAGTTCATAAAACGGAGGCCATACGTCGCCATCCATTCTTCTAATGCGCTCATGATCATCTCGTCTTCTATCATACCATAAACCATAATGCTGTTCAATGCCAATGATATTGCGCTGTTTCATGGTGGCAGCAACTTCTTCTATATTGTCTGTTAAACCATTGCCTTCTCTACCTGGCACAAATCTTGTTAATGCCAAAGAAGCCTTTTGTGTATCTTTTCCTTTAACACCTCCATTCCACCAAGGAACACCTTGTCGATTGCCAAATAAAAGTGTATTTCCTCTTACAAGTAACCCGTTACTAATATGAAGTGGCGCAGCAATATTTGTTTTTACATCTGATGGCTTAGTATCTAAGGCTGCTGTTTTTATAAGGCGTAGGTCATAGGTAGTAGGAATAGGATTTCTTATGGCAGCTTCTGCAATCCACTGATTCATTTGCATTTTTGGAAGTACAGATTCGCGTGTTAATTGTGCGGCCACTTCGACAGAAGGACTACTACTTGCTTCAGATGCTACCGGTAATATTTGTGCTTGTGCATCTACATTTTTTTGAAGTCTTTCTTTTAGTTGCGTATAATAAAAACTTCTAGGATTCATAGCATCATTTGACGCAGTCCAATAACCGTCTCCCGAAAATTCGGCCCAACTACCAAAACTATAGTTTTGTGCAGTAGGAGGTTTATAACAATCAATGCGTGATGCACTACAATTCCAAAACATACTATTAGCGGCAGTCCAACCAGCACCCTGTGCATCTTGTCCTCTATTGCCAAATCGAAGTGCCTGGCCATCAACATATACAACATCAAATAATATTCCACTACTCCAACTATCTATCCCGCCGCTAAAATGATATGGTTGAATAGAAGTGCATTGTACAAAAGCATTAGGACCAGGGGCACAAAACCCTGTTGCAAAATCGTGGTAGCCTTCTTCGGCGTAAAGGCGTTGAAAAAGTGTTTGCTGACCTGTTGTGAAAAAAGTATAACGGCGCTGTCCACCAATTTCAGATATAGGAGCCGTAGACATACAGTCTTCGATGGTTACACGTTTTGCTGTTTCTAAAACAGAAACGGCACTTCCTGCAAAATGAGAAAAATTAATTTGACGTACCCACACATCCATAGCTGACTCAATGGTAATAGCCATCCAGCGGTGCGCTTCATCTTTTACATTGGATGCATCATAGCTAGAGCTTAATGCAATATTTTCGATACCAACATTATTAATTCTATATTTCCAATCATATGAACTTATATAACCGCCTCCATATTTTTGATCAAGTGCTGTTGTGATTGGAACATCAAATGTGATATGATTATTGTCTATCGCTGTAATGGTTCTATCAAAATATAAATCCTGTTCTCCCGCTTTCCAACCTAATGCAGTAATGCCGCCACCAAAATGTTCGGTGCCTAATTCGGCTATCCAATTTGCAGTAGCAGGTCTTCTAATCATTACATTAGAACCAACTTTTAAAGAAGTTGCATCTTCTACATTACATTCTGCCGCGTTAACCGGTACATACGCATTGGTGATTTTTATTTCAGGACTATCTTGACGATCATTTTTTCCTGTAATTCTAATCAGTGTTTGTCGGTCTGTTCCAGCACCAATAATTTTTGTACCGTTGTCGCCAGCACCAAATCCCCGAATTACAATTCCCGAAGCTTCAATTTTTAATTGACCCCATACTTGATAAATTCCTTTTTGCAATAGTACCGCACCTCTAAATCCATTGGCATCGAGTGGTAAATTTGCTACCTGATTAATAGCTGCTTGTATTTTTTGCGTAGCATCACCAACAACATTGGGAACTACCACTTGCACAGGAACAAATGGAATGGATGTAGCGGATGCTTTGTAACCACAATAAGAAAAGTCAGGAATTCTATTACCCAAAGAATCTGGCGTATAGACCAGCTTATTACCAATATAAGCTACTGGTAGTGCGGGTTTTACAGGTTTTGGCTTTTGCGCAGCTACTACACCGCTCACTAGGGATACAAGCAATATAGCCTTCGATACTCGAAGGCTATATTGGAATTTTTCTAAACGACTGCTAAAATTCAATGTCTGTTATTTTAATACTAAAATACTTACTCAATAGTTTTGTAGTCCTTAAAGATTTTTACTGGTGTTGCTTCTGCAAGTGTTCTGAAAGATTTCCATGCACCATCAAAAAACTTATTGGCGCGCGCAATAACTGCTGCAACTTTTTGTTCTGCATCTGTTATCAATCTATCTTCTTGAGCACCCGGTGCTACTGGCTTACCCATTACTGTCATTCTAGCTTCGCCAAAAACACTGCTCACTGTTACCTGAGGTATGTTTCCGTAACCTTGCTTAGTTTGTGGTTTACCATTTAGCATTTCTCTAATCGCTTTTAATTCGTCTTTAGCAGCTGTAGCTGTTTTACGAATGGTGTCTGCTGCTTTTTTATCCATATCTCTTAGATTGGCTTCAATTTTAGCAATGATACCATCCGCTTCAGTCATGCGCTCATTTAAGGTATTCAGTTTTTCGGTGGTTTTATCAAGTCGTGCATTTGCTTTTCTTATCGCATCACGTACCTCTTTAGAAGTAGGCGCATACGGGTCATCATTCACTACAAGCATGGTGCTATCAGAAAAATTACGACCAACGCTTACCACCACTTTATAAGTTCCTGGATCTACTGGTAAACCTGGCGCTTCTTGAGGCGCACCGCCACCAAATCCTGCACCACCGCCCATTCTGCCGCCTCTACCACCGCCGCCACTTGCTCTTAAGCCACGACCTTCCATACCCCAAAAGTATCTATTAAAACCAGAGTCCGCTTTTGAACGAATGGTTCTAACAAGTGTATTGGTTGCGTCATAAAAACGAAGTGTAGCTGTGTCTCCAATTGCATTCTTGCCAGTATCAGATGCAGCCTTATGAACAAAGAAACTGATAGGCAGACCAGCTCTTTTATTTTCACCCTCATACGTACCCCAAACGCTATATTCAATACCCATGGCGTTTTTGCGGTGTGCTTGATAACCAGCTGGTGCATTAAATACGGTTACTTTATTTGAAAATACTTTACCCATATTAGCAGCTGCTTTTCTCAAGCCTCCAATATCATCTAACACATAAAGTGCTCTACCAAAAGTTGCAATCACTAAATCGTTTTCTCTTTCTTGAATTGCTAAATCATAAGTAGATACTGATGGATAGTCATTTTTAAATTGTTGGAATGTTGCGGCGTTATCAAGGCTAATCCATAAACCTTGCTCTGTTCCAACAAAAATTAAATTAGGTTGTGTTGGATCTTGTAAAACGCAAAGCGCATATCCAATAACTTTTTTATCTTCTAAAATATTAGTCCAAGTTTTTCCAAAATCGGTGGTTCTAAAAACAGTAGGTTTCATATTACCTCTTCTGTAATCGTTAGCCACTACAAAAGCTTCTCCTGCATTAAAACGAGAAGCGCGAATTTGTGGAACCCATGCGCCGAGTGGCATTCCAGGGATTTTACCCCTGAAATTTGTCCATGTTTTTCCGCCATCTTGTGTTAATTGAACATTACCATCATCGGTACCTGCCCAAATAACCCCTTGCTGTTTTGCAGAAGGTTCGATACAAATAATCGTACAATAATTTTCGGCGCCGGTAATGTCTACGTTTAATCCACCATTATTAGATTGATCCATTTTTGCACTATCGCGCGTTGTTAGATCATCAGAAATTTGTGTCCAAGAAGCGCCTTTGTCTGTGCTCTTGTTTACAAATTGAGAACCATAATAAATTGTTTTTTTATCAAATGGATCTTGTGCAATCGCTGCGTTCCAATTAAAACGCTGACGAACACCTGGTGCTGGACTTGGAGGACGAATGCTCCACTCTTCACCAGTTGCAATATTATAACGGCCCACTGCACCGCCCTGACTCATGCTATATACCCAGTTTGCATCTTCAGCATCTGGAACTACATCAAAACCATCACCACCACCAACACCTTGCCAGTATGCATTTCTAATGCCGCTGTTTACCCACACATATGCAGGACCATGCCAGCTTCCATTATCTTGTAAACCACCCATTACATTGT
>JACCDN011120603.1_pt1 | contig 168836 bp, 151 predicted proteins | sample 7441691 | NCBI WGS metagenome assembly JACCDN01 (sample SAMN15323439, study PRJNA562643) | freshwater metagenome | isolation source: river surface water | place: USA:Blue River Watershed | collected 2017-08-16 | reverse complement strand
TGTCTTGGCTATTTCTTGAGCCAATTCATCTATATCATGAGTCATAGTTTTTCTCTGCATCTATGCCTATCTGAAAATAGGCAGATTATACACTATGACTAATTACACAAAATTATTTACAGACCCCTTAAAAAGCATCTTAAGCAGACCGGATTAAATCCTTATCATTTGTAAAAGGACCATGTGCCGAATGGTCTTTTTACTACTTCATTTCTTTAGACTTTGATAGACGCCAAGGCAATCCTTATATTTTTGCGGTAAACCATAATTAGACGGTGCTCTACACTGCGTAGACGCTGTAATGTATGCCTCTTTTCCGCTGTACGACGGGCTCTTTTTTGCAAACCCAAACCCTCTTTTTGGTTTAGTGCACTACACTTATTTTGGGTGTCTGCAAATTCATATATTAAGGAGATAATAATGCGTTATATCATTGGCTGGCTGTTAGGGGTGCCTCTCAGTATATTGGTGATTATTTGGTTAGTATCACATATTTAATCGTGAAGTTAGGAACTACTATCACTTACAATAAGGATACATATCATGGTAACTAAAAATGTGAAAATTAATGAGCCGTATTATGGTACGCTCCATTTGCATAATCGGATTTCTTGGTCTGCTATTCTAATAGGGGCTTTGGTAGGTATTGGTTTAACTTTTCTGTTGAATTTATTTTGTGTTGCCATTGGAGTAAGTGTGTTTACTGTAGGCAATGATGGAGCCATCGCTTTAGTGGTTGATGGGATAGTTAGTATGCTGGTGGGTATCATTGCGGCTATGGTGGCGGCGGGATATGCAGCAGGGTATCTTGGACGTTTTTTGTGCCCGCAACGAAATCTTGGCATTCTATATGGTTTCACGACGTGGACTGTCGCGATTCTTTTAAGTGCTGCGGTCAGCGCTTATGTCAGTTCTTATGTTACGACTTACACAAACACGATTAGCCACTCCTCTCTGGTTGTTCCTGGTGATAATAGTCATTCAGCTGCATCACTCATTATCAAGAGCACCCATTCAATGAACGATACCAATCACCAAACAATTAAAGCAACTGCGTCAGCCAATACTTTGGCCTGGTGTGCGTTTTCTGTGTTTGCTTTGTTTTTCATTGGTGCGATAGCAAGTTGTATAGGAGCTTGCTGGGGAATGAGCTGTACCCGACAGGATTAAGTCGTTCAGAAAGATTTGTATGACGTGGTCAGATTCATATTAGACCGCGTCATTCTATAGTTGTCTCTGGGCTTAAGCTGCGGCAGTAGGTACCCCCATGCTTCCATTCGGTTCTTCTGCTCCAGTTTGACAAGCTCTTATCCTACTAATAGCAAACAAGCCAACCCCTACTGCCATTAATCCAGCTGCTGCAGTCATCGGAATCATGGCATTCATCAGCAGTGCTACCCCAGCTAAGAATAACAATCCGCCTATCAACTCAGGCAAGAAGAGAATTAGCCATGAAGACTGGGTTACTACAGGAGAAGGGTTCTGAACATACCTACTGCGATTATTGGGTGCTGAAGAGCATTGTTGGTTCTGTTTTTCTAATAGCGCCATGTGCTGCTGGTCTAGTTCCCGGCGTTGCCTTTCTAGCAGCTCCTGCTGTTGCCGTTCTACAAGTTCTTGGTGTTGCGCTCGCTTAAGATGGTTGATGGTGTCCCAGTGCATAAATTTACGCCATGTCTTTTGGATCATGAGCGCGGCATCTTTTCGAGCTTCTTTCACCAATGCGACTAATTCTCTGACAGTCCAGGGTGTCTCATCATTGACTATCTGTTCATGCACGACTCGCAAAAATTTATTTACAAATGGTTTTGCATACATCGGGCTCATACCATGATGGACTGCAATGTCGCATAATTCCGGTGGTGTATAATTTTCTAATTTCCAAGTAAACGTACGCCTAGCTTCCGCATTCGACATGGCTCGACGGCCATCCATAGTGATGGGATTTTGGCTGGCAAATACCATAAATCCAGGCACTTCAGCCAATTCATTGGTTTCAAAATCATACCCAGATAACAGCGTATTCATTTCTTTTTCAAACATCGCTGACGCATTGATTTCATCGCTGCGCATAGCGCGACCGCGACGAAATCCAAATAAATATTGTTTTTTCTTTTCTTCGGGTTCCCCACCGCTTGGCACGTAAATAGGGTCCTCTTCGACTAAAACACTGTCTAGCAATACAGATTTACCTTGTGCGGGTTCACCTTCAATCAAAAATATGCCCAGTCCACTGACTTTTTGTTCTTTGGTTCTACGCGGATCTTGTTTGAAGTGCCGTAACCGCATAAAGGCTTCTAACAATTGGAGCACTATTTTACGTGAGTCTGTCAGAAAAAAGTCATCCGAAGCGATGGTGTGTTCAACCTTTGGTTGCCAAATGGGCTTCTCGGGAAACGCATTTGTAAAGGCCCGCGCATGTTGTTCATAGACAATTGCTTTGGTCATGTGATACACAAAAAAATACGCAATGTCTTGGGGTGCGACCTCTGGATAGGCCAAACAAGTACTGATAGTTAATAGCGTCATGGTGCATAATTCTCTCGGTGTTACGAGCACCATATGGCTGGGTAATCTGGCCATAAAAGTATAGGCTGATAAAATAGGTGTAAGGATAGGCGCGGGTGCAAGATCAATACCCGCAAACAAAGGCTCTAATATTTCTTCTCCTATAAAGTGAGCTGGCAACGGGTCAAAAATACAAGTATTTCCACAACGCAAAAACAAGGTTGCAATTTTGCGCTCTCCCCCATAAGAATAAGGGTTTCCAATAAACATAGCTTTGATGTTTTTCGCTTGCTCAGGTGTTAAAGGATAATATTGGTCTTTGTAAAAGATGCTATATGGTAAGTCTTCAAACATGCTCCAATTGCTGGGCGAAATATTCGCTTCATCCCCAACCCACAGAGATCTTTTATGTTTCGCCTCTTCAAGCCACTGAGGTATGGCATCTAATCCATAATGTGCATCTGGATAAATACGTTTTACAAACTCGGTTTTCCCGCCACCGGTTTTACCTAAAACAACCACAATCGACTCTTGATCCCATATCGCTTCAATTTCTTGTTGACGCTGACCCATGACGTCGCCATCTTCGGCTACGTCGGATATGTCCTCAGTCAGTTTTTCCAAACCTTCCCAATTATTCTCGGAGAATGCATATAAATTGCTGTGGGTTTCTGCCTCCGCACGATGTCGCAAAATATAACTCATACGGTGCTTGAGCCGGATATAAGGCTCATCATCAGGACAAGCTTCTACTAATCTATCCGCAAGTTCTATTGCATCAGGATATTGGGTTTTTAAGGACGCTTTCTTATCGGCTTTGAGCACGTCTATTTGGGTGCAGCCATCAAATACCGCAAATTTTTCATTGGGTGCAGATACCAAAGTCAGCTCGCCAGAAAATCCGCTATTAAACACGAAGAAAGGTGCCAAACTATCAATCAATGCCGGTGTAAACTGTCCTTTTAAGACGATTTTTTTGCCAGCATTTAATTCTCTCAACAAAAAAGATTCCGAGGTTTTAAACGTATATTTTTTCTGATCAACATCAAATGTGGGTGCAGTTTTGCCTAATAGTTGAGAAGCTTCTACCTCAGATATATCAATGACAAGGAACTCCGATGTGCGAAACTGTTTATCCAACGTGTGATCGACATCAGTAGATTGAATAAGTGTAACCTGAGACGATTGAATAGGAAATGGGCCTTCAAGTAATTGAAGTTTAACATTATTTTTTCTACATTCTGCAAACAATCTGGCCTTATTCCCCGTAGAAATCTGGCCGGTTTGATAGACACAGAGCGTTTGACCGGGGTGCGTTTCTATCAGTCCGTCAGCATATATCATCCGCGGATCCTTGGGCTCATAATGCTTAAAAAACTTTGCCAGATACTTCGCATTTAACAGATAGGGACCGAGTGCTGAGGTAGCGGTATCTTCTATAACTTGAGTTAAGCTATCCCAGGCATAACCAGATTGATGATAAGTGCTTATTTCTCGTCTAGTCAAACGCGTGTAATTCAATAATTTTTGTGCCCAGTACCATTGAAAATTCGGGTCATCTGCAGACAAATTATTTAATACCAAAGAGGTGCTACGGTCTAAAGCTTCGGACAATACCCCATCCTGCCAGTACCATTGATCCCCCATGATCCAATAACCCTCTAAACGAGCTTTCCAATTGTCTTGGCCATAAAACTCGATAGATTGTGTAGATGAGTGATCTAACGTATGCGACGCTTCAGTCAACTGTGGCAATCCTTCCAAGATTTGGCTGTCGGTTAAAGGACAGTGTTTACGATACTTGGGGGCAAAACGCGACAATAAATCAGATTTTTTGTATGTTTTAGGGTTTCCTAAATTCATTAATACAATCACAATGACAGATTCAGGTAATTTCAATTTGTCTACTTTACGGATATGGACCGGATCAAATGTTGCATTAAAACGTGCATTATCTGCTGATTCAAAATTATCATTATTGATGACAATAATCGGGGGTAATGAAGAAGAAGAAGAGAGGCTGATCCCCTCCACGAAAGAAGTCATCCGTCCGCCGCGTCCAGTTTCGACTGTGCCAATATTGCCTGTGCGGCGCATATAACGAGAAGAGCAGGCCAAATCTCTGGGTTCATTCGCAATAAATATAGGCTGATCTGACTGAGCGCAATATTGCTCAAGATGCAACATTAAGGCATTGAGTAATTGCCGATTATTTAAATAGACCAATTGATTGCGTCCTTCACCGTGCGTTAGACTCCCCAGATATTCTGATAAAGTACGCGGACTCTTTTCAATGGTGTGTTTGAAATAACGGTTCATCCATGTGGTATCAAGTTGACGATGCACTGCGGCTTCGACGGCTTCAATGGATGCTGATTGCCCGTGTTCTTCTTGTGCCGCTGGCTTAGGTTCCTGAACTACTTCGGAGCCTTTTTGATGATAAGCAGTTGGTTCGAGTTTGATATTGCGTTCATGACAGAGGGTATGTAACCATTGTGGTGCAGTTTCGGGATCTTTGATGCGCACCATTTCTAGATTGGGAGCTTGGCGAATAATGCATTCGGCTGTGTTCACCCCTGACCAACTGTCACCTTTAGCATCTAAGCTGCGGTCGCCCCAACTACATAAATCTATTTCTTTGAGAGATGGAAATTCTGCGAAGTCAGTTTGAGTCCATAGACTTTTTCTATATCCCTGATCTTGAAAATGATAAATAAAGGTAAGAGATTCGAGATTTGAGGCACAAGCCATCAAGCTCTTCAAGCGGTTTGGACTTACCATACCAAACCAACTAACCTTTTTTAACTTCTTTAAAGGCATTTGATGCAATTCTGTACCTGGCCACATCTCAAATTCTTCTAGATTGGGTGCAGCGGCCAAAATACGCGGTAAGCATTTTTCTAGATTATAGCAAATGCCGGGGTTAGATAACCTAAACCCTATATATTTCAGATTAGGTAAAGCATTGCGCGCCAAGTCAAAGTCATTAGACACCAAACGGGGCGTTGCAAAAGTTAATTCTCGTAGTTCAGGTAAGCGCTCAAGCAGGAGTTGGAAGGCATTACCAGTCATAACATTTTGTGTATTAGCATCCTCTAACCTTAATACTTTTAAAGAGTGAGGTTTTGCACTCTCGAGCAATGCAACCGATTCTTGGGTTAAATAAGGTGCAACAGCTAATTTTTCCAGCTTAGGATTTTGATCTAAAGTAGAAAATATTTCTTGTAAACTGAAATATTTACCATCTAGTTTAAACGATTCCAAAACAGTACTAGCAAATTGAAATCGAATATGAGGCGCTTTCTGGTGGTTATTAAGACGTAATGTCATATGAGCCAAGTTAGTGGCCTGTGCAATAATATTCGATAAAATGTAGTCGGTATTGCCCTTGTCATGTCGTCCTCTGCTCTCATAGCCGGTTTCATAAGAAAGCATTTTTAATTTTGACCAATCAAAATCAGCTAGTTGTTGCAGATCCCCCTCAAGGGCCTCAATATTCAAACATTCAATTTGGTTGGGCTCTGAACCAAATATTTGGTGTACCATGCTCGTTTCAGTGGCATCTCCACGAAAAAGTTTGATGGTTTTTACAGAAGAAAAAACAGGTGTTTTTCGAACACTGTCTGAACCATATGCCACGATATTTCGGCTGTCTGGCTCAAAATTTAGTTGTAACAAAGGCGCTCGTTCTTGCCTAAAACTATGAAATCCGCCTAATATTAGGTGTCTTATTGGGGTATCTGGAATGAAATCGATCTCAATATCAAAATCGTCATCGACAACAGTAAGTTGCCATTTTTCTGTTAGATCAGCCTTTCTTTGTGGGTATCCAACCCACTTTTTATTACCAATATCGCTGCTAAATGCGACTCGTGTGCTGGGATCATAATCAGGATCTATCAAAAAATTGAGCTCAAAATAATCTAAACATAATAAGTTTTTCAAAGGCGTGTTAAGAGGGGCAACCGCGGCTTTACGCAATGCGTCATTGTCGGATGCTGCAACATGAATGCGATAATCTTCTAATTGCAAATCTAGTGTTTTCAGGGAAAAGGGAATCCATTGTCCCAGTTTATGATAGTAGATTTGAAATTGATGTTTGATCAAATCACGCAGCACTTCTTTTAATTTAAACTGTTTATAATGCGTCCAACTGCCTGTACTCCAGTCATTTAAAATTAAAACATTAGGAGTCGTCTCTTCTCCGGAAGGATGACCTTCGTAATAAACTTTTTCCTTATCATCCAGGAGTTCATCCATACAGATGTCTTCGCCCTCGTAACTATATGTAGTAGCACTACTATGAGCCTTGTGATAATAACGTGCAGGATAATTTGGCATGTTGATGACTTCCTAATAAAACGCTGAAATAAATTTAGCTAAACTGCAGCATCCATGGCCTTTTCCCATTCAGCAAAGACATTGTCTTTACCTACTAAGACAAAGATGCCTGCTTTTTGCAGCTTGTCTTCAATGGCTTTATTGGCACCACACAGCATGACACGGATGCCCTGTTTTTGGAGGTCTTTGATACTATCTGCTAACGCTTGTAAACCGGTAAAATCTACCAAAGGTACCCAGCCAAAACGAATTATCAAGACTTTGGGGGTGAAATGAGCCGCGTTAAATGCATACTCAAATTGGTTGATTGCACCAAAGAAAATAGGACCATCGATCGTATAAGTGAGTACATCCTGCTCTTGCTTAGTTGGTTGATTTGTAAGTGATTGTGCATTTGCAGAGGGAGCTTGATTGACTTCAACACTGGCGGCCATGCGGTATAAAAAATGACCTACGGCTAATAACACACCAATATTTACTGCCATCACCAAATCCACGAAAATGGTTAAGCTGAAAGTGACTAACAAAATTAAGATATCGGCTTTAGGTGCCCGTTGAATCAATGCAATAGCATGCTTCATTTCACTCATATTCCAAGCAACTACAAACAATATGGCGGCCAGCGTAGTCAAAGGCACGTCGACTGCGAGAGGCGCCAAAAATAAGATGATCAATAACAAAGTAAGCGCATGAATCACGCCAGATATTGGGCTATTGCCCCCATTACGGATATTGGTCGCGGTACGAGCAATTGCGCCTGTGGCAGCAAAGCCGCCAAACATAGGTGCGACAATATTGGCCAGGCCTTGTCCCATTAATTCACGATTAGAATCGTGGCGCGTGCCGCCCATGCCATCTGCAACGACAGCCGATAGCAGTGATTCAATAGCGCCGAGCATGGCGATTGCGAACGCGGGACCGATTAATTCCAGTACTCGAGCCCAAGATAGGTCAGGCACGTGAAAAGATGGTAAGCCTTGTGGAATGCCACCGAAAAGACTTCCAATCGTTGCTATACCGGAAAAGTGAAATACAGTTTCTAAGGTCGTTGCGAAAACTAATGCTAAAAGTGGACCTGGCACTCGGCGCAAACCTGGGATCTTATTGCCATACAGGACAATAATGAGAGATAGCAAGCCTAATACGGTGGTATTCCCATTGATTTGTGGAAAACTTTGGAGCAATTGCCAGAATTTTTCATGAAAATGTGCCCCATGCGGGGTGGGTAAACCGAAAAAGTAGTGCCACTGCCCCACCCAAATCGCTACTGCAATCCCGGCAGTAAAGCCTATAATGACAGGATAGGGGATAAAGCGAATGACAGCACCGAAACGACAAATACCCATTAAAAACAAGAGTAAACCCGCAAGAATTGTAGCGATTTGCAAACCTTCAATCCCGTACTGAGCCGTGATGCCTGACAAAACGACAATAAAAGCGCCAGTAGGTCCAGCAATTTGGAGTCGGCTACCGCCGAAAAGTGATACTAGTAATCCCGCGACGATAGCAGTGTACAAACCTTGCTCTGGTTTGGCGCCCGATGCGATGGCAAATGCCATAGCCAAAGGCAAAGCGACCACGCCGACAATCATCCCGGAGATAATATTGGGTAGCCAATGCTGTTTTTGAAACAAGCCAGCTCGATAGGATTCTATTAATGTTTTCAACATGTTAGTGCCACCCATAGGATATAAATGGCGCTATTGTATCATATTTTTGGTCTGTTCAATCATTTCTGAATAAAATATTGACATATAATGGTAATTTTACGCTTTATTTGATGGGATGAGGTTGAAACCTAGACAATATCCCATGGGGTCTAGTTAAGCCCAATCCCTCTAAAGTCCAGCGGACAAGCCGCGGGACTTAGGGATTGGCTTTTAAAAACTATGCAAATGATCGGTGGGTGTGGGTGCTGGAGTGGATGTTAGCACGGATTTTCTGACGCTTGACCACAGGCTGTACAACGAGTCACTGGCTGTGGTATATACAGCATCCGCCACGTCACTCACCAATTCTTTTCCGAGCTCTATCGATTCATACACCAGTTTATCAGCTTCCTCACTAATCAATACAGGCGGTGCTTTTGCGCTATTTTTCGCGCTGGTTGGGCTCTTTGGACTATTTGCCTGCTTAGGATCTACAGGTAATTCAGACAGTGGTATAGCACATCCTTCAGCATAGTCTGTTTCTAGCGCCATGTTTTTAACCGCATAGTTAAGTTTTTGGTATTCTTGGTATTTTTGAGCCCAAAAAATAACTTCACTCAGGACCAATGCTACCGCGGCCGCTCCTAGTACGATTAAGCCAAAGGGATAAAATGCCATTAAAATCGCGCCCGCAACGGTTACAATACTGGGAATGCTGGCTGTATACACTGCACCATTTTTTATCTTAGATATTTTGTTTTGCGTCGCGAATCGATCCCTATCTTTGGCCTCTCGGGCTTCTTTTTCAATGGCAGACACACACTGGTCATAGATCATCGAAATTTCTTCGTAGTGAGGCTGCTCTGTCAGAGTTCCCAGACGTTTTTCTAATTGGATTGTGAATCGATCAGTTTTGTTTTTACACTGATTGATCTCCTCAATTTGTTGGAGTAAACCCTGTAAAAAACTGGTCAATTCTGGGGTTTCCGATGCCTCGTTCATTGTGGAAATTCTTTTATAAGCATTAATCAATGTGTATACAAGGTTAGTACGACTTAGTTTCGCGAGTTGTTGCGCGTCTTTTACGCTCAGTTCATGGGTATATTTATAAAACATACGCAATACCTCCATAATCCCTGAAAGGTACATTGTACCATAGGCAAGATGGATCTGCAATAATTTTGATCAATTTGACAATAAAAACACTATGATCCGAACTAGAAATGGAAATTCATAGCTGCAAATACAGTTTCTATCGTGATAATGACGATAATAATGATTTCTAGGTGGTGAGAATGGCGATTTTCCATATAACTGTTGAACATATCAAAGATTTCATTCAAGGTATCTAACCGATGATTGATGGCATTCACGCGGCGTTGAATATGTAAATAACGCTCTAGCATAATATAGTATTCTTCTAGAGTGGGATGCTGCCAGAAGTATTTAGGGTGATAGAGAAAATTAGAGAGCAAATTCATCTCGCTTTTGGCACCAATCAGTTCCCCAATAATTTTGCGAATTTGCTTACGCCGCACACCGATTTTTCCAGTAGTTGATAAACTGTGGAGTAGCGGCGTATATTTATCAATTAATGACTCTAGAATGGTTTCAAAATACTGCAATTTTACAGATTGAGAAAACCCGTAAGAAATGCTGAGTTTGATGTCATCACTGTCCAATGCTCTGTCAATGGTCAAACAGTCTACTTCAAAATAACCATGAGGTTCGATGGCTGTTTTATCATCTCCATGCAAATAAATGAATTCATCACGAACTTGAAATAGTACGGGTTTTTCTGCAAAAAGCTTGATCGTTTCTAAATACGGGTTAATGGCATGCCGTTTGATGCCCCAGGATACAACAGTCCCATTTTTAAACACAAAAATTAAAACGCCAGGTTGATTAGTGGTGAGCTTGAGGACATCACGAAAGCGAACTGCAGTATGATTGACATCTCCTGTTTTATAATAATTGTCTAGGCGACTTAAATCTATTTTGCTGGCGATACAATAGCTGAGGCATTCCATAATAGTCTCGATTGTGGGACTGAACAAATCTGGTGTCAACCTATGGTAGGGTGGGTTGTTCCCATCCTACCAATACTGCAATGTTGCACTGAGATATCGTGTCAGTCCTAGTTGTGATCTGCGTGGTGCAGTTTATTCTGCGTCGAACATTTCTCGGCCAGAATACGCTTTGCGTTTATCAATTTTCCCACTTAACCAGTGAGGGCATACATCTAGTACTTCTGCAATTCTATCGAGCTGATCCTCTGGAGGCAAGATATGCCCAAAAATCATGGCGTTTGCCATATGTCGTGTCACTGAAAATACTTTAGCAATAGCTTTGATTTTTTCGTTTAAATCGTCTGGTAAATCCATCCCTGCCAACTCTCGATTAAAGCGTTGTGAAAACACTTTGATATGCATAGTCAATCTCCCTGATTGAAATGAGGAGTATACCTCCTTTTGTCCATAAAAACGCGGGTGTACTAAGTTTCTTTTGAGGTGAGTGGCTCCTTGTTGGTTGAAAGAGTTGTATAATAATTTAAACGTAATTCGCGTGCTGCCTTCACATCATCCAGTCGTTTGACCGGTAAAGTATGCGGCGCATCCTTTAATCGCTGCGGATCTGTTTTGGCTTCTTGCAAAATGGTTTGCATGATAGTGACAAATTGATCCAACGTTTCTTTGCATTCGGTTTCAGTTGGTTCAATCAATAAGCATTCTGGGACCATAATCGGGAAATAAGTAGTGGGAGCGTGGACATCGAAATCTAATAATCGTTTCGCCAAATCCATGGCTGAAATACCATAATCCTTTTTTTCTTGCTTTAAAGTGAGTACGAATTCATGGCTCGCACGGCGTTTTGGGTAAGCGGGATGAAATCCTATTTGGCTGAGACGGGCTAATAAATAATTGGCATTTAGAACGGCATGTTCGGAAATGCGTTCTAGCCCCTGATGGCCAAGTAAGCGAATATAAAAATAAGCCCGCAATAAGATTCCGATGTTTCCCATAAAACAAGACAAACGCCCAATACTGTGTGGCAGATCTTTTTTGCTCGCAAAACGATAATGTTTATCTTGGAGTAACACGATAGGACCCGGTAAAAAAGGTGCTAAACGCGGACCAGCTGCTACTGGGCCAGAACCAGGTCCACCGCCACCATGTGGGGTTGCAAAAGTTTTATGTAAATTCAGATGCATGACATCAAAGCCCATATCTCCGGGCTTAACTTTGCCGATAATAGCATTGAGATTGGCGCCGTCATAGTATAACAAACCACCGGCTTGATGAATGATTTGTGCGACTTCTTGAATTTGGCACATAAATAATCCCAAAGTAGAGGGATTGGTGAGCATAATTCCGGCGGTTTTCGGTCCTACTTTGGCACGCAGTTCTACCAAATCGATTTCACCGTCTTGTTTCGTCGCCAAATCAACTATTTTATAGCCACAAATGGTTGCGGAAGCAGGATTGGTTCCATGGGCTGCATCAGGAATGAGAATCTCATCGCGTTGAGTATCTCCGCGCGTTTGATGGTAGGCCTTGATCATGGCGACCCCAGCAAACTCTCCTTGTGAACCAGCCATCGGTGTTAAAGAAACATGGGTCATACCTGTGATGTCTTGCAGATACTCTTGTAACTCAAATAAAGCTTGTAGCACACCTTGGCTATGGTGATCGGGCGTTAAAGGGTGTCGATTTAAAAATCCGGCTAGAGAGGCGGCATGTTGCACACCCCTTGGATTATATTTCATCGTGCACGATCCCAATGGATAAAAATGGGTATCGATGGAAAAGTTTTTTTGTGACAAACGAGTGTAGTGACGGACAACTTGTAATTCAGAACAGGAAGGTAATCTGGGCGGGGTGTTGCGTTGGAATGCTTTAGGAATGGAATAAGGGCTGTGAATGGGGCCGGGCCCCTGAGCGTGTGCCTGTCTCGAAGGTTGTGATTGTTCGAAAATTAACATACTTGACCCTCGGAACTGCGGATTAAATCTTTGATTTCTTCTCTATGTTTCACCGGAGTAAATACTGTAAACTCGTATTTTGCGATGTCTGCTAAATAGTAAGGGTCGGATTTAAAAATAGTTTCGACAGCAGCTTTATCTTGGGTAAGCGCGATAATGATGCCGCCTGTTCTGGGTATGGTTGGGCCAGACGCTAACAGCAATCCCTGTTTATAATAATAATCTAAAAACTCGCGATGTGCTTGTAAGTATTTATCTACCTCAGTCAGAGGGGCAATGTAAGAAAGGTGCACAATAATCATAGTGTTCCTTGAGATTTGATTGCTAATTGCAGTGCGCTAACGTAGCGCTCAATATCTGCTGCCGTTCGTCTTTCTGTGGCACAAACCAAAATAGTATTGTGCAAGTTTGGATAGTGTTCGTCAACTGGGTAACCGGCGGCAATGCCTTGTTGATGCATCGCAGTTAAAATATCGGCTGCTGGATAAGGCAAGCGTAACAACGCTTCATGAAAATAAGGTGCAGAAAATACTAATTCTACCCCTGGAATTTTTTGTATAGCCTCCACCAAACTGTGGGTATTATGATGACAGTGTTGCGCCGTTTGCGCCAATCCTTCTGGTCCCAGTAAACTCATATACAATGTCGCAACTGTGACTAATAAACCTTGATTGGTACAAATATTGGAAGTGGCTTTTGCTCGTCGAATATGTTGTTCGCGTGCTTGCAAGGTGAGGGTGTACCCGATTTTTCCGGCTTGATCGAGGGTTTGACCAATTAAGCGTCCTGGTAATTGTCTCACATGCTCCAATCGGGTACTGAAAAAGCCGAAATAAGGACCGCCTGAGGCCATGGGTGCGCCCAAGGGTTGGCCTTCACCACACGCAATATCAACACCGAATTTGCCCCATTGGCCGGGTGGTTTTAAAATTGCTAAGGAAGTAGGATTGACGCAAGCAATACTGATAATCTGGTGGTGATGAGCCCAATCACTCAGTTCATCGACTTGCTCTAAGCAGCCAAAAAAATTAGGCTGAGGAATAATCAACGCAGAAATTTTTTGGTCTTGATACGCCTCACACGCCATCAGTGCCGTAATACCTAATTGACTATCAAAAGGCAACGTGAGCAATTCAATATGCTGATTACTTAATATCGTAGCCAAGGTGTCCCGGTAAAAGGGGTGTAATGTGCCAGCCACCAGTATTTTCGGTTGTTCATGGCGCTGAATTCGAACGGCCATGAGCGCGGCTTCAGCAAGCGCTGATGCACCATCGTACATCGACGCATTCGCCACTGGTAAGCCTGTCAGTTCGGCGATCATTGTTTGAAATTCATAAAGTAATTGCAAGGTGCCTTGACTGGCTTCTGCTTGGTAAGGGGTGTAAGCAGTTAAAAACTCGCCACGCATGGCAATATCCCAAACTGCTGCGGGACAATGATGATCATAAGCCCCAGCACCTATAAAACATAGGTCGTTTTTATTGAGTTCCGCATAGTCTTTGGCCAAGGACAATAGGGTCATTTCATTGATCCCGGCTGGGATGTTGGGTAAGCCTCGATGAATCAGTTTAGCGGGGATTTCATCAAACAATGCGCTGATATCCGGTGCACCAATACTTTCCAACATCTCATGCTTGTCTTGTTCCGTATGCGGAATGAAAGGCATAATTAATGTCCCTCAGCAGCGATATCTTCTAAATAGTCTGCTTCTTTAAATAATTCATTGATTTCTTCTCGAGCTGCCTCAGACTGATTTGGTTGAATTTTGACCAGCCATCCTTCTCCGTAAGGATCTTTGTTTAACAGTTCAGGCTCTTCGGTGACTCTTGCATTGACGGAAGTGATTACGCCGCTGATAGGTGCGTAAATTTCAGCTGCTGCTTTGACTGATTCTAAAACCCCCATCTCCTCTCCTGCTTTGACTTCGGTGCCCACTGAAGGTAATTCAACGTATACCATATCACCTAGCAAACTTTGCGCATGTTTGGTGATGCCAACGCTCATGTTGTCTTCTTCCGTGTTGAGCCATTCATGAGTGGATGTAAATCGTAAATGTTTCATGATGTTTTTCCTTTTTGAATAAAACGGAGTTTATTAGTTTGTGCACGATAGAGTTTGTCGCGAATTTCTACTAAGACGTCCCCTTGCGTTGCGTAAGGAACTCTTGCAAAAGCAATGGATTGATTGAGAGAGGGTGAAAAAGTACCACTGGTAATAATCCCATCTGGCAATCCCTCAATAACAACTTTTTGGCCAGCGCGCATGACGCCTTTGTCTTGCAACCGCAGTCCGACTAATTTTTGTTTTAAACCTTGTTGTTTTTGAGACATCAATGCACTGCGTCCGATAAAATCTCGGTCTTGGGGATCCCAAGTAACGGTCCAATTTAATCCTGATTCTAAAGGACTGGTCTTTTCGTCCATGTCTTGACCATAGAGTAACAAACCAGCTTCAATCCGTAACGTGTCTCGTGCAGCCAAACCACAGGGTTTGACACCGGTTTGAATCAAGTCTTTCCACAGTTGAAGAGTACGTTCTGGGGCAGCGATGATTTCTAACCCGTCTTCTCCAGTATAACCAGTGCGAGCAAAAAACATATTATCTGGCTCTACGCATTCAAAAGGACCCATAGTGGAGACTGCGTCAGCTTGCATAGGTGTGAGCAGTTCTAACGTTTTTGCAATTGCTTGAGGACCTTGGACTGCAATCATTGCTAAATCCGTACGTTCTTGTAAATCGGCAGCATAGCCTTGAATATGCTGGCGAATCCATGCCAAATCATTCACTTTGGTGGCAGAATTGAGCACTAAACGATAATTGTCAGGGCCACGTTGGTATACAATCAAATCGTCGATAATGCCACCATATCGATTACACATACAAGAATACAAAGCACGACCGATGTGAGGAAGTTGATCGATGTCATGGGTCAGAAGTAACCGTAAAAATTGTCGGCCGCCGGCGCCTAATATATCAATAACAGTCATATGTGAGACATCAAAGAGCCCAGCATTTGAGCGGACCTCTTGGTGTTCTTGCAATTGTGAGCCATAGTGCAGGGGCATAGACCAACCATGGAAATCAACCATTTTTGCCCCTAGGTCCACATGCTGTTGGTAGAGCGCTGTTTTTAAGATCATAACCATCCTTTGGTAAAATAATCGTTTATTGATAGCTCTCTTGGTACGTCATCCTGAACGCAGTGAGGGATCTCCAGAGGTCTATCCGATCCTTCGCGCAAAAAAGACGCGCTCAGGATCACGTACTTGGTGGGTACGTTTTTTTTACACAACCACCTTTGTTTTCAAACCATGTTCACAGCGACAAGCTGGCTTGGTGACAGTGGTTGTGAAGCTAGTTAAAACCAAACCGCGGACCCCTTCATTTCCTTTGGCTGAAATAAACGTGATCACAACTTCCAATGTTTGTTTTTGTTGGTAATCCGGTCCTTTATATAGGACTAGCAGGGGCATCTTTGCTTCCCATTCATTAGTTGCAGATAAAAATTTGATGGTCGGGGGTAATAAGGGCACAGCGGAAACAACATAATGACTTTTTTCAACGGATTCTTGCAATTTGGACGCTTGGATTGCTTTGGTAAAATTAATCCAACCCTGGGAGGTAAAATATTTCGCAATGGTTTTTTGTCTGTCTAAAAAATTATCTGCACTAAATGTATAGGTTGTGACGATTGCTTCGCTTACCCAGACGACTAAATCGGTTTCACTTGGGGTCGCATGACATACTGTGCATACGAACCAGAATAATAATCCCGATATATAACGCCGGATAAATAAGGAAAAATGTTTTTGTGAGGCATAGTTCATTCACGAGTCTCCCAGACAAGAACATCAAATTTGGTTTTTATGGTAACATGAGCAAGAATCCTATTCAATTTGCTTGAGTGATATATGAAGCAAAATCGTATTTACGACAAATTTGGCCATATGAGTCGATTTTTTAATCGCTGGGATTTGCTATTATTAGTTATTGTTTTGGCTATTTTCTTTTTTTTAGGTTGGACCAGTGAACAAATGGGGAGGCCGTATGCATTGGGGGAACCTTTGCATATTTCTTTGGATCCTCTCAATTTGCCGGGTTACGCATTACGCACTGTTTTGCGCTTATTTATCGCACTGCTGTTTTCTGTCATTTTTTCTTTTATAGTGGGGACGATTGCTGCGAAAAATCGCCATGCGGAACGCATTATTATTCCTGCAATTGATGTCATGCAAGCCGTTCCTGTTTTGAGTTTTTTAGCGATTACGGTGATTGGATTTATCCGATTTTTTCCTGGGAGTTTATTAGGCCCAGAATGTGCCTCTATTTTTGCGGTATTTGTTTCGCAAGTGTGGAATATTACGTTTAGTTTTTATCAGTCGCTCAAAACAGTCCCCTCTGATCTGCGTGAAGTCTCTTCGATGTTTCAATTATCAGCGTGGCAATTTTTTTGGAAAGTAGAGGTGCCCTGTTCTGTATCGTCTTTGTTGTGGAATATGATGGTATCTATGTCAGCAAGTTGGTTTTTTGTTGTTTTGTCTGAAGCCATTGTAGTGGGCCATCAGAACATCCGGTTACCCGGTATTGGATCCTATATTGCGTTGGCCATTGAGCAACACAATGTGCATGCTTTGTTTTATGCCATCATCATGATGTTGATCGTTATTTTTTTGTATGATCAAATTCTGTTTCGACCCCTGATCACATGGTCTGAGCGGTTTAAAATGGAAGAAGCGCCTCAAGAAGAAGAGTATCAATCTTGGCTAGTGGATCTCATCCGTTTAAGCCCCATGATGCAACGTGCTGATAACGTGCTGCAAGAAATGAAAGATCGCTTTATTAATTTTCGCTGGTTGCGTTTGCGTGGCTTGGGGATGCGCCAAGAAATCCAACAGAAAAAAGCCAGACGCATGGATTGGTTGTGGTCGGTCTTGCTATTTTTAGCGATAGGATTCACGACGTATCGTCTGCTCACTTATATTTTGGTGACGTTAAGTGGGTATGAGGTATTGCATGTATTTTTATTAGGTGCGGCCACGGCAATGCGCGTCATTGTGCTCATTGTCTTAAGTTCGGTCGTGTGGATCCCAATCGGTGTTTGGATTGGGCAGCGACCGTATTGGACGCAAAAAATGCAGCCTATTATTCAATTCGTTGCCGCATTTCCAGCTAATTTATTTTATCCTATGGTCGTCATTGCAATCGTTCGTTGGCATTTGAATGTGGAAATTTGGTTAACGCCTTTGATGATTCTAGGAACGCAGTGGTATATTTTGTTTAATGTTATTGCTGGTGCGTCGTTGATTCCGCGTGATTTGTATTCGGTTGCAGATAACTTTGGAGTGACTGGTTGGCAATGGTGGCGGCGCTTAGCACTCCCGGGTATTTTCCCCTATTACATTACGGGTGCGATTACTGCCGCAGGTGGGGCATGGAATGCTAGTATTGTGGCTGAGGCCGTGACCTGGGGTTCTGTGCGGTTACAAGCAACAGGTTTGGGTGAATATATTCAGGCCAATGCCATTGTGGGAAATTTCCCAAAAATCGCGTTGGGAACAGCGGTCATGTGTATTTATGTTTTGGTTTGTAATCATATTATTTGGCGGCCATTGTATCGCTTAGCGCAAGAACGCTATCATTTTATGTGAGGGGCTCATGTCGGAAATTATTCTCTCGGTCGAACATTTACGTAAAACGTATCGTAAAACCGCATCTCAAGATTTGTTGGTTTTAGAAGATGTTAATATTACATTGCGTAAAGGGGAGATTGTTGCACTGTTAGGAAAATCCGGTTCTGGAAAATCCACTTTGTTACGGATTATTGCTGGGCTGATCGCACCCAGCAGTGGGCGCGTACTGTACCGCAATCAACCGGTTACTCAGCCTGTACCTGGTGGGATTGCGATGGTTTTTCAATCCTTTGCACTATTACCCTGGCTCACTGTTTTAGAAAATGTGGAATTAGGCTTGGAAGCACAAGGAATCTCACGCAAAAAGCGTCGAGCTCGAGCAATTGAAGCCATCGATACCATTGGTTTGGACGGTTTTGAATCTGCTCTACCTAAGGAATTGTCTGGTGGTATGCGCCAACGTGTAGGCTTTGCGCGAGCATTGGTTATCAACCCGGATATATTATTGATGGATGAGCCATTTTCCGCGTTAGATGTTTTGACAGCTGAGAATTTAAAATCAGATTTATTAGCGTTATGGCAAGAGAAAAAAACCAACACCAATGGTATTTTATTAGTGACTCACAATATTGAAGAAGCAGCGATGTTGGCCGATCGCATTCTGATTTTGGGTTCTGATCCAGGTTATATCCGGGCCGATATTCCGGTGACTTTAACGCAACCTCGCAATCCTGAATCCCCTGGGTTTCGGAAATTGGTGGATCGCATTTATACGGTTATGATTTCGGCCTCTGGAGATAAAACACGTTTTCCAGCGCATCGCGAGCGGCAGATTGGATTAGGATATCGGTTGCCCGATGTGGACCCCTCAGAATTATCTGGTTTAATAGAAACTTTGAAATCATTCAAAGCCAGCGTGGATTTACCAGAGTTGGCGGATGAATTGATGATGAACGTTGATGATTTATTCCCGATTTTGGAAACGTTGGAAATTTTAGGGTTTGCGAATATTTCAGAAGGGGATATTCAATTGAGCGATTTGGGCCAAGAGTTTTCTGGCGCAGATCTGCAAACACGCAAACTATTATTTGCCCAACGCTTACTGGAGAAAGTACCCTTGGCGCGTTATATACGTCGTGTATTAGACGAAAAACCCAGTCATAGAATTTCAGAAGAGCGGTTTTTAACTAAATTAGAAGATTATCTCAGTAATGATGAAGCAGATCGGGTGCTCCGCACTATGATCGACTGGGGACGCTATGCAGAAATATTTGCCTATGATTTTAAAACCGGGTTTTTGAGTTTAGAAAATCCTGGGACAGTTACTGACCCGTTAGATTAGAACAACGTCAACCCACTTATCAGAAGCCCCTTATCCTTACTTATGTCTTAAACGATGTGGTGCCGAGGGTAGCTGATTTTTTATGTGCTGCTACCGTGTAGTCTTCTAGTAAATCCAGATGTGTACTGTCTTGCGGTATCATGGTGATGAGTATGTTTTTTTGCTGTGATAATTGTTTGATGTCATGAATATACTTTTGTTTTACTTTGTCTGAAGGTGATATACATTGCAGCAAAAAGACGCAATAATTTTCAAGCTTAATAATCAGTTGATTTAAAGAAACCTCGGTGTGGTCCAAGCGATCTAAATCGAGCACTTTAGTCCAGATTGGGCTGGTGCAGAGTTGTGTTGCTAACTGTTGTATGTTGCCGGGTGCGTAAATTGTTATGAGATCAATATGTTGTTGTATTTCTGGCGCCAAGTTATCAATCGACGGCTTTTCTCCAAAATTGATTCTTGTCATGATTTTTATACGGCAGTTCGAAAAATCTCCGCGGTGATAAGCAAGTCTACTGGCTAAATAATGTGCGCGAGACATGGGGGTTTTATTGGCATTTAAATGTGGGGGTTCTGCTAGTCTGCATTGTGCAATTGTGATGGATGTCGCGATATGTGGAGAACTTTTGTTGATTTGAAACATACCTATAGGATCTGATACATGAGTGACTTGAATGTTTTTAGGAAAATTTAGTACGTCTTTTAACTGTTGGCAAAATAGAGAGAGCGGGAATTCTGCGTTCAAAGGATAGGCATCATTTTTATACACATAAATTTCATCAATTGGTCCAAACTCTGCTTTATCTATCCAGTTTTGAATTTCTTGAAAAGTATTGTCGACAATAAAAGCGGGATGATGCAGGATAATAAGGTATTTTTCCGATGTGATCACAATACCGATACACGTTTTTAAGCCTCTAAGTATGCCACCTTGAAGCTGTGTACTATCATTTTTTAAAACAATACCTTCATAAACATCTAATAAAACACATGGGTACATTCTAAGGCACTTTGTAAATTATTTTGCGGTATTATAGCACTTTTTCAGGACTGACGAGAAGTGATGTTTTTCGTACTACCCTGTGTTTTCATACTTGGGTATCTAAGCTAGTGCGTGGCATAGAACACGCGGCTCCGAGTTTTGCGTAAGCCCTGTTTCAGTCTAAGGTATGGGAAGTTATTTCTGGCTCGCCCCTAAATGCGAGAGATACTCTGCAAGCGCTTGCATATCTTCCGGCGTTAATTTTTCACAAATAGTGCGCATGATTTTCAGCGGGTCGGTACTCCGTGTACCGGCTTTGAATGCCTGTAATTGTTGAATAATATATTCTGGTTGTTGATGTGAAATCATCGGAAATCCTGCTTGCTCCGAGCCGCGTCCATCTGGGCCATGACAGGTAATGCAAGCTGGAATATGCAGGTCAAGATCCCCTTGTCGATATAATTGCTCTGCGCGCGGCATGGGTGTTTTAGCGGGTGGGGAGGGCGGCAAAAGTTTTTGTGCGTAGAACTCTGCTAAGTCTTCTATGTCTTGTTGACTCAAATTGGTGACCAGCGGGGACATGATTGGAGACGAACGTTTTTCGCCAGATTGGTAATAATGTAATTGTTGAACCAAATAGGAAGCATATTGTCCCGCCAAATTAGGCCACAGTGGATTGGTACTATGGCCATCGGCACCATGACAAGCACTGCATACCAATGCTTTATTTTGCCCAGCTTTGGGATCACCTTTTGCAAATCCTGGTAGGGAAAAACTCAGTAAGAGACAGCAGATTAGCAGTTTCATAAGCATGATACGTGTTTAAAATTTTGTTCAGGATAATGGATGTCGTTAACGACAGCAATGTTTTTCTGTTTCTCCTTCTAAAACATCTCTCTACGAAACTTGCGCACTTATCTCATACAAGCTACCATTGCTTCTTTGATACCAGGTGGTCTATGTTAAAGCATCCTTACACCCAAGCCACATTCTTGAAAAGTTCTGCCAAAGTGCATCAATTGCCTGAGGATACTGGCTACGAAGTGGCATTTGCGGGCCGCTCGAATGCTGGTAAATCCAGTGCTTTAAATTGTTTAACTGGGAATAAGCATTTGGCTCGTACGTCTAAAACGCCAGGTCGTACGCAATTGATCAATTTGTTTGTAGTGAAAGACGACGATCACCGCCTAGTGGATTTGCCGGGATATGGTTATGCCAAAGTCGCACTCCAAACGAAGATAGATTGGCAGGAAAATTTGGCGCATTATTTAGAAGTACGCAAAAGCCTAAAAGGCTTGGTGTTACTGATGGATATTCGTCATCCGTTGAAAGATTCGGATAAAACATTATTACACTGGGCGATCACTCAGGAATTGCCGGTGCATGTTCTATTAACCAAAGCGGATAAATTAAGCCGGAATCAAGCCCAACAAGCTGTGCAGGGTTTTGAGACGTATTGTAAACCATTACCAGGGGTATCTTGGCAAACCTTTTCTAGCTTAAAAAAACAAGGTATTGAGACCTTGGTCAATGTTTTAAATGGTTGGTTTGAGTGGTCGTAATGTTACAAATCGCCTTATATCAACCAGAAATCCCCCCTAATACTGGCAATATCATGCGCTTATGTGCCAATTCGGGTACTGCATTACATTTGATTCATCCTTTGGGATTTGTGCTGGACGATAAACGCATGCGGCGCGCAGGATTAGACTATCAAGATCAAGCTGTGGTTCATCATTATCCGGATGACACCGCATTTTTTGCTCAACATCAGAATCAACGAATTTTTTGCTGTTCGACGAAAGCCACACAATATTATACAGAGGTTGAATACCAAGCAGGAGATATATTATTATTTGGCCCAGAAACACGCGGCCTTCCCGCTGAGATATTAGCTCGCTATCCTGCTGTTCGTATTCCCATGTTGCCGGCCAGCCGTAGTTTAAATTTGTCCAACGCCGCGGCTATTATTTTGTACGAAGCATGGCGGCAATTGGATTTTTCGGGCTCGGTGCGCTGAGACGGTAGTGTTTTAAGAGCCCAGTGTTTTAATAATGGCAGAAAAATCCAAATCACCCAAACCGGCTTCTTTGCCCTGTTGAAAAACTTTAGTGGCTAATTGGCCTAACGGTGTTTTTAGGTCGCAGTGTTGCGCTGCCGCTTGACTGAAGTTTAAATCTTTAAGCATCATATTTAACGAAAATCCCGCTTGGTAGTTATGATTGGCTGGCACATTTTCTAAAACATGAGGTACCGGCACGTAGCGATCCATAACCCAACATTGACCGGAAGCATGCGTAACGACTTCATGCAGTTTCTCAGCGCTTAGTCCCAGACGCTCAGCGAGCAAAAAGCATTCAGACACAGCAAGCATAGAAATACCTAAGAGCATATTGTTACAAATTTTTGCGGCTTGACCACTGCCACTTGCTCCTGTGAGGATAATTTGTTTTCCCATGGCTTGGAGTATGGGCTGCGCTGAGGAGCAGGCAGCGGCATGACCACCGAGTAGAAACGTTAACGTCCCAGCCTGTGCGCCAGAGACCCCACCGGAGACCGGCGCGTCAACAGCTAAGAGACCGTTTTGAGACGCTTTGGTTTGTAAATCTTGAGCGGTAGGTACGTCAATTGTGGAGCAATCGATATGTAAAGTATTGGGTTTTGCATGCGCATATATACCCGACTCACCATAACAAACTGCTTGAACTTGGGCGCCTGTTTGGAGCATCGTAATCACAATGTCATTTTGTGCGGCAAGTTCCGGCAAATTATTTGCTAGGGTACCGCCTGCTTGAGTGAGGGCGGCTTGTGCTGCAGGAGATATGTCATAGCCAGTGATTTCATGCTGTGCACGTATGAGATTTACTACCATGGGTAAGCCCATGCGTCCTAAACCAATAAAACCAATCTTTGCCATGTTATCCCCCTGTTTAATTTTGTCATTTCTCGGTGCTCAACGAAGGGTGAGCGTAAGGAGGGCTCCCAGCGCGCGGAGCTTGCGAGCACGATGGGATACCTGCAGCGGCAGGACCCTGAGACACAAAATCATATTTAGAAATTGTTTGTGTAAGATCCTCCAAGACAAAATTAAGCTTACCCATTTTCTGGCATCACAAATTGTGATGCCTCGCTGTGTGTTGTAAACCATTTGGTCGTAATGGTTTTAGATTTGGTATAAAAATGCACGCTTTCTTCACCGTGCATGGCCATATCTCCAAAGGAGGAGCGTTTCCAGCCGCCAAACGGATGGCTTGCAATCGGGACTGGGATGGGAATGTTGATGCCAACCATACCCACTTGTACTGCATGGCTGTAATGGTGCGCAGCATAGCCATTTTGGGTGAAAATTGTAGTGCCATTACCATATTGATTACGGTTAACCAACGCAATGGCTTCTTCTAAACTAGAGACCCTTACGATGACTAAGACTGGACCAAAAATTTCATTATGATAAACCGACATATTTTCCGTTACGTGATCAAATAAAGACGGGCCGAGATAAAATCCTTGCGGATGTTGGGGATCCGTATAATCACGACCATCTATCAATAATTTAGCGCCTTCTTCTACGCCTTGATCAATGGCGCTGATGACCCGTTGGCGATGGGCCTGGCTAATCAATGGCCCCATATCGGTATGGGGATCGCTTCCTATGCCAATTTTAATTTTTTTAATTTCAGGCAGGAATGCTTGGAGCAGTTGAGATGCGGTATCATCCCCGACCGTTACGATGACTGAGATGGCCATGCAGCGTTCGCCAGCTGAGCCAAATGCAGCACCACATAATACTTTTGCGACTTGAGAAAAATCGGCATCTGGCATGATTACCGCATGATTTTTTGCCCCTCCAAAAGTATGTGCGCGTTTGCCAGTAAGAATGGCTCGTTGATATATGGATTCAGCGACCTGACTCGAAGCAACTGCTGTCAACGCTTGGATGTCGGGATGTGCCAACAAATGCGCTACAGTGGTCGCATCCCCATGGATGCAATTGACGACGCCGGGAGGGAGCCCAGCTGCGTGGAATAATTCAAATAAATACAGGCTAGCAGAGGGAGCCTGTTCAGAAGGCTTGAGTACAAAGGTATTGCCACACGCAATGGCCGGTATCATCATCCAAATGGGTACCATGACTGGAAAATTAAACGGGGATACTCCGGCGCATACGCCAAGAGGCTGGCGAAAAGTATGGCAATCAATTTGTTGGGACACATTGGCTGAAAATTTTCCTTGCAATTGGGCAAGTAACCCACAATGAAATTCAATCAGTTCTATCCCGCGTGCGATGGACCCTCGCGCATCCTCCATGGTTTTTCCGTGTTCTTGGGTAACCAAATTTGCTAATTTTGGGGTGTTTTCTACAAGAAGAGTTCGAAACTGTAATAGAATCTGGATGCGTTTTGTGGGGGTGGTGTGGGACCATTCTAGCCATGCTTGCTTGGCGGTGGCAACCGCTTGGTTGCAAACTACGAGATCTGCAATGGGCACACGACCAATGCATTCTCCGGTAGCAGGATTATAGATATCTTTTGCTGTTTTAGTCGTATCCTGCGTAAATTGCCCGGCGATGAAATGCGCGACCTGGTAGACCATTGTCTGCTCCTTAATTCGGTCCGCTTACAACTGGATAAGCTTCTCTAGTCCATAGTACAAAGTTTTAAGATCTTGTACACCTTCACAGGCAAGAATAAGTCCTGGCATATAGGCAGTACGATCGATGCATTCATGTGAGATGCTCAATGTTTCACCGGTATTGCCAAAAATAATCTCTTGCTTGGCCACAACTCCAGGAAGACGCAATGAATGAATATTGATATCCCGATAGGTAGCACCGCGGGCGCCAGGGAGGGATACTTTGTTTTCAAGTTGATTTTTAGGTTTCACTCTCGCGGCTGCAATCAATTCAGCGGTTTTGATTGCAGTGCCAGAAGGTGCGTCTTGTTTTTTTTGATGATGCGTTTCTATGATTTCAACTTCTGATTGAAAACGTGCGCAAAGTGCAGCACAATGCATCATCAAAATTGCATTAATGGAAAAATTGGGAACAATAATACCGCCTAGTTGCTGATCTTCGCACTGTTGTTGTAATGTCCGAATCTGTTCATCGGTTAGACCGGTAGTGCCAATAATAGGATGAGAGCGATGTTCAATGATAGTCAAGGCGTTGGTATAAGCAGAATCTGCTCGCGTCAAATCGATGACAATGTCTGCTTGAGTTTGATCAATGACCTTACCTAAGTTATCATGTCGTCCCAAGGCTGCGACGAGTTCAAAATTGGGATGGTCTCGTAGTGTTTGGCAGGCCAAGCTTCCCATTTTTCCGGAGGCACCATTAACAATTACCGATGTGCTCATCGGGTGCCTTTGGGTGTGGTTGCAGATTTTGATTTTTGGGGCTGCGCTTTGGGTGAGGGTTTTACCGCAACAGGCTCCTCTTCCGGAACGCGATGAACGATTTTCCAAGCCCACATGGCTGCAGGGATCCAACCGATAAGGGTTACTTGCATTGCCAAGGCAAGGAAGGCTCCTAAGGGGTTGTCGTCAGCAAAAATAATCGCCCATGGAAATAATATGGCAACCAATGAGAGTAATTTGCGTTTTGTTTTGATAATATACTCCTGGTTTTGGATATTAAATTAATATTAGAGAATCTTTTTTATTTACACAAGGATTTATGGATGAGAAAACAAATTATACATCCTCGTACGGCCGCAATTAACCAAAAACAAAAGAATCACTCTAAAAAAAGTCGTTTAGATGCATTGCATTGGCTCCAAAGTAGATTTCCAGCTGCTTTTGATAATCGCACCCAGATTCGTCCTTTGAATGTAGGGATTATGAATGAAATTTTGAGGCATGCAGAGCAAACAGATGGGTTAGGCATTTCTAAATCAAAATTGCGTGAAGCGGTTGTTTTGTACACCCGGCGCTTAGATTATTTAGCCTGCTTGAAAGCCCGTGAGTTGCGTGTTGATTTAATGGGCAATCCCAGCGTTCGAGTGAGTGACGAGGAAGCAGAGCGTGCAGCAGCAAAAATCAAAAAACGGATTGAAAAAACGATAAAGAACTCTAAAAAATTGACTACAGGAACTCCAGAAATTAGCGCGCGCGCAAAAATAATCGAGATAATGCCGCGCGCTGAAACTGAACGGTTGGCGGCAGATCCCATTGCAGCTCGGAGTGTGTCAGTAACACACAAACAAAGTCGCGCGTATGATCCACAAGTGGTTGCGCGTCTAAAAGAAAAATTGGGATTGTCTCAGCAAAAAAATGAATTGGAAGATGCTTAGCCTATGTTAAAACAAATCCCTAATGCTTTAACTGTAATTAGATTGCTACTAATAGCACCTTTTTTGCTGTGTTTATTTCACCAGCAATTTGCATATGCTTTTTATATTTGTCTGATTGCTGCTGTGTCGGATATCTTAGATGGTCGGTTGGCACGTTGGTTTGCTTGGCAGACGGATCTTGGGAAAGTGATTGATCCGATGGCGGATAAATTATTGATTGCGACGAGTTTTATTTCTTTGGCTATTTTACAGCTCCTTCCTTGGTGGTTAGTGATTCTTATTTTCGCTAGAGATTGTATTATCTCTTTAGGATTCATAGCTTGGTGTATATTTATTCCCAAAAAACCTGATTTAAAACCAACTAATATCAGTAAAATAAATACGTTCTTGCAAATGAGTTTGGTGATTTTGTGTTTATCTGAACAAGCATTTGCTTTCCAGGTTCCGCACCTCTTGCCGATTTTTGTGGGTGTGACAGCCACTACAACCGTGATTACTTTGCTTGATTATGTCTGGACTTGGGGGAGAAAAGCGTGGCAACAAAGGATTTCTCGCAAATAAAGCAGCAATTGGCATTGGCGATGCAATGCAACGACGAAGCCAGTTTTGCCGATTTTTGTTGGACGGGAAATGAATTATTGCAGCAACAAATTTTATCCAGTCTGCCAGAAAAAAAAGAACATTTATTTTATGTATGGGGTTTGCCAGGCTCGGGAAAATCCCACCTATTACAAGCAGCTTGTCAGGCAATGGCACAAGCAGGTCATGCAGTTGCTTATCTACCTTTAAAATTATTACAAAATTGGGACCCAGCAATTCTAGAAGGGATGGCTGAGCACGCGCTGGTCGCAGTGGATGACATTGAGCAGATTGCTGGTCATAGTGCGTGGGAAGAGGCGCTGTTTCATTTGTATAATCGCTTGCATGCCCAACACAATACCTTAATTGTAACCGGGCAAGTACCGCCAGCTTTGACAACGCTGCATTTGGCTGATTTACGCTCGCGTTTGACGTATGCATTGATCTTGCAAATTCACGAATTAAAAGATGAAGACAAGATTAATACCTTGCAAGAGTACGCAAAAAAACGCGGTCTTGAGTTGCCGGAGAACGTAGGTCATTATATTCTTAGCCGCTGCGCACGCAATATGCATGATTTGCAGACTGTTTTAGATCGCTTGGATCATGCCTCATTGGTTGCTCAGCGTAAATTAACCATTCCATTTGTAAAAGATGTGTTAGGTGTTTAGGCTGAAAATCCAGTCCATTTGGCTCCTAGAACTTTGATGTGGGTTGCAGGTAAGTATTTCCTTCATCACCAGGTGCAGGTGATGAGAACGCATCTGTTAATCTAACTCTGACTGGCGTACTTGTTGCATTCCCAGTCTGATGATGGAACCCATATTTTGATTGAGACAAAGGGGGTTGGTTGTGAGCTTGAGGACTAGGCGAAACTCCATTCGCTACTTTCACACATCGATCAAAAATTGCGCGTGTACTCTGCAATACAAAATCTTCACTTGAGAGAAGTTCTCGCATTGTGTCGCGTAACACGAGTTGCTTGTGAGTATCGTGCGAATATGACGATATAATCGTGGCAGCATAGTCCTGAAAATCAGCTTTGTCCGCTTCCTTTTTTTTGTCTAAACTATGTCCATGCGAAGTGTAGTGAGACGCGACTGCATCTTGTTCTGAATTGACTGTACGCTGTTTGATAAGTTCAATACAATAATCTTTGATTATAAAAGTCAGCGACAACGATAATGTGTAAGTCATGGTTAAGATCAAACTGGGTGGTAACAGCGTACAAATAAGTAATAATACGGTGATGGCAATAGCATGAATTAGCCGGACCAAAAAATAATAAAAATTGCGATCTTGCGTATAATTGTGGCGAATATGTAATGCTTTTGTATGAACATCGGCGTTTTGGGCTGGCGTTGGTCGATCTTTTTGTGTTAGGTAAAAATGGATGCTTTCTACAATGCTGACTAACGAGCTGGCGATGAAAAACAGTGCGGGACCCCAAGATAACGCGCCTGCTGCTGAATAGGAAAGAAGATGACCGAGAAAAGTGAGCGTTAACGCAATAGCTCGAAATGTCAAAGTACGAACTCTCTCTACAGAGGGATCTAATCCATGCTGGAATGTATATCTCAAATAATAAACCAACCAAGCAATTTGCATACCCATACCAATGACTGGCCAATTATTTAGTTGGACCACATAATGATGTAGCCAGTAATAGGCTACTGGAAGTATATCGGTCACCCAATCAATTGCCATCCAGAAATACTGAGGTTGTAGATAACTGAAACTCAGGGCCACAATAGTAAATACGGCAGGGCGATAGATATAATTGAACAAGGGAACTGCCGGATAAAGGTCATCAATCATCTCTATCAAATAGTCCAAATCTTGGTCTTTTTGTTTTCTTAAAAGGTCATAAAGAGAAACAATGCCAGCTTCTACATAAACGCGTTTTTGCGGTTTCATTTTAAGATGCTCAAGAATCTTGACAATTGCGGGGTCAAGATGGGCGTTTGAGCCTTCGTACAATTCAATACTTTTGGCCAATGTTCTGGCTCTAATGGAATGTGTTTGGTACATGCAGGCCACGCGCATGCGGTTCCGTGTTTCGTCGATTGTATAGGTACCATTGAGATACTTTAAGACCGTTTCCTTAAAGAGATCTTGATTTGCTGGAGAGATAACAACAAATTCTTCATCAGCCATAATAATTTCGAACCAGAAAATGATTTGATATTGTACATTAGATTTAATTTAAAGTCTATTGTCAGTGAGAAGAAACCATCAGTTTACAGGATTTTTTCGATAGAGAGTCGCAATATGGCCAACAATTTGAACCAGCTCTGCGTGAGTTGCAGTACACAATGTTTGCGCAATTGCACTGCGATCAGCTTTTGCGTCGCCCGTCAGTTTGACTTTGATTAATTCATGAGTCATGAGTGCTTCATCTGTTGCAACTATCACATTCTCAGTGAGTCCCTTGCCGCCCATTAAAATAACAGGATTAAGAGGATGAGCTTGCGCTTTGAGGGCTTTTTTGAGCTTATTATTCATGGTGGATGAGTGAGCAAAAGAAGTAATGGCGAATTATTACACGTTTTGCTGTAAATAGATAGGTTGATCCGGTATGATAAGGGTTTTTAGGATCTAAACGATGCGCCGTACCAAAAGTAGCCAGCGTTGGCTCCAAGAGCATTTTGCAGATGTGTACGTTAAGCAGGCGCAGGCGGAAGGTTATCGCAGCCGTGCAGTGTATAAATTGCAAGAAATAGATGCGAAAGAACATTTGCTTAAACCTGGTATGATTGTAGTGGATTTGGGTGCTGCACCCGGGGGATGGACCCAATATGTAGCCGAAAAAATTGGTTGTTCGGTGCAGGGTGCGCGCGAAAGTCGTATCATCGCTTTAGATCGATTGCCGATGGATGCGTTGCCAGGTGTAGAGCTGATTCAAGGGGATTTCACTGATGACGCGGTTTTGCAACAATTGCAGGCTACATTACCTGAACGAGCTGTCGATGTTGTTTTATCCGATATGGCCCCCAATATGAGTGGAAACACCGAAGTTGATATGACGCGCGCGATGTATTTAGCGGAACTGGCGGTAGATTTTGCATATCAACGACTCAAACCGGGTGGTACATTGGTACTGAAGTTGTTTCATGGAGTGGGGTTTGATGCCTTGGTGAAAGAGGTTCGCCCGCGCTTTCGACACGTCTCGATTCGGAAGCCCAAAGCATCACGTTCCCGCTCTCGCGAAACCTATTTACTGGCGAAAGGCTACATTTTGTAGTACTTTAAAGATAGTATTGAATGCTGAATGGGGTCATTATTTTGAACGACATGGTTAAAAATTTATTCTTATGGCTGATTATCGCGATTGTTCTGGTGTCGGTATTTAGTAATTTTGGTCCGAATCATGCTGTGGCGGATCGTTTGCCGTATAGCCAGTTCCTCACCGAAGTTTCACAGGGGATGATTCATTCTGTCACGGTGGAGGATAATAAAGTGATCACCGGAGTGACCAAAAATAATCGACGTTTTGTGACCTATATTCCCATTTACGATTCGGCATTGTTAGGTCAATTATTAAAGGCCAATGTCACAGTCAATGGCCAAGAAAAACAACAAGAAAGTTTTTTACTTCACCTCTTTGTGAATTGGTTCCCAATGATACTCTTGATTGGGGTCTGGGTGTTTTTTATGCGCCAAATGCAAGGCGGCGGCGGGCGCGGTGCGATGTCTTTTGGACGGTCGCGGGCACGGTTGCTGGGAGAAGATCAGGTTAAAGTTACTTTTGCAGATGTTGCTGGGGTCGATGAGGCCAAAGAAGAAGTCAAAGAATTGGTGGATTTTTTACGTGATCCGACCAAATTCCAAAATCTTGGGGGACGTATTCCGCGCGGCGTATTGTTAGTGGGGTCCCCAGGTACTGGTAAGACATTATTAGCCCGCGCAGTGGCGGGAGAAGCGAAGGTTCCTTTCTTTACCATTTCGGGATCTGATTTCGTGGAAATGTTTGTTGGCGTGGGCGCTTCTCGCGTGCGTGATATGTTTGAGCAAGCAAAAAAACAAGCCCCGTGTATTATCTTTATTGATGAGATCGATGCAGTAGGGCGTCATCGGGGTGCTGGATTAGGTGGCGGGCATGACGAACGAGAACAAACACTCAATCAATTGTTAGTCGAAATGGATGGGTTCGAAGGTAACGAAGGTGTGATTGTCATCGCAGCAACCAACCGTCCAGATGTTTTGGATCCGGCACTGTTACGTCCGGGTCGATTTGATCGTCAAGTGGTGGTGCCGTTACCAGATATAAGGGGTCGTGAGCAAATTTTAAAAGTGCATTTGGGCAAAGTGCCGATGGAGCCTAATCTTGATGTGATGTCTGTTGCGCGCGGTACACCAGGTTTTTCCGGTGCAGATTTGGCGAATTTGGTTAATGAAGCTGCTTTGTTTGCTGCACGCGCCAATAAGCGTAAAGTCACTATTCATGAATTAGATAAAGCGAAAGATAAGATCATGATGGGTGCGGAACGACGTTCTATGGTCATGAGTGAAGATGAAAAGAAACTAACTGCTTATCATGAAGCGGGGCATGCCATTGTGGGTTTATTAGTGCCAGAACATGACCCTGTTTACAAAGTATCTATTATTCCGCGAGGACGTGCTTTGGGTGTGACGATGTTTTTACCAGAGCAAGATCGCTATAGTTACACCAAAAGACGTTTGGAAAGCCAATTGGCTAGTTTATTTGGTGGCCGTGTAGCGGAGGAATTAATTTTTGGGGCGGATAGTGTGACAACGGGTGCCTCTAATGATATTACGCGTGCTACAGAAATTGCCCGTAAAATGGTGACCCAGTGGGGCTTGTCGACTATGGGGCCTTTGACGTTTGGACAGGAAGAAGGCGAAGTATTTTTGGGTCGCAGTATGGCACAAACTAAAGAAATATCGGACCAAACTGCGCAAAAAATTGATGAGGAAGTGCGTAAAATTGTGGATCGAAATTTCCAGCATGCAGCGTCTATTTTGCAAGAAAATGTCACTATCCTCCATCTTATGGCAGAAGCGTTGATGAAATATGAAACTATTGATGCTAGTCAGATTAAATCCATTATGGCGGGTGAACCGCCATCTTCACCAGAGGGCTGGGTTGATGCTGGCGGTTCACCTGGTTCAGACTCAGATCAGAGTCAGGCGACAGCTAATGAGAAAACAAAGTCGACTGCAACACGTAAAAAAGGGCCAAAAGAAAATCCAGCCAGTGAAGCGCTATAGTGAATCGAAGTGATTTTATCGATTGGTGTGCTACTGATCAGCTCATTCTGAGCCAAAAACCTGGATATTCGCCTTTGATCATGGGGATACTAAATGTCACGCCTGATTCTTTTTATGACGGCGGGCAGTACTCTCATCCGGATGCAGCCTATGATCATGCACAGGCGATGATTGCTGCCGGGGCTGATTTGTTGGATATAGGCGGTGAATCGTCTCGTCCGGGCGCCGTGGCGGTTTCTGTAGGAGAAGAATTAGACCGTGTGATACCCATTGTGGAGCGTATTCGCGCGGTGGCTCCCATCGCTTTATCTATTGATACCTATAAACCCCAGGTTATGCAGGCCGCAATTACTGCAGGTGCCGCATGCATCAACGATATCTATGCTTTACAAATGCCTGGAGCGCTAGAAGCTGTCGCTGATACAGACACCCCTATTTGTTTGATGCATATGCAAGGCATGCCGCAGATGATGCAAGATGCCCCTCATTATGTACAGGATGTGGTGACGGATATTGACGCATTTTTTGAGCAACGAATTACTGCATGTGTTGCGGCAGGCATTGCACGCTCGCGTTTGATTCTTGATCCTGGATTTGGATTTGGGAAAACAGTGCAACATAATTTACAAATGGTACAGAGAATCGCTCAATTTCAGCGGCATGCTTTGCCTCTTTTGCTGGGTGTTTCGCGCAAATCTACTATCGGAAAAATTTTGGACCAACCTCCAGAAGGGCGTATGGTTGGCGGATTAACGTTGGCGATTTATGCCATGTTAGTAGGGGTTTCCATCATTCGTACCCATGATGTATTGGAAACCAAGCAAGCATTTACAATGTTGCAAGAAATGAGATTAAGTGTGGGAGTAGAGTCATGAGTCGACGTGCTTATTTTGGCACAGATGGGATTCGGGGAGAGGTGGGCTCTAAGTACATGAATCCTGAGTTGGTGCTAAAACTTGGGTGGGCAGTAGGTTGTATATTAGCCAACGGCCCTCGAAAAAAAGTACTAATAGGTAAGGATACGCGGATTTCAGGCTATATGTTTGAATCGGCATTAGAAGCAGGGTTATCGGCTGCTGGGGTAGATGTGTGCTTGTTGGGGCCGATGCCGACACCAGCGATTGCTTATTTAACCCAAACGTTACGAGCCAGTGCGGGTATTGTGATTTCTGCTTCACACAATTTATTTGAAGACAATGGGATCAAGTTTTTCTCGTCAGAGGGTGAGAAATTGCCAGATGCGATGGAGTTGGCGATTGAAAAACAGATGCAACAACCTTTTCAAACTGTGAAATCCTCCTTATTGGGAAAAGCTACGCGAATAGACGATGCGCCAGGACGCTATATTGAATTTTGTAAATCAACGATTCCTTCTTTGACACGATTATCTGGATTAAAAATTGTGGTTGATTGCGCGCATGGTGCAACCTATCATATTGCGCCAAATGTGTTCACAGAATTGGGTGCAGATGTTATTGGGATGAGTGACAAGCCAGACGGATTTAATATTAACCGTGGGTGTGGTTCCACTGATCCAGAAGCGATGCGGCAAATGGTTTTGCAATCCAACGCGGATATTGGAATCAGCTTGGATGGTGATGGGGACCGTGTGATGTTGTCAGATTCGCAGGGCCGTTTAGTGAATGGCGATCAAATCTTATATATTATTGCGCAAGATCGCCAGCAGCGCGGCATATTGCATGGCGGTGTTGTCGGTACCCTCATGAGTAATTTCGGCTTGGAAAAAGCCATTCGTGCAATGGGTGTAGAATTTGTCCGTACTCAAGTTGGCGATCGCTATGTATTAGAAACATTAAAAGAAAGAGATTGGAAAATTGGTGGAGAACCTTCTGGGCATTTGGTTTGTTTAGACAAAACCACGACAGGCGATGGCATTATTGCAGCCTTGCAAGTATTGGCAATCATGGTAAAAAAAGATAAAACTTTGGCTGACTTAACGCAAAATATTACATTGTTTCCGCAATCGTTGGTGAATTTAAAAACGGAGCATGCGATACAGTTAGCTCAAGATGCGCGCGTTCGCGGTGCTGTTGATGCTTTGGATGCCGCCTTGAAAAATGAGGGGCGTGTAGTCTTACGACCTTCGGGCACGGAGCCTGTGCTGCGAGTTATGGTGGAAGGCATGGACCGCCATCGAGTTCAAACTTATGCTGAAGAATTAAGCCAAGAGATCAGTGCCATTGAGCAGGATTTATTCTAGAACGGACTCATATGAGACAAAAATTTGTAATGGGAAATTGGAAGATGAATGGACGCTTGATCCACATCATCGGATTAGTCCACGATTTATTAGCAATTTGTCCCAGACAATCAGCGGTGCGTACGGTGGTGCTAGCACCTACCATCTATTTACCCGAGTTAAGTACGCTATTGGCGGGCCAGCACATTGGATGGGGCGCGCAAAATGTTTATCCCAAAGACGCTGGGCCTTATACAGGAGAGATAAGTGGCCCTATGTTGAGTGATTATCAATGCCAATATGTATTGGTCGGACACTCTGAACGTAGGCACCTATTTCATGAAGATGAAAAATTTGTTGCAGAAAAATTCCACCATGTAAAAGAACATGGTATGATTCCGATCCTATGCGTTGGTGAGACAGCAATGGACCGTGAGCGCGGCTTGATGGAAGAAACGTTATCACGCCAGCTTAGTGCTGTTTTTACGGAAGATAAAGCGCATGCCTTGCAGGATTGTGTTATTGCATATGAACCTGTTTGGGCAATAGGTACTGGAATTACTGCAACGCCGGAGCAAGCTCAGCATGCTCATGCATTTATTCGTCAGTTTCTGTCGCAATTTGACCACCCTGGCGCGCAAGCTTTACCTATTCTTTATGGTGGAAGTGTGACTGCGATAAATGCCAAAGAGTTATTTGCAATGACAGATGTTGACGGTGGTTTAATTGGCGGTGCGTCATTACACGCGCAACAGTTTGGAGAGATTGTAAAATGTATCAATTATTGTTAATCATTCATATCTTGATTGCGATAAGCATTGTAGGCCTGGTTTTATTACAGCATGGCAAAGGTGCTGATGCGGGTGCTGCATTTGGCTCAGGAGCATCTACGACTGTATTTGGGAGTCAGGGTACAGGTAGCTTTTTATTTAAGCTCACGGGCGGATTGGTTCTTGCTTTTTTTACAACCAGTGTTCTGTTATCTGCCACCGTTGCAAAGCAATATCATGCCTCTATGATGTTGCCAATGGCAGAGGTTCAGCAAACGGAACCTAATCCGTTGCCGATTCCTGTGCCGGAATAATAGATTAAAAGAAGGTATCAATTCACCACAACCCTTGATGCTTGGGGGGGATGCGCCAAATAAATAGGGCGTTTTTTTAAAAGGTGCTGAATCGTTACAAAAGAAGTAAGCCGAAGTGGTGGAATTGGTAGACACGCCGTCTTGAGGGGGCGGTGGCGCAAGCTGTGCCGGTTCGAGTCCGGCCTTCGGTACCAAATGAATTTTAATTAATAATAAGGTAATGTTATGGCAGCAGAGCTCTATTTGCCTATTCTAGTGTTTATTATTATCGGTCTTGTAATCGGTGGCGCCATGCTAGGTGCAGGTGCATTGATTTCCTCAAGCAAACCCAATCCAGAAAAAAACTCTCCTTATGAATGCGGATTTCCTGCATTTGAATCAGCTCATATCCCTTTTGACGTTCGATTTTATTTAGTAGCAATCCTGTTTATTATCTTTGATCTAGAAACCGCTTTCTTTTTCCCTTGGGCTTTGGCCTTACGCAAAATAGGTTGGTATGGATTGGGCGCGATGTCGATTTTTTTAGGATTATTGGTGATTGGATTTATTTATGAGTGGAAGCGAGGGGCTTTAGAATGGGAATAACGCAACCTTCTGAATTCAGCCAGCAAGGATTTTTAACAACATCCATAGATAAATTATTTGCCTGGGCTCAAACCGGTTCCATGTGGCCAATGACTTTTGGCTTGGCTTGTTGTGCGGTAGAGATGATGCATGCTGGTGCATCGCGTTATGATCTGGATAGGTTTGGCATTATTTTTCGACCTAGCCCACGTCAATCGGATGTGATGATTGTGGCCGGAACTTTATGTAATAAAATGGCTCCGGCTTTGCGTAAAGTGTACGATCAAATGCCTGAGCCGCGCTGGGTTATTTCTATGGGTTCTTGCGCCAACGGCGGAGGTTATTACCATTACTCATACTCTGTAGTGCGTGGTTGTGATCGGATTGTGCCTGTGGATGTTTACGTACCAGGGTGTCCTCCGACTGCAGAGGCGCTATTGTATGGCATCATTCAATTACAAAATAAGATCAAACGAAAAAATATTATTGAAAGGTGATAATACCGATGGCTCAACAAAAATTAGAAGATCTGTTACACAAAGAATTCCAGAAAGAGCATATTGTTATCACGATAGCTCATGGTGAACTGACGCTGGAATGTTGTGACCTATCCGACTTGCGTACGGTTTTATTTGCTTTACGGGATGTGCGTGCATTAGGGTTTAATCAATTGATTGATGTCTGTGCGGTCGATTACTTACATTACGGCCAATATGATTGGGAGACCGATGCTGCGACATCTGAAGGATTCTCTCGTGCTGTTGAAAAGGGCGAGTCGCAACAAGGTCAATGGGAAAAGCCCAGATTTGCTGTGGTTTATCATTTACTGTCTACCACAAACAATCAACGCATCCGGGTAAAACTGTTTGTCGACGAGGCTAATTTGGCGGTGCCTTCTGTGCATGATATTTGGAAATCTGCGCTGTGGTTTGAGCGAGAAGCGTATGATTTATTTGGTGTTTTATTTACCGATCACCCTGATTTGCGAAGAATTTTAACTGATTACGGATTCATTGGTCATCCATTTCGCAAAGATTTTCCCGTTAGTGGTCATGTTGAAATGCGGTATGACGCCAAATCCGGCAAAGTGATATATGAACCAGTGAGTATTGAACCGCGAGTGACGGTGCCGAAAGTGATTCGTGATGATAGTCGTTACCTTAAATATCAAGAGACTGCAAAATGAGTAATAGCCTTAGAATTGAGATCTCCCTAATTAGCCAAATGAGTCATTGATTATGTTTGAATTGCAACATTACACACTAAATTTTGGTCCACAACATCCGGCAGCCCATGGGGTTTTGCGGTTGGTGCTGGAATTAGAGGGTGAGACCATCGTTCGGGCGGATCCCCATATTGGATTATTACACCGAGGCACTGAGAAATTAGTAGAAACCAAACCATATTTACACAATATTGGCTATATGGATCGTTTGGATTATGTGTCGATGATGTGCAATGAGCATGCATACGTACGTGCCATTGAAAAAAGCTTGGGTGTTGTGGCGCCTATACGCGCACAATATATTCGTACTATGTTTGATGAAATTACCCGAATTTTAAATCATTTATTATGGTTGGGTGCTACAGCTTTAGATATTGGTGCTATGTCGGTGTTTCTATATTGTTTTAGGGAACGCGAGGATTTGTTTGATTGTTATGAAGCGGTATCCGGTGCGCGAATGCATGCGACCTATTATCGTCCTGGGGGGGTGGCAAGAGATTTACCCGATCTGATGCCGCAATACAAACCTTCAAAATGGCATTCAGAACGGGAAGTTGAAAAAATCAACTCGAATCGTCAAGGCAGTTTACTTGATTTTATTGCGGATTTTACCGATCGATTTCCAAAATATGTAGATGAATATGAAACACTATTAACCGACAATCGAATTTGGAAGCAGCGAACGGTTGATATTGGTGTGGTTTCTCCAGAGCAAGCTTTACAATGGGGTTTTTCTGGACCAATGCTACGTGCCTCAAATGTTGCTTGGGATTTACGAAAAAAACAGCCGTATGCGGCGTATGATCGGGTGGAGTTTGATATTCCTGTTGGTAAGACTGGGGATTGTTATGATCGTTATTTGGTTCGGGTTGAAGAAATGCGTCAATCGAATCGGATCATTCGTCAATGCGTACAGTGGTTGCGTGACAATCCAGGGCCTGTAAAAGTAGATGATCATAAACTATCGCCTCCGACGCGGGTGGAAATGAAAGAAGATATGGAAGCATTGATTCATCATTTCAAATTATTTACCGAAGGGTTTTGTTTGCCGCCTGGTGAAGTCTATGCGGCAGTGGAAGCTCCGAAAGGAGAATTTGGTGTTTATTTAGTATCAGATGGCGCAAACAAACCTTATCGAATGAAAATTCGTGCACCGGGTTTTGCACATTTGGCCAGTTTTGATGACATGGTGAGGGGCCATATGTTGGCCGATGGCGTAGCAATTTTAGCTAGCCAAGATATTGTGTTTGGTGAAATTGATAGATAAGAGGTTGGAAAAATTATGGCTGGTACTGCAACAACAGCACTGCAAGCGCATGTGAGTTCAACAGGGTTGAAAAAAATCAATCATTGGATCGACAAATACCCTGCTGAGCAGAAACAATCTGCAGTGATGAGTGCGTTGATGGTGCTCCAAGAAGAACACGGTTATTTAACTGACGAGGCTATGACAGCCTTAGCTTCTTATTTAGATATGGCACCGATTGCTGTGTTTGAGATCGCTAATTTTTATACTATGTATGAGCGAGCACCCGTAGGTCGACATGTGATCAGTGTGTGCACCAATATTTCTTGTCAGTTGCGTGACTCAGCTCAGATAGTGAAGCATTTGGAAAAGAAATTAAAAGTAAAAGCCGGTGAAACCACTGCAGACAAACGATTTACTTTGCGCTGTGTAGAATGCTTGGGCGCGTGTGTGAATGCGCCGATGATGCAAATTGATAAAGAGTATCATGAGCATCTAACACCTGCTGTGGTGGATGATGTTTTAGATCAATACAAATAAAGAATATATCTTTACAACCAATAACTTGGCGGGAACCCCTCACCCGCCCTGTGAGCACCCTCTCCCCGTTTCCGGGGCAGAGGGAAATAATGAGGGAAGTTATTTGTAAGGGGCTGTTGGTGTCATGGTTGAATTGAATCAAGTTTGTTATCGTACATTGCATCTCGATAAGCCTTGGACTTTGGCTGCCTACAAAAGTGTTGGCGGATACCAAGCTTGGGAACGTATTTTGCGTGAACAGACGCCACCCAAAGAAATTATTGAAGCGCTCAAATTATCTGCTTTAAGAGGGCGTGGTGGTGCTGGGTTTCCCACTGGTTTAAAATGGAGTTTTATTAATCGCGATGCTCCTGGTCAGAAATATGTGGTATGTAACTCTGACGAAGGCGAGCCCGGTACGTGCAAAGATCGAGATATTTTACGCTACAATCCTCACCAATTAATCGAAGGGATGATTATTGCAGGATACGTCATGGGGGCAACCGTAGGTTATAACTACATCCGCGGAGAATTTTGGGAACCGTTCGAAAGAATGGAAGCGGCTTTGGAAGAAGCCTATGCTGCTGGCTGGCTTGGTAAAAATATTCACAAAACAGGTTTTGATTTTGATCTCTATAACCACTTAGGAGCGGGCGCTTATATTTGTGGGGAAGAAACTGCCTTACTCAATTCTTTAGAAGGCAAAAAAGGTCAACCCAGATTCAAACCCCCATTTCCTGCTAATTTTGGTCTCTATGGGAAACCCACTACTGTTAACAATACTGAAACATTTGCTTCTGTTCCGGTGATCTTGGAAAAAGGCGCAGATTGGTTTTTGGCATTGGGAAAACCGAATAACGGGGGTAGTAAATGCTTTTCCGTCAGTGGTCATGTGAACAATCCAGGGAATTTTGAAATTCCTTTGGGAACGCCGTTCAAGACGTTATTAGAGCTAGCAGGTGGTTTGCGCAAAGGTCGTAAGCTCAAAGCAGTGATTCCAGGGGGCTCTTCAATGCCAGTCTTGCCCGGAGACGTAATGATGACCTTGGATATGGATTATGACAGCATTCAAAAGGCTGGGTCGGGTCTAGGTTCGGGTGCTGTGATTGTGATGGATGATTCTACTTGTATGGTAGAAGCCTTGTATCGTTTATCAGAGTTTTACATGGACGAATCTTGTGGTCAGTGTACGCCATGTAGAGAGGGCACAGGTTGGTTGGTGCGCTTACTCCATCGAATAAAATCGGGACATGGCGAGCCGGGTGATATTGAACGGTTGGTGCATGTTGCAGATAGCATCGAAGGGCGAACCATTTGTGCATTGGGCGAAGCAGCTGCTTGGCCAGTACAAAGTTTTGTGAAACATTTTTATCATGAGTTTGACGCGTTTATTCGGTCAAAACATTCCTCAAAGAAAGGGTAATGATGGCTAAGATTGAAATTGATGGTAAAACATTTGAAGTCGAAAATGGCAAAATGATCATTGAAGTTGCGGATGAAGCCGGAATTCATATTCCGCGTTTTTGTTACCATAAAAAATTATCAGTCGCGGCTAATTGTAGAATGTGCTTGGTAGAAGTAGAAAAAAATCGTAAAACGGTGCCAGCATGCGCGACACCCGTGAATGACGGTATGAAGGTGTTTACCCGTTCTCCTGCTGCATTAAAATCACAACAAGCAGTCATGGAATTTTTGTTAATTAACCATCCTTTGGATTGTCCTATTTGCGATCAGGGCGGCGAATGTGAATTACAAGATGTTGCCATGGGTTTTGGTCAGGACCGATCGATATACGAAGAAAGCAAACGTGCGGTAGCCGATGATGATTTAGGTACCCTGATTGCTACGGAAATGACGCGTTGTATTCAATGTACACGTTGCGTTAGGTTTGGTGAAGAAATATCAGGGGTGTCAGAATTAGGTGGCATTGGTCGTGGCGAACATATGCAAATCAGTACCTATGTGCAGCATAGTATGCGTTCTGAGGTATCGGCGAATATCATTGATCTCTGTCCCGTCGGTGCGTTGACTTCAAAGCCTTACCGTTTTACTGCGCGTCCTTGGGAAATGAATCAAGCGCCCAGCATCGCGCCTCATGATTGTTTGGGATCACATGTCTATTTACATACACGACGGGATCGCTTGATGCGAGTTGTTCCTAAAGAGCACGAACCTATCAACGAAACATGGTTATCAGATCGCGACCGTTTTTCTTATCTTGGGTTACAGCACAAGGAGCGCGCTGCACAACCGAAAATTAAACGCAATGGCGTTTGGGAGTATGTGGATTGGCAAACTGCTTTGGAGTTTTCCGCGCAGTGTATTCAGCAGATTAATAAGCAATATGGGCCAGAGTCTTTTGCTGCATTCGCTGCTCCGTCTTCTACAGTGGAAGAAGGCTATTTATTGCAAAAAATGATGCGTTCGTTAGGCATACACAATATCGATCACCGCTTACAACAAACCGATTTTCGGGATCAAAGTGTACAACCTGTTATGCCAGTCAGCACCTTGCCGTATGCAGATCTTGAAAAACAGCGCCATATTTTTCTGGTCGGATGTCACGTGGACCGTGAAGCGCCTTTGGCCGGTATTCGATTGCGTAAAGCCTATATCAATGGGGCGTCAATGTGCGCATTGAATGTCATGGATTATGCTTATCATTTTGGCTTGAAAGAAAGTATGGTGGTTTCTCCGCAAGATTTGCCGTTACAATTGGCGTTGATTTTACTATCTTTGGTGAAGAAAAAATCTGATTTACTTGCGCAAGAACAGCAATTGACCATAGGCTTGAAGGCCACAAAACAAAGTAAATTTTTTGCGCAAGAATTGTCGGAGCCGGGTGCGGTGATAGTCAGTGGCGCAGTGTGTGAGAATCATCCCGAAGCGGCTCTGATTCGTACTTTGTTAGCAGCTATTGCCAAATATAGTGGGGCAAAAATATTTCGCCTAACAACAGGTGCGAATGCTGCAGGCGCGGCCTTAGTCGGACTGTTGCCTCATCGGACCACAGCTGGCAAAATAGTTGAGCAGCCTGGTTTGGATGTGCAGGCAGCGTTGGCTGGCAAGATGAAAGGGTATTTGTTATTGGGCGTTGAACCTAATTTTGATTGTGCCAATCCATTTCTTGCGCGCCGGGCTATGCTAGCAGCTGAGCATGTGATTGCGTTGTCAGCTTTTGAGACTGAAGCATTGCTTGAGTATGCCGATGTCATTTTACCGATCGCGCCTTATGCAGAAACCTCTGGTACCTACATTAATGTCGATGGTACTTGGCAGTCCTTTACGGGCGCAATTCGTCCATTTGGTGAAGCCCGCCCTGCTTGGAAAGTCTTAAGAGTTTTAGCAAATCATCTGAGTTGTTGTGGATTTGATTATGCGTCTACTCAAGATATATTGGAAGAGGTACAGCAACAGCATGCCATGATGCATCCGTTGCAAACCGATTATTTTTATCCTGAGTCTTTGCCAGAGAGTACGAGTGGTTTAGTCAGGGTTGGAGAGTGGGCATTGTACCGTAGCGATATGCTCGTGCGACATGCCGATGCACTGCAAGCTTGTGGTGCAGCGGATCTGGTATGCATTCGAGTGCATTCAGAGACGGCAAAACGTTTGAAATTGGGAGATACAGCCACTGTATCTCAAGGTGACATTGGAGTAACATTGCCTCTGATTCGTGACGATCGGATTGATGAAAATACAGTCTGGGTTGCAAATGCTATGTTGGAAACCAGTGATCTGGGACCAGCCTATGGGGCGATAACGATAAAATAGGTTTATATAATGTTGCATAATATCAGCATACTACTTTGGGTTGTGATCAAAATTCTGGTGATTGTTTTGCCATTGTTGTTGTCCGTGGCATATTTGACCTATGCAGAACGAAAGGTTATTGGGTACATCCAAGGTCGAATTGGTCCAAATCGCGTAGGATTTCGGGGTTTACTTCAGCCGTTTGCCGATTTGTTAAAAATGATCCGCAAAGAAATTATTATTCCTACTCAATCCAATCGTTATTTGTTCCGGGTTGCGCCCATTTTTGCTTTGGTGCCTGCGTTGGTAGGGTGGGCTGTTATTCCGTTTGATTTGAATTTGGTCTTAGCGAATGTTAATGCCGGCGTGTTGTTTATCTTTGCCTTAAGTTCATTGGGCGTGTACGGTATATTGATCGCTGGTTGGGCTTCCAATTCCAAATATGCCATGTTAGGCGCTATGCGTTCAGCTGCTCAAACTATTTCTTATGAAATTGCGATGGGTTTTGCCTTTGTTGGAGTTCTCTTAGCTGCTAACAGTATGAATTTGACTGATATCGTGCTATCTCAACACGGTGGTATGTTGCATTGGTGGTGTGTACCATTGTTGCCTTTGTTTGTCATCTGTTGGATAGCTGGTGTAGCTGAGACGAATCGTGCACCGTTTGATATCGCCGAAGGGGAATCTGAAATTGTTGCTGGATTTCACGTAGAGTATTCGGCAATTGGTTTCGGGGTGTTATTTTTGGCTGAATACGCTAGTATGATTTTGATTTCAACCGTATTATCGTTGCTATTTTTGGGAGGATGGCTCTCTCCATTTGAAGGCATTCCATTTTTAGACAATCTCTTTTTCTTTGTGCCAGGGTTGGCTTGGCTACTCCTCAAAGTTTCTTTTTTCTTATTCGTGTATTTGTGGGTAAGAGCAACTTTTCCGCGGTATCGTTATGATCAATTGATGCGTTTGGGTTGGAAAGTCTTGATTCCAGTGACGATTGTTTGGGTCATTGTTACGGCTTTCATGGTAATAATGCAAGTAAAGCCTTGGTTTTAGCGAGAATTTGAATGAAAAAAGCATATCGATATATCAAGCATTATATTCGCAGCTATTTATTAGTGGATTTGTTTCGTGGTTTGTTACTCACCGGAAAGTATTTTTTTAAAAAGAAAATTACGGTGCAGTTTCCCGAAGAAAAGACACCTACGTCGCATCGTTTTCGCGGTATGTTGGCACTTCGCCGCTATCCGAATGGCGAAGAGCGCTGTATCGCTTGTAAATTATGTGAAGCAGTGTGTCCAGCATTAGCGATCACCATTGAGTCTGAACCACGCGAAGATGGCTCAAGGCGTACGACGCGCTACGATGTGGATGCTTTTAAATGCATCAGTTGTGGTTTGTGCGAAGAGTCCTGTCCGGTAGACTCTATTGTTGTGACACCTATTCAGCACGTGCATATGACGGAGCGGGGACAAAATATTTTGACCAAAGAAAAACTCTTGGCGATTGGAGATTTACTGGAAGAAAAATTGGCCGCGGACCGCGCACAAGACGCGCCTTATCGATAATTGGGGATATGATGGATTTGCAACAAATTATTTTTTATTGTTTCGCCAGCTTAACCGTGTTCTCAGCGGTTATGATTGTCACGCAAGCCAATCCGGTGCGAAGCGTTTTATTTTTGGTGTTCGGGTTTTTTTCTAGTTCTGTATTGTGGTTGTTGGTAAACGCCGAATTTTTAGCCTTGGTATTAGTCTTGGTATACGTAGGCGCTGTCATGACTTTATTTTTGTTTGTGATCATGATGGTTAATATTGATGTGGAGGCTACCCAAACACGCTTGTTACGCTATTTGCCATTCGGCTTGCTGCTGGTAGCCTCGTTGGTCGGATTATTGTATATCGCATTGCCCCCGGCCGGATGGCTCAAAAATGCAGGCGCCCAAGGTCAGTTTTTGTCTGATACCCAAGCAATTGGCATGGTGTTATATACACATTATGTGTTGGCATTTGAACTTGCCGCAGTCATATTGCTGGTTGCGATTGTTGCTGCTATTACATTGGCGCATCGGGTTGCACCGACGAGTGCAAAACGGCAAAATCTTCGTGGGCAGTTGATGGTAAATCGTGAAGAGCGCGTAACCTTAGTTGCCATGCGTGCAGAACACAATAAGGATAATTCATGATACCCACTTCTCATTATGTACTTTTATCGGCAATTTTGTTTGGGCTTGGCTTATTTGGAATGCTGGTCCATCGCCGCAATGTCATATTACTGATGGTCTGTATTGAATTGCTGCTCTTAGCAGTGAATACCAATTTGGTAGCGTTTTCACATCAATTTTCAGATACTGCAGGCGAGGTTTTTGTCTTTTTTATATTAACAGTTGCTGCAGCAGAAGCAGCAATAGGTTTGGCCATTGTAATGCTCTTATATCGTAACCGCGGTAATATTTCTGTGGCGCAAATGAATCATCTAAAAGGATAAGAATGTGAGTATGTTGACGTGTTGTTTACTGATTGTTTTGATGCCATTAATCGGTTCGTTAGTGGCAGGCTTTTTTCGACATCAAATTGGTCGTGCTGGCGCACATAGCATTACCATTTTAGGCATTGGCGGCGCTTTTGCACTGTCTTTGTATGCCGCTTTCTCTGTTATTTATATGCACGATGCTGCTTTAAATGTCAATTTGTATACTTGGGTCAGTGGTGGGGATGTGTTTCCTTACGCATTTCATATTGGTTTTTTGATCGACTCATTGACGGTAGTCATGTTAGTGACAGTGACGTTCATTTCACTGTTAGTGCATATATATAGTATAGGTTATATGGCGGATGATGATGGTTATCAGCGCTTTTTTTCGTATATCTCTTTGTTCACATTCATGATGCTGATGTTGGTCACTGCAAATAATTTTCTGCAATTGTTTTTTGGTTGGGAAGGTGTAGGTTTAGTATCCTATTTGTTGATTGGATTTTGGTACGAGAAAGAATCGGCTAATCAAGGTAGCTTGAAAGCTTTTCTAGTGAATCGAGTGGGGGATTTTGGGTTTATTTTAGGCATTGGATTGGTCTTAGCGTATTGTGGCAGCTTGGATTATCAAACAGTGTTTCAACAAGTACCGCAGCTTGCCTCGCAAGAAATTACTTTATTTTCAGGTCATGTCTGGTCTCTGATGACAGTGATTTGTCTGTTGTTGTTTGTCGGTGCGATGGGTAAATCGGCACAAGTTCCTCTTCACGTATGGCTACCAGAATCTATGGAAGGCCCAACCCCTATTTCTGCGCTGATTCATGCTGCTACGATGGTGACTGCGGGTGTGTTTATGATTGCCCGGATATCTCCAATGATAGAATGGTCGAATACCGCTTTGAATGTAGTGTTGGTGATCGGCGGCACAGGTGCTTTGTTCACCGGAATTTTAGCTTTGGTCATGAATGACATCAAACGAGTAGTTGCTTATTCTACGCTATCACAATTGGGCTATATGATGGTGGCGATGGGCGCTTCGGCTTATTCTGCAGGTATTTTTCATTTAATGACGCATGCTTGTTTTAAAGCGTTATTGTTCTTGGGTGCTGGCTCGGTCATTGTTGGTATGCATCATGAACAAGATATGCGAAAAATGGGTGGCTTACGCAAGAAAATGCCGTTAACTTATTATACTTTTATTATCGGAAGTTTGGCGCTGTGCGCGGTGCCTCCTTTTGCAGGCTTTTTCTCTAAAGATACGATCATCGAAGTTGCGAAATTCTCTAATTTACCTGGTGCTTCTTACGCATATTGGTGTGTATTATTAGGTGCATTGGTGACGGCGCTTTATTCTTTTCGGTCGTTTTTTATGGTGTTTCACGGCCAACCTCGTATGGATAAAAAAACGTATGACCATGTACATGAATCACCATGGGTGATTGGTTTGCCATTAGTAGTATTGGCAATTCCATCTGTGATATTAGGTTATATCCTCTATGCACCTATGATTTTGAATCATCCCAGTCTATTAAGTGATGCAGTACACGTACTGCCTGTGCATCCAGGGTTGCAACCTATTGCAGAAGAAATTCATTCTCCCATGATAGCATTAGCGCACTCCGTGACTTCGCCGGTATTTTGGTTAACCTTAACGGGCATTATGCTGGCAGCTTTGTTTTATTTGGTTTTCCCAACAGTGCCGGCATGGTTTGCTCAACGCTTTCAATGGATATACCGCATTTTATTGAATAAATATGGTTTTGATTGGTTTAATGACCATGTGTTGGTCAATGGTTCTAAATTGCTTGGAAGAGTGTTTTATCGCGCCGGGGATCAAGCTTTGATTGATGGGGCTGTTGTAAATGGTAGTGGTAAATTGGTGCGTTGGGTTGCAACCTACTCGCGCAATATGCAAGACGGTTATCTATATCATTATGTATTGGTCATGATTTTAGGTTTGTTTGGGTTTTTATTTTGGTTTTTAGGGTGAGTATTTATGCAGCATGTGCTGAGTGAATTAATTTGGATACCGATTATCAGCGGGATTGGCGTATTGATCTCGGGCTCGGATGAGCGTCCTCGACTATCTCGTTGGTTGACACTATTGACGGTTTTATTGACTCTTGGGTTATGCATTCCTCTGTTGCGTGCCTTTGATCCCCAAACCTATGTGATGCAATTTACTGAGGATTTGGCCTGGATGCCGGCTTTTGGCATACGCTATAGTTTGGGTGTCGATGGTCTGGCGTTGCTCATGATAGTTCTGAGTATTTTTACGAATCTGATCGTGGTATTGGCCACTTGGTCGAGTATCAAAAAAAAGGTGGCGCAATATTTTGCAGCATTTTTAATTATGCAGGGTTTTTTGGTGGGCGTATTTGCTGCGACTGATGCCATATTATTTTATGTTTTTTGGGAAGCCACTTTGATCCCAATGTATTTGATTATTGGGATTTGGGGTTCGGATAATCGCGTCTATGCCGCCATTAAATTTTTCCTGTATACGTTTCTTGGCTCGGTACTGATGTTGGCTTCCTTCCTATATTTGGGATTGGGAACCGGTTCGTTCAATATCGAAACATTCTATGCTGCTAATCTGACCATGACGGCGCAAACGCTCATTTTTGTGGCTTTCTTTTTGGGTTTTGCCATTAAAATTCCTATGTTTCCAGTACATACCTGGTTACCGGATGCTCATACTGAGGCGCCAGCTGGTGGCTCTGTCATCCTGGCCGCGATTTTATTGAAATTGGGTGCGTATGGATTTATCCGTTTTGCCTTACCCATCGTACCGGATGCTTGCCGGCACTATTCAAATATTATGTTGGTTTTGTCATTGATTGCTGTGGTTTATGTTGGCTTGATTGCAGTTATTCAAGAGGACATGAAACGTTTGATTGCCTATTCCTCTATTTCACATATGGGCTTTGTGACCTTGGGTTGCTTTGGGATATATGCAATTGCCAAAAACAGTGATCTGGCTTCTGCAGGCCTATTGCTGGAAGGGGCCATTGTGGTGATGATCTCGCATGCCTTTATTTCTAGCGGGATGTTTGCAGGGGTAGGATTTATATACGAGCGTATGCATACACGGAAAATTAGTGATTTTGGCGGTATTGCCAATCAAATGCCTATATTTGCTAGCTTTCTTATGTTGTTTGCGATGGCCAATGCTGGATTGCCGGGTACCTCAGGGTTTATTGGGGAATTTATGGTGATTGTTGGGAGCATCAAAGCCGGATTTTGGGTTGCATTTTGGGCTGCAACGACTTTAATCATTGGTGCCGCTTACACATTGTGGATGTATAAACGCGTGATTTTTGGACCGGTGGTCAATACCAAAGTCGAGACGTTGAACGATCTGACTTTTCCGGAAATTTCTGCTTATGTGCTATTGGCCATCATGGTAATTGGCATGGGAGTCTATCCAAAACCATGGTTAACTTATGTGCACCACACTGTCAGCCATACTTTGCTATTAGCAAATCAATCGAAGGGTTAAAAGATTATGATTGGAACGAACAATACTGTTTTATTAGCAATGCCGGAAATCATTATTTTGATGACTGCTTGTTTGGCGCTGTTGGCGAATTTATTTTTTAAACAGGTATTTCATTCCATTGCTTTGGTCATAGCTGCGATAGGCTTGAGCATGGCAGCTTATGTGTCGTTCTCTTTTATTGGCCAATACGCGCAATTAGGATTTCACGGATTGTTTATCTCTGATGATCTGGCACATATGTTAAAACTGTTTATCTATCTCACCGTTTTTTTGAGTTTTATTTATTCGAAAAACTATTTGGATGAACGTAAATTACCGGCGGGTGATTTTTATGTATTAGGTTTATTTTCTACGTTGGGCATGATGATCTTAGTATCTTCCTATTCGTTCTTGACTTTGTATTTAGGCGTAGAATTATTGTCCCTACCTCTGTATGCGATGACCGCAATCTGGCGCAAGCATAGTAATGGCTCAGAAGCAGCCATGAAGTATTTTGTGATTGGTTCGGTTGCTTCAGCATTACTGTTATATGGTATATCACTATTGTACGGTGCAACTGGGTCATTTGATTTTAATCAAATTGCAGCGGTTATTGCACGAATGCAAGACCATTCCAAATTGTTGTCGTTTGCTCTAGTCTTTATTTTGGCGGGTGTTGGCTTTAAATTGGCAGCAGCACCATTTCATATGTGGGCACCAGATGTGTATGACGGTGCACCAACTGCAGTTACTTTGTTTCTGAGCGCAGCTCCAAAAATTGCTGCCTTAGGGATGGCAATAAGAATTTTGACATTTGCGTTACATGATATGGTTGGTATCTGGCATGACATGGTTTTGATTATGGCGATTGGTTCGATAGTCGTGGGTAATCTGTTAGCAATTGTGCAAAAAAATATTAAACGCTTGTTGGCGTATTCAACTGTCTCACATATGGGTTACGCATTATTAGGGATATTGGCTGCTACATCTACCGGATATGCCGCCTCCTTATTTTATGTGGTGATTTATGGATTGATGTCGGTAGGGGCCTTCGGTTTGCTAGTTCTGATGTCGCGTTCTGGATTGGAGCTAGAGCTGGTAGAAGATTTGAATGGATTGAATAAGCGTAGTCCGTGGTTGGCATTTATGATGATGATCATTCTCTTTTCAATGGCCGGTGTACCACCGACCGTTGGATTTTTTGCCAAGCTTTTGGTTTTGAAATCTTTGGTGGATGTGCATTTAACTTGGGTTGCTGTATTGGGTTTAATATTTGCTGTGATTGGTTCTTATTATTATTTGTATATCATCAAAGTCATGTATTTTGATGAAGCAAAAGATAAAAGCCCCGTTTTCTTACCCAAAACAGCCACCGCATTGTTTTCTGCCAATGCGTTATCATTGCTGTATTTTGGTATCATGCCAAGCGCTCTGGTTGCTGCTTGCATTAAAGCATTTGCCTAGTATAGTTTCCTAATTAGCTGAGTAGCCGTGTTGATAGTGATCTCACGGCTTATATCAATTTCTATCCTCCGAGAAATCGGATCCATTATTTTTACCAGAATATATCCCAATATTGAATTGCTTAAATAAGCAATGGAGTAATATTTCATTTTATGGACGCACCTTAATAATTTCCATATTCTCTTTGATAAATTCTTCGCAAGCTCCTTGACCACCGTCAATCTCTTTTCCATGCTTTAGCACTTGTCGATTACTCGTTACTTGATGATTCCCATTTGACTCTGTCCAAACAACCTTATAGATACTATGCTCTCTCAGAGGGGTGATTGGAGCGCTGACTGGAGGAGAGTCAGAAGGTGCGTGTCGCTTTGTTTTACACAAAGTACTCACTAAAAAAAATCTATCGATAAAATTAGCTGCGTAAAACCTATCAATAGACTCACCGCGATGTTCAAAAAAATGTTGTATCATATTCGGATCTGCAATTCTTTTACCGTGTTTTATAAAATAAAAATCAAACGCACCATTTCTTGTATCTAATAAATAGTGAATGCTATGATTTTTGTCATATTCACCTATAAAGTTAACTCTGTTTGGACTGACAACATTAATTTGTCTGATGAGTGAACCTTCAGATTGCTGAATAATCCTATTTAAATCAATCGTTTCTATAGTAGATAAAAACGAATTCTTTACACATAAATGATGCAGTCCTTTTTGTTTAAGAATTTTTTGAGTCAGAATAAAACTTTGACAAATAGCGTATTGAAGCATGGCATCTAAACGAACAATACGGTCTGCAGAGAATGATGATTCACCTCTTTGTGCAAGACTAAGATATGAAAAATGTTGCATAAGCGTTATTAATGTTCCTGCACGAATGATATCAATTTTTAAAGGATGTACTGCGTTGTTACGACCATTAAAAATAATGGGACGTCCTCTATTTTTTATAACGAATGACACAGTACCCACTCTACCAGGATAGTCACTTGAAGTTTCTGAAAATGTACACTCACGAAGTAATGTTTTAAATTCTCTTGTTCCGGAGGCAAGATTACAAAGTATGACACTATGATTCTGTGATGGTTGAGATAAACTATTGTACACTTCTGGTGTAATAACATCTGTTCCAGTGCAGCTAAATACGATATCAGATTGCTTAAGCAGCGTGTCATTGCTCTCGTGAATGCTTACTCTTATTCCATAACGTTCATAACGAGGAATCAATTTAAGTGTCTTTCTATATTTCTCAGAACTTCTATTTTTATCGTTGATATGTAGATGAAATTTTTGCAACTGGTCATGCTTTGCGTAGTATTTCATAAAACATTCAACAAAATTACTTCCGATATTACCACCACAACCGATAATACCTACGCTGATACACGGTCTTATCATGTGACTTGAAAGCATCGTTTGAGCGATATGAAATGATTCTTCCGCAATAAAAAATGATTCATTATCTTTCTTTAACCAGGAGTGCGCCATAGAGATGTAGGGAATATGCAAACGAGGCCACGCACTTTCTTGAACGCTTACCCCGGAAACAGTGTGCTCACTCAGTGAAATAGTCCGACCAGCGTTTTTTTGTCGCATTAAAAATCCAGAAAAAAACTCATTTTTTAGTAGTACACCGCCCTCATCGTGAACAATAATATTTTGAATATTTGGACTTGCGTGAAGGGCTAATCGAGTATTGGCGTGATGCACTACAGCACGCACATTATTTTCTATTGCACGATTGTAACCATTTTCTTCTGCTTCATTTACGCTACTCGTAACGTAATGCACCCCAATTCGTTCAAACATAGACTTCGTATCTGCTGTTGTTGTATGTGGCTTAGTAAACAAAACAATATTATGTTCGGGCACGCCCAATTCAATGACCGTTCGTATCATTGGCTCAACGGTTTCAAATCCTTGCTGTACGATGATGACCAGAGTGTTTTCCAATGCTAATTCATAATGTTCACGATAAACTGAACTTTGTAATATGGTTTTAATCGTAGTCAGTACTGGTAAACGAGGATTAACCACTCCTCTTGCCCATTCTTGGCAAATTTCATTGTTTAAGTCGATTGACGGTTCAGTATAATGAGTCTTCTGTTCTATTTTTTTATCTTCAAGATGCGATAGGCCCTCTGTATCTAATAATTGAGGAATACAGCGGTTTTCATCCGCGATCCTTTGCATATAACTGTGCAGTGCTTCGCTAGTAGAAAATTTTTGCAAGTCATGTTCGGTTAAGTCGTAAGCAGATAAAAATCTTGTTTTATGCTTAAGACTAGGCTTAAACCCCTCATGATACTTACTTGAATAAATATCATTTAAGCTTCCATTGCGAACAAACATTAATTTATGAGCTTTATCATATTTGCACAAAAAATGTCGCTCGTCATAAGCAAAAAAATGTGATTCGTCTCTATTTTTAGTCATGATACACCTCCTAACATATGCTGAGGAATCATTGTCATATAACCTTCTATAATCGCTTTTTCAATTAAATGAGATTTGTTCTCTACATCAAATTTAAACTTTATAGATTCTATATGCACATCTATCGTTCGTTTAGCACGACACATGATATTAGCAATATCTTGAGCCGTTTTTCCTCTGATAAAATAAAATAAAACCTCTTTTTCCTTAGGCGTGAGATCGAATTGATCATATATTTTACTAATATAATAAGTAAATGATTTGCGTGATACTCGGCCAAAGTTAGTTCCTTGGTCTTTTAGTAAAAAGCGGGTGATATCAATCAGACCAGAATGCGTCAGATCTCTTGCTTTAGAAAAAATACCGATAGCATTTTTCTGATTATCAAAAATGCATGTTTTTTCACCATGTAATAAATACCATTCTCCATTTGCATAACGATGATAACTCAAAAACTCTAGTGATTGTTTTGTATTAAGCACAACGATATCTTGATTGCGAAATAAATTAGCTTGCATAGCCGCTTCGCCTTTGAAACCATCGTAAGATAAGCCGATCGCAGACTGAAGATCACGATATCCAATCGTTTTAGCATAAGTCTCGTTAAGATTTATAAAATGAGACCGTTTGTCTAAAATAGCTATTTGATCATTTGAGTGAGTAAACCACTGCCGGTAAACCTCTGCAGATAACTCAGAAAACTTATCATGCTCATTGTTTATCAATGAAACCTCTGAATCCGATTTCTGTAAATAGATATTTATCATTCTAAGCAGATCGTGACACAACGTCTCCGACGAAGATTTTTCTAAAACTTCTTTTATCGTGTTAATTTTGAGTAAACACTGTTGCTTTAAGTCAAGTTGAGACATATTTATAATCCGTTTGCAACCAAGCATTCCTAGTCGCGATATTCTATTCAATATTATGAGCCGCAACAAGAAAATGCTCACTGAGTCACCCCACAAAATCAGCGATGCGTCAGTGAGCACAATAACTACATCGAATTCGAACTTTGATTTCTTAATAGGGATTGAAGATTATGTGATTCGATAAATTTCTGGCTTTCCATTGTACTGAGAGGTTGCCCGCGTTTGACTATAATGCCATCACTTCTTAACCGATGATTTCCATTTTCTTCCATCCATACATAGGGATCCCGTTCGATATTTTCCTGTCTGAATATCGACAATGTAGCGACGGAGATTGGGGTTCGGTTTTTAGCTAAGATAGATTCAAGTCCATGTACTGAAATGAAATTTTTACTTCTCTCCTTAGAAAATGCTTGGCCATGTTTTTCTATAATGCCATCTTTTCGCAAACCATGATTACCATTGTGTTCAATCCAAATATAACTCCCGGAAGGTACATCGGAATTACGAGGTGATCGAGGTGTACGATGGGTTTGATTTTGACTAGACGATGCTGGTTGAGTATCGGATGGATACCGAGAAACTGTTATTGGAGTTGGTGATTGATTTCTAAATTGTTGAAGATACCCTTGCACAGCAGAAATCACTCGGTCAGCCTCTGTAGTCACATGACTTTTAACACGCTCACATTCGGCTGAAATGTGTCTTTGTACGACCACACATCCTGCGGTAACCTCTTGAACCAAATTTTGAAATTGCGTAGTCTGCATGGCACCCTGTCGTGTCAAATCCTCCCTAATCTCATCAATATGTTCGACAAGCATTCGTCTAATGCCATCAGCATGATCCAAATAATTTTGCAGGGCATGATTGTTCATCATGGTGCTTTCAATCTGTCTGATTCGTCCTAGGAGTTGGTTCATGTGTTCTGTTTGACAGGACTCAGCACCTCTAAAAGCTTCAACTAAGTGTTCAAAGTCCCTTGCGCTGATACACGAATCTTGCAGTGCATCTATTTTTCGGACTATTTCTTGAAATTGTCGCTCATTTTGTGTAGAGGAATATTCACGATAATCAGAGATAGTCCTATGCAAATTAGTGATGTCTTCTCTTTTAACAGCATGTTGCTGGATTTCCCGTAGATTGGATTGAATGCTTAGTAATTCGCTTTCAAATATATTTCTAAGTGCGCTTATTTCTCGAGTATTGACACGAATACTTGCTATGACTCTATTTTCTAAAACAGCGGTTAAACCAGCAGACAAACAAGATAAAGCATCTTGAAACTGTAAACCACCTTGTTCCATATTTTCTTTAAATAGATCTAATTTTATCTGTATACTTTCTATGCTACTACGAAGGCTATTAATTTCTCCTCTTCCATTATCTAATTCCGATATTTTTGTTAATATAACATTCAATTGCTCACCAAAAGACTGGATGTGAGTGATTTGTTCGTCAGAAATACTTAATGCTTCGATGCGATCAGAAAGTTGTCTAAAATTCGTATTCAGTAAAGCTAACTCGTCTGCATGCAGGCTGGTTGATCTTATGATGGCGGCAAAAATAGGTGAGAATCTATTTAATGACTCTCTTAACGAGATATTTTGATTTGTAATGTCGCTTCGTAAATGCGCAATTATTTCTTGATCAGCATGATGACCACTTAAGTCAGATACTCTTGCCATTAATACAGTTAATTTTTCGTTTAAATTTTCTATTTGATCTTGTTTAACGGCCGTCTCTCGTAAATTATTCATAATATTGCTGAGGGCAGAAAACTCCGTGTGTAACTCACTCCTAATCGCGGACATTTCTGCTTGACTGACTGATGCTTGTTCGAGCATTTTACGATCTAAAGCATCCATAAAATGTTCAGAAAGACGCTGTATGATAGCATGCAAATCAGCTTGACCCAATTCAACTGTAGTTATCATCTCATTGATATGTGTAGCAAATCCATCATCCAGCTCTAAAATCATGTTGATAATCCTTTCAAGATGAACCTCAGTTTGATGTGAAGATGAATCAACGATTCTATCTTGTGTTGAACTGGTTTCATCGAGTGCACTGCTCAAAACATGTTCCGATTGCGTCGCTAAAGGAGCAATACTTCCTCCAGCAGGAGCCTCTCTAGCTCGATTCGCAGATCGTTGCCGTGCTCCAATAAGATTTAGAAAACCTTTGGCTGCTTGTACCGCTACATTACTTCCTTCTCTTCTATTTGTTGACATAATGAGTATCCTGTAATTATGGTTTATAAAGTAGTCCTTGCGTAACACCATGATCTTTATCAGGTAATTTGGTATGAAATCTCTCATTAGATACCAAATATGAATTGAGCTCAGTGTTTTCGTAAGTCCTGTGATAGCTGTTTTTCAAACACATCGATGCGACCTATGTGCCATGGGTGTACAATACGAAAATAATCCTGATCACAATATGTTAAAAAATACCTATTTTTGCAGTTATTTATGCGATCAAATTTCGCAATTTTTCGCTCTCGGAAAAACTTTAGGGACGTTACCTAGTAAGAGGAAAGGTAGATAGGTGTAGGGATGATTATTTACAGGCTTGGCGAATACCATGAGTTAGCGGAATAAAGCGTTTACAAAAATCGTATAAACTGCGGTTTCCATTTGTGATGATAGCAACTGCTAATTGTGTGCGATGATCTCCATATGCTAAAGAAGAAAACATGCCACCATGTCCGAAACAACCTTGCGTATTCCACCAACCATATGCAGAAGGGAGCAGACCACCTAGCGTAAATCCTCTTCCCATGCTTAAGGGGATTTTTAGAGTTTTATTCCACCCGGAAATAGCTTTAGTTGTATATTTATGCAAAGTTTGCTCTGATAGCAATGGCTTTCCATTTGGGCCTAATCCTTTACGAATCAAGAACTCATAAAAAGCTGCTAGGGTACTTGCATCGGTAATCATATTATAGGCAGGATTCATAGAGTTAAAGCAAGCTTTAGCATTTATGTTTTCTTCGACATCAGCAATCAGCGCGCCATAAATTTTGACTGGTTTTTCCCCTAACCAGAATGAATAAGCCAATGTATTGATATCTCGATTTGCTAATCCATATTGTAAAGCAGGAAGGTGTAATGGTGTGGCAATTTCTGCATCCAAAAATTCCGGCAGTGTCTTGCCTGTAACCCGCATTACAATCTCAGTTAAAATGACCCCATATTCTAATGGCATGTAGGCAAACGTACCTCGAGGATACATAGGGGTTGCCTCAATAATACTGCGCCACACTAATTGCTTTTCAGGAACGAGTGTATAGGAACTAGGGATTAGAATGCCGGCAGTATGGGTCAGTATATCCAATGTGGTGATATGCTGTTTGCCATGCGCAGCAAATTCTGGGAGTAGATCCGAGATGGGTGCTGTGACATCCAGGAGGTCGCGATCTTCTAAAATAGCAATGACAATGGCGGCGATAGGTTTCCCGGCTGAGTATACGGGAAAAGGGGTGTTGTCTTGTACAGAGTAGGTTATTGAGTCGGTTGATTGAGATGGTCGTGCAATGCCGATATGCTCGTTCACAACTACTTCACCGAAGCGTCTCACAACCATTTGTCCACCTTGAAAAGCGCCATTGGATTGTTGTTTTTTAAATAGTGCAATGACTTTTTCCAGTTTTTTAGGATCCATCTGAACGGAAACCGGAGCGACTGCTTGGGCATAAGGATAGGTCATGTTACGCTCTACTGAAATGAGTAACTCATATTATATACCTTTCACGAGTGAATTTTAGGTTTTTATGCTATCGCTTTTGGGGCTAAGCTACGATTAAAAACTCGCAATAGAACTGGCTATTACTCCTTTTTAATCGTAGCTTAGCCCCAAAAATCAAATCGCCTAAAATCCCTAAAATTCATCCGTAAAAGGTATATCAGGAAAAACTGTTGTCATCCCGAGCCGTTGGGGGATATTATAAATTCCGGGAGATGCCTCGCGAAGCGCGCTAGGACACGATGTCTGTCTGTGAAAGACCTTGCTCTGATAGCAGGAGATTGAAAATCAAAAAATCGTTCAGAATAGCTTTATTAGGTGGTTTCATTTTATTATTTTGTATGACGATATGGGGAGCATCTACTTTTTCTATGAAAAGCAAAAATACACTAGAGGCATTTTCTGCGATAGCCAACGCATATGAAACAGCCTTGTTTGAGTATCAGCCTGAGCTTGGTATATTTTGGGGAAAAGCTGATGTAGCACTCGATCGATTTATGGATAGTTCGATAGAGGGGTATCAACATTGGTGGCAACAAGAAGATGATTTTTTAACTGCGTTAACTGCGCTTGATATGAAAAGTTTTCAAAACTCTTCTCAATATGTCACTTATCAATTGTTAAAAGAAACACTGGCAGCCAATCAAGCCAGCCGAATTTGCAGAGAAGAATTATGGGATGTTAATCCCGCTTCAGGTTGGTATAGTAATTTGGCGATGATTGCGGAAAAGCAGCCTGTCGGGACACCGGCATATCGACAACAGGCGCTGACTCGTTGGCGAACTTTTGGCAAAGTGGCAGACGATCAAATTAATAATTTAAAATTGGGTTTGCAACTTGGCTATACCGCTCCCAAACCAGCAGTAAAACGTGTGCTCATGCAACTCTCCATTATTCTAAATACTCCTATTGAAGAATCTCCCTATTTTGCGTTCGCACTGCGCGATGATGATCCAGTATTTAGAGGTCAAATAAAAGATTTAGTGAAAACAGTGATTCATCCAGCCATCCAAAAATATGCTGATTATCTTGAAAAAGAGTATTTACCTTTGGCTCGCGAAGAAATAGGCGTATGGGCGATACCTTCTGGTGCAGCTTGCTATCAAGCCAAGATAAAGCAAGAAACAACTTTGTCAGTAACATCAAAGGAAATTCATGAGCTAGGTCTTAAGACGATGCTAGACTTATCTAAAGAGGTGGGTGACATTGGGTTTAAAAAATATGCCAGTCGAGATATGGCTTATATTTTTCAGCGGGCAAAAGATGAATCTCAAAATTATTTTTCTAGTGAACAAGATATTTTAGATTATAATTTTGCCGCATTACAAAGAGTGCAGGAGTTACTTCCTAAATGGTTTGGTAAGCGCCCTCAAACAGAGGGAACGATTAGACCTTACCCAGAGTACCGGGCAAAGACGGGCGCTTCAGGCGAATATTATCCTCCGAATGATGCAGGGACCGAGCCGGGTGTTTTTTATATCAATACGTTCGATCCTAAGAATCGAGGCCGTATCGACCAAGAGGCCACTTTATTTCATGAATTAATCCCGGGGCATCATTTTCAAATTGCTTTGCATTATGAAAATCAATCTTTGCCAACAGTCAGTCGGTATTTGTTTAACTCCGGTTTCGGAGAGGGCTGGGGGTTGTATGCAGAGCGACTCGCTGACGAAATGGGCTTATATCTCGATGATATTTCACGTTTGGGTATGTTATCCAATGAAGCATTGCGTTCTGCAAGACTGGTAGTTGATACCGGTATCCATGCTTTTCATTGGAGCCGAGAGCAAGCTGTCGATTATTTAAAACAACACACCGCACTCAGTGAAAATATTATTGAAGGCGAAGTCGATCGCTATATTATGTTGCCCGGACAAGCTACGGCTTATATGTTAGGGAAACGCACCATAGTAGATTTACGTAACGAAGCAAAAAACCAACTGGGTGGGCATTTTGATATTCGCGATTTTCATGATCAAGTCTTGAAAAATGGTGCAATTAGTCTTCCTATGCTACAACAGAAAATTAAAGAGTGGTTGAGATCAAAAAATAATGATTATTGACGCCCCTTATTACTGTTAACAAGTTTTAGAGCTTGTGTTATCATCTCAGGTCTCGGGGCGTAGCGCAGCCTGGTAGCGTACTAGCATGGGGTGCTAGTGGTCGAAGGTTCAAATCCTTCCGTCCCGACCAATAGAATCAAGTTTCCTAAAATAAAAATTAAAACTCAAAGATATTTCTTTGAGATATCGCCGCTCATCATTTGAAGTTATTGAGATTAACCAACAAGCTTCTGAAAAGTCGATTACAACGACTCAATCCAAGCGTTTCGATCTTATTTGGCATAAATTTCCCTTTTCTTTTTTTGGATAATCAAAATGAAAAAAGTGCTTGACCTTGCCGTTACATCAACGCTTATCGCGTATCTTGTCAGTTAGAGGGCAAACTCCATTGACTATACAAACCAAAGACTATCCATCGAGTCTGCTCCTTGGATTCTCCACGAAGGTGACTTAACGCTGAGTTATAAATTTGCATCATAACGAGCGTAGAGAGTAGCCTGCAGCTGATAAGCATTGTTATACTTGCCCACGTTGAATTAGCTTATTATGGGGTGCTGTTAATGTCAAAATCGTATACAGTCATTGCTGTTTTAGAAGCAAAAGCCGGCAAAGAACATGAACTTGCTGCGGCATTAAAAGCGGTTGTGGAACCCAGTCGTGCAGAAGAAATCTGTTTAGAATATAAATTGCATCAAAGCAGTGATAATCCAGCGCAATTTGTATTGTATGAACAGTGGGTGAGTAAGGAGCGGCACCGAGAGCAGTTTGCAAAGCCTTATATTATTGAGTTAGGGCAGAAATTGGAAACCTTATTAGCCAAACCTTACCAGGTTATTTTTGCAACCGAATTGGCATGAATTTAGAGTTTTTATTGTTACAAAAGTCCTATTGTACTGACATTGAGAGGTTTGCTGTGATGAAAAAATATATTATAGGGTTGCTGGTTTTCGCTTCGCCGACTCTTTTTGCCTGTTCTACGTGCGACTGTAATGGGTTGTTGGATATTATCATTAAAAATAATACGTCATCTGATTGTTATATTATTCAACAGACCGTTACAAAAGGTATGGGTTGGCCGGGAAGAGATTCGGCATTTAAAATTATTGCTGGTCACACTAATATCCCATACAGTTTTTTCGGCGGGGAGAAGAATATTTCGTTAACGGTGCAATGCGGAGACAATAAGTTTGCAACGTTTGTTTCTGCGTCATTGAAAGATGCGCAATCACATGAAGACGCTATCACTGGCTCGGTTGTCTCATTGTCCAATATAGATGCAATTTATACTACAACAGCAGCCACTTGCACTAACCTTGTTGGCGTTCATAAGCCTAGTGCGATAAATTGGACATTAGAGTAATGACCATTTAGCGGAGGACGGCGTTGTATGCTGGCAGTGAGAATGGTTGCTTTATAGGCAATCTTATAACAAAACTGGTATAAGATTGCTCGTTTGTTGAGTGAGAATGTCTAATGAGCTTTGACAAAGTAGGATATATCATCCATCCCATCGAAAAATGACTGAAATCTGTAAATGGGACTTCGCGAGAGGCACGGTTTTTGGCTCAACAAGCCAATCTAGCTCGCCATGCGATCTATACTGCTTTCGTTGATTCCTTCGGAGATGGCAATTCTGGTCCTCGGTCTGTTATTCAAAGCTTATTGCTTACAGGCGTGTTGCAGAATCAACAGGAATTCGTATATCAATTTCTATATCATTTCATAAAGATAAATTACAGCCTTACGAAAACTATGCACCCCATAATACATTGCCCACTGATCCAAGACCTCCTCTTGGTCAGAGAACAGTCCGATTACCTCATGCTAGTAAATGACCATTAGAGACAGACCTCATAGCTTTTTTAGATAGGTACCGACATTTGCCCCAAACACCAGAATCTCTGGCCTATATTCAAAGCCACATGCCTGTATATGGTCTTGGGCGTGTGCGCCCAGAGCGTGACCCTATTCTGTATTTGCTAGCCGCATATTTGCGCTTTGATATCATCTCACATATCAATCAAACACAAACCCACTGTCCAGAGGAACCCGGGATTGCGCAAACCCGTTTTGATAGGCTACAGTTACGCTTAATTGTTGCAGATGACAATATGTTTGATGACCTTGCAAAGTTGGAAAAAAATACCAATCTTCAAGTAACAGGTTGGTATTTTGCTGACAAACAAATCCACATTCAGGTTTATAGTGAATCTGGTGATGCCATGGTGAGCTGTCTTTACGACAATAGAGACGATTTTGGAGCAACGCCACCTCTCATGGACATCGCTATCTATAGGATACCGGGTGGCTCACATTACGCTACTTTACTCAATCCAGAAGTGGATCGATTACAACCATCGCATTCGCAACGTGATAATGCCGCTTTAACTAACCATGCTCAATTTGCATTGTCCTCTTTTAATACCTTTCGTAGTAGATTTTTATTCTGTCTTCTATTCTCTGCTTGCTCTATCGGCATGGCGATTGCCATCGGCGGTTCTGCTTTGCCTATTGGTATCGGAATTGCTGCGATCACGGTTTTAGGTTTTTTTGCCACGGCAGCTTGTTGTAACAATTTACTAGATGGTCATGATACGGGAGTCGTGCCGTCATTTTGGTTCAAAGCATAGCGCTCATCTTGGATTGCATTGGGTGCAAAAGCACAATACGGCCTAGGGCTCCGGAACTCGCGCCCTGACGCAAAACTCAGGACATCATACAGGAAAATCCCCAATAACATCGTTATATTTATCCTGTGCGTTAGCCAAACTTAGCTTGGAATAAATTTCAAGAGAATCTCTTTTAACATGCCCTGAATAGGGTTGAATAAATGCATCGTCTATATTCTTAGTCTTTAGCCAAGTAAACAAAAAATGTCTTAATTTATGTGGTGATATCGACCTTTCAATACCAGCATGCTTGGTATATCGCATCAGAATCTTTCTAACTCCTCGGTCAGTATAGTTACGACGAAAGTCTGATTCAAATAAATATAATCTATTCTCATTTCTATAATGCTTTATATGGAGAGCCAATGTCTCGTTAAAGGCTGGCGAAAAAGGTACAACCCTATCTTTTTTTCCTTTTCCTTACCGTATTGATATAGACCATTGAAAGTTGTAGCAAGTTCAAATATTGCACATATAGTGTTTGTGCTTTCTCATGGTTAGATGAGATTTCATCCGCCCGCCCGTAAAAAATAAACTTACTGACGCCATTCCAAAGCTCTACAACATTTAATCCCTCTTGAATTTCTTGTCTCATAGACGCATGCATTAAGTAATTGCAGATAAAAATCGTTTTTATGACTTTACCCAATTGAGACAATGCTATGTAAGTAGGATGCTTAAGATTGTTTTGATTGCATCTTCTAAGAATGGACTCTGGATCTGCATGTCCTGCCTTCATTGCAGCGGTGTATTTTACTATTTGGTTGTATTGTTCTTCAATTAATCCCCAATTAATAGAATCACCCCAAATAGGTTGTAAATTTTTATAGCGTTGATAATCTCCAATTTCGCATTGAGCTAATTTTTGCTTGTTCAAATTTGCCAAGCGTGGCATTAGAGAGAAACCAAGGAGATATGAAAATGCAAATCCTGCTTCACTTTGGCCATGCGTATCTACATAGTTTTTCTGAACAGACATTTCGGTACAATGCCTAAGAACACCTTCAATCATTGCGGCAACTTCAGTGCTTGAAACACTTTTCAATTGGGAATGAATACAACAAGCATTTTTTTCTACATGCCAATAAATCATAACGCCTCGACCGCCATAACGGTTATGATATTCGGATATTAGATTTTGAAAGTAAGCTGAAAACTGAGTAGAGTCACTTCCAACAGCAACGGGTATTTCCCCCCCATATTTCTTTTAATCTAATTTCAAATAATGCATTGGCGACGTTAGTCAGTGCATGTTTTAAGTTGTCAGAAGAGATAAAATAATCTTTGATATGCACTCATCTGCTTTAAATGGCTTGGATTCAAGCGAGTAAATGCATCTGAATAATGAAGAACCATTTTCCTTGGGATGGATTTGGCGGCTTTTATATCAAATTGAAATCGATTTAAAATAGCTAATGGCTCTAGTAGTTCCAATATTGAATCAAGCGATGGATTATTGATATCTTTGCTCACCCAGCCTAAATAAGATAAGCCTTCTTTATACAGTAACAATAAGCCTTTGAGCTGTGCCTCGGCTTCTGCGGATAAGCTGTTTTTTAGCGATAAAAATAAATCAGCCTCATAAGCGTTCATTGCATTAACAATAATACGATCCATGGTTTTTTCTTTCATGGGCTCAATGCTCAATTTTTTTAGACGTTGGGTAACCAATGATTTGATTTCGTCTTTATTTAAAAACTGAGTGGGCAACACCTGACTTCGAATTCATAGAGTTAATTCCTTGTAGTGCTCTTTTGTCGAAAAGGATGTTTTAAAATATTTTCTTATTGAAGAAACATGATTGTCATAAGTTCTTGAAGATATTTTCCCTATTGTGGGGGATATATTTAGGATATGGGCTGTTGTTGTTGTTGACAACATGACGTGGTAGTTTTGTTAAATCCTCGAAAAACTCATGCTTATCTTGATACGATTTAAACAACAAAGCAAAGGCCAGTCGTTTTTTAGTCTGTTTTTTTTGATGAAGTCTATTTCTTCTGATGTTAAGTTCCATATTTCGTTTGACAACATATTCTTCTCATCAAATCCGGTGGTAATATCAACCACAAGTTTACAAACGGAACTTGCATTGAATGACAAAAATACCAGACTCTTCATTGACATAATTATTATCAATGCTGTTCTGTAGTAACTTGCAATATTATTCCCCCTGTTTTAATATTAGCTTTTTCTAATGCAATGACCCGATGAGTAAATTAATTAATACAAGCATAGAGGTTATGAAAAACAATGCCTCGAAAGCGGAAAGACTACTAAAGCTCTTGGCTAATTCCAAAAGACTACTTATTTTATGCTATTTATTGAAAAGAGAATGCACTGTCGGAGAACTCGCGGCACTTATTGATTTGTCTCAATCGGCCCTTTCTCAACATTTAGCTAAAATGAGGGGCGAGGGTTTGCTTGATGTTAAAAAACAAGGAAAACACGTGTACTACTTTATTAATAGGCCCGAAGTAGAAGCCATTTTATCTACACTCTATTTAATATATTGCAAGGATTAAAAAGCAATAATATATTAGATTGCTCTAATGCTTAGACCAAGGATACCTGATGTTTATATGTGGTCGTGTTATAAAAAAACACTTTTCTTTAGTTGCTACTATAGCTCTCTTATTTTCGGGGCCTTATGCGTATTCAGCTCAACTGATTTCTTATTCTAAAGCAATACAACTTGCGTTAAATCATAATCCCCAAATACAAGGGAAACAGGCGTCAATTGATGTTGCATTGGGTGCATTAAAGCGAGCAGATAGCATGAGTTGGCCACAATTGGGGTTCGAGTTCACAGGCGCAAGCAGTGATAATCCCATGACTGTTTTTGGTTATAAATTAAGCCAAGGAAATGCTAGCTTCGCTGATTTTGGTGCTAACCAATATACGGGCTCAAATACTTTATCTACCAAACCGAGTGCTCTAAATCATCCTGGATATTACAGTAATTTAGACACTGCATTTAAGCTAACGGCACCTATTTATTCTGGGGGGAAAATACGCGCAAAACAAGCTCAAACCCGGGCCTTGTTGTTGGCGGCACGTCACGGCAATGAACAGGCAAAAAATCAATTGGCTTATGAGTTGTATGCCTCTTACGAGGGGTTTTTAACAGCCAATGAATTGATACGTGTAGCTGAAAAACAAGTCGCACGCGCCAAAGAGTTTTTAAAAACAACGAGAGTCTTAAAAAAGCAATCGATTACATTGGATAGTGATGTATTAGTAGCCGAAGCATACTTAAATAGTTCTTCGCTTGGTTTATCCAATGCTAAAATTCAAGCTGACAATGAATTGGACGGCTTTAGAACACTGATAGGCAATCCAAATGGGGTACATATTCCCGGCCAACATACCGCGCTAAAATCAAGCATGACAAATAGCACTTCATTAGCGAAGCAAATAATGAGTAATAATCCATTAATCAAAACACTTTGCGCGCGTCGAGAAGCTGAAAAAGCAGCAATATTAGCTTCGCAAGCACTATATAAACCTCAAGTAAATTTACAATTAAGACATGATTGGAATGGCAATACATTTGGCTCAGGACTTCCCTCTGATACCGTGGCATTAGGAGCAAATTGGACATTGTTTAGCGCAGGTGAGCGCGCTGGTGCAGTCCAGTCTGCGATTGCAAACTCCCAAAAAGTCCAGTTTGAATTGGATGAACAACGTAATCAACTTAAATTGCAACTGAAGCAAATAATGCGTAACGAGGTACAATTGCGTTATGAATTGCAATTAAGCCAGCAAATGGCAGAACAAGAAGAAGCAATCATTCATGAACTAAAACATCGATTTGGTCGAGGTTTAGTACCACTTAGTGCTTTATTAGACAGTCAAATGAAGTTAACTCAAAGTAAGTCACAAAAACTACAATCACTCCATCGCATACGACTAAACCAAGCGCATTTACTTATGCTCACGAACCAATTAATTCCTAAAGCAATGAAAATGCCTAAAGCGACCACCTTATAAGGAGATAGTATTGTGAATGATGTTCCTTATTCCAGAGAGAATTTAAATAAAGCAGGTCAGTTGGCACGAACCTTTATTCAGTCAAAGCTTACGTTGCTTTTAATTATTGGGATTTTGTTGTTTGGCTTTTTAGCTTTAGAACATACGCCCCGAACCTATAATCCAGAGATTATTGTTCCGGCCGTAAATATTTCGGTTAGTAGATCAGGTTATGATAGCCAAGAAATGTTAAATCAAATCGTGCGCCCTTTAGAGGGTCTTATGGCTTCGATCGCAGGAGTAGAACATACCTATGGTATGGCTATTGATGATGGCGCTATGGTGACAGTTCGCTTTAAGGTGAATGAAAATGAAGAGGCGAGTTTGGTTAAAGTATACAACCAGATTAATAGTAATATGGATAAAATGCCGCCAGGCACTTTAATGCCTTTGATCCGTTCTGTGAGTTTATATGATGTGCCATTAGTCACCTTAACTTTACATGAGAAAGAAGGAGACCCAGTTACATTGCGAATACTGGCTGATAAAGTGTTGGAGCAATTACGTGCAGTGCCTCAAGTCGGTAAAAGCTGGGTCATGGGCGCTTCACCGCAAGCGCTTCGTATTTGGCTCAATCCTAAAAAAATGGCAGAGCATGCAATTTCGATTGCAAATATCCAACAAGCCTTATCTATTAACAATATCAGTCTTGATGCAGGGACCTTAGATCGCAAATTAAGCAAAATTCCTTTACGTATAGAGGGGGCGCTTATTTCTGATGAGGATTTATCTCATGTGATTATTGGTACTGATGAAGCAACACCTATTTTATTAAAAGATATTGCTACAATTAAGAAGGGTCCAGAGCAAGAATCAATAGCCTCTTATTTTACAACTGGAGCAAGCGTCAACACAAAAAATGTTAATTTAGAATCGGCAGTAACCATTGCAATTGCGCGTCAAAAAGGAAGCAACGGTGTTGATGTGGCGAAAGCCATTCTTAATAAACTCGAGAAGATGCAAAAAACCCAAATGATTCCAAAAGCTGTTGGCGTTTCAATTACACGTAACTATGGTGATGAAGCCAATGATGCTGTTAATACCTTAGTAGAGCATTTAGGAATTGCTATTGCTAGTGTTGTGGTGTTGCTGATGCTCTTTTTGGGCTGGCGTGAGGCTTCCGTAGTGATTTTTTCCATTCCTCTAATTTTGTGCTTGGTTTTGGGGATTGGCTGGCTGCTGGGGCAAACAATTAATCGTATTACGTTGTTTGCTTTGATTCTTTCTTTAGGTTTATTAGTTGATGACAGTATTGTGGTGATTGAAAACATTCATCGCCATATCATGAAAGGTGTTCAGAGAAACTTTACGCGTTTGGTTATTTATGCTGCCAATGAAATTGGAAAGCCCACTATTATCGCAACATTCACTGTGATGCTGGCATTGTTGCCCATGGCATTCGTCAGTGGAATGATGGGACCTTTTATGGCGCCGATCCCCTTTAATGCGCCACTTGCGATGATCGTCTCTCTTTTTATTGCTTATAGTGTGGTCCCTTATCTAGCTTACCGCTGGCTTAGAAAAAAAGCGTATGCTCAAATGAATCAAACGCATTCTCCTAATAAGACCTGGCTGCAACGCGTTTATCTATATTTATTTACGGGCTTAATCGCTTCTTCGAAAAAGCGGCATTTTTTTTATTTAAGTATTATGGTACTTTTGTGTACAGTTCTATTACAACCCATGTGGCAATTTATTCGATCTGCAGGCCCTAATGGACCATTAAGTCCACTTGGTGTAGAAATTAAAATGTTGCCGGATGACAACGTTAATACCTTTTTAATCTCTGTTGACGCTGGATCTAACGCTACGTTGACCAAAACGAAAGAAATCGTGACCGGATTAAGCGAAATAATTAAACAAAGTCTTTATGTAACTGATCTTGAGCTTTATTTAGGAGAGTCTGCTCCTGAGGATTTTTCCGCTATGGTTCGTGGAGATAATTTATTACATGGCAGCCAGTTTGGTCAGATACGAGTAAATTTGACGAATAAACATCATAGAAGCATTGGATCTCATCAAATTGCAGAAGAAATTTATCGGCGTCTTGGCTCTTTCCAAAAGCGATATCCAGAAATTACCGTTAAACTCTTTGAAAGCCCCCCGGGACCCCCCGTTCGTTCTCAAATGGAGGCGGGTATTTATGGCCCTAATTATGAACACTTAAGAACCATAGCCAATGAAATCATTCAATCCATTTATCCTAAAATCTATGGCATGATTAACATTGATAATTCTGTAGTTCAAAATGCCAATGAATACCGCATCGAAATTAATCATAATGCCACTATGCTTGCAGGATTAGCACCGCAAACTGTAGCGCAAGAAGTTGCCGCTTTATTTAAAGGTGTATCTGTTGGTAATGGTCATGAGCGAAATACGCGCGAGCCAGAACATATTATTTTACGACTACCTCGTGAAGCACGTGAAAACGTGCAGGTATTAAATAATCTCTATCTTAAAAATCAGCAACAGCAATTGATTTCATTAGGACAAATTGCAACTTTACGTATAGATCAAAAGCAAAAACCAATCTTTACCAAGGATCAAATCCCTGTTGTCTATATAACAGGGGAGGTTTTAGGCTCAAGTCCTGCTTATGCCGTTACTTCTGCTACGAAAATGCTGGAGAAGCCACCATTTTCACTTGAATCCAGTAATCTTGGCTTTCATGAAGCACAGCCCGAAAATTTGACCAAAAATCAATTATTCTGGCTTGGAGAAATGCGTTTAACTTTAGACGTATTTCGTGACTTAGGTTCTGCTTTCATTGTAGCTATTATATTGATTTATATTTTGCTGACCGCATTTTATCAGTCTTTTTCTATTCCATTAATTATTATGGGCGCTATTCCATTGACAATTATTGGCGTCTTTCCAGGGCATTGGTTGATGCATCAACCCTTTACAGCAACGTCCATGATTGGAGTAATTGCTTTAGCAGGAATTGTGGTGCGCAATTCGTTGCTATTGATTGACTTTATTTTAGAGCACCAGCATCGGGGCTTATCTATTACTGAAGCAGTTATTGAATCAGGGGTTGAACGAATTTTGCCGATTGTATTGACAGCACTTGCGATTATTTTAGGCTCTTCGGTGATGTTGTCCGATCCAGTATTCGGAGGCTTAGCAGTCTCTTTGATTTTTGGATCTTTTGCCTCAACCGTGTTAACCCTGTTCTTAATCCCATTAATTTATTTAAGCTGGTGGAAAGGAGCACATAAAATTCGTCGTGATTAGTATAAAAGAGCATGACTATTGAATATATTATCCGTATTGTTGCTGGCTCCCTTATTTTAGTTTCATTGGCGCTTGGGGCTCCTGGTTGTCCTATTTATATAGGTTCTAATTTTTTATGGGTTACTGTTTTTGTGGGGGCCAATCTTTTTCAAAGCGGTTTTACAGGATTTTGTCCTCTTGAAATTTTTTTAAAAAAACTTTTAGGGTGAGCAACTACCATCATTGTATAAAAAATCAGGAGCAGAGCTATGAATAACTCAATACATATTGTTTGTCCTTACTGTCGTACTACGAATAAATTACTTTCAAAGAGGTTAACTGATCACCCAAAATGCGGGAAGTGTCAAAAATCATTGTTTAATGGTGGACCTTTAGCTTTAGATCAGGCGTTTTTTGAATATCACCTAAAAAACGATAATCTTCCTTTATTAGTAGATTTCTGGGCTGAATGGTGTGGTCCATGTAAGATAATGGCACCTTATTTTGAGTCCGCGGCAAAAATCCTTGAACCGAGAGTTAGACTTATTAAAATTAATACTGAAGGCAACCAAGAACTATCTTCTCGTTATGCGATCCAAAGTATTCCGACCTTAATGCTGTTTGCACATGGAAAAGAGGTTGCCCGGAGCTCTGGAGTAATAGGGACAAAAGAAATTGTTCAATGGGTTAAACAATTTCTTTAAGCTATTTTAGACTCATTATTTTGCTATTTTGCTATTTTGCTATTTTGCTATTTTGCTATTTTGATTTGGTCAAAAAATCCGAGAAAAAGTTCATGATGAAATTTTTGACTATTTTAACTTTTTTCAACAGAAAAAGAGATGGCCAGAATTAAGCATACTCTATGTTTAAGCTGATGAAAATTGTTCAAAAGCAAGTAACGCGTCTGCTGCATACATGAGAGACGGGCCTCCTCCCATATAAACTGCCATACCTAATACCTCTTCAAACTCCTCTCGCGTGACCCCAAGCTTAATAAGTGCTTCTGTATGAAATCCAATACAGCCATCACAGCGTGTAGATATCCCTATAGCCAATGCAATTAATTCCTTGGTTTTTTTATCAAGAGCACCGTTCTGAGTTGCAGCTTGTGCTAAACTCGTAAACCCTTGCATCGTATTACTAATATCTTTGCGCAGAGTTTTCATACTGTTACTAATGCGCTTGGATATTTCAGGATAGTTTTTCCCCATCTAATACTCCTTGATATTTTACTAAATCAACAAGATTAGATATATTGTGTTTTAAAATAGTCATTCTTGGCAAGCTCTAATAAAAAGGTGTCTTGAAATTTATTCAAAAACTGATTTGCTTTTTTAGAGTGACGCAATGATTTTATTGGATATTTTAATCATAACGATATGGGTTTTGCGTCAGGGCGCGAGTTCCGGAGCCCTAGGCCAATACTACGTTTTTTTAGCATCGATTGGCTAAATTTATGCTTTTAAACTACTCGGCCTAAATGTGGTAACTGTCCATGCATATTGGCCGTAAAAGGATATTGAGCGCGTTGGTTTGACTATTTTGGTCTGGGTGGGCAAGGTCCGCCATGTTGTTTTCCGCATACAGAACAGCGAAGAATTTTTTTTAATTTGTCAGTGGCAGCTTCTTTTTCTTTATCTGGCTGAGCTTGCCTTCTTCCTGGCGCGTCTGGCCGTAATGAAAATAAATATTTTTCTTCTTCTTTCGTATTAGCTTTACTAGTGAGGGCTTTTTTGGGGCGATTAGATAGGAAAAGGTAGATGTTTTTTATTTTTTCCGACAAAGGATCACTTTGAAATTGTGCAATCTGATATGCTTTCTTGGCATAGTTCAACGATTTTTCTTGATCCCGGGGAGACTGACCCCGGCTGAAAATAACCGCAGCATAAAAATAATTTCGATGATCATGCGGGAGTTTGCCATCCAATTCTTGTACTAATTCTGAGGCCAGTTCACGTCGTCTAAAATCATTGGCCAGAATGCTGCTTTTTATTTTTTCTAGCTCACTAGGATTTTTGGTAGATAGCAGTTTTGTTCTTTCTTCCTGGTCAGCTACATAGAGCGCTAATAATTCTTCGTCTTGCATAAAGCCTCATTAGTTTAACAAAATAAATAGTTACCTGTATTATAACTCATATTTTATTTCCTGAATAAACCTCATCACTGAACTCTTCAATGAGAGCTGGGTCAGACTCAGGTGGAGTAGTAGATTTAAAGAAATTATTTTCGACTAAAATCTTATTAATGGCACGGGTTTCTGGATAAACTTGGGTTGCATAATCATACCCCAATTTTGTCGAAATCATTAATCCGCCGGCTCCCAAGCCAATTAAGGTGCCTCCGACAGGCACAACAATACTTTCTAGAATGATCTCTGGCCAAACAGCGATGATTGGCCAAAAATGGTAAGCAAGTACAAGCATTGCGATGCAAATAATGGTGCCCAGCAATGCATATTGGACGTTTTGAAAGTTCGGGAGCGTACTAGCACGTGGTTGTCCGTGTCGCGGATGATACGGATTAGTGGTATCTTCATTAATATGAGCTTCCAAGTCTGGGCAAAAATCGCACAAAGCCGTGATTAAGGCTGGTGTCAATAGGTCTTTAGGAATACACATCAAAGTGCCAACTCTACGGTCTTGAGCCAGCGTGGCGATCAGCATAAAAAGGTCTGCACGTTCTTCTTCATTTAAATAGCGATAGAGTTCTGGGCGCCCGATAATAGTCTTTTTATATAAAGGGATTGCTTGCTCACGGGTAAGATATTTAACATGATGCAATGCAGGAATCATCAAAGGAAACTCGGCCATGAAGTCAGCAATGACAAAATCATCCCCAAAAAAATCCATGTAATATTGCAAAAGACTATCCGCATTACTGCTGTCATTGGCGCGACATAATTTTTCCATTTCGGTTTTGAGGCGTTCTGCTCCAAAATGAGAACTGTTTGCTAAAACTTCTAGTATTTCGCGATGGTTAGAGGTAATGGCGATATCCAAAGGGCTGACGCCGAAAATGGTTTTTGCCAAAGGGTCGGCTCCATTTTCGATGAGCCAGGAAAATAAAGTAGGTTCATTCCATTGTGCCGCGGCGTATAAAATGGATTTTCCGCCTGTCGTGAAGTTCCAACTATTAGAACTATCACATTCGTAGTGAATTAAATCCTGATTTTGTGCTAGATAGTTGGAGAGGCTGCTTACTACATGGCGTATATCTTGGCCATCCTTTTTCAAACGATAACCTTCTCTAATCATACCTTCTATCTTGTCTTTGTTTGTCCTGTTTCCGATAGTATTTCCATGATAGTACAAATAAAAGGTATTAGTGTTGACGTCAGTAACATTGCACTGAATGGTATACAAAAGATAGTCTTGAGCCTCTTTAATCACATCGAAAGCTTGTTGCGCAAGGTCTTTATTTAAGGGGTTTTTGTCAGGGTAAAACTTAAGGGCCAAGCGTTTATAAGTCTTTTTAATCTGCTCCTCAGTATATTTTATGTCCAATGGGCGATAATTCTGTGAAAGATAAACAACTTCAGGTAGTCCAAACAATGCTTGAGGACTTAAGTTCTTTGTTCTCCAGTGAATGATGGTGTCACATTGTTCTTTAAAAGATGCTTGATTTTGCAAAATGACACCCCAATCTTATGGTTTATTAATTGCGCATAATATACATTAAAATACCAAATAAAGCAAATTAACGAAGGATGTCTCTATATCGATTTGTGCATCCATAAGGCTATTAAAAATTATTTTTTATAAATATGGATTTTTTTCGATTGGTACGGTATGTTGAGGATGCTGGGCTATGTCTAGCCAATTCATTATGCTAATTAAGGATGTATCATGAGACGGACTTTAATACCTTTTATGTTTGTGCTGACCCCCATTTCTTCGCTTGCTGCGTCTACCGATTATATGATGGACTACTATAGCGGTAACTACTATAAAGCGAGTAAAGCGCTGCAAGAACTAGCTGGTCATCATGATAAGCAAGCTCTTTTTTATCTTGGGAAAATGTATATCAATGGATCTAGTGTTGCGCAAAAGCAACAGGATGGTTTGAAGCTGATTCAAGAAGCAGGGCGTTTGGGATATGAGCCTGCGCAAATTTACATGGCCAAGTATTTTTTGAATGTTAAGAGCGGTGTTCCACAAGCTTTGAGTTGGTATAAACTCGCGGCTGAGCAAGGTAATATGGAAGCGCAAGTATTTTGCGGTATGGCTTTCTTAAATGGTTATGGAACCCCCAAAGCGGAAGATCAGGCCAGGTACTGGTTCGAAAAAGCAGCACAAGGCAATAATGCTAATGCGCAATATGAATTAGCTATTTTAGATTTAAAAAGCGGCGATCGTCTGAAAACGGAAGAAGGTGTGAAATGGTTGGAAAAATCAGCTTCCAGTGGTCATCTCAAAGCCCGCTATAAATTAGGTAAGATTTACTACGAAGGTGAGCTAGTCGCGCAAGACAATGCGCAAGCGATGCATTGGTTGGAGTTGGCAGCGACTGATTCCAATTCTGCGATGAATAAACAAGACAATGAAAAAGCCAAATTAGCTTTAGGTTTAATGTACCTATCTGCCAATACGTCTGCGGCCAATGTGAATAAAGCGGTTACTTGGCTAACGGAAGCAGCGAATGCTGGAGATGTGGAAGCGCAGTATCGCTTGGGTTATTTGAACGAAGGTAATCTCGGTCGTCATGCTGATTTGTCTTCGGCTAAGCTTTGGTATACCAAAGCAGCAGCGCAAAATTATATGAAAGCGCAACATGCGCTGGCTGAAATGTATCTGAAAGACGCCTCTGTGGCAGATAATTATAATCAGGCGGTTCATTGGTTAAAGAAAGCGAGTGAAAATGGCGATGTTTTAGCAACTGAACAATTAAAGTCACTGCTCAGTGATAAACGTCAAGTCTATTTTGACGCGACAGATATGGCGATGATTACGCCTAAATTAGGTGGCATCACCAAAGCGGATGTCTTTAATACCGTTTATCATTTAGAGAATCCCAAAAATCAGTCTCTTAAGCAATTGTTGACTTGGGATGATGATGATCGCGATCTTAGAAAAACCGTGAAGTCAAATGTCTATGTTTACCATTTGACGAAAGATGAAAATGATTCAGTAAAAACGCCAGCCAATTTCAATATTATTTTGAAAGAAGCGGTGCACGGGTCTGCGAAAGCGCAATTTAAAGTTGCACAAATGTATGAAGAAGGGAATGGCGTTGCTCGCGACAAAAAAATTGCAGCTGAATGGTATCGCAGCGCAGCAAAACAAGATTTTGCAAAAGCAAAATACAATTTGGCTTTGATGTATTTAGATGGTGCTGGTGTAAAACAAAATACGAAAGAAGGGTTGCAATGGCTGAACGCTGCCGCAACGTCTCGCGATGGGTATGCTCAGTATTTATTAGGAACCTGTTACGAATATGGATTACGGACTTTACCCAAAGACAGAGCTAAGGCCGAACAATTTTATGTTGCAGCGGCTGAGCAAGACATTGCAGATGCACAATTTAGTCTTGCGCAATTATATGCACAAGATGTTGGTAACCAAGCTGATCCGACGGCAAAATCTGAATTGAATTCTAAAATTATTCAGTTGTATCAAAAAGCAGCGCTGCAAGATCATGTCGGTGCTCAAGAACTGTTGGCTAGTTACTACCTCCTTAATACCCAAAATCATGAAGTATTGGCTCGAGCCTTCCGTACTGCTAAACAGGCTGCAGAACGTGGGAGTGTCAAAGCGAGTTTGATTGTAGCACTCATGTTAGATCGCGGTATTGGGGTACAAGCCAACGCTGCGGAATCGATTGCTTGGTATGAAAAAGCTGCGGAAGGAAAATCTGCAATCGCTGAGTATATTTTAGGAACGTATTTTTATCAGGGCACTGGCGTTGGTCAAGATACCAAAGGTGGTATTCGTTTGTTAGAAGCTTCGGCGCAACAAGGCTATCCTTTGGCTCAATATAATTACGCAGTGTTACTTCAAATGAATCAAGGTAAAGGTGGGACTGTATCGCCGATTGCTTTGATTGAAAAATCTGCTGCGCAAGCAAATGTGAAAGCCAAATTGTTCCTGGCCGATTATTATATTACGCGCGGCCAATCCAATGAAAAAATTGGAGAAGCGGTGCAATTGTATGAAAAAGCAGCCGGAAAAGGGGATGCTTCTGCACAACTTAAGATTGCTTATTTATATGAAAAAGGGATTGGAGTTGCTAAATCTGAAGAAACTGCCAAGTCTTGGTATGAGAAAGCCGCAGCTCAATCTAATCCGCTGGCTATTTATTCTTTAGGTAATATGTATCAACTGGGTATCGGAGTGCCGCGCGATATCAATATGGCGATCAATTTATATAATCATGCTTCAGAATTAGGATGTGTGCCTGCAATGACTGCGTTGGCCTTCATTTATGAGTTTGATGATGAGGTGCACAGTGATTTGCCGAAAGCTGAAGCGTTATATATGGCAGCTGCCAAACAGGGTTCTGCAATTGCAGCGAATAATCTTGGATTGATGTATCAGTATGGCAAAGGCGTAAAAGCAGATAAAGAAAGTGCTTTCAATTGGTATATGGTTGCTGCCAAAGAAGGCATGTCTGACGCACAATATGCGATTGCTTGCATGTATCAAAACGGTAGAGGTGTGCAAAAATCTACTGATCAGGCTGTTCATTGGTATGAAAAAGCAGCGCAAAGCGGTAATGTTTATGCTCAATACCAAATGGGATTATTTAATGAAACTGGAATTGGAATGCCAATTAATAATGCCCAAGCCTTTAAATATTATAAATTAGCTGTGGATAATGGTTATGCTGGCGCAACGGGTCAAATGCGGGGTGAAATTGCATTAGCGCGCTTGTATGATGCCGGTCTGGGTGTCCCTGCTAACAAAGAACGAGCAGGTTACTATTATCAATTGGCTGCTAATTCTGGAAATTTATTTGCCAAAAACAAATTGGCAGAGAAGTTTGAGCATGGGGATGGTGTTCAGCAGAATTTACCCAAAGCATTGGAGCTGTATCAAGAGGTTGCTGATCAAGGAAATGCCAATGTTCAATATAAACTGGGGTCTTATTACCTAAATGGAAACATGGTACCTAAAAACACCAAAACAGCTTTGCATTGGTTAGAGAAAGCAGTTGCAGCGAATAATGAAAAAGCAGAATATACGCTGGCTCAATTGTATTTGAATGGCAAAGAAGTACCTAAAGATGAGCCTAGAGCAGCGCAACTTCTAGAAAAATCTGCACAACAAGGGAATATGGCTGCACAATACACCCTGGCTGAAATGTATTCTAGAGGTCAAGGTGTGACAATTGACTATAGCAAATCGGCCTTCTGGCATAGCAAAGCAGCACTGGGTGGCAATGGTAAGTCACAGTCTAAACTGGCTATGATGTATGATACTGGAATCGGGGTGAATCAAGACGCCCAAGAAGCATTTAAATGGTACCAAAAATCAGCGGAAAAAGGAGATGCGGATTCTCAATACCATCTTGGTTTGATGTATTTTAATGGCACCGGTACGACGCTAGATTACTCTAAGGCGTTCTATTGGCTCAACTCCGCTTTACAGAATGGTAATAGATCGGCAAGAACTCAGTTGGCAATTATGTATAAAAATGGCTATGGCGTAGAAAAAGACGTTACCAAAGCGTATGATCTGTTTGCCACTGAAGCACCAAATAAATCATCGTAAACTCTTTTTTCAGTGCTCTCCCTAGGGTTTTTTATCTAGGGAGAGTTATGAATTGTATTTGTATGCGGCTGTTTCTCATTAATCATAACGTCTGGAGCATTTGATGTATCAAGACTTTTATAATTTGACTGAATTCCCTTTTAACCAATATCCCAATGTTGATTATTATTATCAACTTGAGCATCATCAAAAATCCTTGGATGTGCTGCTGGTTGGGTTGCAAGTTAACGATGGTATTATTAAAATTACTGGCCAACCTGGCACTGGAAAAAGTTTACTTTGTCGTTTGTTTATTGAAAGGATCGCGGACCAAGACTATCCAGTCTATGTGATGAATCCGTATTTTACTTATCCAGAGTTGTTAGAGTTGATTGCAAGCAAATTGAAGGTTTCCTATGAACCTGATACACAGCCTGCGCAATTATTACAGCTCATTCATGCTAAAACATTGAAGCTGAAAAAGAAGTCTAAGCGGCTGGTATTGTTGTTTGATGAGGCGCAATATCTGAGTAAAGAAAATCTTGAAACCATTCAAATTCTGGGCAATTTGGATTGTGAAGGTGAAAAACTCTGCCAGATTGTTTTGATTGGCGGATTAGATTTGGATGACAAGCTGCGTTCCTCTAGTCATCTTCTGCAGCGAGTTTCATTTTCGTATACGTTGTTACCGATTAAACAAAAAGATTTGAATAATTATATTTTTCATCGGTTGGCTAAAGCAACTGTTACTGGAAAGAAGCATGGTATTACTATTACACCCAATGCGAGTCGATTGTTATACAAAAAAACGCAAGGGATACCGCGTTTGATTAATATTGTATGTCATAAGGCCTTGATGCTGGCATATAGCCGTGCTGAACATCAATTGACGAAAGAATTGATTACAAAAGCCATTGTTGATACGGAGTACACTAAGACATCCCAGTTTTGGCAGAATTTATTACGCGGTTTTAAGTCCAGAGCGCGTGGTTTTTTGAGCGTATTGAAACAAGATCACAGTGAGTAAATCTTAAGAGGGAAGACTATGAGCGTTATTAATGAAACCTTGGATAATTTGAAGCAAACTAAAAAGCGTGCTTCAGGAGCTTTGAATCCTTCTTCAAGTGTTTATTGTGAGAAAGTATTAAAATCTGAAAAAAGTGCGCTTGCAAAGAAATCCTATATCATTCCCATTAGCTTTGCAATGCTGGTTGGTTTGCTTTTTTATATTTCACAAATATTTTTTGAGTATACGCCACACAAACATGAAAAGAATACACATAGTCGTTCTACCACAACCTCTTGGTTCAAATCCAATCTCCAAAAAATATCCAAACCAGCTTTGGCGACTGCAAAAGTTACTCGCAAAGCGGAGATCGCGCAGAACTTTGATGCTAAAAATATGTATTATAATGCGATGGCTCTACTCAATGAAGGGAATGAGCAACAGGCATTGCAAAGCTTGCAGAAAATTGTTGCACAATACCCTGATTTTGTCCCCGCACAAAAGGTGTACGCAACGTTGGCATCACAGTAACAAAGTAATCATTCATCTAAACTATCCAATGTGCGCCATTTTTGGTGTATTTTACCCAGTCCGAATTCCCGCGGCTTGACCGTGGGATATAGCGCTCCAGTCATATAGGGCAAGATTCATGGGCATAATCTACCTATCACATGAAACAGCCCCACGTATATGTTTTTTATATATAAAACATTGAATAAAGTGGGCCTACCCCCCCCATAAAGCACTAGAAAAGTATGGATATCATTAATGGTTATGCCCATCAATAGTGCCTATTATAGTTATGTGTAAGCATCATTGCATTACCCTAATAGGAGAGTAAAATGAGAAAACTAATTGGTTCATTAATTTCTGTTGCTGTATTGTCGTGTTCTATTAGTCCAATTGCTTTGGCAGTAACCAAGCATGTTACAAAGATTACTATAAATTGCCCCGATATATCAAAGAAAACGAAAGATAAACTCACAAATTATGGGACTTACATAGCCGGTTTTGGAACTGAAAGAGTGAACAGTGATGCGCCTACACATCCACTTTTTCAATCTCCTATAAACCCAGGAGAAATCCCATTTGATCTGAAAGCAGCTGGGTACGATGGCACTAATGTAAAATATAATCCAACTACTGGTATCGTTACTTGTTACTACCAAAGTAGCCTTGGATTCGATTCATTTTCTGTTAGCACGACGCTGTTAAATGCTCGAGCTGGTATTACAGTTGGTTCAGGAGATGAAGAAATTAAGATTAAAGTTCCGGTGGGATCTCCGTAGCTTTTAAGCGCGAGTAATAGTCTACTATTCTATTGCGAGCTTTTAAAGGTGGCCTAAAGGAAAAAGTAATTAACACTCATCCGTGGAAGGTATATTGCGCATAGTCACAATGTCAATGGCGTTAATAAGCCTCCAGCCCTATGTACCGCGGCTTGTCCGCGGGATTTAAACATAAAGAAAACTCACCAAAAACCCGTAACCTAGCGCCATTAGATGCTTGCCAGAAACTGTATGGGTAACCGTATCTAAATACTGCGCGATAAAACCCCTGGCAATCAATTTTGCGGATATGAGTAATTTAAATTATCCTAAAATTTATAAAAATAGCCCGATCGGAATACTAGACGGTTACAGGTTACAACAAATTTATATCTGCGATCCGTCGTATAAGATTTAAATGGATACGAACAACTATTTTTAAGCGGTGGCACTCTCAGCCATTGCTTCTGTTTCAGTTACTGAAACATTGATGGCATGTAGTCCTCGATCTCCCTTTTGTAATTCAAAGGTTACCGTCTGCCCTGCAACCAACGTTTTGTATCCCGTGCCGTTAATTGCCGAGAAATGCACAAAAATATCTTCGCCGGTTCCTTCCAACATAACGAAGCCCCATCCTTTGGTATTGTTAAACCACTTCACTTCACCTTTTGCCATTACATGCTCCTTGTGCGGTTAAATGATCGATCGTTCCCTCAATCTGAAAAAATACATGATGCAATTAAAAAATATGTGATCTTAAAAATAACCTCTTCATACAACATAACCGAAGATCACTTTCATGCTCAATAGTTTTTTATGAAATTAATTATTTATCTGCGATTTTTGTTGGAATCTCAGACAGTTTGACATTAATATCGCGTTGAGGATGTGCCACTTTAATGTGGTGTTCACGAAATAAGCGATCAATAGCAAAATTGACATCAGAACGTACGACTGATTTTTTATTACCATCCTTAATTAAAAACCATAGTTGAAAAATCATGGCTGAATCACCAAAATTTTGAAATAAAACGTTCGCTTTTGACCTTGGTGTTTTAATGATTTCATCGTGTTCGGAGACTGCTTGTAAAAGTAACTTTTTTACTAAAACGGGATCGCTGTCATACATAACACCCACTTCACATGAGATGGAAAGATATCGATCAGTATACATATAGTTAATGACCGCCTTCGTGATCAAATCGGAGTTGGGAATGATGACATCTTCGCGCGCACTAGTTGTGATTTGTGTGGAGCGGATTCGAATTTTTTTGACCCAGCCTTCTATATTATCAATATTAATGTGATCACCTGATTTGATGGGTTTTTCAATCAATAAAATAATACCTGACACAAAATTATTAACGATGCTTTGTAATCCCATACCGATTCCCACAGACAACGCGCCAGCGACAATGGCCAGGCCAGTGAAATCTATTCCAGAAACGAGTAAAGCAGCTATCAGAGCGCATGTGAAGCCGATATATATCAAAATAGAGGCGACAGCGACTTGAGTTTCTTCTTCTTCTTCAAATTGTGCGCGTCGACTGAATTTGGTTGCAATACTGCGGAAAGTTAGATACAGAACACAGAAAATTAGAATCCCGGCGACGATACGGGTGGGATAGAAAGTAAAGCTGGCGAAATGAATCCCGTTGAGTAATTGCGAATAAGCGGTGTTGAGGTAATAGGCGCCATATCCCCAGGTTTGTCCAATCAAATAGATTCCAATGCTGAATATAATAATTTGGGCTGTAATTTTTAAAATAATAAACTCGATGACAGTCTGATTCGATTTGTAGCCCAGAGCACCGATAATATAACGGTAAATGGGGCTGGGATAAGCGCATAATAAATATATTTTTTGAATGGCAGAGACCAATAAGAATAAACTAAATAAAATGGCAAAGGTTGTAATAATGGCATACATGAGATGAATGGCCATTTGATGATAACCAAAAATATTAAGAATGCCACAGGCCACAAATAATGAAGCGACTGCTCGTTGGAGAAATTTTTGATGGGTTCGGATAAAGTAAATGTGGCGGTGAGTATGAGCAAAGTAATAAACAAAACCCACAATAGTTATGACGACAGTTGAGAGAAAAATAATTTGCGCCAATTGCCATATAATATCACTAACAGCCAGGTTTTGGACGATGGTTGCCCCAATTTGGGTAATAGAGTAGTACGTGAGTAAAAAGATCAGTAAGTTTTTAAAAAAACGGCAATCCAGTGAGTACCAATAAAAAGCGGCAGAAACAATTTTACTTTTAAAAAGCATATTAATGAATGCCAGGATCCAAAAGTAAGTGCATCCTACAATCAGCAGATAAGTTATTAACGTAGTAGTATTGTTTTGCGCCGACGCGCTATTAATCCAATACAGACTCAAACAACTCATAATTAAGCATGTAAACAATAATAGACCATCCCACATTCCAATATGTCTGACTCGCAACAATCGCTGGATCAATGCATGCGATTTGATTTTCCTGATGGTAACGGTGCTGGCTACGATACACAGCATGGTGATGATACATAATGTGTTGAATAGTGTCTTCGACATAACTGGAAGCTGTGTCAGGATAGGGGCAGTTATGGCGGTTTGATTGTCATCCTTTTGTAAATGATCCAATAATGACAACAAAGGCAAACCGCGGGTGAGTACTTGTTGTTGTTTGATTTTTGTGGTCGCAGTTTGATACGTAGTGATGGCTTCTTGAGCTCGAATCGTAAAGAGACGGCATTGAGCCATTTTGTCCGCAATATTTTTTTGTTCTTGTTTTAAATACACCAAATCTGCGCCTGCTTTTTCATGTTCTTTGCTAGGCTCTACAGCGGTAGGCGGTTTGCCATTTTCTTTAGTCGTTTCTGCCTCTTTGATTAAATTATCCAGGTCACTCAGTTTTTTTTGATAGAAGTTGATACTGATTTTAGCATTATCAATCAGGTTATTTAGCGTTGTGATGGCTGCTTCTAAATGTTCGACATTGAGATTCTCGACTGAGAGCTGAAGATTGAGTTGATCGAAGGTTTTGTTGGCCTGTTTTAGATTAAACTCGGGTTGATTGGTATTCAATGAAGTCACTGGTTGAGGTATAGGTTGGGCATAGCAAGAAGCGCTTACAAATAGAATCAGAATCGTTATGAGTCCAGACACAAAAAACCGAGGATATTGTCTATTGATTTTAAGCATAAATTCTCCAAACAGCAGTACGTTCCTCACAATAGTATATACTTACAGTGAGACTTGAATAGGGATCATAGTATGTCGACACCAATGGCCTTAGCAAATAATTTTTTAGTAGCCCTGCCATCATTGAATGATATTATATTTTCACAGGCACTGATTTATATTTGTGAGCATCATGAGCGCGGAACGGTGGGAATGATTGTGAATCGCCCAACGGGGCATCCTGCAAGTTTAATGTTTGAACAACTCGGCATCAGTACGCAGATGGCTACTGATCACCATGTTCCATTATTATTTGGTGGGCCGATTCAAGCCGACCGAGGATTTGTCATTCATCGTCCGACGGGTCATTGGCAGTCTAGTTTGTCTTTGGTTCCTGATGAAGTGACTATTACTACTTCGAATGATATTATTCGAGCAATTGCCGACGGGACTGGTCCCAAAGATCTGCTTATTGTTATGGGATATGTGGGTTGGGAGCAAGGTGAATTGGAACGCGAAATTGTCAAAGAAAACGCGTGGATGGTCTGTCCTTATAAAACAGAATTATTATATGAAGTACCTTATGCAGAGCGCTGGAAAGCGGCTGCGCAGACTTTAGGAGTGAATATGGATAATTTAACGGGTTCAGGTCATGCCTGAAGGATTATACATTGGATTTGATTTTGGATATAAACGCATTGGGGTTGCAGTAGGTCAGCCCCTGACCAAAAGCGCTTCTCCTTTAACAACCTTGGATGCTAAATCTGGTGTGCCTAGTTGGCCTGAAATAGCAGCATTGATCAAAAAATGGCGTCCTTCGGGTTTGATTGTGGGATTGCCAACTAAAATTGATGGACAAGAACAATATACAACACAAGCAGCGCGCAATTTTGCGCAACAATTGATAGATCGTTTCGCATTGCCGGTGCATCTGGTGGACGAGCGTTTGACGACGGTTGCAGCACGTACAGAGTTGTACACGCAAGGTGGTTATCGTAAAATACAACAGTCTCAGGTGGATTGTGTTGCCGCTTGTATCATTTTAGAGCAGTGGTTGCAGGATCGGTAACCATTCAGCTCCTTTCAAAAAACATCCTATTTGGCGCATCTTCGAGTGTCTAGAATTGTGGTGAATAGATACGAGGATCTATAAAATGAAACATTTGTTAGAAATTGGTCAATTATCATATGACGATTGCCTACAGTTGTTGAATCGTGCGGTTTATTTCAAATCTCAACGCCAATACCCACAATTAGCTGGACTCAATTTGGCTAATTTATTTTATGAACCTTCGACTCGGACGCGGATCAGTTTTGAGATGGCAGCGAAGAATCTAGGGATCCGTGTCGTGAATATGGATTTTGCCCAATCATCTGAAACCAAAGGTGAGACGATTGAAGATACAATTCAAACTTTGCATGCCATGGGGATTCAGTTGTTTACTATGCGCCATAAGCAAAATGGGTTACCGCAATTAATGTCTGATGCGTGTTCGTCAGACATGCATATCATCAATGCAGGGGATGGTACGCATGAGCATCCCAGCCAAGCTTTGTTAGATATGATGACGATTATGCAATATAAGCCGCAGCTTGAAAAATTAAAAATAGCGATTGTGGGTGATGTTTTGCATTCAAGAGTAGCCAATTCCTTGCAAAGTCTGTGTTCCTTGATGAAAGTGAGAGATTTGGTACTGGTTGCGCCAGAAATTTGGCACTCGACTGTTAGAGCATCCTATGGCTCCATCACGTCTTCTTTGCGCCATGGGTTGCAAGATGCGGATGTAGTCATTGCATTGCGGGTACAGAGAGAACGTTTGCAAATTAACGAAACTATGGATTTGGCTGCTTATCATAGGGAGTATGCCATCACTCAAACCAGTTTGGCTTGGGCAAAACCTGACGCCATTGTATTACATCCTGGACCGATGAATCGTGGGATTGAAATAGACAGTAATGTGGCGGATGGGCCACGCTCGTGTATTTTGGAGCAAGTCAAAAATGGGGTGTTTATGCGGATGGCAATTCTAGAAGCCTTGAATGGTTAAGATTGCGAAGAAAAACAAGCTTTGAAAGCCAATGCTTGTTGGAGATCGCTGCGTTCAATGTTTGGGGCATGGCGAATATCCGCTATGGTTCTTGCGACCTTGAGAAGACGGTAATAGGAGCGTGCTGATAATTTGAGTTGACTCAATGTGGTATGAAGAAACTGTTGTTCTGACTCAGCTAATGCGCAGAATTGGTTGCAAGTCGCAGTGTTTAAAACTGCGTTAATACAGCCTTGTCGTTGGAGTTGTAGCGCGCGTACTTTGGCTACCTCTGTTCGCAATAGTGGGCTTTCTTTGGGCAGAGATTCGGGGGCTGAGATCAAGGTTTCTAGTGGGAGCGTGGGTACATTAATATGTAAATCAATCCTATCTAAAAATGGCCCTGACAGTTTGTGGTGATAGCGGCGTATAACATCCTGGGTGCAAAAGCACTCGGCATGCGGATTGCCTAATTGGCCACAAGGGCAAGGATTCATGGCTGCTATCAATTGAAATTGAGCAGGAAATTCAATTTGAATGGCGGCACGTGAAATACAAATATGTCCTGATTCTAGCGGTTCACGTAAGGTTTCTAGGACTTTACGTTGAAATTCGGGTAATTCATCCAAAAATAATACGCCATGGTGAGCCAATGAAATTTCACCCGGTTTGGGTGGATTACCCCCTCCGACTAATGCTATAGAGGAAGCACTGTGGTGTGGTGCCCGAAATGCAGGGCGTTGCCAATTTTCCGCTTCGGTAATCCGGCCGTAGACGGATTGAATGGTCGCACATTCCAAAGCTTGGGCTTCGGTTAATGCGGGTAAAATGGTGACCAAACGCTTGGCCAGCATTGTTTTTCCACTTCCAGGTGGTCCATAGAGTAGAATATTGTGGCCGCCACAGGCAGCTATTTTCAGCGCAGATTTGGCATGAGCTTGGCCTTTGATGTCTGACCAATCGTCTGCATACTGAGGCTCTTTTTTTAAGGAAAGGGATGTAGGCGGGCTATTTAAAGCTTGCCCATGACATAAATATTGATGCACGGCACGTAAATTTTCTGCATACAATAGACCCGAATAATCTATCAATGAGGCTTCTGGGGCATTGGCGGCGGCGATGATGATCGTGCTTGCACTATCTTTAGCAGCTATTAGCATGGGTATGACGGATGGGACACCGCGTAGACTGCCGTTTAAAGCCAACTCTCCAATGAATTCATGATTTTCCAATTTAGAGAGGGGCAGTTGTCCTGATGCGGCTAGAATGCCAATGGCGATAGGCAAATCAAATCCGCTGCCTATTTTGGGCAAATCAGCAGGCGCGAGATTTACTGTAATGCGGCGGCAGGGGAATTCAAAGTGACTGTTTAAGATGGCAGATCGAACGCGATCTTTACTTTCTTTGACTGCAGTTTGCGGTAATCCTACAATAGTAAAACCCGGTAAGCCATTTGATAAATGGACTTCTACGGTTACCAAACGGGATTCCATTCCAACGGTCGCCCGAGTGTGGCTGATAGCGAGATTCATGGCCTATTTCCTTTGGGCTCAAATTGGACTTTATATATACCTTTCACGAATGAATTTTAGGTTTTTATGCTATCGCTTTTTGTGGCTAAGCTACGATTAAAAACTCGCAATAGAACTGGCTATTACTCCTTTTTAATCCTAGCTTAGCCCCAAAAATCAAATCGCCTAAAATCCCTAAAATTCATCCGTAAAAGGAATAGCAAAAAAATTTAGCTGTTTTTTTTCTTGGTGCGATTTTTCTCTTGCAATAATTGATTGACTGCTTTTTCTAGTGCGTCGATTTTTTCTCTGGATCGCGCTAAAACTTTCACTTGGACATCAAACTCTTCGCGGGTAACCAAATCCAAATGCGTAAAAGCACTTTGTAAAATTTCTTTGAATTGTTGCTTGATATCTTCTTCAATAATTTGAACATTTTTTGGCAATGTGCTGTACAGATTTCTTGCAAGATCTTCGAGTTGTTTAGAGAGTAACATCGTCGTTTCCTATGACTAGTACAACAGGATTTGGTCGAGTATAACAAACTGTACTCATGATTTGTAGACGGTATTCATTCTGAGCCCCAAAAAATTTGAAAGCTATACTATGCTTGAGAAGGAAGGTTGTTGTCAGAGTCAGAGGAAAGACCGTCATTTCGTACGAAGTGATGCAACCCAGAAACCTTGGATATTTATAGGGGGGCACTGGATGCACGCAAAGACCATTTAAATAGGAGCTGGATTAAAATGGATAAACCTACATTACTCACATCCAATCACTTGGTTTCTGAGGAATCGTTAGATGCGTTTATTGCAATGTTATATCGGATTTTTCATTGTGCTGAAGTCAAAAAAACCCCTACGCTCGAACGGTTTAAATATCTCCATTTTACGGATGAATTAATTCATGAGCAGTTTAGAGAATGGCATATGAATGATGAAATGCTGCGAGTATTTTCTAAGGATCAAGATAGGCCTGGCAACTTAACTCATTTTCAAAAGAGATTGTCTCATTTTATGTCAGAATCCAGTGGCTTATTAGAAAACGATTTATTACCTCAGTTAGCTGAAAATGGGTTTGTGTATCAGAGCATCCAGGAAGGTGATTTGCATAAAAAAAAGCAATTAATTGATTGTGCTGAGAAAATAGCTTGGGAGATGACCGATTTTAACTGTATGAATGCTCAGATGTTCAAACAAATTAAAGATAACAGCCTAAATTATTTAATCGTTTGGAAAAATAATCCGAAATTTTCAATATTAACAATCCCTAATAATAGGGAGAAAGTAGTGATATTACCAGCTCAAAAATATCAGCACTTGTTGTTTCATACAGATGATTTGATGCAAATTTATTTACAAAAGGTCTATCCCCATAGGGTGGTGGAAGAACTGGTGCCATTTAGATTAACTATCGACTGTTTATATGAAAAAAATAAGTTCTTGAAGACAGTTGAGAAGCATGCCGATACCATCTCTGCTGGACTCCCTATTTTTAAAACTTATAACTGTCTTGAAATAGCACCTATGAAATCTAGCGATGTACTGGATGATTTGTTAAGGATTACTCATTTATCGGCAGAAAATTGTTATATAGAATCCAGTCTGCAGCAGGCAGGCGATTTTTTCAAGGCTTTAATTGCAAATCATCCAAGATGTTCTTATGAACTCATGTACCCACGTTTGGCTTTTAATAAAACCCATTTGTTAGTGAGCCCAAATGGGGTGTTTGCTAAAATTCGGGTCGCTGATGTCCTGTTTCACCATCCATACCAACCGTTTGATGAAGTCTTGGATTTTTTTGAGACCGCAGCGACAGACAGTTATGTAACCAGTATTTCAATGACCATTTATAGAATAGAGAAAACTTCAAAATTAATGGATAGTTTAAAGCTAGCAGCCTCACTTGGAAAAAAAGTACGCGTGCTTATTGAATTAAGAGTGACAGGCTCCGAAGAATATCATTGGAAAATAGCCAAGGATTTACAGGCACATGGTATTGAGGTTTGCTTCGGATCGAAGGATTTTGTGACGCATGCAAAAATGGCCTTGATTAAAAGGAAAACGCAAAATGGTTCAGAGTTTTATAGTCATTTATCCACTGGAAATTACCATAAAAGAAACTCAAAAACGTATTGTGATTTGAGCTTAATTACCAGTCATGCGGGCATTGGAAATGATATAGATAGGATTTTTACGAGTATTTTTGAAGATGAGCAATTAGAACCATTGGAGCATGTATGGGTGTCTCCACTCAGTATTAGAACTGAATTAATGAAATTGATTCTAAATTGTGTGGGTGAGGCCAAAAAAAACAAACCAAGCAGTATTTTTATTAAAACCAAAGATTTTACGGATTTAGAATTAGTGAAAGCTTTAAATAATGCTGTGAAATGGGGTGTCCAAGTGATTGTTTTTGTGAGAAATATAAGCTTTTTGACACCTGAAGAGCAATTGCTTACGAGTAAAATCAGAGTGATATCTTATGTGGGTCGACTATTGGAGCACCATAGAGTTTATTGCTTTAAAACAGCAGATCAAGAAAAAATTTTTCTGGGTTCTTGCAATATGGTTAAGAAAAACATCGATAAAAGAATTGAATTAATTTTTCCAATTTATCAAAAATATATTCAAAACAAAATTAAAGAAGAAATTATTGAAAACATTCAAAAAAATACCAATAATTGTTGGGAAATGGATCAAAATGGAAACTTTCAATTTATTCGGAATGCGACCAAAGATTTTCAAACAGTGTTAATTGAGAAATATGAAAAAAGACAGTCTTTGTGAAAGTACTTTTATGGATAGGTCCTTTCTTCCGTAATAATCATGGAGAGAGGAATATCCCATGAATCGCATGGTAAACCAGGTTGCTTTTGCCATTCGTAAGCGACACCAATTAATAGCGGGCCAGGATGGTTTTCCAAGGTTTTGTCATAATAACCTTTTCCCATACCCAAACGGTTTTTTTCGGCATCGAAAGCCACAATGGGTAGAAATAGGATATCCAGATTTTGTGGGGGTATTGCCTTGTGAGCTTCCATAAGGGGCTCTGCAATTTGATAACGATTGGGAAAGAGTTCGGTATTCGCAGCATAAGGTAAAAAAAGCAAAGTATTATCTGGTTGAATAGCTGGGAAATAACAATATTTGTTGTTGGTTAAGGCGCTTTGCCATAATGAGGATAAGTCCACTTCTCCGCGCGAAGGATGATACCATGCGATGTGTTTTGCGGCTTGGTAAGCTTGCATAGCTTGAATGGTATCTATAATTTTTTGAGAGGCTTGTGTGACAAATAGCAGGGGTAAATGTTTGCGTTGAGAGAGGCATACTTGCCTAATATGAGTTTTTGTGAGATGAATAGTCATATTGTTACCTTCAGATACTAGGCAAAATTTTAAAAATGCGGTATATAGTTTTTATTTGTTGAACCTGCCATCCCAGAGTATAGTCTAAAGAGGTTAGAATGAGTGAATTATTTGATGATAATGATGATGATGATAAAGTAGTCATTGCAGATGATGATTTGGTGGAAGTAGAAGAGATTATTGAAACACATCGTTCCAAGCATGTGATGTCAGATGCTAGGAGACGATTAGAAGCTTTGATGGAAGAAAAGCGCCTGCAAAGTGAGCTTGATGATGAATGGGATTAAATGATGAATAGGATTCAATAATGGCTGAGAACTTTTCTTCTTCAGCGCATTGGCGCGATTCAGCACGCAGCGCCCGGTTTTTTTTGGTGGATGCTAGAGCGGCCTTTCCAATTTTTCTATTTTTGATGCATATTCGATTGTGGACAGGGCTTCTAGTGGTTGTATCCGCCGTTTTTTTTGGTATTTTGGAGCACTTTGGTTTTACAGTGCCGGTTTTTTTGCGCTGGTTGAGGTTGTTTTTTGCGGGACCAGTGAAATTATCCACTCCTTGGTGGCGTTAAATGGAAAAAAATATCTCTAAATGCATGATTAAGATTGCTACGGCGCTGAATGCAAAATTCTATTTGAATGACCGCTTTGTAAGTTATGATGAGGTGTTTGCTTTGCAAGGCCTATTACCGGCGTTTGCCCGTCGAGCCGATCAATTATGCTCGTTATGTTTAGGATATGGACTGGGTGTGAGCTTTAATGATGCAGAAGGTGCTTTGTTAGGGATCGAAGTGGTCTTTGACGAAGTGACGCCCAATTCTTTGCGTCTGCTATGTATGACAGATGTCCTGAATGAATTGATCTCAGGGGGGCCCAGCAAGGATTATACGCCCCTAGATGAGTTGATGTATGATTAGTTTCTTAACGGTCTCAAGTAGCCATTCGACCCTCCTAGGGACAAAAAAATTCTTCTATTAACGTTTTGTTAATGCAATATGTGCTATTATTATTAGCATAGAGCTTAAATATTTTAATGGAGTTGTACTATGGATTCTAAAAATAATCCATTTGCATTATCTGAAATTGCCGAAGCGACGCAAAAACTGGGCTCCGCTTTGAGTGTTATGCATGGGCGACAGCCAGATGGTCCTTGCGGAACCTATATAGGACCAGTGAACAACGTTTCAGAAGTCGCTTGTCGTGATAAAAACGGTCCGCAGGCAGCGACGATTGATACGACTGCTGGTGCGCTGCTTAGTGATCTGAAAGCGGGTACTTTCAAAAAATCTGCGGATAGTTCTTCAAAACAAGTTACGTCGCCGATTTCTCCCTCTACAGAAGCGGATGATGCTGACAAGTCGTCTAGTCCTAAATTGTGACCTTAAAATAGTTCTTTATATCCAACCTCATTTACAGACAACCTCCTACTAATTGGGGGTTGTCTGCCATTTTGTTAGAAAACTGTCACTTATGAGTATTTTAATGGTAGAATAGGAAGATCGACTGTTAGAATTGACTGATATGGATGAAAATCTCGATAGAGCTAAAAAAACTTTGCAGGCATTGGATGACGCATTAGCGTCCGGTCCATGGACTGAAACGAGCTTTATTATTATTGTGGGCAAAAAACTTCGCGTACTTCGGGATGACTTGGCGGCGAAAATTGATAAATTCGAAGCCGGAGAAACGGGTAGTCAGGAGTATTTAGCCCATCGAGCACATCTAACTGCTAGTCACAAACTGGTTTATATTAGTTTATATTCTTTGGAAGGGGCCAATATTGCTTCTTGGGAAAGAATTATCGCGAATTTACAACGGCAAATTGTCTCGCGGCCAGTCTACACTAACGAAGAAGATGCGCAAAATATCATTAAGACGAAAGAGAAAAAAATTAATGAGGCTTATGTGTCATTTTATGTGAGTGAAGTGGATGTTTTAGAGCTTCCTGCAGATAAAATCCCTTTGGATAAACTAGGCAAACCTATGCTGGTCCTAAAAGATAATGCGATTAATTTAGAAAATATTGAGTACTTTTTTCATCTTTCGGGTAAATACCGCTATAGCCGCGGGCAATTGACCATAGTGGAGTAATTTGTGGCACAAAAAAATCAACAGATTCATTCCGTGTTAGAACGTGATTATCAACATGGATTTGTGACAGACATTGAAACAGAAACATTTCTGCCAGGATTAGACGAAGCGGTTATCCGGCGTTTGTCGGCGATCAAGAAGGAACCGGAGTTTTTGTTGGAATGGCGATTACAAGCGTTTCGACATTGGCTGACTATGACTTCGCCTACTTGGTCTACGGCTCATTTTCCAGAGATTGACTATCAGAGCATTTCTTATTATTCAGCGCCTAAGAAAATGCAAGACGGACCCAAAAGTTTGGACGAAGTCGATCCGGAACTATTAGAAACGTATAAAAAACTGGGTATTCCTTTGCATGAACAAGAGTTGCTGGCTGGTGTTGCTGTGGATGCTGTATTTGATAGTGTTTCGGTGGCTACGACGTTTAAGGCCAAATTAGCTGAAAAAGGCATTATTTTTTGTCCTTTGTCAGAAGCTGTGCATCAGTGTCCGGATTTGGTCAAAAAGTATCTGGGTTCTGTGGTACCGTATAGAGATAATTTTTTTGCAACCTTAAATTCGGCAGTTTTCAGCGATGGTTCTTTTGTTTATATCCCGAAAGGGGTGCGGTGTCCTATGGAACTGTCGACCTACTTTCGAATCAATACAGCGAATACTGGGCAGTTTGAACGCACCCTCATTATTGCAGACGAGGGAAGCTCGGTGTCTTATTTAGAAGGATGTACTGCGCCAATGCGCGATGAAAACCAAGTACATGCTGCTGTGGTGGAGTTGGTTGCGTTGGATAATGCCCAGATCAAATATTCTACTGTGCAAAACTGGTACCCTGGCGATAAAAATGGTAAGGGCGGCATTTATAATTTTGTGACCAAGCGAGGCGCTTGTCGCGGGAAAAAATCAAAAATTTCTTGGACACAAATTGAAACAGGATCGGCGATTACTTGGAAATATCCTAGTGTGATTTTGCAGGGAGATGATTCAGTAGGGGAGTTTTATTCGGTTGCGGTGACGAATAATCATCAGCAGGCTGATACGGGTACTAAAATGATCCATTTGGGAAAAAACACGCGCTCTACTATCATTGCGAAGGGGATTGGTGCGGGACAATCGGAAAATACGTATCGTGGTTTGGTGCGCATTGCGCCTTCTGCGCTTAATGCACGTAATTATACACAATGTGACTCATTGTTGATGGGGGAACATTGTACGGCAAAAACCATGCCCTACATTGAAGTGAGACATCCCAGTGCTCAGGTTGAGCATGAAGCGAGTACATCGAAAATTAGTGAAGATCAGTTATTTTATTGTCAACAACGTGGCATCGATCTGGAAAATGCGGTGTCTATGATCGTCAACGGATTTTGCAAGCAAGTTATCAAAGAATTACCTATGGAATTCGCCGTAGAGGCGACCAAATTGTTAGGTATCAGTTTAGAAGGGGCAATCGGATAATGATGTTAAAAATTAGTGATTTATATGCTTCTGTACAGCAACAAGCCGTATTAAAAGGGCTTAATCTACAAGTGAGTGCTGGGGAAGTGCACGCGATTATGGGGCCTAATGGTGCGGGCAAAAGTACTTTGTCGAAGATTTTAGCGGGGCATCCCTCATACGAAGTCACCCAAGGAACCGTTGAGTATTTGGGGGGAAATTTACTGGATTTGAGTCCGGAGCAACGTGCGCAATCGGGTGTTTTTTTGTCATTCCAATATCCGGTCGAAATACCTGGCGTGACCAATATTAATTTCTTGAAATCAGCGGTGAATGCAGTTCGGAAAGGTCAAGACAAACCATTGTTAGATGCGATAGAGTTTCTCAGTTTTATTCGAGCACGCTGTGATTTGTTAGACATGGATGAAAGTTTTTTATATCGCGGAATTAATGAAGGATTTTCCGGGGGTGAGAAAAAGCGCAATGAAATTCTGCAAATGGTTGCTTTGGAGCCCAAATTAGCGATTTTAGATGAGACGGACTCGGGTTTGGATATCGACGCATTACGAGTGATTGCGCATGGTGTCAATACGATGCGAGGTCCAGAGCGTGCCATCATCTTAGTGACCCACTATCAACGTTTATTGGATTATATTACGCCAGATTATGTCCATGTATTGGCGAATGGACGCATTGTGAAATCCGGTGATAAGTCGTTGGCATTAGAATTAGAGGAAAAAGGGTATGCTTGGTTAGATGAGGTAGCAGAAGTATGACTGTTGCCGTTGCCAGCCAAACAGCTGTGAATTTCTATCAAAATGAAGCAGAGCAAAGCCAATCGGAGCATGCTTTATTGCGTTCTTTACAGGCGCAGGGTTTGGCTGCGTTTCAACGCTTAGGGTTCCCTGATCGGCATGATGAAGATTGGCGTTATACTCCGGTTACAGAATTTTTAAAGCAAGCTTTTCATTGTCCTAGGCCGGATGCGTCACCGAACGCGCAAGTGATCATTAGCAAACAAGCTGATGTGCCCTGGGGTAATAAATTGGTCTATGTGGATGGTGTGTTGCTGGGATTGGATGCCCTGCGTAAAGAGCTCCCTCCAGGGGTGATGGTGATCCCGATTTTAGAGGCCCTGCAAACCGTTCCAGAAAAAATAACACCTTATTTAGACAAAATATTAACGTCCCAACATGGCTTTCATGCCCAAAATACTGCCATGCTGCAATTGGGACTGTTTATTTATGTGCCTGCGAATATTTGTATTACCGAACCTATATTATTGGTCCATTGGCAAACGCGCGCAGAGCAAGCTATTTATTTGCGGCATGTGGTGGTGATGGAGTCTGGCGCATCCTTGGCGTTGATTGAAGATTATCAGGGACAAGCTGACGTGAGTTATTATACCAATACCATCACGGAGATAGTGGCGGGTCCACAGGCCTGTTTGAAACATTATAAAGTGCAACGCGAAAGTATTGCAGCATGGCATGTTGGGCACTTGGCGGTCAAGCTTGCGATGGGGAGTAGGGTGGAAAGTCATATTGTGAGTTTGGGCGCTGGATGGTCTAGATTTGATGCCCGGTTTGCTTTAACTGAACCACAAGCGGAATGTGTTTTGAATGGTGTGTATATCCCTAGCGGACAACAACATATGGACCATCATACCTGGGTACACCATGATGCGCCCAACGGGACCAGCCATCAAGATTACAAAGGTATTGTGAAGGATGCAGCGCATGCTGTATTTAATGGCCAAGTCCATGTTGCACGGCATGCACAAAAAACGGTGGCGCGTCAGCAAAACAAGAATTTATTATTATCGAAACAAGCTGCAGTGGATACGAAACCGCAGTTGGATATTGCTGCCGACGATGTGCAATGTACGCATGGCGCAACAGTCGGGCAATTGGATGCAGATGCCTTGTTTTATTTTGCAACTAGAGGGATTGCGGTGCAAGAAGCAACCAAATATTTGATTCAAGCTTTCGCTGCGGACAATTTACGTGCGATTGGGCATGATGAATTTTCTGCATGGTTGCAATCCAGAATTGTAGGAGCCAAATATGAGTGAGAAACCAAAATCTTTTGCATTAGATGTGGCAGCTATTCGTCAGGAATTTCCTATTTTGCAACAGCAGATTTTTGGGCATCCTCTGATCTATCTTGACAGCGCTTCTACGACTCAGAAACCCCGTGCAGTGATTCAAGCAATGACGGATTTTTATGAGCAAGATAACGCGAATGTGCATCGCGGCGTACATGCTCTGAGTGTACGAGCCACTGTAAAATATGAGCAAGCGCGTGATAAAGTTGCGCAATTAATCAATGCATCACATAGCCATGAATGTATATTTGTGCGCGGAACAACTGAGGCAGTGAATTTGGTAGCGCAGAGTTTTTTGCGCCCCAAAATCCTACCCGGAGAACAAATTTTAGTAACCATGATGGAGCATCATTCTAATATTGTGCCCTGGCAAATGGTCTGTGGTCAGACGGGTGCCGAATTGGTGGTCGTGCCTATTTCAGTTGAAGGCGAAGTTGTGTTGGAAGAGTTTGAGAAAAAGCTGACTGACAAAACCAAATTTGTGGCTATTACACATGCGTCAAATGCCATAGGAACCATTAATCCCATCAAAAAAATGATTGAAATGGCGCATGCACATGACATTTTGGTGTTGGTGGATGGTGCGCAAGCTGTACCGCATATGCCGGTCGATGTTCAAGATTTGGATTGTGATTTTTATGCGTTCTCCGGACACAAAATGTATGGTCCAACTGGTATCGGTATCCTGTGGGGCCGTACCACTTTTCTGGATGATATGCTCCCATACCAAGGTGGCGGAGAAATGATTCAGCATGTGAGCTTTGAAGCCACTGAGTATGCAGCGCTTCCGAATAAATTTGAAGCGGGTACGCCGAATATTGTGGGTGCGATTGGTTTGGGTGCTGCAGTTGATTATATCTGGTCGCTAGATATGCTGGATGTGATGCGTTATGAAGCGGCGCTTTTACAGCATTTGACCCAATCCCTGCAAGAACGAACTTCTTTTCAGATCATTGGGCTTGCGAATGACAAAGTGCCTTTGGTTTCTTTATTACATCCTCATGTGCATGCTCATGATGTTGGGACGATTTTGGATAACGAAGGGATTGAGGTGCGTGCCGGTCATCATTGTGCCATGCCTTTGATGGATTTTTATAATGTGCCTGCCACCACTCGGATCTCGTTGGCCGTATACAATACGATAGAAGAAATCGATCACTGTATTGACGTACTCAATAAAGCAGAAAAGGTGTTTACGGGATGAGTGATTTACGCGAATTATATCAAGAGGTGATTATTGATCACAGTAAGCATCCCAGGCATCATTATGCAATGGAACAGCCTACGCATCGCGCTCAAGGGTATAATCCTCTGTGTGGCGATAAATTGACAGTATTTGTCCAAATAGAACAAGATCGGATTCATGAAATTAGTTTTTTGGGGTGTGGGTGTGCAATTTCACAAGCGTCGGCGTCGTTGATGACGGATGCAGTACAAGGGCTGAGTACCTCGGCTGCTGATGCATTGTTTCAACAATTTCATCATATGTTGACTGCCGAAGACAGTGAGCAGCCAGCCAGTATGGATAAACTAACGATTCTGGCGGGTGTGCGAGCCTTCCCTGCACGCGTCAAATGCGCTACGTTGGCTTGGCATACCTTAGAAGCAGCCTTACACCGAGAGGCCAAAACAGTCGTTACTGAGTGAGTATATATCTATGTTAGGGTTCAAAAAGAAACCAGAAGAAGCTTGTTTAGAAGATTTAGTTATCGCACAGCTGAAAACGATTTTTGATCCAGAAATTCCCGTGAATATCTATGATTTGGGTTTGATCTATGCGGTGAATGTGAATGAAGATCATCATGTCCATATCCAAATGACCTTAACCTCTCCAGGATGTCCTGTTGCGCAAACTTTTCCAGGTACAGTTGAGACATCGGTCAACGAAGTACCTGGTGTGAAAGATTGTACGGTTGAGTTGGTTTGGGAACCGCCTTGGACGCAAGAGCGTATGTCCGAAGTAGCTCGCTTGGAATTAGGTATGTTTTATTGATGGCAGATGTGAACTCAGAATATTTGGCTTGGCAGCCGTCTGCTTCGCTTGAAACGTTACGTGCCCGTTCCCAATTTATGGCAGATTTGCGTGGGTTTTTCACTTCCAAAGGTTATCTCGAAGTTGAAACGCCTATTATGGGACGCTACGGGATTACCGATCCCTATTTGGCGAATATTAAGGCAAATTTTCGTGGTCACGATTACGCTTTACAAACCTCCCCTGAATATCATATGAAGCGGTTGTTGGCAGCGGGTTCTGGCCCGATTTTTCAGTTGGCACGAGTGTTTCGCGATGATGAATTGGGTAGATGGCATAATCCAGAGTTTACATTATTAGAATGGTATCAACTGGGCGTGGATCACCTTGGTTTATTGGCCGAGGTAGATGAGTTGCTGCAATTTTTGGTTGCCTGTCCACCGATACGTATCCGTACCTATCAATCTGTGTTTCAAGAGATCTGTGGTTTTAATCCGCTCCAAACTACTATACAAGCTTTACAAGCATGCGTGCAACAATATGATTTGGACGGTGTATTAGATGCTGCAGAACAAGATGTTGATCAATATCTTTTTTTATTGATGAGCCATGTGATTGAACCTGGTTTGGCCGCTGAACCAGGACCGACTGCTATCGTGGATTTCCCTGCTTCACAAGCGTCCTTAGCTCAGATTATGCATGGATGTGCAGCGCGATTTGAAGTGTATTTTCGGGGCATCGAATTGGCGAATGGGTTTTACGAACTAACCGATCCTGTGGCACAAGCTGCGCGATTTAATCTAGATAATCAAATCCGAACTGCGCAAGGGAAACCCTTGGCAGCCATTGATAACCATTTATTACAAGCATTACACCATGGCTTGCCGCTTTGTTCTGGTGTCGCATTAGGTGTGGATCGCTTGCTAGCTTTGGCGCTGCAGCAATCCAGACTGAGCTCTTGTTTGGCATTTGATTTTTCGAGGGCGTAGAGGTTTATTCGAAAAAAATTATATTTATGAATGAGATATATCAAATATAGGCCTAGACTAATTCACTTTATATATGTTAAATTGCTCATAATGTTAACAGTTGAGTAAAACAATATGGCACAATCTAATGATGAAAGAATATTCGATCTAGAGGTGGAGCTGGAAGAAATGAATGGTTTTGGTCTAGTCGAAAAAGCAGTCACCCAAGTTTATCAACCTATTCAAACTCCCTTCTTAAAAATTTCAGCACGAAAAAGTGCTTTTATAGATGAGATTGATAAATTATTGGAAGAATCTTTGGGGTATGTGTCTAGTATCCAGGAAGAGACAGATGGTCGAAAAATCCTATTAGAAGAAGTGTACAGGGTAAAGGATACAAGTATTTCCAGGACTCAAATGCCAAGTGTTGTTGGTATGTTTAAAGCCCAGAATTTAAATCAAGAAGCGCCAACCCAAAAATCAGTGGCCGTGACTTTCGAATCGTCCCGATCTACCGGTGCTTTTTCCACACTAAAACCGGTCAAACAGAGGGCACAGCAAGGGGGATGGATAGAGGGTTCTGTGTGTATCCAATCGCAAAAATTGCAGTCCAATCTTAGGCAGATTGACCGTCCTACCACTGCGTTTCCTTCGCAGCTTAGGACCACTAACCCTGAGCCGTCACCCTTGCTTGGCGTAAAGCCCGCAAATAAACGCTCCATTTTTCAAGCAGCGGCAGCGAATAATTTAGAATCCTCGAAAGGGGTGAGCCAGCGGCTTGATATGGTCTGAAGCACGAACGGATAGAGAAATATTCCTTAATGGGTCTCCCACTGTTTGATGACAATTTTAACGGTTAATTGATGTCCTAAGAGACGAATTTTATACGGATAATGGTCACGGTAATTGCTATATTCTATGGTGTATCCTGCTTGTTGCAATTTGCTGATGTCACCTGCTGCAGAGCGCGAGATCGCGGTAATGGTGCCAGGTGCTGGTTTGCCCTTGATCCAATGATATAAATGATGCATTGGAAGGCTAATGCCGGTTTCTTTGGCTAATAATTCTTCGGCTTGACGGGCGTGGAGAACATTGTGACCTTCGCGAAAAGTAACCCTATCTGGATGCTGAGTAATCTCCATCGTCTCACTGCCTAACGGTCCTGAAATTAAAATTTGATAATCTTGAGGATTGTTTTGCACCCAATAAAATGTAGCGGTCCAACCCTGTTGTTGATTTTTAGCTGCAATGGCACCTGAGACAATAAAAGCAGGTGCGTGAGAAGAGGGGGGCTGTGTCGATTTTAATGTGGCGCAGCCGCTTAGTATGGCTACGAATGTAAGCGTCCAAAGCATCTTTAGCATGGGATTTCATTCCTGGATTTTATGTGGTAACTATTCAGCACCGTTCAACCTGCACTCAAATCTGATGTTTCACCGAGCGTCCAAAATTGTGGTGAATAGATGTTTTTTATGAAACAATAGCAGCACTTGGGTGAAAAACCAATAAAATAAGTTGAGACTATGAATAATGTTGTCATTTACCCTGGTACGTTTGATCCTATTACCAATGGGCATATTGATATTATTACCCGTGCGGGTAATATTTTTCCAAAAATCCTCGTGGCTGTAGCAAAAAACAGTGTAAAACAACCTTTTTTTTCTTTAGACGCACGCGTAAAATGTATTCAAGATGCTATTGGGCATCTTTCAGGGGTGACAGTGATGCCGTTCGACACTCTATTGGTCGATTTTGCGCGCGAACAGGGTGCCAATATTATCTTACGTGGTTTGCGCACGATGTCTGATTTTGAATATGAATTCCAACTTGCTGGGATGAATCGCAAATTGAGTGCCGATATTGAAACAATATTTCTCACACCCTCTGAGGATTCACGCTTTATTTCTTCTACACTCGTCCGGGAAATTGCTAATTTAGGTGGAGATGTGACGGATTTTGTTCCAAAATCCGTGGTGTTAGCTCTGAAAAAACGCAGTGGATGATAAGCGCACAGACCCTAGCGTTATCTCAATAAATCCTGAATTGCTTGATGAACTTCTGTAATTAACGCATCTTTATGGTCTAAATCAAAACGTGATGCATCGATAGGTTTTCCGATATGGAGCTCAGCTGGTTGATTAAGTCGAAATTGACGCGTACGCGCAGGTAGGATCTGATTGGCGCCACGGATTCCCATGGGAATAATGAGGGCGTTGGTTTTGATGGCTGTGATGAATCCGCCTTTTTTGAACGGTGCTAAAGCGCCAGATTCGGAACGGGTTCCTTCTGGTGCAATCCACATGACAATCCCTGATTCTAACAAATTTTTGACTTTTTCCAGATCTTGGATAGCTTGGCGGCGGTTTTTGCGATCAATGAAGGGGAATTCAGCTGCCACCATACCACCGCCCATAATAGGAATATGCGACAATTCTTTTTTAGCCAACATACGCAACGATGCTGTGGGAAAAGCTTGTAAACTAAGAGGAATGTCAAATAGACTAGCATGATTACACATTAAAATAGTCGCGCGCCCAGGTAGGGGTTCGATGTGATGTGGATTGACCACTATACAGCGAATGCCTAATAATGTGAGCATGCGTTTGGACCAACGTTGCAATTCTGCATTACACCATTGGCGCGTGATGGTACCGAACATAGATTTTAAAATGGCGCGACCACAGGTGTCTGCCATGAACCAAAATGAGGTTAAAATTATCCAAATAGAGTGTAATTTTCCGGCCTGTATGGTGATGGATTTTTTCATGATTACTCGTCGCAAAACATGCAAAATACAACGAATTTTGATGGAAGTCTATACTTAGTAATTCGGTATCTACTCACTCTAACTCTAGACTTTAGTAGAAACGTCAGATTTGAGGGCAGGGTGAATGAAAGGCTTTATTAAAACATGCTGAATAGTTGCGTAATTCGCATATTATTTCCGTTTGTGGTATAATACGTCTAACTTAAACATCTATAGGAGCGGACTCGCGATGTTATATGGTGCATTAAATTTATCATTTTGGGGCTATGTGATAGCCACTATTGTCTTGACCCAAGCTACTATTGCTTCGGTTACTATTTATCTACATCGGCATCAAACTCATCGGGCTTTGGATTTACACCCGGTCATAAGTCATATTTTTCGTTTTTGGTTGTGGTTTACAACGGGGATGGTGACATCGGAATGGGTAGCCATTCATCGTAAGCATCACGCCACGACGGATGTTGAAGGGGACCCACATAGTCCTAAGGTAGTGGGGATTAAAAAGGTTTTTTGGGAAGGAGCCGAATTATATCGGGCTGCACGCAAAGATCGCGAGATGATTGACAAATACTCTCACGGCACCCCAGATGATTGGATAGAAAGAAAGATTTACGCCCCGCATTGCACCAGAGGTTTGATCTTGTTGTTTTTCGTGGATATTTTTCTATTCGGTGTGCCAGGGATTACCATTTTTGCGATACAAATGCTTTGGATTCCTTTATGGGCTGCAGGCGTAGTCAATGGTATTGGCCATTACTGGGGCTACCGTAATTTTGAATGTCCAGACACCGCTACTAACGTATCGCCATGGGGATTTTGGATCGGCGGAGAAGAGCTGCATAATAATCACCATACCTTTGCTTCTTCAGCGAAATTCTCAGTAAAATGGTGGGAGTTTGATTTGGGTTGGATGTATATTTGTATCCTGTCATTTTTAGGTATGGCTAAAGTTAAGAAATTACCGCCCAAATTGATGCAAATTGATGACAAATTGCATGTTGATTTGGATACAGTCAAAGCTGTAGTTGGCAATCGGTTTCAAATTATGGCTAATTACTACAAGGCTGTTGTAGTGCCGATGCTTCAACAAGTAAAGCGGGAACACGTGATTTCCGAGGAAGATAAAAAATTGGTTCAGCGTGCAAATGTTTTATTAAAACGCGACCAGTGTTTATTGTCTCCCAAGTCTACGTCGCATCTGCAAGAATTGTTGGCCCGCTATGAGCAATTGCGAGTCGTTTATGATTATCGTGAATCTTTGCAATATGTATGGCAGAAAACCGCGGGTTCACAAAAAGAATTGGTTGATTCTCTACAGGCTTGGTGTCGACAAGCGGAAGAGTCTGGTTTGGACTCTTTGCGACAGTTCGCACAGCAACTTAAAACTTATGCGCCATTGCCTGCATAATTGAAAACCTTATCTTGAGTCTCTATCTTATCCCCGCTTAGTCGGGGATTTTTTTCAAGACTTACTACGCAAAACTGCCATCTCTTTGTTGGATTTGCTCATCTAAACTTCCTCGTTAAAGACTAAATCCGCCGCGACCATAGGATTTGCGTAAGTCCTGTATTTTAAATTTTTTCTCTTTCAAGCTTAACGGGTTCGTGGTAAATTCTATGAGCACTGTGATCAGATCTTCCTCTTAATAAATACCTAAAGAGATCTTGGTAAAACTTGGTTTTTATGTCAACATATCACTTATCAGACGTTGACTGGTAAGATCTCGTGCAATTTGTCAGCGTATTTATATTATTGTGGATTAAATATTAATTGACTCAAACAATGTAGGTTAGGCCAAGGCCCAATCTTATACAAGTCTTTGATAGATTCTTTATAGCTTAACAAAAAAATTACGGTCGGTTTGTAGTTTGACCATATTGGAGAGGCCTATGAATTGGAGTTTGATGCTGAATGCGTTGCTTTTGATCGGCGTGGTCATTGCTATTGTTCGAACTGTACAAAGTCGACGGCAGCAAGAGTTGCATAAAACTGTGAAAAATATGGTGGCAAGTGGGGCGACAACGAATGCCTCGGATGAAATCATAGCGATTCGTAAGGTGGGTCAGAATACTCAGTCGTCACCGACTTTAAAGCCCACTATTGGTCTTCCTTTGCGTCAACAGTCTCATATGGCGCCAACCCTCCAACAACCCAAGCCAGACGTGCAAAGGCAATCACCTGCCTTAAGTTTGACGCCATCTCAACCTGCAGCTCAAGTGGAGAAAAAAAATCCATCTCCTGCGGCTGAAACCATCATGATATTTTTGTTAGCAAAGTCCAATCGTCAATTGGCAGGTTATGAATTATTGCAAGCCGTATTATCAGCGGGATTTCGTTTTGGGGACGGTGGCCTGTTTCATCGCCATCAATTTCCAAACTGTCAGGGCTCTGTGATGTGTAGTTTGGCTGCTGCCACCCCAACAGGAGTGTTTGATCTGCAAAATATTGGTGGATTTGTGGTACATGGTTTATGTCTATTTATGCAGATTTCAGGACATCGAGAGGTTGATGCTGAACGCTTTGACATGATGTTGGATACAGCAAGAACCTTGAGCGATAGTTTGGATACGCATCTTTTGGATGAATTACGTGAGCCATTATCTGAAAATAGCATTGCTCGATACCATCAAAAATTAATGCTTACTGAAGAACCTGTGGGTGTGGAGTAAAGCTTTAGTTTGAAGTAAAATACTGGAGAGCGTGATCGCCATGACCTCCCTTCCTTCCTATTTATGTTGAACTTTTATGAACCTGAGTGATATAGCCCGTGTTTTGAATGTGTCCTTTACTTTGGATTGTGTATTATCAGGTATCAGCATTGATAGTCGAAAAGTGAAACCGGGAGATTTGTTTGTAGCACTGCGCGGTGAGCGTTTTGATGGGCATGACTATATTGTAGCTGCTGCTCGTTCGGGTGCGATAGCTGTGATTTGTGAGCAGTCGCTTCAAGATGTGACGATTGAGCAATTAGTCGTTACTTCAAGTGTGGAAGCCTTGGCTGCTATTGCGACTTGGTATCGACAAGAATTTACATGTCCCATTATTGCAGTGACAGGGTCGAATGGTAAGACTTCTGTCAAAGAAATGATTGCGCATATTTTACCCCAACCTTCTTTGGCAACAGCGGGTAATTTAAATAACCATATCGGGGTGCCATTAAGTATTTTTCAATTACAGCCAGAGCACCGCTATGCGGTATTTGAACTTGGCGCAAATCATATCGGTGAAATTGCCTATACTGTGGCGATGATCCAACCGCAAGTTGCGCTTATCAATAATATTGCCCCTGCGCATATCGAAGGATTTGGAAGTATCGAAGGTGTCGCGCAAGCCAAAGGTGAAATTTATAAAGGTCTGAGTACAGGCGGGATTGCTGTCGTCAATGATGATGATACCTATGCGCATTTTTGGGATGAAACGATTGCTAGTCATCCGGTGATACGTTTTTCGCAGTCGCATGCTGCAAACGTGTGGGCAAGTGATGTGGTGTTGAATGCCAGTGGTTGCGCGGAGTTTACCTTGAATATATCCGATGAACGTGCTCTGGTGTGCTTGAAAGTACCTGGTTTGCATTCTGTGAGTAACGCTTTGGCTGCGGCAGCGTGTACTCACGCACTTGGAATTTCTCTTTCTGACATTAAGAATGGACTGGCATCTTTTACAGGTGTGTCAGGCCGTATGATGTTTTTTAAAGGTAAAAAGCAAGCTACGATTATTGATGATACCTATAATGCGAATTTACGTTCTACGCTTGCCGCAGTACAAGTGTTGGCAAATTGCTCGGGAGTACGCATTTTAGTTTTAGGCGATATGGCAGAATTAGGAGCATGGAGTGAGCAGCATCATGAAGCAGTCGGTATTGCTGCTCGAGAACAAAGGATTGATGGGTTGCTGACGTGTGGAAAGCTAGGCGTTAAATCGGCGCTTGCTTTTGGGTCCGGTGGTAAGCACTATACAAATCAGCATGAATTAACTGAAGATTTATTGCGGCGTTTGGATTCTGACACAACAGTCTTAGTAAAAGGTTCAAGATCAGCTGCGATGGAAAACATCGTTCAAGAGCTTATTTAAAGGAAAAAGCGATGCTTTATTGGATTACACAACTATTACAGATGCATTATCACTCGTTCCGGGTATTTCAGTACATCACCTTCCGTTCTATTTTGGCTGCATTGACGGCGTTATTAGTGGGGCTCCTTTGCGGTCCGTTGACGATTCGTTGGTTAAGAGGTCTACAAATTGGACAAATGATTCGAGATGATGGTCCAAAAAGTCATTTCTCCAAAGCGGGTACACCCACGATGGGCGGTGTTTTGATCTTGCTGGCGATAACGGTGAGCACACTGTTATGGGGGGATTTACACCAAAAAAGTCTATGGGTTGTACTAGGGGTTACCTTAAGTTTTGGTGTAATTGGCTGGGTCGATGATTATCGCAAATTGATTTTGAAAAATAGCAAAGGCTTATCAGCGCGGTGGAAGTATTTTTGGCAATCACTGATTACTATTATTACCTTAGTTTATCTGATGTATAACTCTAGTATCCCGTTACACTCTCAATTAACCATTCCTTTTCTCAAGTCCAATTTTATCTATTTAGGCATATTTTTTCCGATATTTGCGTATTTTGTGATAGTGGGTGCGAGTAACGCAGTGAATTTGACCGATGGATTAGATGGATTAGCCATTATGCCCATTGTCATGGTGGCAGGTGCACTAGGGATTTTTGTCTACGCAGCTTCAAATGTTTTGGATGCGCATTATTTAGGGATTCCTTTTGTTCCTAATACGGGTGAAATTACTATTTTTTGTGCTTCAGTCGTCGGCGCTGGTTTGGGGTTTCTTTGGTACAATGCGTATCCTGCTCAAATATTTATGGGCGATGTGGGATCATTATCTTTGGGCGCCGCATTGGGAACCATTGCATTGCTGATTCGCCAAGAATTAGTTTTGATGATCATGGGCGGATTATTTGTGATTGAAACCGTTTCAGTGATTCTCCAAGTGTGCTATTTCAAATATACTCATGGGAAGCGTCTATTTCGCATGGCACCCTTGCATCATCATTTCGAGTTGAAAGGGTGGACAGAACCCAAAGTTATTGTGCGATTTTGGATTATAACGGTGATCTTTGTGTTGTGTGGCTTGGCGACACTCAAACTTCGATAGAGAACATTATGCATCCTGAGCATTACTTAGTAATCGGTTTGGGCAAAACAGGACAGTCTGTTGCTCGATATTTACAACGGCATCATCTTAGTTTTTCCGTGTTTGATACGCGCAAAGCACCTGAGGCGGTAGCAGAATTTAGAGCAGAATTTCCGGATGCGGCTGTTTTTTTAACGACGTTTCCCGAAGACAAATTAGCGCAAATTTCTGCAATGATTGTGAGTCCTGGTGTGCCATTGGAAACACCTTGTATTGTAGCCGCCAAATTATTGAAGATTCCTGTGTATGGCGATATTGAATGTTTGGCGCGCAAAATTCCTGGCAAGCAAGTCATTGCGATTACCGGGACCAATGGAAAATCGACTGTAACCACTTTGGTAGGCTTAATGGCACAAGCATTTGGTCTCAAGACTGCGGTTGCGGGAAATATTGGTACGCCAGTGTTGGATTTACTCGCAGATGAGAATGACTATGCAGTCTGGGTTTTAGAGCTATCCAGTTTTCAATTGGATGTGACAGAGTCGTTATGCCCGACTGCGGCTACGATTTTGAATATTACGCCCGATCATTTGGATCGCCATCATACCATAGAAGCTTATATTGCTGCCAAGCAAAGGGTCTATCATCATGCTGTATCGATGGTCTATAATCGCGAAGATGAATTGACCAAATCGGATACGCCAAAGACACAGCAGGTGACCAGCTTTGGTTTGAATCCTCCTTCCGATGGGGAGTGGGGTGTATTGCAAGACCAAAATGACTGGTATCTCGCTTATGGGCAGACGCGTATTTTAGCCGTCAGTGACTTACGGATCAAAGGTCGACATAATTGGGCAAATGCCTTAGCTGCTTGTGCTTTGGTACACCCTTTGGGCATTCCATTTGCTTTGATGCGTGAAGTATTGATGACTTTTTCTGGCCTACCTCATCGAAGCCAATGGGTGCGTACGTTGGATGCTGTGGATTGGATCAATGATTCTAAAGGAACCAATGTGGGCGCGACGCAATCTGCTATTGCTGGAATTGGCGAGGCTATTTCTGGGAAGATAGTCTTGATTGCGGGTGGTCAGGGTAAGGGTGCTGATTTTAGATTTTTACGAGATGTGGTGGCGAAGCATGTCCGCGCTTTGGTGTTGCTTGGACAGGACGCAGATATATTGGAAGCATCGTTATCGGATTTGGTTCCAGTAAAACGCATCAATACAATTGAAGAGGCAGTTCAAGCTGCACGCGATATTGCATTGTCGGGGGATGTGGTTTTACTATCACCTGCCTGTGCCAGTTTGGATATGTTCCGAGATTTTAATCATAGGGGTCAGGTGTTTACTGATTTGGTGGGAAAACTATAATGTTAGGCCGGAATCGAATCAAATCTACTTTTGGAGCGCCAGTTTTATATGATCGCTGGCTAATTGTCGCTGTATTAGGCTTGATAGTTTTGGGTTTGATGATGGTTGCTTCCAGTTCGGTGATGATTTCTACCAAATTTTATCATCAACCCTTTCACTTCTTGCTGCGCCAAGCGATTTATTTGTTCGTAGGCTTTGTGTTGGCTGTCGTGGTCATGCGGATTGATAGTAGTCTTTGGGAACGTTACAGCGTTCCTTTGCTATTTGTGTGTTTGATAATGTTGGTACTGGTCCTCGTTCCGGGTATTGGCCGTGTCGTCAATGGGAGTAGACGTTGGTTGTCGTTGGGGCCGATTGGTGTCCAAGTGTCTGAATTAGCTAAAATTACGATGATAATTTATGTGTCAGGCTATTTGGTCCGTCAAGAAGAGCAAGTTAAACAAAATATCATGGGTTTCCTCAAACCTATGGTGATTATGATGGTGATGGCTTTTTTGTTATTGTTAGAGCCGGATTTTGGCGCAACCGTTGTGATCGTGCTCACTGTTATGGCAATGTTGTTTTTAGTGGGCGTAAAACTGAGATATTACATTGGGTTGCTAATCTTAGTTGGTTTAAGTATGGTGTTTTTGGCGGTATCGTCTCCCTATAGAATGGCGCGGTTGACCGCATTTTTGAATCCTTGGGCGGATCAATTTAATAGTGGGTACCAATTAACACAATCCCTGATAGCGTTTGGTCGCGGCGGGTGGCTGGGTGTTGGGTTAGGCGAGAGTGTGCAAAAAATGTTTTATTTGCCAGAATCATACACGGATTTTATTTTTGCAGTATTGGCGGAAGAATTTGGATTATTGGGCATTCTCTTAGTGCTTTTGTTATACAGTGTTGTCGTATGGCGTGGATTAATGATTGGTTACGTTGCCTATTGCAGTGGCCGTAGACAATTTGCGGCATTTGCAGCATATGGGATTACATTTTGGTTAGGGTTACAAGCAGTGATCAATATGGGGGTTAATTTGGGGCTATTGCCTACCAAAGGGCTCACTTTGCCGTTTCTAAGTTATGGCGGCGCAAGTTTGATTGTGAACTGTATTGTGGTGGCTTTGTTATTGCGCATTGATCACGAAAATAGATGGCAAGAATTAGGGTTGGATTAAGACAAATGCAAAAAACGACAACAGTTTTTCATTCTCCCAAAATGGGTAGGATTAAACGCATCCATTTTGTAGGAATTGGCGGTGCGGGTATGTGTGGCATTGCCGAAGTACTTTTGAATGAAGGCTATCAGATTTCTGGCTCAGATTTGGGTGAGAACAAAGTGGTGATGCGCTTACGTGATTTGGGTGCAACGGTCATGCTCGGTCATCATGCTGAAAATGTTCAACATGCCGATGTGGTTGTGCGTTCAACAGCCATTAAAGATGACAACCCAGAAATACAAGCTGCACATGCTAAAATGATACCGGTGATTCCTCGTGCCGCGATGTTAGCGGAATTGATGCGCTTTAGATATGGTATTGCAATAGCTGGAACGCATGGAAAAACAACTACCACGAGTTTGGTGACCAGTTTATTGTCAGAGGGAGGACTGGATCCTAGCTTTGTGATTGGTGGAAAACTAACGAGCTGTGGCTCCAATGCGCAATTAGGCACCTCGCAGTATTTTGTTGCGGAAGCAGATGAAAGTGATGCATCCTTTTTATTGTTAAAACCCATGATTGCAGTGGTAACCAATATTGATGCTGACCATATGGAAACCTATCAAGGTAGCTTTGATCAGTTGCGTAAAACATTCGTTGAGTTTTTACATCATTTACCTTTCTATGGTTTAGCCGTTGTTTGTATTGAAGATCATGAGATCCGACGTATTATGCCTTCCATTCAACGACCTACTTTGACTTATGGGTTTAGAGAAGGTGCACATTACCGTGCGTTAAATTGGAATCAGCAGGAGTTGCTAAGTACATTTGAGGTGCACAGACCTGCACCGCATGGCGTTTTGAATATTCAATTTAAATGGCCTGGTCGACATAATGTATTAAATGCTTTGGCGGCGATCGCAGTGGCAACTGAACTGGGCGTTGATGATCAATCGATCATCAAGGGCTTGTACCAGTTCGCTGGGGTTGGAAGGCGATTTCAAATCTTAGGGGAGCGTAAGTTTGCTGGTGGCAAGGCGCTGATTGTAGATGACTATGGGCATCATCCCCGAGAGATTAAAGCCACGATTGATGCTTTTAGGGCTGTCTGGCCAAATAAGCGTTTGATTCACGTATTTCAACCGCATCGCTATACGCGTACGCGCGATTTATTTAATGATTTTGTGGATGTTTTGCAATTGAGTGATGAACTGTTATTGTTCGATATTTATTCCGCTGGCGAGCCAGTCATAGCAGGTATTAATAGTGAGGCACTGTGCCAAGAAATTAACTCTATTTCGCACAAAGCTACGATCGTAAATGAGCAAAATTTGGAAGAGCATTTGAATCGGCTGATAGGGCCTAATGATGTGATTTTGGCTCAAGGAGCAGGGACCATCAGTGGTATTATCAACAATCTTGTTCCGAGAGATCCCGCAGCATGAATCAGCCTGTTGTCATCAACCAAGCTACCTTGAAAGGCGAATTGTTGAGAGATGAGCCATTAGCGCATTACACAACATGGCGTGTTGGCGGTGCTGCTCGGCTGTTATATAAACCTGCCGACATTGACGATCTGGCCAATTTTTTACAGCAGTGTCCTGTGACTGAACCCATTGTTTGGATAGGCTTGGGCAGTAATTCTCTCATCAAAGACGGAGGTTTTGCTGGCATTGTGGTTATTACCCAAAACTGCTTGAATAATCTGACTCAAATTGCTGAAGATTTGGTCCGAGTTGAGGCGGGGGTGTCGTGTGCTAAAATGGCGCGATTTTGTACGCGACAGCATTTGACTGGTGGCGAATTTTGGGCGGGCATCCCTGGTACGATGGGGGGGGCGTTGCGGATGAATGCAGGCTGTTTTCATAAAGAGACTTGGGAATCGGTAGTGGAAGTCGAAACCATCACGCGTCTAGGTGAGCGCCGCGTCCGGCAGCCGAGTGAATTTAAAATTGATTATAGAAGTGCGTTGGGTCTTGATCCGGGTGAATGGTTTGTTGCAGCGACTTGTCGCTTGATCCCCGGCGACCAAGCGCATTCTGCGGCACTGATTAAAGAATTATTAGCGCATCGCGCCGCGACGCAACCTATCAATGAGTTGAATTGTGGCTCGGTCTTTCGGAATCCCCCTAATCAATTTGCGGCCAAACTCATTGAATCGTGTGGGTTAAAAGGGCATCAAATCGGGGAGGCCATGGTTTCACAAAAACATGCAAATTTCATTATTAATCATGCAGGGAAAGCATCGGCAAAAGATATCGAACAATTGATAGATTTTGTTCGTCAAACTGTTTATGCCAAGACGGGTATCGAATTGATACAAGAAGTGCATGTTATTGGAGAAGAGTAATGTCCGACTTAATTAAATTAGTGTTACTGTACGGAGGCAAATCGGGTGAGCATGAAATCTCATTGCGTTCTGCCGCTTCGGTCTTGGCAAATTTGAGTCCACAAAAATATCAGATTATCCCGGTTGCTATGGACAAATCAGGCTGTTGCTTTCAAACAGACTATCAAACTTTGTTGGCCTACTCCGATGTATTACCCGTACGCACACCTGAGTCTGTTCCGTTGCCAGGTTTGATCAAAGATGGTCGCTTGGCCATTGATGCGCAAGTCATTTTTCCCGTGGTGCATGGCCCTTTGCTTGAAGATGGTTGTCTGCAGGGAATTTTCGAGCATGCAAACGTGGCTTATGTGGGTTGCGATGTATTATCTTCTGCGATCGGTATGAATAAAGATGTCGCACGCCGCTTGTTGGGGTCCGATCTGGTATCTACTGCGCGTTATCGAGTATTACTCAGTGCATTGTCTCAGGAGAGGAAGCAAGTTATTTGCCAAGAAGTCGTGACAGCGTTGGGTTGGCCTCTGTTTGTCAAACCTTGTTCGTTAGGCTCGAGTGTTGGAATTCATAAAGCGCATGATTGGGATCAGTTGTTGGCTGCTGTAGCGGATGCGAGTCGCTATGATCGCGATGTACTCATTGAAGAGTATATCCAAGGGCGTGAGATTGAATTGGCGGTTTTAGAAAGCCAAATACCAGGGCAAGCGCCGCGCGTTAGCATTGCGGGTGAAATTGAGGTTCATCATGTGGATAAGTTTTATTCTTACTCGGCAAAATATTTAGAGAGTGATAGTAGTCAATTACATATTCCAGCGGCTCTTAATTCGCAATTAATGCAACGTTTACAAACGATAGCTGGAGAAATATTTTTACGGTTAAAATGTAGAGGCATGGCGCGGGTTGATTTTTTTGTGAATGATAAAACGGGTCAAATATATTTTAATGAAATTAATACGCTTCCAGGTTTTACGTCTATTAGCATGTATCCCAAATTGTGGGAAGCAAGTGGACTGCCTTATCCGCGTTTATTAGATGAGTTGGTAGATTTAAGTTTGCTGCATCAGCGCGAAAAAGAACGAATGGAAACTCAATACAGGATTTAGATATGGCAAAGCCGGCGCGAATACTGCGGGACCAATTTTTTTTATCGATGCTAGTTGTTTGTGCAGTATTACTTATGGCAAGATTGGCATATTTGTATCTAGCCAATCCAGAAAATTTTCCAATCAGTACTTTTAAAATCGAAGCTAGTTATCAACACATTACGCGCAAGACTTTAGAGGGTATTTTGGAAAAATACACCCATAAGGGGTTTTTTTCCATTTCTGTTAGAGATTTAAGAACTGAATTAGCTGATTTGTATTGGACGGATACAGTAGATGTCGCACGCATATGGCCGGATACTTTAAAAATTAAAGTCATAGAAAAACGACCTGTGGCAATCTGGAACCATGTGCTCATGACCGCAGATGGCTTATTATTTGACTTAAGTCCTGCTGAGTGGCAAAAAGAAGCGAATGCGGAGCATTTGCCAGAATTGAACGGACCCAAGAATCAACAACTAGATGTCTTACAAATGTTTCAAAAATTGAGTAAGCTATCTGAAACTTTTGGCTTGCATGCCAATTCGTTGGCTTTGCGAGATAATCGGGCCTGGGAATTGGGCTTAACCAATGGCGTGTTATTACGTTTAGGAAAACAAGATGTTGAGTCGCGACTACAACGTTTTTGTTTGAGCTATTCGGTTGTGTTTGGGGATAAATTAGAGCAGTTAGCGGTGGTAGATTTACGCTATGTTCATGGAATGGCGGCACAATGGAAAGATACGCCAAAATAGGACGGGAAGGTTTGGGTTTGAGTATCTATTCACCACAACTCTTGACGCTCGGTGAATAGTTACAGGTTTGAGTACTAATTATTGGGAACATGATGGCAAAAAAAACTGAAAGAAATATTATTACAGGATTGGATATTGGTACTTCAAAAGTCGTAGCGTTGGTTGGTGAAATCAACCCAGACGGTTCTTTGGAGTTGATTGGGATTGGGCGTCACGCTTCTCGAGGACTCAAACGAGGGGTCGTGGTAGATATTGAGGCAACTGTTAGCTCTATTCAGCGCGCTGTCCAAGAAGCTGAACTGATGGCGGGATGCGAAGTGCGTTCTGTATTTACTGGCATCGCGGGTAGTCATATTCGTAGCTTAAGTTCACATGGCATTGTGGCTATTCGTGATTCAGAAGTGTCGCAAATTGATGTGGAGCGCGTCATTGATGCTGCAAAGGCAGTTGCAATTCCTGCAGATCAAAAAATACTGCACATTTTACCGCAAGAATTTATAATTGATAATCAACGGAATATCCGTGAACCTGTTGGCATGGCAGGCGTCCGTTTAGAAGCGCGCGTTCATTTGGTAACCGGCTCAGTTTCTGCTGCACAAAATATTGCAAAATGTGTGCGCCGATGTGGTTTAGACGTGGCTGATATTATTTTAGAGCCGTTGGCTTCCAGTCATGCGGTGTTAACCGACGATGAAAAAGAGCTGGGCGTATGTCTGATAGATATTGGTGGCGGTACCACTGATATTGCCATTTTTCATGGTGGCGCAATTCAATATACTGGCGTGATTCCGATTGCTGGTGATCAAGTGACCAATGATATTGCGATGGCTTTGCGTACCCCAAGCAAATCTGCTGAATCGATTAAATTGAATTATGGTTCAGTATCGCCAGAAAGTTTAAACTCCACTCAAATGATTGAAGTGAGCAGTATGAATGATCGGTCTGGGCGTAAAATTCCAACCAAAATGTTATCAGATGTGGTATCTGCACGTTATGAAGAATTATTTAATATGGTGCGTGCTGAGATACAACGGAGTGGTTATCATGATTTGATAGCAGCAGGGATTGTGTTAACTGGAGGTGCTTCCAGTGTGAGTGGCGCTATTGAATTGGCTGAGCTATGTTTTCAAATGCCTGTTCGACTTGGTTCTGCAGAAAATATTGTAGGTTTGTCTTCGGAAATAGTGAGTGATCCCAGTTTTGCGACCGTGGTGGGACTATTATTGCACGGGTTTCAACAACAGTATGACAACTACAGTGTGCGTGCTTCAGGAGGGAAAACAGATGGGGTATGGACGCGAATGAGAAAATGGTTTAATGTGAATTTTTAATCCAGAATAATTTAGGTTGATGGTTCTAGAATTGTCAACAATAAACTAGAGAGTGTTGGCAACTCACCAAATCGATTCAGAATAAGGCAATTATGGAGCGCTGTAGCATACGCCAAGTATGTAAAATAACAGGACAAAAGCGCTTTGTTTCGAACAGTATTGCGGACTAGTCAACAGTCCCTAAAGCTTTCAGCTAAGAGGAATAATATAATGTTTGATATGACAGAGATCATGCAAGACAGTGCGGTTATAAAGGTGGTTGGTGTTGGTGGCGGCGGCGGCAATGCTGTTGAGCACATGGTGGCAGAAAATATTGAGGGTGTTGATTTTATATGCGCTAACACTGATGCGCAAGCGTTACGAAATTCAAAAGCCAAAGTCATTATCCAATTGGGTAACGAATTGACTAAAGGATTGGGTGCGGGCGCCAATCCACAAATTGGTCGTCAAGCAGCAGAAGAAGATCGTGAGCAAATCAAGCAAGTGTTGTTGGGTGCAGATATGGTGTTTATTACTGCTGGGATGGGGGGAGGCACTGGTTCAGGTGCAGCGCCTGTGTTTGCCGAAGTGGCTAAAGAATTGGGTATTCTGACCGTTGCGGTTGTGACGAAGCCTTTTTCTTTTGAAGGTAAGCAGCGTGCTTTGGCTGCGGAAGAAGCTATCCGTGCTTTGTCGCAAAATGTTGATTCTTTGATCACCATTCCAAACAATAAATTATTAAGTGTTTTAGGTAAAAATATTTCTTTGCTGAATGCGTTTAAAGCTGCTAATAACGTTTTATTAGGTGCTGTCAAAGGTATTTCAGATTTGATTACTCGTCCTGGTTTAATCAATGTGGATTTTGCTGACGTACGGACTGTGATGTCAGAAATGGGTATGGCCATGATGGGAACAGGGTGCGCATCCGGAGATCAGAGGGCGCGTCGTGCTGCCGAGGCTGCAATCGCTTCTCCTCTATTAGAAGACATCAATTTTTCTGGCGCACGTGGTATTTTGGTTAATATTACTGCTGGTATGGATATGTCTATCGGTGAGTTTGAAGAAGTGGGTGATGTAGTAAAAGAATTTATTTCTGATGAGGCCACTGTGGTGGTGGGAACGGTGATTGACCCATTGATGACGGATGAGCTGCGTGTCACGGTCATTGTGACAGGTCTAGGGGATTCGCCTCGTCATCATCGTGGTGCTTTATCGAACAAATCTGCGCCTGTTTTTGAAAGTAGACGTGGAGAGGGGTCTTTCGACTATCAGCAATTAGAACGGCCTGCGGTGCTCAGAAAGCAATCGGGAGTGACAAATCCTACAAAAAATGCGCCTGCGCAAGAAACCTTGCCTGATGTGGATTATTTAGATATTCCAGCATTTTTGCGGCGCCAAGAAGAGGAAGTTTAGGCTTATCGCATATCACCCTGAGCGTAATGAGGGCTCTCCGAGCATATGGCTTTTAGTTGGAGATTTTTCGTTATGCTCGGGATGGAGTATGCGGTGAGCGTTACCAAATCGTATTTTAAAAAGTCGGGTTATCATGCCTAAACGTACAGACATTCAGTCTATCTTAATTCTTGGTGCGGGTCCTATTGTGATTGGACAGGCCTGTGAGTTTGACTATTCTGGTACACAAGCTGTACGCGCCTTAAAAAAAGAAGGTTACCGTATTATTCTGATTAATTCTAATCCGGCCACCATTATGACGGATCCTGAATTAGCCGATGCTACGTATATCGAGCCAGTATTGTGGCCAGAAGTAGCCGCCATCATAAAAAAAGAACGACCTGACGCACTCTTGCCCACTATGGGTGGTCAAACTGCTTTGAATTGCGCGCTAGATTTGGTACGGCATGGTGTATTGGACGAGTACCAAGTGCAATTGATTGGAGCCAGTCAAGAAGCCATCGATAAAGCAGAAAACCGAGACAAATTTCGTTTGTTGATGCAAGAAATTGGCTTGGAGATGCCTCGGTCGATGATTGCTCATAATCTGGATGAGGCAATGCTCGCTGTAGAGTATTTGGGATTCCCTGCTATCATTCGGCCTTCCTTTACTATGGGTGGTTCCGGAGGGGGAATTGCGTATAATTTTGAGGAATTTAACAGCATTTGCCAACGAGGCTTAGACCTCTCTCCGACTCGGGAGTTACTGATTGATGAGTCAGTTCTTGGCTGGAAAGAGTATGAGATGGAAGTGGTGCGCGATCGTAATGATAATTGCATCATTGTGTGTAGCATTGAGAACCTTGATCCCATGGGTGTGCATACAGGGGATTCTATTACGGTAGCCCCGGCTCAAACTTTAACGGATAAAGAATATCAAAGGATGCGTGATGCTGCTATCAAAGTGTTGCGTGCGGTGGGTGTTGATACGGGTGGGTCTAATGTTCAATTTGCAGTGAATCCAGAAGATGGTCGTCTCTTGGTCATTGAAATGAATCCCCGTGTTTCGCGCAGCTCGGCTTTGGCTTCCAAAGCAACCGGGTTTCCAATTGCTAAAATCGCAGCTTTGTTGGCAGTAGGATACACCCTAGATGAACTAAAAAATGATATCACCGAGGGTAAAACGCCGGCTTCTTTTGAGCCGACTTTAGACTATGTGGTTACCAAAATGCCACGATTTAATTTTGATAAATTCCCGCAAACCCCTAAAACACTGACTACGCAAATGAAGTCGGTCGGTGAGGTGATGGCGATTGGTGCTAATTTTCAAGAGTCTTTGCAAAAAGCTATCCGAGGTTTAGAAATCGACCGTTATGGTTTGCAGTCTCTATTAGCGGATGAAGAAAAGTCAGTGATGCTGGGTTATCTTCAAGAACCGACGCCGGATCGACTGTGGTATATCGCGGACGCATTTCGCCAGGGTCTGACTTTGGAAAAAATTCATGAAGAGTCTCGCGTGGATCCATGGTTTTTAGCGCAAATTAGAGAGCTGGTTGAATTTGAACAAGAGATTGTGGGGAAAAAACTGTCTGATTTAGATGCGCCTTTGTTGCGTTTGTTAAAACAGCGCGGTTTTTCCGATATTTATTTGGCTCAATTGTTAGACTGTGATGAGTCTGCTGTTCGACAACACCGATGGTCGCTGGACATCAGACCCGTCTATCAACGGATTGATTCCTGTGCTGCAGAATTTGCTAGTAATACTGCCTATCTTTATTCTTGTTATCAGACTGTCTGCGAAGCACAACCGACTTGGTCGCGTCCTAAAATTATGATTTTGGGCGGTGGTCCTAATCGGATTGGTCAAGGCATTGAGTTTGATTACTGTTGTGTTCATGCTGCGTTTGCATTACGCGAAGCAGGTTATGAAACGATTATGGTGAATTGCAATCCTGAAACGGTTTCTACCGATGTCGATACGACTGATCGCTTGTATTTTGAACCGGTGACTTTGGAAGATATTTTAGAGGTGTACGCGAAGGAGCAGCCATTGGGTGTGATTGTCCACTATGGGGGGCAAACGCCGTTAAAATTGGCTCAAGCTTTGGCCGAAAACGGCGTCAACATTTTAGGAACTTCACCCGATGCCATTGACGAAGCAGAAGATCGAGAAAGATTTCAGCAATTGGTGACACGTCTGGGCTTAACCCAGCCCGCGAATGGTACTGTTCGCAGTGAAGAAGCTGCAATTGAATTGGCCAACCGCATTGGTTACCCCTTGGTGGTACGACCCTCTTATGTTCTCGGTGGGCGTGCGATGGAGATTGTGTATCAAGAGGCTGATTTGCGTCATTATTTGGAAAAAGCCGTACATGTGTCGCATGACTCTCCGGTGTTGTTGGACAAGTTTTTGGAAGATGCGATTGAAGTTGATATTGACGCGGTTTGTGATGGCAAGGATGTATTGGTTGGCGCAGTGATGGAGCATATCGAGCAAGCGGGTATTCATTCTGGGGATTCTGCGTGTACGTTGCCGCCCTTTAGTTTGTCTATAGTGGTGCAGGAAGATCTGAAAGACCAAGTAACCCGAATGGCGCAAGCATTGCATGTCGTAGGGTTGTTGAACGTTCAGTTTGCAATTCAAGGTGATGATATTTACGTATTAGAAGTCAACCCGCGCGCATCTCGAACTGTCCCGTTTGTTTCCAAAGCCACTGGATTACCCTTGGCAAAAATTGCGGCGCGGTGCAAAATTGGTCAATCTTTAAAACAGCAAGGCTTGTTTAAAGTTCAACAAACCCCAGGGTTTTATGCTATCAAATTACCCGTTTTTCCGTTTATCAAATTTTCTGGAGTCGATTCTATTTTAGGTCCAGAAATGAAATCGACAGGAGAAGTCATGGGTATTGCAAAGCGCTTTGGGCAAGCTTATGCTAAAGCTCAACGCGGTGCGGGTTGTGATATCCCATCTCGACGTTGCGCGTTTTTATCCGTGCGAGATACTGATAAATCACGGATCGGAGAAATTGCTAAGCGTTTGATAGCATTAGGTTTTGAAATTATTGCAACCAGAGGGACTGCAGCGGTGATCAAAGCCGCAGGCATTCCTTGCCAGCCTGTATTTAAAGTGGCAGAGGGTAGACCGCATATAGTAGATTATATTAAGAACCTTGAGATTGATTTTATTGTCAATACTACGGATGGTAAGCAAGCCATCGCCGATTCGTTTGAAATTCGGAGATCAGCGTTGCAATACAATATAAGTTATACTACAACATTGTCCGGAGCTGAGGCAGCTTGTTTGGCAATGAAATACGAAGACAGAGAGACTGTCACACGATTACAAGATTTACTTGCGAGGTTCAGTTATGAAACATCCTATGACGCTTGAGGGTTCTGACTCTCTAAAATCAGAATTGCACCGTTTAAAAACGATTGAAAGACCCCGAATCATTGAAGCCATTGCCGTGGCACGCGCACATGGCGATTTAAAAGAAAATGCAGAGTATCATGCTGCACGAGAAGAGCAAAGTTTTGCAGAAGGAAGGATTATTGAGCTAGAAGCGAAGCTGGCGCATGCACAAATTGTGGATACCAGTCGCTTGCCAAATAATGATAAAGTGGTATTCGGTGCTACGGTGACATTATTGCATGTTGAATCGGACGCTGAAGTCGCTTATCGCATTGTGGGCGAAGATGAGGCCAATATCAAATTAGGAAAAATATCTTATCAATCTCCCATCGGACGCGCTTTGATCGGCAAAAGCCTAGATGATACGGTGCTGGTGAACACACCTGGTGGCACGGTGGAATATGAGATCATAGGCGTTAAATACTCTTAAGGTGCCATTTTTGAAATCGCGACGAAGAATAATACAGCTGCGATGATGAATTAGAAAACTATAGAAACGGGACAGAACTGGATGTTATTTCTGGCCCGTTCATAAACTCAACATGCTCGCGCACAACACCATAAATCCACTCTGCGGACACCAGCTTGTTTAAGCGTTTTGGCGACTGCATTGGCAGTGGCTCCGGTTGTAAACAAATCATCAATTAAAGTGATATGCTGATAGGGTAACGCTCCTGCTTGAAAGGCATGTAGAAGATTGGTGCGCCTTTGTTTGGCATCTAAACCTGCTTGGGCCTGCGTGGGTAAAATTTTGGTGCATCCTTGGAATACACAGGGTTTCTGGATGAGGGTGCTTAGGTTCTGGGCGAGAATAGCGGCTTGATTAAACCCTCTGGTTTGTAAACGCTTACCATGCAAGGGGATAGGAATTAAGCATTCTGTGGCATCGTCTTCGTCTTTGGCTTCTAACATCAGCTGGGTCAGAAAAGATGCCCAATATAAAGCTGCCTCATATTTGAATGCATGGAGCAACGTTCTTAGGGGCTCGGTAAAGCGATAGGCTGTGTAAACGCGATCTAGATCGGGTGGTTTGACACTGCAGGCACCACAGATTAAGGGTGTTTTTTGTGGGAGCGGGATAGCACAGGAGCGGCACGCAGGTCCTAGCGGATCGAGCAGGGCAATGCATGCGTCACAAATAGCGTATTGATTCCGATGGTATTGCCGACAGATTCGGCATGCAACGGCTAATCGTGTTGGGGTGCGAGTGAACATATCTTATTCCATTTTTCGTTGAACTGAGTATTTTGTGGTAAACTCCGGCTTTCATTTTAATTGTTTTGGTTATGAAATCAATATTAGAAATTGGCCAATCCTTTAATGCGCATGCCGGTGAGTATGAGGCTGAGGCTCAGGTGCAATTGGAAATTGGTCAACGCTTATTTGAGCGTTTAGACTATTTAAAAATGTCACCGCGCACTATTTTAGATATAGGCTGTGGACCAGGAACGTTTTTGACGCAATTAGCCAAACGTTATCCTAAAGCAGAAATTGTGGCCCTCGATATCGCGCATTCTATGCTGTCGATCGCTAAAGCCAAGCAGACAACTACCGATTCATGGCATATCATCAATGCTGATATGCACCAAATGCCTTTTGCGAATGACCAATTTGATTTGATTTTTTCAAATCAGGTTTTACATTGGACGCATTCACTCCCTGCAGTGCTTGGCGAATGGCAGCGTATTTTACGGCCGGATGGCTGCTTATTGTTTTCTACATTGGGCCCCGATACTTTTCAAGAATTGAGACAAGCGTTTCAGCAAGTCGATGCTCATGCGCATGTGAATACATTTTATGATATGCATCACGTTGGAGATTGTTTGTTGAAGCAAGCGTTTGCGGATCCAGTAGTCGATATGGAAGTGATATCCGCTCATTATGATTCATTGAAAAGCATGCTGGGTAATATAAAATCTCAAGGCGTCAAAAACATCCACGAAAAGCGTAAATCTGGGTTAATGGGCAAAGATGCATGGCGTAAATTTGAAGAGTTTATGGCATTGACGCAGACGCTCACGCACAAATATCCATTAACGTATGAAGTGGTCTACGGCCATGCTTGGAAATCTGCGCATCAGCGTGTTCACCATGGCGGGGAAACCACCATTAGTATTGCCGAACTGAAGGCGTCTTTGCCTTCGCAACGGGTTTAGTTAATTGTGCGTAATCCTCAACCTGCAGCAAAGGATCACTAGAAAACGCAGACCGCTTTTACGATGAAGTGATCCGTCGTTTTACTCAGGACGTGTAGTGGATGAGTAGCACGTGACAAAATATCGATAAAATGAGATGCTAAAAGTCAGCTTGTTGTTTTGAGATTTTTTGTTATGGAATTTCAGAGTCTTTATACTGCCCATCAGCCTGATTCCGAAGGGTTTATCCATTATTCTGCTGCTGAGAATAAGGTATGGCAGCAATTATTTTCTCGGCAAAAAAAGCTGATAGTGGGGCGAGCTGTGGATGATCATCTGGCTGGCTTAGATGCGCTGCAACTCACTGAAGATCGCATTCCCCAGTTGCCTGAAATCAATCAGCGTTTGGCAAATTTAACCGGCTGGGAAGTAGCGCCAGTTCCTGCCTTGATTTCTGCACGTGCTTTTTTTGAATTATTGGCAGCACGCCGATTTCCTGCAGCCACTTTTATCCGCACCCAAGAAGAATTAAATTATGTGAAAGAGCCTGATATTTTTCATGAAATTTTTGGGCATTGCCCTTTGTTGGTAGAACCGACTTATGCGGATTTCATGCAAAATTATGCGCAATTGGTCTTAACCCTACCTGAAACAGATTGGCCGTTACTCCAGCGCTTATTTTGGTTTACCGTAGAATTTGGTTTGATTGAGACACCCCAAGGGTTACGTGCTTATGGCGGCGGAATTTTATCCTCTGTGACAGAAACAGTGTACTGTGTCGAAAGCTCGATTCCGCTGCGGATTTTCTTTGATCCTTTGGCTGCATTACGTACGCCGTATCGCATTGACCAACTGCAAACCACCTATTTTGTGATTAAGGATTTCGCGCAATTATATGCGATGACGCAAGCAAATTTGCCGGATATCCTCACTCAAGCCAGAAGCTTGGGAGAATTTCCAGCATTGTTTTCTATTGAGGCACTCAGTCCTAATATTCATCTCCACGCTTGTTGAACGCAAGGGTTATGCTAGGCGTGTGATACCGATTGTAAAATAAGCAAAGTCTTGTTAAGATGGTTCCATATTTTGTATTTATTGATGCAATTAAAGGAGTATCGTTTGATTAATGTACTCATTGTAGATGACCATGCTTTGGTGAGAATGGGTATTCGACGGTTATTAGATGATTTGCCAGATATTGCTGTGGTAGGTGAGGCAGAAAACGGTGAGCGTGCTTTGGAGTTTATCCGGTCGCACAAACCAGATGTTGTACTATTAGATATGAAAATGCCAGGGATTGATGGATGGGAAGTGACGCGTCGTCTCCAGAAGTCTCATCCAGAAGTGAAGGTCATCGCGGTGACGGCGTTGTCTACAGAAAGTTTACCCAGTCGTATTTTGCAATTAGGCGCCATGGGGTATTTAACCAAAGAATCAGGCTCTCAAGATCTCTCTGCGGCCATTCGTAAAGTATATAAAGGTGAGCGCTATCTCAGTGCGGAAATTGCGCAAAAAATGGCGATAGACAGTTTGCAAGCCCACCAAGACTCTCCTTTTGATGCGTTATCTGAACGTGAAATGCAGGTGATGTTGATGATTACTCGCGGTGTAACGGTTCAAGATATTGCAACGCGCTTATTTCTCAGCACTAAAACGATCAATGGCTACCGTTATCGGATATTTGACAAATTAGCTGTAAAAAACGATGTGGAATTGACTTATTTGGCAATGAAACATCGCTTGGTTGAACGACCTGAAGAGACCTAGCACATCCAATTTGATCCTGTCCGTTCCTTCCATAACGTTCCTTCTGCGCATTTGGCTATTCTTTATTGATTTCCAGAAGAAGCTGACGACGTATTTGATCTTGTGTATTTTGAGAATACGACTAATATTGAATATAGCCACTGTAATTGCAGTGAAATTTGCACCAATAAAAAAGGAGTTTGTTATGAAGTCTAAATATTTAATTGTCGCAGTTCTCGCGATGGGACTTTCTTCAGTTGCAGCTGCAAGGAGTTGCAGCAATGATACAGATTGCCAGAAAATCAATTGTCAGCAGCGTGCGGGTGGCGTAACTATTTACTTAAAAAATCATAAGACTCCTGGTCAGGTGTCATCGGCTTCTTCGGCAATATGTAAAAAAGTTGGAGGACAGGAAAAGGGGCGTGTTGATTACTGTTCATGTAATTTGACAGTCGAATTCCCCGATCTTAATTGCAATACTAACCCGCTTGCCCCGAGTGTGGAATAAGCCAGGAAGTCTATGATACCATTCTTTCTTTTTCCTCAATAAAGCGATGTTTGTATGAGCGGACAACAGTTTAATTTTGATGTCCGCCAATCTTTGCACAAGTTACCGACCCAACCCGGTGTGTATAAAATGCTGGATGCAGAAGGGGGCGTGCTGTATGTCGGTAAAGCGCTGAATTTGAAAAAAAGAGTGTCCTCTTATTTCAGTCGTTCCGTGCAAAGCAGCAAAAATCGTGCCTTGATCAGTCAAATTAAGCAGATAGCCGTTACGGTGACACGCTCTGAAACTGAAGCATTGATTCTCGAAAATTCATGGATCAAACTATTTCAGCCTAAATACAATATTTTGTTACGCGATGATAAATCTTATCCTTTTATATATCTTTCTGAACATCCCCTGTTCCCGAGTATTTCATTGGTCAGAAGGAAAAAAAAACCGAATGCCAGTCATTATTTTGGCCCTTACCCCAGTACCGCTTCAGTCCATAAAACACTCCATTTGATCCATAAATTATTTAAGATCCGCAATTGCACGGATATGTATTTTAATGCACGCTCCCGTCCTTGTTTGCAATATCAAATCAAACGCTGTACGGCACCCTGTGTGCATTTGATTTCCCCCACGCATTATCAACAAGCGATTGTCGATACGAAACGCTTTTTACAGGGCAAGAGTCAACAAATTTTGGAAGATTTAACGCTGCGGATGCAAACGGCGGTGGAAAATTTGGCTTATGAGGAAGCGGCCGTATTGCGCGACCAAATCAAGCATTTGCGTACGGTGCAAGAAGAGCAAGCGATGGTACAAGCAAGCGGGGATGTCGATGTCATTGTGTTGGAGACGCAACCTGGATTTGCGTGCGTCCAATGGGTTAAGATTAGACAGGGAGAGGTGCTGGCGACTGAGCATTACTTCCCTTCGGTGCCCGATGAGAGTTTAGACACCGATCAGAATGAGGATGCATTATGGCAACAAGTTTTTAGCGCATTTTTGGCCCAAATATATTTTGAGACGCCGGAACGAATTCCCAAAACAGTTATCACAGATCGCGTTATCCAAGAAAAAGAAGGCTTGGAAGCGGCATTAACTGAGTTACGTGGTAAAGCTTGTCAGATCAAGGTTGCGCAACGGGGCTTGGCAAAGCGCTGGCTTGAATTTGCCACTCAAAACTTACAATTGACCATCAGTAAACATGCGAGCTCGCAAGCGACTATGCAAGCGCGCATGGAGGCTTTGACCGAATGGTTGCAGTGCCCAAGCATTATTCGCAAAATAGAGTGCTTTGATATCAGTCATTTTCAAGGCGACGCGACGGTGGCTTCTTGTGTGGTATTTGATGAACAGGGGCCATTGAAGCGCGCGTACCGACGTTTTAATATTCATGACGTGACAGCCAATGATGATTACGCTGCGATGGAACAGGCTTTGACGCGCAGATATCACAATAAGGATCAAGATTTACCAGATTTGTTGATAGTAGATGGTGGCTTGGGACAGGTGAGGGTGGCTCAGCGGGTATTGGCCGCGTTAGAGCTTACAGATCAGATCACCATTTTAGGCGTAGCCAAAGGTCGTACGCGCAAGTCGGGCTGGGAAACATTTATTTTTGCGACAGAACAGGGCAATAATGTGGTGCTAGAGGAGCGATCTCCCATTCGGCATTTGTTACAATTTATCCGGGATGAAGCGCATCGATTTGCTATCCAAGCCCATCGTAAAAAACGCGACAAATCTAGTTTGAGCAGCACCTTAGAGTCGATTGAGGGCATTGGTCCTAAACGGCGTAAAGCCTTGCTCCAGCGTTTTGGAGGGATGCGTGAACTACGTAGAGCTCCGGTCGATGAGCTTATGAAAGTAAAGGGCATTAGTGAAGATCTAGCCCAAAAAATTTATGCTTTTTTTCATGCTTAAGGCACGAACCTGAGTAGGTTCGGCCGCTTGATTGTATGTTACTTTTTTCCTTTGTGCGGCAAGACACTCGTCTTTAATTCTACGGGTTTCATCGGCTTAGCGGTCTCGTTGGAGGTAAACAAACCGGCCTCATGTCGTTCTTTAAGACGTGTTTCACAAGCATTTGCAGACGTGTTCAGCATTTTGAAAAAGGGTGTTTGTTGCAATGCTTGCGATATATCGTCAGCCAAGTTCATGACTAATGTAATAGCAACATTGAAAGTAATTAGCGCTATTTGGTCTGAATTATTTCTATAAACTTTACTGCAAATCATGCCGCGTAAATAGAGTAATTGTAAAACTAATTTATAATCACCTATAGTTGGGTCTGCGATTTGTGTCCATATAAATAATCCTGCATGAGTATGTATAAGAGCCTGTTTTAGTTTTTCTGTGTTTGCTTGATCTTGCCTGGTTTGGGCAACAAATTTTTCTACTTGCGTGCGTTTTTCTATGTCTGAGGTCACGCCGGAAACTTGTTGAAATTTTTCCAGTAGTATTTGAATGATTTTGCATTTGCACTCTATCTCTGGATTTTCTTTGTATTCAACCTGATAAAATAAACAAGCAATACTGACGCTATCTTTTTCAAAAGCATAGTCTCTGAGGACGATATCCCGATGAGCAGCAGTAGGCAGTAGACCAACTATTGGTCTACTAGTATTATCGACGCGTAGCGCGAAATCAGTTGCTAAAAGACATTGCGATAAATTGATCAGTAATAGGTCTAAAGAAGCATGCTCTGCAATAGTTCGAATGAGTTCTAAATTACTTATTCCGTGCCGGATCGCAAAACTTAGACTATCCTGTTTTTCTTCATGACAAGAAATTCCTAGTTTATTAAGTTTTTTAGTGGGTCTGTGACTCTTATTAGATTCGAATTCTATTTTTTGCAATGACACGTCAGATATGTGGTTGATCGTATGAGAGACCTGCATGCCATGTTCAAATAATTCTCGAACGAACTGTGTCGCATGAGGTTCCTCATGATAATAAATACAAGCTTGCAATATACTGAATTGTTGGTCTTTAATAATAAATTGCGGTTCGTGTAATGTGTCGTTATTTTCTAACAGTAAACGAAAGCCTTCAAGATTGTTTTTTAGAAATAGAGTCATTAATAATGACTGATATATGGGCGTCTCTCTAATTTTGTAACCGTCCAACATCATTTGTTTCAGGTGAAAATAAGTACGAAAATCCTGGTCTTCGGCATAAAGAAAGCGAGCCATCATGCATAATGTGGTGACGGTAGGTAGGGTCGTATTCTCTATGTGTTTAAATAGCGTTTCAAAATGACTGTATTTTTTATATTGAGTAAGATGGGGCAATAGCGTTTTAACTGCTGTTTGATCTCCGCTTTCTAAGGCGGTGGCAAAATAAACAGCCAAGGATAGTGCAACGAAACCTAGACGTTCTTTTTGTGCTGTAATGAAACGCTGTTCGCTTGCATTAGCGTAGAATAATACACCCCAGCATTCCAATTCTAATTGCTCTAGTTTGGCCATAACATGAATGAATTGCGCTGATTTTGGCGCATCGCTCATCCCTGATTCAGTTAAATCACCTAAAATAGCATCGACCTTTGTTCTAATCTCGTCTAGGTCGGTTGTGATTTTATCTTTGACCGGTTGGATGGCTATTGGCATGACGATTTGAGTCTCTAAAGAGAACGCGGGTTGGGTGGTGGTGTTTGTTGGACGCGTAAGCGTTGGTGGGGTATCTGTAGGGTTACTAATGACTGCGAGTAGGTTTGCATATTGAATATGGCGTACATCTTGAACGACGTCATTATAGGAGTTTATTTTTTCTACGTTTACAATAAATGTCTCAATATCGCTGATTAATTGCGTACGACTGTGGGCATCGAAATCGCCTTGATCCATACGTCTAGATAATTGGATATCTTGCAGGGTAATCTCCGGATTTAATCTCTCTATTTCTTGGGTTTTCATGGTCATTAAGGTGGAAAATAATGCTTGAAAAGGTAAATAATGGGCTGTAATTTTTTTGTCAATCTGGATGAATAGATGGTCTTCTGCTGTAAGAACTGTTTTTTGTGTGTTATCCAATATAGAAACTGTTGTACTGATTTTTACACCTTTTACATCAAAATAAACTCCGACTTTGAGTGTCTTTGCACCATACCCAAATACACCGCGATAATGACCGGGTGCAAGCATGGCGTCGCTTGTTCGGAATTGTTCATCAAAAGTAAGATGCGCTTCTTTGCAAGGATGTCCTAATAGATTCGCAAATCTAGGAGTGCGTAAATGAAATAATAAGGCCAAAGTACCTAGAGGTCGCCTAATCACAGTGGAACGAAATTCTTGCAATGCAAGGTGGTTTTGCTGCAACAATGCTTGGGCAAAGAAATAAATGCCATTATGTCGTGTTCGCTGGGTGATTTTTTTGTTGACTACAGTAAAGTCTGTGGCCATATTTAGGGGTGATTGGGATACTTCGGTGCTGGAGTCCATGTACTGTCCATAGGCTAAAGTTGGCAAATTATAACACAATATTAGTATGATTAAAATGTATACAATAGTGTTTTGATGATTTTTTATGTAGGTTTGGGCTCTAAACTTTTTTAATAATCTGCCGAAGTAAACTATAGACAGTAATGTTCTATTGTTTAAGGAATCGATGTCATGAGTAAATCTTTCACCCGATTATGCCAGCAATTTGGTTTGTATTTGGGGGTCAGTGTCACGGTGATTTGTCACCCTGCTTTGGTATCCGCTGCACCTGTTGCGGTATCTCCTTTTGCGACGCCAGGATCGGATCCGCTATATTATGGACCGGCCTTATGTAACAATTTTGATTATAAATGCGTCACCATCAAACATGGTGATACATGGGAAAAAATGTTCTCAGATGCCAGAGAGCGAGATTTGGTTCAGCGTGTTAACCGTACGTACAATAGATTGACAGTCGGTCAAATTTTAGTAATTCCCAAATCTTTATCTACTGCAACAGTCTTGGATTTGGCGCCTTTCCCGCATAAGATAATAGATACCGAACGACAAATTATCGTGGACCAAGACAAATTGGCTTGGGCAGCCTACAATGAAGAAGGGCAACTCGTAAAGTGGGGACCGATTGCATCTGGACGGGATAAATGCTCGGATAGTGCGAATTCTTGTCGAACATTAACTGGGGTGTACCGCGTGTTTTCTAAAGAAGACTCCAATTGTAAATCAGATATTTTCCCCATTGGTCGTGGGGGTGCAAAGATGCCATACTGCATGTATTTCCATAAAGGATTTGCATTACATGGGGCTGATGATATGCCCGGTTTTCGTGCTTCGCATGGCTGTGTGCGGTTGTTTACCGAGGACGCTAAATGGTTGAACCAAAATTTTGTCGAAACGTCGGATGCTGCCAATCAACATATGGGTACCAAAGTTGTGGTGCGTCCAGTCAGCGCGCCTTCTACTTTTTATGTTAGGAGAGCAGCATGGTGATGCGGTATGTAAAATATTTGGTGGGGTTGGTATGGTTATTGATGTTAATGAACTCGGTTTGGGCGCGTTCTAGTGCGGAGGATTTGGAAGGGCAATACGCTGATCCTGCCAAATACCCTTTAGGATGTCGAAATGCGGGGCATGATTATACTTGGAATATTGTGCGTTTGAATCATATTGCTGATCCGAATGAAATAGGGCAAGAAGAAGGTGGGCAAGCGTTGTATTTTTTATATAATCGGACCAAACAGCCTATTTATTTGAATCAAATGTTGCGCGATGACAGTACTCGTAGCACCTATTTGAATCATATGATTTTACCGCAACAATGGGCAGTCTTGGCGACCAACCAAAAAGAGCTAAGATATATCTGTAGCGTGAATTCCGACAAATCCAAATACGGTAAAATAGTGAATTGTCAGGATAGTCTGAAAGTTTGTGAGTATGTGCGAGTAAAGTTTGGTATGAACAATCGGGGTAATTTTTGGATAGTAGAAAGCGCAAATAGGGGATCTGCAGTAGGGCAGGTAGTGCGATATGGCATTATTCCTCGATAATAAGGAGCTGTTGATGAAAACAGTGCTTTCATGGGTTTGTGGTGTAGCGTTTACGACAAATGTTTGTGCTATGACGGGATTAGAAGCGTACTATCAAGGGGATTTTGCGCGGGCTGCTGCTTTGCTGAAAGACAAATCTAATCGTACTGCGCTCGAAGAATATTATATGGGGCGTATGTATTTGTATGGTTATGGCATCTTAAAGTCCAATACTTTGGCCTACCAGTCTTTTAAACATGCGGCTGAAAAAGGCTCGGTATCGGCCCAATTATTATTGGCCAAAATTGAATTATTTCAAAATAATAACCCAGAGCAAGCTTTGGTTTGGTTCAAAAAAGCTGCCAAAGCTAATAATCGTTCGGCGCAAATGTATTGTGCAGCTGCCTATTTGTATGGCGTGGGTACCACCAAAAGTGCAGATTCGGCGCGCGACTTTTATACTGCTGCTGCCAAAGGAGATAATAGCATTGCCCAACAGAGTCTGGCAGAAGATTTTCTCAAAGAAAAGCAAGCCGCTAATCGAAAAATAGGTTTGAATTGGTTAAATAAAGCGGTGGAGGCGCGCGACCCTGAGGCCGAAATGATGATGGCTGATTTGTGTCGCAAAGGGGATTTGGTTGCCAAAAACCAAGATCAGGCTACACAATTGATGGAGGACGCCATCAATCAGGAATATGTGCCTGCTTATTACCAAATGGGTCGACTGAAGTTGGAACAAGGTGCGCAACGCGACGCGAAAAATTGGTTTGAGAAAGCCGCTAAACTGAATTATGCTCCTGCACAAATTGCTTTAGCTGAATTATATTTGGATCCCAAAAATGTGAATCATTCCCTGCGTAATGGCTTCTTTTGGATGCAAAAAGCTGCAGCAGCAGGATCTTCTACTGCGCAGCAAGCTGTGGCCGCTATGTATAAAAAAGGGGAAGGGGTTCCGGTTAATGAGACTTTGGCAACGGAGTGGGAGCATAAAGCGCAGCAACAAGATCCTGCTCAACTAAAAGTGCAACAGCAGAAAAAGATGGCAGAATGGTTGAGTCGAGGTAAAGTTTCACGCATGGAGGATACGGAATACCAGCTACCTGGTATTTATAGTGTTTGGCAGGATAAAAATGCTTTGCGAGACAATATTTATAATCAGCCGCCGCAATTGCATCTCGTCAGGCGTCAAGATATTTATCAAGTCAATTTTCAGATGATTTCGCCTAATGATGTGCCGATTAGTCAGTACTATGATGCCATGATGACGACGCAAGAGGCTAGCTCGAAGCCAACCGGGAAATTGATGTTTCCTCATTACGCCGTACCCACATCTCGGCCCGATGACACTGTCAAAGAAAAATCGGCTAATATTGCCCAGCGTGATGGTTATGATTATTTAAATCAGATGACCTCCAAAAGCTCGGTTGATTACTCGGAGTTGTTTAAGCATTTATTGAGTCAGGCCATGATAGGCGATAGCACTGCGCAATTTGATGTGGCTTTAATGTATCAACAAGGGGTCGGCGTGACCCAATCTATAGAAGAGGCACTTAAATTTTATCAATTGGCGGCAGCCCAAAATGACTTACCAGCGGAATATCATTTGGGTTTGATTTATTTACAAGGCAAAGGCGTGGCGCCAGATTATAAAATTGGGATGGAATGGTTAACCGATGCCGCGTTTAAAGGTAATTATTATGCACAATATGCTTTAGCACGTATCTACGAATATGGGTACCAAGACCAAAATGGACGCCAAGTGGTGCCTGCTGACAAGGAACAAGCCTTCGAGCTGTATCAGCTAGCGGCCATCAGTTATTATGGACCTGCTCAATATCGTTTGGCAGAAATTATGGTACGCCAACCCTTAAAAGATCCGTCGGTTGAGGCCTTGCAAACTCGACATAAACAGATCAAGCGCTTATTTCAAGGTGCTGTTGAGTTTGGGGTCGAGGAAGCCAAATTGCCGCTGGCATTTTACAATGCAAGTGATGCGGATGAGACGAAACAAGCAGAAGCTTTTGTAGATGCACAGCGTGCTGCGGCTGACAATTCTCCCGACGCTGCGTTTTTATTAGGAATGATGTACGATCGTGGGATTGCAACCAGTGCTGATGCGAAGCGGGCGGTGTATTGGTACGAACAAGCAGCGACCAATCCCATGAGTGCCTTTATTTTGGGAACGTATGCCGCGGAAGGGAAAGGCATGCGGAAAAACACTGAAAAAGCCGTGGATTGTTTGCAATTTGCAGCGAGCAAACATTTTTCTGCTGCAGATTATAATCTTGCAGTTTTGAAAAAGCAGGAAGGTGAGAAATTTTTGCCCTATTTAGAAAAAGCGGCGGATTCAGGCTTAAGCCAGGCGGGTTTGACCTTAGCTGATTATTATTTATCTCGCGACAGTACGTCTTCGGAATTACAACGAGCACGGGCTTTGTACGAGCAATTTGCAAAGCGAGGTTTTCAATCGGCTCAATTAAAATTAGGATATTTGTATGAGAATGGCTTAGGTGTTACCAGGGATTATACCCAAGCATTAAACTGGTACACGGCTGCAGCGCAACAAGGTAAAAGTCAAGGTCAAGCACAATATTTATTAGGTAGGCTCTATCAATTTGGTTGGATTGGAACGTCCCCCGATCAAGCCATGGCCAAACAATGGTATGCGACAATCAAAGCCCAGTATGCGCCAGCGGCGGTTGCATATGGTTTTATTGATGAAATAGAAAACGATGATTATCAACATGCTTTCAGCGAGTATCAACAAGCAGCGGATCTGGGCGATCCGATTGCGCAATATGATTTGGCATTGATCTATGAAAAAGGTAAAAACCAAGCAATTGATCTGGATAAAGCCAAGGACCTCTATAAGCAAGCAGGGCAAAAAAATGTGGTCAAAGCGATGACCTCATTGGGCAATATCTATGTATTGGAGCAGAACATAAGCAGAGCGCTGCCTTGGCTCAATTTGGCCATCTCTAACAATGATGCGGATGCGTCGTATCAAATGGGATGGTTGGCGGAGAAAGGACTGATCCCACATGCTTCGATCAATCAAGCCATCCAATATTACCAGACTGCAGCATCTCAAGGACAAGCCAATGCAATATTAGCTTTGGCGCGTCTCTATAAATCGGGTTCTAGTGTGAAGAAAGATTTGGAAAAATCCGCTAGATATTATGCGCAATTGGCGCAAGATAATTATCCCGAAGCGCAATATCAATTGGCTAAATTTTGCTTATCGAATGCGACCAAGACCTGCACAGCTCAAGAAGCCAAAACCTGGTTACTCAAAGCTAAGCAAAATGGGTCTCAAAATGCGACACAATTGTTGCGATTACTGACAGCGCAAGGGCAAGGGACTGTGAGTTATATTGAGTCGATTCGGGTCTGAATTGTCAACAGACCCTATCTACACTTGAAAAAATACTGGTCGCTCAATTTTGAAATTAAGTGAGCGACCAGTATTTAGATTATTGATGATTGGTTAATAAATCCGGGCCAACTATTCCGTAGGAGTAGTGGTATTAACCCCAAGAGTACATGTTTCCTCCGTTGTGTACGATCTGTTCAGGGGTACGCACGTACTACCGTTAATGTTGCAAGGTTGCCAGTTGCCACTGACATCTGTTGCTGGAATCGCAGAACCCGCGCACTGTTTAATACTAAATTGTGAACATGAAGTATAAAGTATTGTTATTGCCTGCTCCCACTATCGACGCGCTCATTATAGCGACTGTTGCAACTAATAATTTGATGGAAGATTTAGCTCTATTGCTGGATAAATTCATACTCTTGCTCCTTGAGTGACATTCTTAAAATGGATGTGATTTAATGATAATAGAGGTGTTTTTTGATCACGTCAACAATCTCAACTTCATGAAGATCTGGATTAAAAAGCCGGTACGCATGCGGGCGCACAAACGTTTACGTTACCGGTTTTTATTGAACAATACGATCTTGCCCTGATAGAGGAGAGTGGTTAGTGTAATCTATCCAATATTTTCTTTAAAAACCGCCCTGTATAAGAATTGGCACATTCTGCAACTGTTTCAGGCGTGCCGGTGACTAGGATTTTTCCGCCACGATGGCCGCCTTCTGGGCCGAGATCAATGATCCAATCTGCGCATTTGATCACATCCAAATTATGCTCGATGATGAGGATGGTGTTGCCTTGGTCGCGTAAGCGGGTGAGGACGGATAATAAGAGTTTGATGTCTTGAAAATGTAAGCCTGTGGTGGGCTCGTCTAATATGTATAAGGTACTGCCGGTACCGCGCTTGGAAAGTTCTTTGGCTAATTTGATGCGCTGTGCTTCACCGCCAGATAAGGTAGTGGCGCTTTGTCCGAGACGAATATAGGATAAACCGACGTCAATCATCGTTTGGCATTTGCGAGCAATGACTGGGACTGCGTCGAAAAACTGGCGCGCTTCTTCCACTGTCATAGTGAGTACTTCATGAATCGATTTACCTTTGTAATGAATTTCTAAGGTTTCTCGATTGTAACGTTTGCTCTGACAGACATCACAAGCCACATAAATATCCGGCAAAAAGTGCATTTCAACTTTGATCAAACCGTCGCCTTGGCAAGCTTCACAACGTCCGCCTTTGACATTGAAACTAAAACGCCCTGGGGTATAACCGCGGGCTCGGGATTCGGGTGTATTGGCGAATAATTCTCGAATAGGGGTAAAAACGCCTGTATAAGTAGCTGGATTAGAGCGTGGCGTACGACCGATCGGGCTTTGGTCAATGCAAATTACGCCAGTGCAGAGTTCCAAACCTTCGATGGTTTCTACGGTAGCGACGGACGGTAATTTGGCGCGATTCAGTGCATTCGCAGCTTTGGGATAGAGGCTGTCATTAATTAAACTGGATTTGCCAGAGCCAGACACACCGGTGATGCAAGTCATAACACTAAGCGGGATGGTGACGTCTACGTTTTGCAGATTATGACAGGTCACGCCGCGCATCTGAATACTATGATCGGGGCGATAGGGCACGCGTTCTTTAGGGATGGGGATGGATTCTGTGCCGGCAAGATAACGACCCGTCAAAGAAGCCGGATTGGCTATAATATCCTCAGGTCGGCCAGAGGCCACAATGGTTCCACCATGGACACCAGCGCCAGGGCCAATGTCTAAAACAAAGTCGGCATGGCGAATCGCATCTTCGTCATGCTCTACTACAATAACGGTGTTACCCAAATCGCGTAAATGCAATAAAGTGCCTAATAAGCGTTCATTATCACGTTGATGCAATCCAATAGACGGTTCATCCAGGATATACATCACACCCACCAAGCCAGAGCCAATTTGGCTGGCCAAGCGAATGCGTTGGGCTTCGCCGCCAGACAGGGTTTCAGCACTGCGTGACAAAGATAAGTAATCCAGTCCTACGTCGAGTAAGAATCCTAAGCGAGCAACGATTTCTTTGGTGATTTTACCCGCGATTTCGCCACGATTTCCAGGTAGGTCCAGGGTTTGAAAGAACCGATGACATTCATCAATAGACAGTTCAGTTAAAGCACTGAGTGTTTGGTTGGCAATGAATACATTGCGCGCTGCTTCGCATAAGCGTGCGCCATCACATTGTGAACAAGGCTGCGTCGACAAATACGAAGACAATTCATCCCGCACTTGGCTGGAATCTGAATCGCGATAGCGGCGTTCCATATTGGGAATGACGCCTTCAAATACTTGTTTTTTCGTGACGGTACGGGAACGCATTCCTTGAAAATGGAATTCGATCACATCGTTACCTGAACCATATAAAATAATATTTTGGATGCGGCTGGGTAAAGTAGCAAAAGGGACATCCAAAGAAAATTGATAATGCTTGGCCAGGGCTTCTAACATAGAAAAATAATAAAAGGTGCGCTTGTCCCAGCCTCGAATAGCGCCTTCCGCCAGACTTAAATCAGGATCGTGGATGACTCGCTCTGGATCAAAATAATGGTCAATACCCAAACCATCACATTCTGGGCAAGCTCCAGCGGGGTTATTAAATGAAAATAAGCGGGGTTCTAATTCACTTAAACTGTATCCACATTCTGGACAAGCAAATTTGGCTGAAAAAACTTGTTCTGGAAAGGCGTCGTCTAATGAAGCAACACTGACCAACCCCTCCGCTAAATTGAGCGCGTTTTCAAAGGATTCACTTAAGCGTTGCGCCAAATCCGGGCGAATTTTAAACCGGTCTACCACCACATCAATAGAATGTTTTTTGCGCAAAGCCAATGTGGGGGGATCATCTAATTCGCAAATTTCACCATTGATGCGGGCCCGAATGTAGCCTTTGGCTTGTAATTGTTGGAGGAGTTGCAAATGCTCGCCTTTGCGCTCGCGCACAATCGGCGCCAAGATCATCGCGCGGCTGTCCTCGGGTAAGGCTAAGACTTCATCAACCATCTGACTGATGGTTTTGGCTTGTAAATGGGTATGATGCACCGGACAGCGTGGTTCTCCAACGCGCGCAAACAATAAGCGCAAATAATCGTAGATTTCGGTGATGGTTCCTACTGTGGAGCGGGGGTTGTGCGAAGTGGCTTTTTGTTCAATAGAAATAGCGGGGGATAAGCCCTCAATGGTATCTACATCGGGTTTGTCCATCATAGATAAAAATTGCCGCGCATAGGCAGATAATGATTCTACGTAACGGCGTTGGCCTTCAGCGTAGAGGGTGTCAAATGCCAAAGACGTTTTTCCAGAACCTGACAACCCTGTGATGACGGTGAGCTGTGCGCGGGGGATATCGACATTGACCGATTTTAAATTGTGGGTTCTTGCACCACGAATGCGAATCATTGCATCAGGAACAGATGGTTTTGTCATGGAATTAAGACTATTGAAGTCAGGCAGGATAAGAGGATTATTTTATAAGATTATGCTAGAGAAAACAACGCATTTAGTGCTGTAATGGCCTGTAATTACGTTGCTAGCTTGTTAGATTTATTTTTGTTAGAATGAAAAATAAATTATTTGGCGATCTAGCCGAGTAAATATACGGTGCTAATCGAATAAAAACAATAACGGAGATGAGTATGAAACGTTCAACTATGTTGGCCTTGACGGGTGTTATGACCATGTTTTTGGGTGCGTGTGGTGATAATACGCCGCCTAAACCTGTGGCAGCTACAACAACCACTACAACAATCACTTCACCAGCACCAGCCGCAGAAGAAGATAAGACAGGAGACAAATCTCCTGAGGTACGCGCAGAAGAAACAGTTGCTGGAAAATATCAAGCTGCTCAAGCTGCTATAGCTGGTGCTAATGCTGATGATACTGAGGAACAAGCTGCTGAGATCGCTCCTACTAGCCCATCTGTCGAGGATGCTCCTCGTAATGAAGAAATGCCTTCTACTTAAGTTTTTCTAACGAAAAAGTTTCGTCATTCCCTTTGCGGGAGTGTACAAAGTTCAGCTCTTAATCCTACGTCCCGCGGTTTATCCGCGGGCATAGGTAAAAAGTACATTGGGCCAAGGACCAGGCTATCTATTTTGCAGCCTGTTCTGAGAATCTTTTATTCAATAAATGTAGAATCGCTTTCTGAGTGTCGGGTGTGGTTCCAGAGGCTTCGGCTATATCGATACAATAATCAACGAAGCGTTCGATTCGTTCATTTGAACTCAACTCCGTACCCGCATACTGTTGTTGAAAGTCTTTATCCAATTGCTGCGCCAAAGAATCCAACCGTTTCGCATCGGGTAATAGCGCATCATTCAACTCCTTTTCCTTTTTTAGAAAGTCAGAATATTTGTTACGCATATTTTTTACATCGTCTTGTGTCGCAGTTAACCGTCTAGCCGAAGCCTGAGGCGCTGGGTACGGGTTGTATGGTCTTTCTTGGCGTTCTCTTTCGCTGCGTCGATATTGTTCTAAATACTCAATATCGCCTTGAACTGCCAATACCGTCAATAATAGTCTGGGATCAATCTGTCTTTCTGTAATCCGTTCTCTATCTTTAATATTGATCGTCCAATAATTTCGCACCCTAAAGAAGTTACGTGACATTTCTGCCAAAACGCGAGTGCTACGGCCATCATATAGCGTAAAGGTTGTGCCCCAGAAATTCATGGAGGCGCTTGCCAAACGCACGCCATCCGGCGAAAAAATCTCAAAACTTGGAAACCAAGAAAAGATTTTTTCTTCGACGGTGCCTAAGAGAACTTTGTTATCATCAAAAACATCTAAATGGGCCCCAAAGGTAAAGAAATGTGATTCCGCAGTAGCCAGGAGTTTATTTTGGAGATTATAGTAATCGTATTTTGTATTCAGACTTAAAACACGTCGATACAGCGTTCCTAATTTTTTTTCATCAGTGCTGACATCATAACTGGTGGTGTAACTCACATAATGCTCGGCCAAATACATTCTTTCTTCTAAATCAAATGCATGAGCTGGGCTCATTAAAAAAATCGATAGAATACTGATTACCCATCGTTTCATGGTGAAAACTCCTTTTGTAAGAGCGCATATTATACCAAGTGACTCAATTTGTTTCAATGATTTCAGAGTGAGGCGGATTATAGTCTTTTAATTTTTAATTGACCCATTAATAAAAGATGTAGCACCTGTCTTGAAATTACATTTCAAGACAGGTGCTACATTTATCAGTCAATTAAAAATCAACTCATTATAATAAAATTTGTCATCTCCGCGGACTCCGGTAACGTATTGTGCCAATATGTGAATGGATTCCCGCCTATGCGGGAACGACATGATTTTGTGGAGTTGCCTCAGATTGAGAGAGGCTCTTCTGGGTTAGACTGCTTGAAGTCGTCAATCAATTGCATTAATGCGTAGCATAAAGGCTTGGTGCCCATGCCACTGATCGCAGAAATTGGGAAGACGCGGTCGGTCCAAGCCAAACTCTTCACAATATGCTGAATCAGATTTTCGCGTTCAGATTCAGGGATTAAATCAATTTTATTGAGGACTAGCCAACGAGGTTTATTGAGTAGTTCCGGGTTATAAGCGGCTAATTCTTGTAAAATAATTTGTGCAGACTGCACGGGGTCCGTCTCATCTAAGGGCGCCACATCCAACACATGCAATAGTACACAGGTTCGACTGAGATGCTTTAGAAAACGATGTCCCAAACCAGCACCTTCAGAAGCGCCTTCGATCAACCCAGGAATATCTGCCATGACAAAGCTTTTGTAGGCATCCACTCGCACAACGCCTAAATTAGGGTGTAAAGTAGTAAAAGGGTAGTCCGCAACTTTGGGTTTGGCTGAACTGACTGCGCGGATTAGAGTGGATTTTCCAGCATTGGGCAACCCAAGTAATCCCACATCCGCTAAGATGCGCAGTTCTAGGCGTAGCTGCCGTGTGTCACCAGAAGATCCTGGGGACGTTTGTCGTGGTGCACGATTAATGCTGCTTTTGTAGCGTGTATTACCCAAACCATGAAAGCCGCCTTGCGCCACCAAAACAGGAACGCCGGGTTGCTGAATATCAGCCAAGCACTCTCCCGTATCGACATCGTACGCTAAAGTGCCCATTGGAACTGAAATAAACAAATCATCGCCTTTTTTGCCGGTACAGTTAGCACCCATACCGCTTTGGCCATTTTTTGCTTTATAGTGACGTTGATATCGAAAATCAATCAATGTATTTAATTCAAGACTACCAACGAGATAAATTGAACCGCCATCACCGCCATCGCCGCCGTCAGGGCCTCCGAAGGGAATAAATTTCTCACGTCGGAAACTTAAACAGCCATTACCACCATTGCCTGCCTCGATTTTGATGACGGCTTCATCAACAAATTTCATTCAGTGACAGTAGCTGGGACGATTGCAACGAATTTACGCTTCAATGCGCCGCGGTTGATGAATTTCACAAGTCCTGTAGCCATCGCATACAGAGTATGATCTCTACCCAAGCCTACACCACTACCGGCATGAAATTTGGTACCACGTTGTCGAACAAGAATTTCACCAGCTTGTACGAGTTGTCCATCTGAGCGTTTGACTCCAAGATACTTAGGATTCGAGTCACGACCGTTACGGGTACTACCCCCGGCTTTTTTAGTTGCCATTTATCTTAATCCTCTTAAACTAACCACCAATCGCAGTGATTTTGATTTCTGTGTAATTTTGTCGATGTCCCATACGTTTCATATGGTGTTTACGACGACGAAATTTGATGATTCTAATCTTTTTATGTCGACCTTGCGCGATGACTTCTGCTTTTACAGAAGCTTTGGCAATAAAAGGTGTTCCAATGGTTGTTGCGTCATCTTTGGTAATCATTAAAATTTCTTTGAAATCAATGATATGCCCAATGTCAACGGAGGCGAGTTGTTCGATTTTTAGAACGTCACCTTCTTTGACTCGGTATTGCTTACCGCCAGTTTTGATTACCGCGTGCATGCTATTTTTCTCCGACTACTATAAACAAAGTGGTATATTCTATTAAATTTCAATTGTGACTTCAAGTTGTATTTGATTTATTGTATACTGGCCGGCTCTTGTGTCAACCCGGTCGCAGGGTTACACCCTAATATATTGGAGCAAATGATGTCAACAGTTATGCTAGAAGCGCAAGCAAGAGACGTGCAGGGGAAAGGTGCGAGCCGCCGCCTACGTCGTCTTGAGCAAATGGTCCCTGCCATTGTGTATGGTAGTGACAAAGAGCCACAGTTATTGTCGTTGTCACAACACAAAGTGAACAAAGCTTTGGAAAATGAAGCTATTTACTCAACAGTATTTCAATTGCATGTGGATGGCAAAGCCCAACAGGTCATTTTAAAAGATTTACAACGCCACCCTTACAAACCTGTTATTTTACACATGGATTTTCAACGTGTATCGGCTAAAGATGTGTTGGTGAAAATGATTCCTTTGCATTTTATCAATGGAGACACTTGTCCTGGTCATAAAGATGGTGGTGTGATTAGTCACGTGATGTCGCAAGTTGAAGTGCGTTGCCAAGCTCAATATTTGCCTGAATTTATTGAAGTGGATTTGAGTAATTTGGAATTAGACGGTGTAGTCCATTTGTCTGATTTGAAATTACCTAAGAATGTCGAATTAGCAACTGCAGCTATAGGTGAGCATGATCAACCGATCGCAAACGCGCATCTCAGCCATGCTTCTGAAGCTTTGGAAGCAGAATTAGCCGCTGAAGCAGAAGCTTCTGATGTTGACGTTCTAGAAGAAGGCGCTGAAGTGGAAGCGGGTGATGAAGCGTCTGAAGAAGAATCAGAAGAGAAAGACGAAGAATAATCGGTATTGCTCTATCTGAGCTGTGATCGTGAGAGAGCGAAATTTTACCCTATGTTCGATTTTCTCCTCTTAGTACCTACGTCCCGCGGAAAGCCGTGGGACGTAGGGTTAGTAGAAAATCGAACATCGCGAGAATGATGCATTGCCACTTCCTCACAGTCACGGTTCGGATGAGCCAACAAATTATTAAATTAACAACGTACTACCTTCCTTGCGAGCGGTCCTGTTATGACGATCAAACTGATAGTCGGTTTACGTAATCCCGGCGCTGCTTATGCTTTGACCCGACATAATGTTGGGGCTTGGTTTGTGGAAGAGCTGGCACAAGCAAAACAATTACAGTTCAAATCTGATAAAAAGCTGGGTGGTGAGTGGGGGCGATTTGATGCGAACTCAGCGCATTGTCTGCTCATGATGCCTTTGGCCTTTATGAATCTAAATGGCGCGAGTGTTCGCGCTCTGTCTCAATTTTATGATATTTTGCCGCATGAAATTTTAATCGTTCATGACGAATTAGATTTGGCTGCGGGCGATCTGCGTTTGAAGACGGCCGGTGGGCATGGTGGTCATAATGGTCTGCGCGATGTGATTGCGCAACTCCATTCTAATGACTTTCACCGTTTGCGGATTGGGATTGGTCATCCAGGACAAAAAGATTTGGTCACGGATTACGTGCTTTCAAAACCATCTGTGGCAGATAGAGAAAAAATTTCGTCTGCGATTGCGCGGGCTTTGGGTGAGTTGCCGATGATTTTGGCGGGAAATTTTGCAGTTGCGATGAATCGTTTACATACAGGAGGATAACATGGGGTTTCAATGTGGTATTGTTGGTTTGCCGAATGTGGGGAAATCCACTTTATTTAATGCGTTGACGCAAGCTGGAATTGAAGCGGCTAATTATCCTTTTTGTACGATAGAACCGAATGTCGGCACTGTGTCTGTGCCTGATCCGCGCTTGCAAGCCTTGGAAGCCATTGTGAAGCCGCAACGGACGTTGCCAACAGTGATGCAATTCGTGGATATTGCTGGATTAGTAAAAGGCGCAGCGAGTGGCGAGGGACTTGGCAATAAGTTTTTAGCCAATATCCGAGAAACCGATGCGATTGCGCATGTGGTGCGCTGTTTTGAGCATCAAGATGTGGTGCATGTTGCTGGACGTGTTGATCCGCTGCATGATATCGAAATCATCAATACTGAGCTGGCTTTGGCAGATATGGATGCGGTTGAAAAAGCGTTGTTCAAAGCGAATAAACTGGGTAAAACTGGCAATAAAGAAGCGCAATTTGAAGTGCAAATTTTACAAAAACTGAAGCAGCAACTGGACCAAGGTTTACCAGTACGTACGTTAGAGCTGGATGCAGAGGAACGCGCGACCGTAAAACGCTTGTTTTTATTGACTGCAAAACCAGTTTTATACATCGCTAATGTAAGTGATGATGGGTATACCAACAATCCTCTGCTAGACAAAGTGGTGGCTTTAGCGGCACAAGAAAATGCCAAAGTGGTGGCATTGTGTGCCGCAACGGAAGCTGAATTGGTTGAATTGGATGCGGATGATCGCGCTGAGTTTATGGCTGATTTGGGATTGGCTGAACCAGGATTGCACCGTGTGATTCGTGCAGGTTATGAATTATTAGGCTTACAAACTTATTTTACAGCAGGCGTCAAAGAGGTTCGTGCTTGGACCATCCCTAATGGTGCGACTGCTCCGCAAGCAGCCGGTGTCATCCACACTGATTTTGAAAAAGGGTTTATCCGTGCTGAAGTGGTTGCCTACGCAGATTTTGTGGCGCATAAAGGCGAACAAGGTGCAAAAGAAGCAGGAAAACTGCGCTTAGAAGGCAAAGCCTACGTCGTGCAAGATGGCGATGTGATGCACTTTTTGTTTAATGTATGATTGGATTGATTTTCAATTGACTGATCAGAGTAGGTTGGGCCTTGGCCCAACCTACATTAAATTTAATGTGTTGCGTTTTTTAGTTAAATTTAGAACGCCTGTCGGATAAACCTACTCATCTTATTGCTTGCACTGGACTACCACCATCGAAGCACAAAGGTGATGCGGATCCCAAACTATCTGTTTCACTGTCGGTTGTTCCGATGCTTGATGTATTATCTCTACAGTTAGAACGAGGATCTTCTACATAAAACGGTGCAAAATAAGCATATCCATATTGAAGTGCAGCATCAATTTCTGCAATCAAAGCTTCATATCGTGCAACATCGAAAGTATTATCAGCACGAATACACCGTGCAAACTCAATCCCAGCTAAGATAGCATCATGTAGACCATGAGCCTGAGTATAATTGGGTGTCCGACGTGCATCTCCAATCGGCGCGTAATACCCACCTTGAACTTTGAATGCTGCCTGCGTGCAGACCGATAAATGCATCGTAAACGCACAGGCTTTCACTTTATCCTTAGCCTTCGCATTGCGTTGGCTAGGCCTAAAATCTAATTGTTGGAGCAAAGCAGGCTCAGAGTATTCCTTTGCGATTTGCAGAATTGCCCAGTTTTTTAATAAATCGGTACGCAAAGCTTCCGGAGCGGTGAAAATGCTCTCGGGGATTTCACCCGCAAACGAGAATTTACCAATTTTGGTATCTGGCTCTACAGCGCCTTGATGGTCAGTTAGGACTAATGATGTTGGCTCCCCCAAATGTTCTGGCCATCCTAAATCTGCCTCAGATTGCAGTGGTGTGACGGTTCTTTTATGCTTGTTGGCAAATAATTGCACTGAAGCATGATAGGGATGACGCTCTTGAGTGCAATTTTGATATTCAATGGGTACTTCTAGCCCCGTTTTTACCAGATTAGCCACGGTTCGTTTTGCGCCTTCTGAACCAATAAGATGCGTAAAATAATGCCTGGTTCCATCCGCTAAGCTCAGGTAATTCGTGTTTTGGCTGGAATCATGCTGAATAGCTGTAATCGGATTGGTATCATCCAGCTCAATAATGGTGACTAAATCCCGAAAATCCTCCAGTTTTCTCCGTAAAAATTGTTCTAAATCTTTGACTTGGATGGAGTTGTCTTCAACCATTTTATCAAAAAAGGAGGCATCAAGTGGATCCGAAGTATTTTCAAGGCTATCTAGAAATCCCATGGTATTAGGCGCTAGTTTGAAGCGTTGACCTCGGACATAATCTTGTTTTTTTGTAAAGGCAACAACGCGTAATCCTAGCTTAGCGGCTTCAATAGTGGCACTCAGGCCACCTGGACCTAAACCAATCACGGTGAGTTGTGGCAAAGCAGCAATCATCTGACGACGGTCTTTCATATGGCCCACATATGCGTTTATTGTATATATATTATACACTATTGGTCTTTTTTTGTATATATATTGATCACTTTTGGTGGTTTTTAAATTACCTAGAAGGCAATGCTCATGATGTGCTGTATTTAATGTTTATGAGTGAATTATCTGGCAAGCGCTTGGATGGATGTATTGTTATCGGCAGTATTTCGTAATATTATTTACTATCGATTTATAAATTTGGATTTCAGTGAAAGATGTTTCGCTAAGTTATAAATGGGTTACAGTGCTTCTTTTGGTTTTTCTCTTTGGCTGTAACTCGGTCGGACCTAGGATACTTACCCTAGATCGATACCAATACAATATCGCATTTGACGACAGTAGAAATAAAGAACTCTTGCTCAATATGGTGCGTCTTCGCTACAACTATCCCCCTATGGTTTTGAGTGTGGGTAATATTTCAGGTAGTACAAAACTGCAAAGTACAGGTGATCTTGCTGGTTTTTTCAACTGGGGAAGTATTTTCGGACAACAACTGTTAGCTGGCAATGGATATTCATACAGTGACAATCCTATTATTAGTTATACTCCTTTAGAGGATAGCGATTATAGTAAACGCTTTTTATCTCGATTTCACTTAGATCAAATTTTGTCATTAATCGAAACATCTTGGAGTATTCCTCGAGTATTTAGAATGCTATTGCAACAAGCTGGGACTTCAATGAATGCATCCAATGCGGCTAGACCAACTTCACATCATGTTCCCAAGTATCAAGAATTCATGAATATGGTCTACGTATTGCGGCGTTTGCAACTTAAGGATGCATTGGACCTCTCTTACACAGAGAGTGATGATGGTAAAACAGAAAATTTAGTATTTCATTTGAATAAAAACGGTCATTTAACTGCAAAGGAAACATTGATACTGAAAAAGGCAGGTGTTGAGGTTTATCACAATGACATTGTTTTTTCAAATCATGCGGGTCCACATAAAACTCGCGTTGTTACGCGTTCAGTGTTAGGAGTATTGAATTATTTATCCAAAGGTGTCGCGATTCCTCCAGAGGATGTCAAAAATAATATGTTGACGATGACCGTCTATCGTAATGGTCAGATGTTTGATTGGCAGAGGGTTTTAGAAGGGATCATGAAAATCGAGTATTCCTCAACAAAACCCAAAAACGCTAGCGTTGAAATTTATTATTTGAATCGATGGTATTATATAAGCAATACGGATAATAACTCTAAAAAATCATTTATGTTGCTGACCAATCTTCTTGGTCTTATTGCTTTAACACCACAACCTTCACCGGTTGGTTTGACCAGAAATGTATAAAATACGTCTTATTTAAAAGAAAAAGAGATTTTTCTTTCAGTAAATACGCGTGCAATTGCTAAATTTAGGTCGCTTGAAATTTGGTCAGACTGATGTGTATTGATGACAACACATCGTAATGTCAAGGTATCGTCTTCAAAAAAAACAGCAGGTTGGTTAGGGTTTTCTTGAGAGATTTTGGGATTTTTCGATGCTATGTCAATCAATAACTGTCTGGCAAGCTCAACCTGATTTATGTCACATATGGAAACAGCAGTTTTTATGAGATACAACATATTGTTGTGAAAAGAGTAATTGCGAATGGTATTGTATATCAGTTTGGAGTTAGCGACGAACAAATCATAATGCTTAAAGGTTTTAACATGTGTAGAGACTAGACCAATATTGCAAACTTTGCCTTCTGTCCCATCCACTTTAATGCAGTCCCCAATTTCAACGGGTCTGGCAAATAAGATATATAAGCCGCAGATAATATCTGCCACTATTTCTTTTATGCCCCAACCAATTCCGATTGAAAACAGTCCTGAAACAATCGTAAGGCTGAGGGGATTGGCTCCTGCGATAATTAAACCAATCATAATTGCTATACAGCATACAGCAGAACTTATGATTTTTCTTATCAAAATACACAGGTTAGGTTCAAGTTTAGACTGTTCTATAATTAATGAACCAATAGAGCGCCCCAGCAACATAATAAAACAAAATGCGATGAATGCTTGAGTGATCCGGAGCGGGTAAATATTGATATTAAAAAATACGACTCCTTGGGCCAAATTATAGTAGTATCGGTATGTATCAAACAACATCATTCCCCAACCTTGTTGCAGGGCTATGATGCCAAAAGACAATACTATAAAGAGTAAAATAGCGCGCAAAAAAAGCAATTCCCATATTTTTTCACGTGGATCTATTTTAAGAAAATGACACAGTTTGATATGCCATTGATGAGTTGTACTAGATAAAGAGGTATAAAGGACTTTGAGAAACCGATTTACATCTAAGAAGATAGTGACCATTATGATTGTAATGAAGATATTAGGTATAAAAAGCAGCGCGGCATGTTGGTAGCCAGCCCATCCGGTGCTAATCAAAGTTGAAACAGATAAAAATAGTAATGCTTTAGATATCCTTCGGAGCTTGCTACCCATTGCTGAGTTAAAAAAGCTGACTTTGAAAACAGGCCAGATTAGCCAAAATAAGGCCAAGTTATATAGCGTAATTTCTGTGTTAAGAAGAACATTTAATGCTGGAGTGCTCCATTGTTCTTTCAACAAATGAAACATAAAATAACCTAAAATACCCAGAGGGAGGATGATATAAAATCGACGTAATCCCTCTATAATAACTGGTTCGTTGGGGGAAGCTCTATTCCGATTAATCAGCAGCATAAGTAATTGCGAAAGTACAATGAAATATAAAATATAGCGCATTTCAACTAATTTCAGTGACACATACTCACCCGCGCGCAACTCTAACAATAACAGGTAGTTATAGATAACTGCTGCAATTATTATCAGTAGTGTGAATAGGTTCTGTAAATTTTTATATAAGCCCAACCCAGCCACTATGTACCATCTCCGTACTAAAAACCCTATGACAAAACTGCTTATCAATAACAACCAATGCATGTCAGTTACTATCCACATGCTTATTTGTTGATACAGTGTATTCACATTAATAGTAAAATAGGACCAGGATACCTTGTGAATATTGTCAGAAAGTGTGGTTGTTTTGGTTAGAATGTTCCAGTAATTGGAGCTTTTTTCAGCAGCGGTGGTTTTTGCCAAAAGTACTTTTAGATGATTATTTAAAAATAGCGTATTAACAAAGTTTTTTCCAAGTAACACTTTCTTCTGTTGTAGCTCGACGCTGATGGGTGTTTCGATTTGTAATGATTTAAATTTTTCCAACAATTCATCAATATTTGTTATTTTACTTTGCTGGGTATCGATACAATGCTTTATAAAATTTTGAAAAGTTAGGATAGATTCCACTGTATCCACTAATTTCCAATAATCGCTTTGACTTTGATATAATTGACTCTCTTTTACAAGTGTATTATAGCGTGCCTCCATCATGGCAGAGTCACACGCTTCTGCATGCAACGTTTGGCAATAGGAGACGAAAAGAAGCCAGAAAGTCATATAAAACCAACGATGGCTTGTATTTATTTTTAGCATGTCAGCCCATGTAAACAATGACCTCAAACTAAGTATAGCCTAAAATAAAGGAGTACTAACTGCTCGCAAGTAGATGGCAGAAAATCCATGGCGTTTTATTTGCACAAATCTAATTTGGATTTAAGCTTGTTGTGCAAAAATCTTTCCATCCTTTTTAATGCCCGAATCACCGGCCACTACTTTGTTTAAATGAAGCGCGGAATGACTGTTTGAAACAATGATTCCGCGCGAAATGGGACTTTATTTTGTAGCCATTAACGAGCATCCACTTATAATAGCATTATTGAGATAAGCGTCACTCATAACAAAAAAAGAGAAACCTGAATGTATGCACGAGATTTTCTTGCCAACAAATGCTTAATGTTCGCGTTCAATCGCATAATGGGCAATGCCTGCCAGAGCGTCTTTATAAGCGGATGCAGGCAACACTTCTAGTGCTGATATAGCTTGATCCACTTCTTCTCGCGCTCTGTTTTTTGTAAAGGCAATGGCATCGGTGGCAGCCAGGGCTTCTAGAATTTGTGGGAGATGTTCGCGTCCGCCTTGAGTGATGCTGAGGCGAATTTTTTGTTGTTGTTCTGGGGTGCTCTTTTGCAAAGCATACAATAAGGGGAGGGTGACTTTTCCGCCTGCTAAATCATCACCAATATTCTTCCCGATGGTTTTAGCATCTGAGCAATAATCCAATGCATCGTCAATCAATTGAAATGCATTTCCAAGATGTAAACCATAAGCATATAAACCTTTTACTATCGCATCGTCTGCTTTGGCAAGCATAGCTCCACTGGCCGTCGATGCCGCAAAGAGTAAGGATGTTTTAGCGTGAATGACTGCAAAATATTCGTCGATACTCAATTTGTCATTATGCTGATGCGACAATTGCATGATTTCTCCGCGCGCGATTTGATGGGAGATATCTGTGAGCAGAGTCATAATGGACATATTGCCGATGGCAATCATTAATTGCATATACAGCGTAAATAAATAATCGCCTACCAAAATACTGGCTTTTGAACCCCAGATGCCGTGTGCAGTCTGCTGACCGCGGCGTAATGTGGATTCATCTACGACATCATCATGCAGGAGTGTTGCAGTATGGAAGAACTCGATCATCGCTGCTAAGAGAATATGCTGTTGGCCTGGATAATGGCAGGCCTGGCTAGAGAGTAATACCAATAAAGGCCGTAGGCGCTTACCACCACTCTGAATAATATGATTGGCTAAATTATCAATGAGATCATGGTTGCCCTGTATTTTTTCGACGATCAAGCGATTCATCGCTTCAAAGTCATCACTCACAAGTGCTTTTGAATGATGAATTGACATGCAGAAATCCCGGAAATTTTATCACCTCGAAGTATACCGTTTTTGATGAATGACTACAATCTGCAATATCTCATTAATTCTGCTAAAATTAGCGGTCTATCGATAGTAGGAGTGAAATATGAGTAAGAGTCTGGATAAAAAGAAAGATACCAAGAAAAAGCCGGCAAAAACAGCTGCTGAGAAACGTACAGAAAAACGCGCTAAAAAGAAAGCATGAGTTAATGCGCTAGGGGATTGCGGGTAGGATGTGATTTATTGATTTGCCAATAAAGCATTGGCGACTTTGGATTGGTTTTTTCGACCCAATATTTTGCAAATCATATCACCCGCAGCCACCACTTTGAAAATATCTACCCCAGTTTGCAAACCCAAACCATGCATCAAATATAACACATCTTCCGTTGCGACATTGCCACTGGCGCCGCGAGCATAAGGACAGCCTCCCAAGCCTGCAACGGCAGAATCAAAACGGCGGACCCCGGCTTGGAGTGCTTGATGAATATTAGCAACGGCTTGTCCATAGGTATCATGAAAATGCATGGCCACGTTTTGGATGGGAATGTCTTGTTTGAGGGTATCAATTAAGCGTTGGGTTTGTTTGGGGGTACCGACGCCAATCGTATCTCCCAAATCAATTTCATCGACTCCAAGTCGGAGTAATTGTTGCGCCACGGCCAGCACTTGCTTGGGTGAAATTTCTCCCTCATAGGGACAGCCCAAAGCACAAGAAATATAGGCGCGGACCCAGATATGGTGAGTTTTCGCCAAATGCATGACAGGTTCAAACCGCGCAATGCTTTCTTGAATCGAGCACTGAATATTGCGTTGATTGAACGACTCACTGGCGGCAGTAAAAATGGCAATTTCTTTTGCGCCAGCTTGCAGAGCTTGTTGCATGCGGCTTTCATTGGGAATGAGTGCGGAAAAATGAATATGCGGCGGTTTTTGAATATCGCGAAATACCAATTCACTGTCGGCAAGTTGTGGAATGGCCTTGGGCGACACAAAACTGGTGGCTTCAATATGTTGCAAACCGGTTTGGCTTAAGAGATTAATAAACTCTATTTTATGCTTGGTTGGAACAAAATTTGTTTCATTTTGCAGACCGTCACGGGGACCAACTTCCAATAAAATCACATCCGTTTGGCTCATAACGGCTCCAAAGCTGCGAGCGTTGCGCCTTCTTGAACTTGGGCTCCCACTGGATAAAATATTTCTTGCACCGTACCAGCATGTGGAGCGTGAATGGTATGCTCCATTTTCATGGCTTCTAACACGATCAATGCTTCTCCGGATTCTACGGATTCCCCTAATTGCTTTAATACCGCCACCACGGTTCCTGGCATCGGTGCTGTCAATTCTGGCCTATGATTGAGCGTGGATTGACTCTGATGCGAGGTGACGCGTTGTAGTTCTATAGGTTCCTCTTCCAGATAGACTGTGAGGGTATCACCCAATTCGTCATAGTAATAATGACGTTGTTCGCGGCCATTATCTAAGCTCACCTTATCTTGGGTGCATAGGATGGTGAATTCACAGGTAGCAGCCGTTTGATCTGGGAATGTGATACGTAATTGCTGCAAACTAAGCGGCGTGATCAGGAGCGTAAAATTTTGTGCTTGGTAGCGATAATACCAACGCCAGGCACCGGGGCTATGCATTTGCCAGCCAAAACTTGCCTGATATATCGGGTCCAAATTGTGGCTCAAAGCTGCGTAGTTAATGGCGCTGGCGGCGGATAAGGCCCAGAATATGTCAGCCTGAGGTATGGTAATTGGGTTATCCTGTAAAAAATGTGTGGTGTAGGTATTCGCTGCGAATTGCGGGTTTTGTAAAATTCCCAATAAAAAACTGCGATTGGTTTTGACGCCGCCTACATGATAATGCTGTAAGGCTGCAATGAGCCGTTGTATCGCATCGCTACGGTCTGTACCCCATGCAATGATTTTTGCAATCATGGGATCGTAGTAAATGGAAATATTGGAATGTTCTTCTATGCCTGTATCGATGCGCAGATTGGTCTCGTTGGGTGTTCTTAAAAAGCGGATTTGTCCAGTAGACGGTAGGAATTCGTGAGCGGGATCTTCCGCATATAAACGACATTCGATAGCATGTCCGCGCATAGGAATGTCTGCTTGCGAGCAGGGGAGTGGTTCATTGGCGGCTATTTTAATTTGCCAGGCGACCAGGTCGAGACCAGAGATCATCTCAGAAACAGGGTGCTCTACTTGTAGTCGGGTATTCATTTCCATGAAATAAAAATGTTCATTGTTTTCAACCAGGCATTCCACTGTGCCTGCACCGCGGTATTGGATTGCTTTGGCAACCGCAATCGCAGCATCGGTCATTTGTTGTCGCAGTTCTGGTGCAAGCTGTGCAGCAGGCGCTTCTTCTATGACTTTTTGATGACGACGTTGAATCGAACAATCGCGTTCAAATACATGCACAGTTTGGCCAAAATTATCGGCCATAATTTGAATTTCAATATGGCGCGGGTTTTGAATGAGTTTTTCCAAGATAATCGTATCATCGGCAAAATAAGCTGACGATTCACGCCGTGCTGCGGCCAATTCAGTGAGGAATTCTGTGTGGCTATGGACTGCGCGCATACCTTTGCCGCCTCCGCCATTCGCAGCTTTGATCAGGAGAGGAAAGCCAATTTTATGGGCTTCTGTCAGCAAATGTTGGTCAGATTGTTCTGTCCCATGATAACCCGGAATGAGAGGGATCGCTGTTTGGGCCAAATGTTGCTTGGCAAGTTGTTTGGAGCCCATAATTTCTAGGGCTTGCACAGAAGGACCAATAAAAACAATCCCAGCTTTTGCACAAGCTTGTGCAAAAGCTGGGTTTTCAGATAAAAACCCATAGCCTGGATGGATGGCTTCTGCTTTACACTCTTGAGCAATTTTTAAAATGGCATCGATATTCAGATAACTGTCGATGGCCGGTGCCGGTCCTAAATAGAATGCTTCATCGGCTTCACTGACATGAAGGCTCTGTTCATCTGCAGCAGAATAAACGGCCACCGTGGCAATGCCCATAGTGCGTGCGGTGCGGATAATGCGACAAGCAATTTCTCCGCGATTGGTAATGAGTAGTTTGCGAAACATGCTTATCCTGCCGAACGGTTTAAAAATAAGTGTAATGCATTTTGTGCTTCTTTGGATACGCGAATTTTTGCAATCCATTCAGCAGTGTGCTGGACTATATCTGGATCAATAGGATGAGCCTGCACATATTGCACCAGTGCTTTGGCTTGGCAGAGGGCTTGCTCCGGCTTTTGACTTAAGGTTTTGGCTTGCGCGAAACCTAGCGTGCGTAATTCGGCCTCAGGAACAATGTGATGAATGAGCTGCATGGATTGCGCTTGTGGTGCATAAAAGATCTCTGCGCTTAGGAACAAAGCTTTGGCCATGCGTGCGCCAATCGCTTGGATAACATAGGGGCTGATGACAGCTGGAATGAGACCGAGATTCACTTCAGAAAAACAGAATTTGGCTTGTTCTGTTGCAAACACCATATCGCAGGCTGCAATGAGACCAATCCCGCCGCCAAATGTTGCACCATGAACCAATGCAATCGTAGGTTTGGGGCTTTGATAGAGTTTGTGTAATGTTTGGGCAAATTTTAAGGCGTCTGCTTGATTGTCGTTTTCATTCATACTGGCCATGCGTTGCATCCAAGCTAAATCTGCACCAGCAGAAAAATGCTTGCCATTGGCTTGGAGCACAATGATGCGAATATCGGGTTGTTCGAGTGCGTGATCCAAAGCGTGGTCTAATTCTACTAAGAGCTCATCATCAAATGCATTGTGTTTTTCGCTGTTATTAAAAGTGATGAGAAACACTTGTTCCTTCTGTTCCGTCAGTAATTTACGCATGGTCACATCCTAAAAATACCAAATTCAGTCGCTGGGATAGGGGCATTGAGGCTGGCTGACAAACTCAGGCCTAAAATTTTACGCGTGTCCTCAGGTGCAATGACCCCATCGTCCCATAAACGAGCACTGGCATAATAAGGCGATCCCTGCGTTTCAAATTGTTCGCGTAAAGGGGCTTTGAAGGCGGCTTCTTCTTCAGCTGACCAAGATTTGTTTTGCTTGAGATATTTTTCACGATTGATTTCGGCCATGACAGAGGCTGCTTGCTCCCCGCCCATGACGGAAATACGAGCATTAGGCCATGACCATAGCAATCTTGGACCATAAGCTCGGCCACACATAGCATAATTTCCCGCGCCAAAACTGCCACCAATGATGACGGTGAATTTGGGTACGGCAGCGCAGGCGACGGCGGTGACCATTTTTGCGCCATGCTTGGCAATGCCGGCTGCTTCGTATTTACTGCCAACCATAAAGCCGGTGATGTTTTGGAGAAATACCAGCGGAATACCGCGTTTTGCACACAGTTGAATGAATTGAGTGCCTTTGAGTGCGGATTCTCCAAAGAGAATGCCATTGTTGGCTATGATACCGATGGGGTACCCATAGAGGTGAGCAAAGCCGCATACTAGGGTGCTGCCATATAGCGCCTTGAACTCATCAAATTCTGAACCATCTACCAGCCGTGCAATGACATCGCGGCAGTCAAAAGGTTTACGCGGATCGGTCGGGATGATGCCATATAGTTCTTGCGGATCGTACAAGGGTTCTCGACTGGCAATTCTCTGTACCGTGAGGGGTTTTTTCCGATTGAGTGCTTTGACCGCATCTCTAGCGAGGGCCAATGCATGCAAATCATTGTCTGCATAATAATCCGCGACCCCAGATTGACGACAATGGATGTCGGCGCCACCCAATTCTTCGGCGGAAATGATTTCGCCGGTGGCTGCTTTGACTAGAGGCGGGCCGCCTAAGAAAATAGTGGATTGTTTGCCAACCATGATGGATACGTCGGCCATGGCTGGGACATACGCGCCACCTGCCGTGCAAGAACCCATGACCACGGCAATTTGCGGAATGTTTTGTGCAGACAGACGCGCTTGGTTGTAGAAAATACGTCCGAAATGATCGCGATCTGGGAATACCTGATCTTGTAAGGGTAAAAAAGCGCCGCCTGAATCTACGATATAGATACAAGGTAAATGATTTTCTTGCGCAATTTCTTGCGCCCGCAGATGTTTTTTGACGGTCAATGGGTAATACGCGCCGCCTTTGACCGTTGCATCATTGATCGCAATCAAACATTCTTGGCCCGCTATTTTCCCCAAACCGGTGATGATACCCGCTGCTGGAACTGGGTCAGGATATACTTGATAAGCGGCCAATTGCGATAACTCTAAAAACGGGCTGCCAGGATCGAGTAATTGAGCCAAGCGCTCGCGGGGTAACAGTTTGCCTTGTTGTTGATGACGCTGCCGAGCTGCTTCGCCGCCCCCTTGTGCAATATCTGAAATTTTACTACGTAACTCATTGACCAATGCTTGCATAGCCGCGGCATTGCTTTTAAATTCTTTGGATTGTGGGTTGAGTTGATTGACTAAAATAGCCATGGTACAAATCCTTTATTGGCTTAATAAACGTGACAAAGCAGCAATGATCCATAATACCCAAATGCTTTGAATCAAATAAGAGGGCATCTTTTTTTTGATACCCCAATATACAGCGGTTGGAAGGGCGACGATCACAATAGGTGTCAGAGCCAAAGCAAGGATATGGCGTAAATGCAACGCCACAGGTCCGGAATTTAATACTTCACTTAATGCATAATCCAGAGTGAGATCAATTTGGCTGACCCAGCCAGCTATTGTTTTAGTAAATGAGGAAAAATAAATGGCACAAAGTGTAAAGAAACAATATAGGCCATAGATGATGTAGTATTGAGTGTATTGGTTTTTTTTACTGCGCTTCATTTTATATCCCTAATATTCTAGTTCATCCGAGCCGCGACCTTAGGGGAGCGGAAACGGTCACGGCTCGTTTATTCAATCAGTCGTTAAACGAGTAATTCAATCGCCATTGCTGTAGCCTCTCCGCCACCAATGCAGAGTGCGGCGACGCCTTTGGTTTTATGTTGAGTGCGTAGAGCATGGATCAAAGTAACCAAAATTCTTGCGCCTGAAGCGCCAATGGGATGCCCCAAAGCACACGCGCCGCCATGAATGTTGACAGATTTTGGGTCCAGCTCTAAGGCTTTGATTGCAGCCATAGCGACGACGGCAAAGGCTTCATTGATTTCATACAAATCCACGCTTTGACTCGTCCATCCAGCGCGCTCAAGCACTTTTTTGATGGCAGAAATAGGTGCGATGGTGAAATTGTGAGGCTCCTGAGAATGCGTGCTTTGCGCTACAATTCTAGCCAACGGACGTAATCCTCGTTTCTGTGCCTCCGTAGCAGTCATGAGAATGAGACTGGCTGCACCATCTGCAATGGCGCTGGAGCTGGCTGGTGTGATGCTGCCTTGGGGATGGAAGCTTGGTTTTAATTGCGGCACTTTGGCAATTTTTTTCGGATCAGGATTTTCATCTTGAGAGATGATGATGTCTCCCGTCTTGCTGGTAACAGTAACCGGGACAATCTCTGCGGTAAATGCGCCGGTGGCTTGTGCTTGGAGGGCGCGTTGCATGGATTCGATAGCAAACGTATCTTGTTGGGCGCGATCAAATTGATATTCTTTGGCGGTTTCTTCTGCAAAACAGCCCATGAGTTTGCCTGGTTCGTACGCGTCCTCCAAACCATCCAGAAACATATGATCTTTGATTTCGCCATGGCCTAAACGATACCCAGTTCGTGCTTTGCTGAGCAAATACGGCGCCAAGCTCATGCTTTCCATTCCGGAAGCCAAAACAATTTTGGCTGATCCGGCGCGGATCAAATCATGGCCGAACATCACGGATTTCATGCCTGATCCACACATTTTATTCAGAGTGGTGGCACCTGTGCTATACGGAATATTAGCCAAAATAGCTGCTTGTCGCGCAGGCGCTTGCCCGATACCGGCTTGTAACACACAACCTGAAATTACCTCATCGATATCGTTGGGGGAAAGTTGTGCAGCTGATAGAGCCGCTTGATGGGCGAAACTACCCAGTTTGGGCGCTGATAAAGTGGATAAACCGCCTAAAAATGCACCAATAGGGGTTCTTTGGGCTGCAACAATGACAATATCCTCTGAACTCATGTTTTTCACTTTTTTACCGAACCTGGTTTATATTATACTTCTTGACAGGATTTGTGAAGGAATGATGGTGTACGCCGTACGTTCTATAATTAAAGGGAATAAAAATTCATGAAGCGATTAGTGCTGTGGGGCCACCATTTAGATGAATATCGAGATATGTTTGATTTGCCGCAAGCAGCGCTGGGTATGCGATTTTTAGAATTCCAGAGTGGTGTCAGTGCGTTTCAAGCGGATTTACGCAGTCAGGCTGCGCATTTGGTCAGCTATGATGCTTGGTTTGATTTGAGCAATGAAGCTTTGCAACAAAAAGCGGAAGCCAGCTTTGCCGAGCGATTAACTCAGATTACACAGCGATCCGAAGAATTTGATTTGAGTCGTTACGCGGGCAGTTTAGATAAATTAGTGGCTTATCGGCGCCAGGGTATGGCAGATTTTCTTCAAGATTATGATTTGGGACATGCAGAAGGGCGTTACCTGTATGCAGCTCAAACCACATTACCTTTTGCAGATTTTTTCTTTGATTATGCTTTGAGTGCGCATCATTTTTTTTCTGCAACAGCGCCTCAATCGGTGGATTATCATGTGGAAACCATTGAAGAGTTGGCGCGTGCGGCGAAAGACGTACGGATTTTCCCGTTGGTTGATGCACAAGGTGTGCCGTCTGAGTTATTGGGGCCGGTCATCTTAGCCTTGCAACGAAAAAACTATGGTATGGAGGTGCGCAATGTGGCCTATCATTTGCAGCCTAGGGGGAATGCTATGTTGCGGATTTGGGCACAGCAGTGTTCGGTGTGATGATGGTGTCGCCATAAATACCTTACATGTATACATTTTCAGAAGTGTAGTGCACGGAGGTCAGAAGGCGACTTCATTCGTTCATAAACCAAGTTGCTGGTAGCCGAAATATCACGCCCAGAAAAAACTAATTGGCGTCGATTCGTCACTCCCACAATTAGCGCGGCTGTGGTCAGTTGGCGCTACAGCTCCAGAAAAACTGACTGTTGATGCTAGGGTCCATATATGTCAACACACCGTAGTGGAGTGTAGCGGCTCTGTTGCAATAATTGCCACAGGCATATTTTAAAGTATACAATTCGGACTTATTACTTATCCGTAGAATTTTGACCATGCAAAATATAGATTCATTAGCAGATCAATATTCACATATGATCAATCAACTTCCAGGACTTTTCTTGTTAAAATCCTGTGATTCAAAATATTTTGGATTTAGTCAGAAATTCTCTACTTTGTTAGGATGGAAAAATCAAAAAGATTGTCTTGGTCGCTCCGATGCCGATTTATCCTGCCAGGCTTCTGAGTTAGCAGATATCTTCACACAAGAGGACAAAGAAACACTACTTACTGGAGAAACAAAACAATTACATGTAACTAGATATTGTGATGAGAATGTCAGAATTTTTATTGCAAACAAGAGCAGACTAATTGCCCAAAATAGTGATGTCATTGGCCTTATTGTTTATGACGAAGATGTTACTTATCATCCTGTAGTTCAGAAACTAGTTGTAGACGAAATGGTAAAAACGCGCAAATTTATTTCAAATAAATCTATTTATAACTTAAAAATGAAAATCACACCTTGTTATAAAAAATTAAATTTGTCTACACGAGAGTCCGAAATATTTTATTATCTAATTAGAAAAGAAAGCTCTAAAATCATCAGTAATTTGCTTGATATTAGCGTGCGAACTGTTGAAAAGCACACTCAAAATATTATGGAAAAACTGGCGTGCCATTCTCGTAAGCAACTCATTGAATTTGCTGCAGACACTGAAGTTTTTGATGTGCTGCTTAATAGCTTGTTTACGCGTTCATTTACGTTGAAACAAAATTATCTTGGTTTACCCGTGTAAACCAGGACAAACCTCCTTGGTCGATAGTCGATTTTTATGCACAAAATTTTTCTCTTGAATATTTAATCAATCAACCCGATTTTTAGTCCGCTTAAGTGTGAACCGCAATTTTGATCGTAAGTTACGACAAAAAAATTCTTTGTACCTCGGTTGTTTTTTATGGTTAACCAGCACACCATATTTGTACGTATTTTCACAGTATTGAGCTCTTCTTAACAGTAGACTACTCTGTGGTCGAAAAGCCCTGTAGGGATGTTCGTAGACAAGCCCCCTAAATAAGTGGATTAATAAAACCATCGTTGATGAGGCCATTAAAGAGTTCAAAATTACGTCAGAGCAAATGGAAGAAATTGCAAAATTAGCTATGATGGGGATATGAAACAGATGTCAAATTAAAGTTTGGACTGTTATCGGAAGGAGATAAAATTATGTTTAGATTGTTTGGAGCAAAATCAGGACCTGGCTCTACAGAGACTAGCTCTACTGGTGGCAAAATTGAAAAAAACATTGCTAAATTATCAAGTCATAAGGTACAAGCACGGCTTAGTGCTGCAATCTCTTTGCAAGGGTTCCTTAGCTTATACAACGGAGATGCCATCCGAGAAGCACAAGGTATACCGCCATTGATAGCGTTATTGGTAGACTCTGATAAGGAGGTGAGACTAGCGGCTGCTAGGGCTTTGAATGATTTAGCTCATAATGACACAAACAAAGATGCCATCCGAAAGGCACAAGGTATACCGCCATTGATAGCGTTATTGACAGACGGGGTAGTGAGACAAAGGACTGCTGAGGCTTTGTGGCATTTAGCTCTTAATGCAACAAACCAAGATGCCATCCGAAAAGCACAAGGTATACCGCCATTGATAGCGTTATTGAGATGCGATTGTCCGCATGTTAAACAAAAGGCTGCTGCGGTTTTGTGTAATTTAGCTGCTAATGCAACAAACCAAGATGCCATCCGAAAAGCGCAAGGTATAGCGCCATTGATAGCGTTATTGAGGGATGCCTATACGGAGGTGAGACGAGAGGCTGCTGCGGTTTTGTGTAATTTAGCTGCTAATGCCACAAACCAAGATGCCATCCGAGAAGCGCAGGGTATAGCGCCATTGATAGCGTTATTGAGAGACACCGATCAAGGTAGAGCGTTGTTATTGGGAAACGTTACGGAGGTGAGACGAGAGGCTGCTAGGGCTCTGTGGCGTTTAGCTGCTAATGCAACAAACCAAGATGCCATCCGAAAAGCGCAAGGTATAGCGCCATTGATAGCGTTATTGAGAGACGCTTGTCCGCAGGTGAGAAAAAATGCTGCTGGGGCTTTGTGGAGTTTAGCCAACAACCACCCAATCAACCAAGCCGCCATGCTTGATAACGACGTATTGCCGCCTTTGTGTGCTGTAGCCGACACAGATAGTGACGCAAACAACACATTGGCTGCTTGCCAATCGCTTATAGCTAGTGGCGCATATCAAAAAAAGCAACCCGCCACACAAACAAGCAGCATCACATCTGCTGCAAAAACGGGCCTATTCTCGACTGGTTTAGAAGTCCAAGCCTTAAGCCGACAATTAGCCGAAGAGCGTCTTAAAAGAGCGCAACCAGAAGCAGCCGAAATAACAAAACAATCATTTAAAACATCATCTGAAGAAATAGAGGAGTTTATACAGTCTTTACCAAGTGTTTCTCCACATAAACCATCTCCAATTGAGGAATGGGTTGCTAGACAAGACGAAAGAGAGGAAGAAGAAGCTAAACAAAAAGAAAGGTATGATTACAGAGGAAGACAAGTAGAAAAACTAGAATTTTGGAAATATCAAAGAGAGATGGCAGGTGGAGATAAGCCTTCAGAGAGAGAAGACCATTACCAAAGAAAAATCAATGAACATGATGGCACATCTAGCGAATGCAGAGTTAGCTAAACTGTAGAGGTTCAAACTTGATGGCCTAGTGTGTTGTACCTGGGGTCTGTTTTGTGACAATCTTGTTCCCACTCATCAATTTCAGGATAAATTTTGGTCACTAAAAAATTCTTTGAATCTTAGCGATTCTATCTCCAACTTACAATGCGAATCAGCTATTGCTCGAGAGTCGTGCTTTTCAATAAAGCAATCAATTCAAATGGCTTGCCTGAAAAGGTCGCGATGGATAAAAGCGGTGCCAATAAAGCTGGCGTTAACACAATCAATTTAGCACTGGCATTGCTATGCATGTTTGGCGGATTGCCTTTGCAAATGACCATAAGACAAATCAAATACCTCAATAACATCATTGAGCAGGACCACCGATTTGTGAAAAAAATCACCACACTCAATCAAGTAACATGACTATTTTCGAACAATTCTACAGGCTAGCAGCATAAGCTCGTCCAAAATAAATCCGTCTGCTGCTTATAGAAGTTTTTGCGACAGAACCGCTTGACATCCCCTCAATCCTAAAGAACGGTGAGGATGTCAATGTGCTTTAAGGTTACGACTCAAATACAGCCATACAAAAGCAACCCCAGCATTCAAAGTAAACACCCCAGCTGCCCCAGCATGAGTGTATAGTAGTCCGGCTAGCACGCCCCCTACAAAAATCCCTAAAAATTGACTACTGGAATACACGCCTAGTGCGCTGCCTTTGGTTTGAGGATTGGCTTGTTTGGAAATCAGTGACGGTAAATTGGCTTCCAAAAAATTAAATGCGACAAAATATAGAAATACAATGACACCAAGCCAAATTAAGGAATCAGGTGCGACAATCAATGCGCATTGGCTGATACCAATGATGGTAATGGCGCTGAGGAAACAAGTTTTCACTTTTTGATATTTTTCACTATAGAGCATGATAGGAATCATGGTTAAAAAAGAACCCACGATAACCCAGATATAAAAATGCCAGGATTGGGTTAGATGTCCTGCTTGCATATGCTGTTGCAGCGTCATAGGGATGACATAAAAACTGGCGACTAAAATAAAATGTTGGAAAAAAATCCCTGCATCTAAGCGGAGTAAATCTTTATCGAAGAACACTTTTTTGAGTTGCTGAAGCGTACTGATGGGTTTTTCAATCTGTTGTTTCGCAGAAGGGATACAATATAAAATACCTAATCCCAATATTGCTAAACCCGCTGTGAGATAAAAAATGCCGGCTAAGCCTGTCACTGCAGCAAGGCTTGGGCTGAGAATGAATGCGATACTGAAGGATAGTCCAATAGTTGCGCCAATGACGGCCATGGCTTTGGTTCGATGACGCTCTGCAGTGATGTCAGCTAATAAAGCGATTAAAACAGATCCAATCGCACCAGCCCCTTGGAGCGTTCGCGCGAGAATCATACCCGCTATACTGTGAGTTTGTGCGCCTAAGATACTACCGCCGGCAAATAACAGCAGACCCATGGTGATCACTGGTTTGCGGCCATAACGATCGGAGAGCATCCCGAAAGGTATTTGAAATAGTCCTTGGGTTAAACCATATGAACCTAAAGCCAGACCGAGTAATAAAGGGGTTGCGCCTTGTAGTTGATTGGCATACAGGGTAAAAACCGGGATGAGCATAAACAAGCCCAACATGCGGAATGCAAAAATTGCTGCTATCTTAAAAGCGGGGCTTAGCCAGGGATCTTTCATCTATTTGGTTCACGATTTACGAGAATGTTCAATAAAAGCGCCATCCTCGCGTGGGCGGGAATGACTGAGTTCTTTGAATGCTCTCCGATTTGCAAGCCCAGATTTTATGCGAATGTGGGGTTGGATTCAAGGATAGTTTGTATTTAGCGGTTTTCGAATTTAGGCTTGAGGATTAAAGTAGGGGCGCATGTCTATTTCAAATGTGTATAGCGCGTAAAATGCTCGCGCTTCGCGTCATTCGTCGCTAGCAATTAGAATCGATTGGAGGCGGTTTCTGATGGTGGTTGCACTGACCTAATAAAATTATCTAATTCCCCTCCCGCGACAGTAGGTGGAGAAAACATTCCAATTGTTGCTACGGTTCCGAGGATAGGGCCGCAAGTTGCTGCTTTGATGGCCAGTTCTTTAAAATGAAAACTGGCTATGGTGGCGAGGCTGCAGAGAGCAGCAACTTTAGCTAGTAGCATCAACATCAAACCTATGAATAATAGAGTAACTGTTGCCCCCAACACTAGCTGAAAAAAAGTTGTGATCAAGTTCTCAGCTTTGGGCATTTGAAATTTCGGTAAATTGTTAGAGAAAATTGCTTTGCAGTCTATTGTTAATTGAGCAAAATTAGGTGTTCCATTGGAAGTAGGATCCTCTAGTTGCTCACGAAATATATCTAATTTATCTTTGATCAATCGACTGGTTTCTGTATGTTCAAATTCGTCGATTTTGGCTAAAAATGTGGAAGCATGCTGGTTCCATGCTACTAATACAGGGTTTTCGCTGATTGCTGACGACATTAAATAGCTCATTAAGTGTTTAATTAGGGCAGATTATAGTTTTTTTTACAATTATTGTCTAGTGCTGCCGTATTATTTTTTGAGACTCTTTGTTACCCTATTACCATATTTTACGGTTATCTTGGTTGATTAATCCGAGCTGCTCCCTGAAGGTCACTGCTTGGATTGAGCAACTGATATATGTATACGGAGAGGAAAAACATGCAAACATTAGCTTCAAAAGTTGCTTTGATTACAGGCGGGGCACGCGGAATTGGTAAAGCGACTGCTTTAAAATTGGCGCAAGCGGGTGCGGATGTGGTGATTGTGTATTATTCCAGTGCCGAAGAAGCGGAGCTGTTGGTACAAGAGATTCAAGCGCTCGGTCGCCGGGCTGTGGCTCTTAAAGCGAACGTGGCAGATGAGGCGTCTGTTAAAGAATTATTGAAGCAGGTGCAAACGCATTTTGATCGTTTGGATATATTGGTTTCGAATGCGGCTTCGGGTGTATTGAAACCCGCTTTGAAGATGTCAACCAAACATTGGCGCTGGTGTATGGAAACCAATGCGTTGGCTTTGAATCATTTGGTGACGGCTGCCGAACCGATATTACAAAAAGGAGGGCGCGTGATTGCTTTGTCTAGTTTGGGCGCGCAGCGAGCGATTCCCAATTATGCTTTCATTGGTGCTTCTAAAGCAGCTCTCGAAGCATTGGTGCGCTCTTTGAGCCTCGAGTTGGCGCCCAAAGGGATCACAGTCAATACGGTTTCGGCGGGTGTGGTCGACACAGACGCGTTGAAATACTTTCCAAATCGAGAGCAATTATTGGAAGAATATCAAGCGCATGCGTTGGCGGATCGGCCTTTATCACCAGCTGATGTGGCCAATGCGGTCTACTTATTGTGTTTGCCCGAGGCAGATATGATTCGCGGGCATACTTTATTTGTGGATGCGGGGTACTCGATTGTTGGCTGAACTCACTACGGATATTTATTCCGTTTCTGAACTCAATCGCCAGGTCAAAGCCTGCTTAGAGCAGGGCATGGGGTTGGTGTCGGTGCAAGGGGAAATTTCTAATTTGACCAAGCCCAGTTCGGGCCATTGGTATTTCACCCTGAAAGATCAGCATGCGCAAATACGTTGTGTGTTTTTTCGACACAAACATTTGCGTAGCCATGCTCAGATGGGTAATGGGATGCAAGTGGTGGTCCGAGGTGGTTTAAGTTTGTACGAAGCACGCGGTGATTTTCAAATGATCGCGGAAACGATGACGGAAGCCGGCCTTGGGGATTTGCATCAGCAATTTGAACAATTGAAACAAAAATTGTTTGCTGCTGGTTTATTTGATGCGGCGCGTAAAAAATCCATCCCACGTTTTCCGCGTACCATTGGCGTGATTACTTCACCCACTGGCGCTGCGATTCGCGATATTTTGACCACATTAAGCCGACGCTATCCCTTGGCCGCCGTCCAAATTTATCCGACGGATGTTCAAGGGAAGTTGGCAGCTCCTCAATTAGCCGCTGCGATTGGGCTGGCTAATCAAGAGCGAACCTGTGATGTCATTATTTTGGCGCGCGGGGGTGGGAGTTTAGAGGATCTGTGGGCTTTTAATGATGAGGCATTGGCTTATGTGATTGCTGGGAGTCAGATTCCGATTGTCACGGGCATTGGGCATGAAATCGATGTGACCATTGCTGATTTGGTTGCGGATCTCAGGGCCCCAACGCCGACTGCGGCGGCAGAAATGGTGACGCCGGTTCTAGCGGATTTGCTGCTTGGCGTGCAAATTTGCGAAACTCGGATGGTGCAAGCGATGCGTCGAATTTTGCAACAACAATCCTTGCGTTACCAATATCAGCAAAAAAGACTCATTTCTCCGCGGCAGATGATCGCGACGTATTGGCAAAGATTGGATCATCGAGAATATCAATTACGCCAAATTATGGTGCATAAGGTGCAATCTGTAGGGCAGTCTTTGCAAAATATCTGTGGACGTTTGCACGCAATCAGTCCTTTGGCGACTTTGGAACGAGGGTACTCCGTCGTGACCTGTGAACAAAAATTGATAAGCTCTGCTCAAGATATTGCAGTAGGGAGTCACATCACTGTGCGACTTGCGCGAGGGCAACTAGACTGTACGGTGTTGTCTAAAACGTCATGACTTACGCAAAACCCCGATCTCTTCGTTGGATTTAGTCTTTAATTCGGTCATTTAGTCATCTAAACTCCCTCATTAAAGACTAAATCCTCCTCGACCTTGGAGTTTTGAGTAAGTCATGAGAGAGCGTTTAGACTTAGGAGGACGTGATTAACATAAAGATTTTAGATCGCTGGATGCGGTTTCGAGTACTGATATTGCTATGCATCAACCTGGGTTGTGTGCCTCATGCTCAGGCAGCGGTTGGTCAGATGTTAACAGATTCTTTTTTTCAAAATCCGGCTGATTTGGGGTTGGTGAATAAACAGCAATTAATTTTGGGGAATTTTTTTGTCGCATCAAGCTTAGAGTTTACGGGTACTGCATTAGGTGGAACCGGGCAGGCAAACTCTAATGTGGTGGATTTTTTGCCCTATCTTTTAGCCGATATTCGGGTGTCCGATAAATGGGTTTTGGGTTTCAATGCGGTGCCAACTGAGTATGGTGATTTGAATTGGCCCATCGATTCGATTGTGTCGCATGACTCAACGGTTACCAAAGTGTATTATTATCTGCTTGGATTTCAATCTAGCTTCCAATTAACCGACCGGATCACGCTCGGGTTGGGGTTGCATCTCCGTTACAATTATTTGGCAGAATTAGATGCGGTAGTAGGTAATTTGGGCAATGAAGTCAATAAAGCCTCTGCCCTAAATAATGGTTTGGATGCAGGATTAAGTTATAAACTGACCCCAAAACATACTTTTGTCGCCGCATTCTATACGCCTGTGAATAGGTTCGGGAAAGGTACGAGTACTTTGGGGAATGTGACCTCGAACACGTTTCAATTGAACCTTGTCGAAGCGGCGGTTGTCTTTGCGGGACTACAACATCAATTTACAGAACAGTGGTTTGTAGAAGAAAAAGTATTTTGGTCAAATTGGACTGTGCAAAATAGTACAATATTGAAAAATACCACTCGAGGGTCGTTCACTTACCCCACGAATTGGGGCGATACGTGGTCATATATGATGGCGACTGAGTATGCTTTTACGGAGAAAGTAGCTGGCTTAGCGTCTGCGTTTTATGAAACCAATCCAGCACCGAATTCAACGAATGCTATTGGGTATCCCTTGGCACCGGTTGTATTTTTGTCAGGAGGGCTGGATATTGCCCTATACAAGAACTGGAGAATGCAATTGGTGTATGGATATGGGTTTTTTGTTCCCAATGCTATTATTGATAATGGAAGTAGTAAAGGAACAATAACAAATAGTACTCAGGCAGGAACACTCCAGTTTAGCTACAAAATTTGACAGGACTTATGGCGTCAGCCGTGATTTAGACGATCTTGCCCTGCTGTATCTGTCAGATTCTTGGTTAATATTTGTTTTGACATAAAATTGGTTTAATGGTTGGTTTTTTTCTGGATCCAATGTATAATATACGTCCACAAAAGCAATCTGGATATCATTTTGAGACCAAATATTGAAGCATTTTCAAATTCTTTTTTAATAGCTAGCATCCGTCGTCCAAAATTGGCAAATAATGTCCGTTTTATGGCATTGCTCGGACTCGTGCTAGGTTTACTTGTATTGAGTGTTGCTTTGTTAAGCGGTTGGGGATGGCTGGGGTTGCCTTTTTTGGCCAACTTTTCTTTTTTGACGAGCAGTTCTATGGTGATGTTGAGTAGTATGGCCTTAGGTGCTGTGCTCGGATGTTTACCGACAGCAGGCAAGGTCATCATGGATTATTGTACTCGATCAGTTCAAAATCCTCCTGGAAATGGCGCACCGTCCTCAGTTGTTTCAAATCATGTTATTAAATCGGGAAATAATCAGACTGCTGCTCCATCTGCTACGTCTGCTGCTATGTCCATTTTGGGTTCAAAACCTAAAGCGGGTGAGGCAATTCATTCTTCGCAGCCATTAGGTAGTCGAGAAATGCCTTCTGCTAATAAAAAGGCGCCTAATCCTACTACATTAACACCGCTAAGATGGGTTCCAAGCACGCTTAATGTTCCAAAACTATCAATCTCAACAACCCCTTTTGGGCAATTTAAACAACCTCCTCCCGTAGATGTATTCGGAAGTACTGGTTCAGTCCCTGGTGGCGTTATTCCCGGAAGAAGAAGATAAGAAATGTAGCCCCGGTACGTCATCCTGAGCGTATTTTTTGCGCGAAGGATCTTTGACACTCCGCTCAGGATGGCGTACCGGTGGTATTTAGAAATTTAATTACTTTTGAAAAATAACGTATTGGAGAGCAAGCATGCAAACTAGTTTTGAGACGATTTCTAAAAGTGTTTCTCGATACACTGCAGTAGCACTTGCATGTATTTTGAAAGATATTCCTCTGACTTCTATTAAGAGTGAATCGCCAGGAAACAGTATAAGTTACGGAAGGTCAGTTAGGGGGGGCGGACGCTTTAGTCAACCAGCGCCGGTAAGTGTAGCTTCAGATGTAACGAATGCCGATGCTACAGACAGTCAACAATCAAAAGAAGAATTAATTACTCGTCTTTTGTCGCATGTTAGAGTCGATATTGTTGATCCAGGCATGCGACTTACCCTTCAACACGTTACAGAAGAAGAAGTCGATACATTGCGTCAGGCTTTTGCTGCACTGCAGTTGAGCTATATAGAAGAGATGAGCCCTTCTTCGAATCCCACGAATTACTTCACCATTCCGCATAATCAAGTCTTTAGATTATTATTTAGTTTGGGTTTTGATGCACGCGATGTATTTGATGCTTATGAAGCAGCTCGAGGTAGAGAAGATATCCATTTACTCAATGCAGAAGTCTCCGTGACTTACAAACAATACGCTGCTGTGGCCAAATTGACCAAAGATTTGCAAGAAATGCGTGCCAAAATTGCCTTTCGTTGCAGCCAGTTTCGTGATGAAAAATTAGTGGCTATTCAAGCTAGGATGACAGAACTTTGGAAACTTATTACAGGTGATTTGAGTGATTTTGCGACCATATCTATCGCACGAGGTGCTTTATATAATCAATTACAAAATCTTGCTCTTGCATTTAATGAGATCCTACAAGATGAAACATACAAAGCAGCGTCCAACAGATCTCTGAAAAATCTTATTTTTACTGAATGTGATGCGATGGCAGCTCTGTGTTTATTTTATTCAGACAGAATATGGTCGCAATTTTTAATTGAGGAAAAAGAGTCAGTAGCAGTGGCGTCTTTAGAGGCAGTATCCACAGGACGTCCAGTATCCGAGTTGGCGACGGTTGCTAGGGCTGGGCATGCTAAGTCCGTTGCACAAGACCCTATGGTGCCTGCATCAATCAGTTTTGCAACCCAGGCTGCAATGATCAATCCTAATCCGATTACGGGCAATATCCAAATTGGAGCACGTATTACTGCAACAGGTGAGCAGGTACCGAGCGTGATGCCGCGTCATCTTATTTTTATAGTAGATGTGAGTGGATCTATGGGGCATCATGCTGAAACTGATTCGGGAATATTTAAAGCTGCTCATTTTATAGGTGAAGCGATTAATCAACTGAATGAAACAGACGGATTTGATATTATTACGTTTGATACGACAGCCGATTACCGAACTGGGGGTTTTGGTTCTGCAGAAGAAAAAGCAGCTGCATTAACCCAACGCGGTACTAATTTTCTGTTAAACCCTGTTCATATTCCTGAGGGTGGAATTACTAATTTGGATTTAGTTGCTCAATTGATTAGTATGAGTGATTCTGCTTCGTTGCGAGGTAGGCCTGTAGACGCCCATCAAAGCGTGGTCATTCTTCTGTCTGATGGCGCTACATCGAGTACTTATGCAAATGAGCGACATTATATTGGGAATCCAGGTGCCTCCAGTATTGTGCGGGATGCATTGTTAAATACCTGGCATTTGAATCCAGCGAGTACTCGTTTCGTGGCAATGGGTTTAGGCAGTAATTTCAATAGTAAAGTATTAGTAGCTTTTGCCGATGATGGCGATTTTGTACTCTTGAATGATTCTTTTGGCAGTGATGGATACACGCAAATCAAAGAGGAATTTTTGGCGAAATGCCGACCATTTACCCGAGTTGAAATGACAGGTTCTTTAGCAACACAAGACGGTTTATTCGGGTGCATGGAAACGACACGAGGACGTAGTCAACATGTCGCTTATATCGAGTTGATAACCAATATGTTGTCGCAACGTCTTCCATTTTTAGTTATTTCTTCTGCGATTATGCCTTTTTTGCAACCCGAACGTTGGCTCTGCCTGTCACAAGGGGAAACGGTGTCTAGAACACTGAAATTTGTTATTCCCAGTCGGACTTTGGTATCTCCTCTGTCGTTTTGGGTGCAAGTTCGTTTGTCAGATGAAGGATTGCGTGCTGCTAAAAAATCTAATGACATCGAAATCGATGCCGCACAGGATAATGATTTAAATACGATGGTGACGGCATATGAATCTGATATTGCAACGACTCAAGATGAGAGCAGCCATGGTGTTGCGAATGCGCAAGCGTATCAAAGAGCTGGTGGTAGGCACCATAGGTAATTAGTGGTAAGCATTAGGGCGATTAGTGAAGCAATTAAGATCTGATTTCCTATTGTATGTTGATTTGGATTGCTTCCCCCGGCCTTCTGTATAGCCCTGTAACATAGGTAACACATGTAACGGGACATGGGTAACAGTTTTAATTATATAAAAGTGCAGTAATTGTTACTGCACAGCTTTATAACCTAGTTTAACTTTCTTAATAAAATTATC